>FWPU01012835.1_pt1 | contig 10898 bp, 10 predicted proteins | sample 2228361 | NCBI WGS metagenome assembly FWPU01 (sample SAMEA103939777, study PRJEB20133) | metagenome | reverse complement strand
AATTCATAAAAATAATTTATTATTTTTATACAATCTTTTAAAAAAAAATAATTTTCTAAATAAATTTGAATTTTTTTATGCAAGCATATCTTCATTTATGAATTTAGAAATACCTGCAAAAATTCACTTTACTTGATTTTTTTTGACAAAAAAATGTCAGTTATGATTCAACAATCCTTTGTCTGGGAAGATAAAGATATTATACTTGAGTATAAATCCATTAATTTAAAAAATTTGAAAAAAATTGATTTTTTTCAGGTTCCTGTTGATAATGTTACAAGAAATGAAGCAATGGCAAAACTTCTTTCGTTTCTCGAAAAGAAAGAAAAGCTTTATTATGTATTATTCCTTGATCCGTTAAAATTAATGCGGATTTTGCCCAATAAAAAATATAGCTATTTAAATCAGTCAGATTTAATACTAGTAGAGGGGAAGGGTATACAATGGGCTACAAAAAAATTAGGGACCCCAGTAGTGGAACGAATCCCCAGAATAGCTTTTTTGATGGATTTATTCCGATTAGCTCATAAAAATGATTACACAATTTATTTTGTTGGTTCAAAACAGGAATATCTGGAAAAAATTTTCGTCAGTTTAACCCGAAATTTACCAGGACTTCGTATAATTGGCAAACATTCAAAAAATTTTACAAAAGAAAAAGAAGAAAAGATCAAATTATCTTTAAGAAAAACTAATCCTGATATTGTTTTAATAGGTATGGGATTCCCCAAACAGGAAAAGTGGATATATCAGAATCAGGAATTTTTAAATCATGCAGTGGTAATAGGGATGGATGATGCTTTTGAAATTCTTGCAGGGGTAAAAAAATATCCTGAAATGATTCAATATAGAGGACTGGAATGGTTTTGGAATTTATTAAAAAAACCTTATCGGGTTGATTTATGGTGGAGAGCTTTTCGTTTTTATGTAAAAGTAATGTTTTATTCCTTATTTAAAAAAATCAAATTTGGGACTAAAGTATCTTCTAATTGAATTTCATCAGTTTCTCTTTTAAAAGAAAAATCCAGATTTAGCCTTGATTTGATGGGTAGAATTTGATTCTGTATTCCAAATTCAATTGCTTTATAGTAATATTCTAAGCTTCTTTGTTTTAATTCTTCTAATTTATAATTTGGTAATTTTTTCTGTTTCTGGTAGTATAGAGCTTCATAAGAGGAACCTATATTGTTATATACTTGATATATGAGTTGGTTCAGAATAGGATTTTTTTTATTGGAGGAATATTTTTCCAGTAATTCTTCGGTTTGCTTAAAATAGCTAAGGGCAAGATTGAATTGACTTTTATAAAAGCTGATATTACCTAAAATTAAATAATAATTTGGGCTATTGTAGAGATTATCCAGATTTTCTATTTTAAGAAGCTCTTTTAAGGAATCATCAAAATTTGAATTTATATAATCAATAAAACTATTTCTATATCGGGTATTGGATATTAAATTCTGGTCTTTCAGTAATTCCAGTGCTTTCATATTGTATTCTTTAGTGCTATTGAATTCCCTGAGTAAGGTTGTATAACTTTCTGAAGGTTCTTTCAGAGAAGAAATAAGGGGTATAAATTTATCTTTGTGTTTTTCAAAAATGGTGCTTGCTAAATTGTAGAACACAATTCCTGTATCAAAGCTCATAAGAGTTTCATCTTCGGGCCGAATCCCAAAAAATTCATTATTTTTATAGTAAATTTCTATAGATTTTAGAAAATATTTCTTTGCGTTTTCATAGTCCTTAAGCTGATACAAATAGTACTCTCCAATATAATTGATTGCTGGAAAGTGTTTGGGATCATAATAAAATGCATTTTGAAATTGTCTTACACTTTCTTTGTATTGTTTTTGCTTTTTCAGCAAACGACCTCTTTGATAAAAACCTTCACCATATTTTTTCCCTTCTATCTTTTCGTCATCTCTATCTTCTTCTTTATCAAAAACTAAATTGATTAAATATTCTGCTGTGGATTTTATATCGAGCTGATTTAGTGAATTTACGGGATCAACATTGTATTTGATTCTCAATTCTTCAGGATCAATATCTATATAGAATCCAGCAAGTTTTGCAAGAGTATAGATAGATATTTTTTTTTCTAAACCGAGTTGCTGTATATATCTATGTTTTGCAATTACATATCGGGGATCCTTATCAACTTTCCATATTTCTATGTAAGTGTTCAGTATTCCTTCGTGTCCTTCAATATTATCAGGATAAATATCAATTATTTTTTGAAATTCATTGGTAGTCAGGGAATATTTTTTTTGGTTATAATAGATTTTTGCAATACCTGTTAAAGCATCAATATCATTGGGTTGATTCATTAAAGTAAGTATAATTTTATAATAATCAATTGCTAAATCATCATTTTTGTATTTTTGTCCAATTTCAGATTTCAAGAAAAATGGAACATTCAGAGAATGAAATTTGGCTAAGTACATCAAGTTTTCTTTGTTAAATTTTTCATCTCTTAAGCGAGAAGTAGTAAAACCTCCTGGAAAAATTAATTTTCTTTTTATTTGATCCCGCGATTGAAAAAAGGAATGTTCTCCTCTGGAAATCTCTTCTAAACTTTTCCAGGGAGTAATTTTTTGAATTAAAGGAACTCTAAATGAAGAAGAATTCCAAATATATTCAGGTTCAATAATGCCAAATAGTTTTTCAAATGATTTATCAAAGATGCCTTTTTTATAATAAGCAATACCATATTTATTAAAATATTTAATATTGAATTCTTTTTCATTTTGCAAGGCTTGCATAAAATATTGTTCTGCTTTTTCGATTTTTTGTTTACTATCTGGCGAATTATAATCTGTCAGGGAATAGATTTCTTTGAGTCCTTTTTCATATAAATTGCTAGTGGTATAATATACATAGAATCTCAATCCGGCTAAGAATAAAACAATACTCAAAAAACCAGAAATAGAAAATAAGAATACAGATTTGATTCTTTTTCTTCGTCTTTCAAGTGCTTCGGGACTAACCTCATCTGTATAAATGATGGGGATTCCTTCTTTCGTTTTATCAACAGAAACCTGTGGACGAAAACCCAACTTTTCTTCAATAAAATCAGCAATAGTTGATTCCTCTGCCTCATCGATAAGCATATTAAGAAGCAGTCTTTGATCAGTTCGAGAGAGTTTTTCATTAACTATGGCGTCTATAATGACCTTACGAAGGTGTTCAGATATATGTATGATAGTTGCCCGAAGTTTGGCTAATTCTTCTTCAGAGAGCTCTTTTCCAATACCTTCATCCATCAGGGATTGTTGTTGCATTTCCTGAAGGTCTTTTTCATCCAGCCCTAACTCAAAAGAACTTTCATTAGCAGAAGTAAAATCAACAGTGAGAGGTTCCACGGATGGATCAAATGATGGTTCCTTCTGAGATGAATCGAAAGCAGGCTCTTCTAAAGAAGTATCAACAGAAGGAATATCTGAAGTAAAATCTTTTGTGGAAGGTTGTTCAATTTCCAGATCAACCATTTCCGGTTCAGGTTGTTCGAAAGAAATACTGGATGGAGTATCCTGAATTAATGGTTCTTCCAGTTTGGTATCGGATAAATCCAGATCCGGCATACTTGAGATATCTCCTAAATTAAGATCAAAATCAGTATGTTCAGATGGTATGATGGGTTCTTCTGATGATGGTATTTCCAAATCTTCTGCTGTGAGGGGTTCTTCATCAAAGGTGGGAAGATCTGTTTTCACCTCCTGTTGTTCGATTCTAGTTTCGAAGGAAGGTAGTTCATCAATTTCCTGAGAAAGAGATTCCATTTCTTCTAATTCTGTGGTTTCTTTCGATTCCTCCTGAGTTTTTGTATATTCAGTAGTTGATGTATCAAGTTTTAAATATTTTAAAAATTGTTTTTTTTCTTCTACTTTTTCTTCTGATTTTGTTTCGATGTTTAAAATTTCTTGTAGGTCCTCATTTAATTCTTTCTCAAGAGGAAAGAAAAATGAATAAGAAAATTTGTCCAGACCTTCAAGATATTTTTCGATTTCTGGATTTCTTTCAGCCATAATTTTTTTTATTGATTTAAACAAAATTTATATCGACATATTTAATAGCAAGGAATATGAAAAATTTATTATTCATTTTATCACTCTTTTTTTTACAAAATTCAATTTTATTTTCTGAAAATTTAAAACTCTACGAGTTTAATCCTGATAAAGATTTTCCCGAAGAAAATCAAAAAAAATATTTTTTTTTGTATGAATTAGAAAACTTAAAAAAACCATTACCTATCTCCTATATTTTGCTTATTGATTGGGAAGAATATACACAAAAATTTCAAATACTAAAAAGGGGGATTTTATTTACTTATAGAAACTTAAATGCAAAAAAAATTTATGTAGCAGGGAATTTTTCCGGCTGGAATTTAATACCTTTGAAGCGAAATCCTTATGGTATTTTTTATTATGTAGAACCTATTGATTTAAAAAAATACAATTATCAGAACATTTATTATAAATTTTATATTGATGGTTTGTGGACATTAGATCCTTTAAATGATTCCAGAGAAATCGTGGATAATGAAATTTTGAACGTTTATTTTGTTAATGAAAAACCATATCTTAATTTAGCAAAAACGGAAATCCTTGAAAAGAAAAAAATTGCAGACCATCAAAATATCTACCTTGTTGAGTTTAAAATTCATGAGAAGTTATTGCAACAGAAATTGCGTAAAAAACAAATCTATAAAGTATATGTGGTAGGAAATTTTAATTTCTGGGATCAGGAAGCTAATGAATTAAAAAAGGATTCACAGGGAGTATATAAAACACAAATTTATTTACCTGGAGGTGTATACTATTATAATTTCATCGTAGATGGTGAATGGATACTGGATCCTTTAAATGAAAATACAAAATATTTAACTGATTTTCAGAAAATTCTAAATTTTATTGAACTTCCCTGAAAATAAGATTTGTCTCTATATTCTGAAAAAAAAAATAAACCATATAAACGTTAATTCAATATGAAAGATACTAAAGAATTATTACAGGATAAAAGAATTCTATATATAATCAATGGTTCTTTAATTTTTTTAATTAATATTTTGTTAGCTTATTCAATTTCTTTTATAAAATTTTCTTCACATTCAAGAATTCAAAATAATTTGGTAAATATCATTACTACAGAATTAATGGTAATCATTTCTTATTTTATTCATAATCATTTTACATGGAAAAACAAATCATCTCGTTTTTTTTATAAATTATTTCGATATCATCTGGCAATGGCATTGTCGATTTCAATTCGTTTGGTTTCTTTTGCTTTTTTTGATTTTTTGAAATTTCCCTTTATGGTATCCACAATATTAAGTATATCGATTATCATTTTATTAAATTTTATTAGTTTTGATAAATTTGTGTTTAATGTTAAAGAATAAAAGAGGTTATGAATGAAAAAACAATTTAAATATTCAGTAAGTGTTTTAGTCCCCGTATATAACGAAGAGAAAACGATTGGGATTATTATTGAGAAATTATTAAAACTGGAATTTGTAAAAGAAATTGTAATTGTGAATGATTGTTCTAGGGATAATACAGAAAAAATTATTTTTGATTACCTGAAAAAACATAAGAATAAAATATTATATGAAAAACTACCAAAAAATTCTGGTAAGACTGCAGCCATACGAAGAGCGAAGGAACTGGCAAGTGGAGATATTTTTATTATTCAGGATGCAGATTTGGAATATGATCCCGATGAAATAAAAAGTGTGATTGAACCTATTCAAAATGATGTAGCGGATGTTGTGTATGGAAGTCGCTTTCTAGTTAAAAAAGCCACAAGAGTTTTATATTTTTATCATTATGTAGCCAATAAATTTTTGACATATTTATCAAATTTTTTTACGAATTTGAATATGACGGATATAGAAACCTGTTATAAAGCTTTTCGTAAAGAATATTTTAAAGAAATGCCTTTAACAAGTAAGGGATTTGGAATGGAGGTCGAGATTACAGCTACAGTGGGGAAGATGCCGATAAGAGTTTATGAAGTTCCCATATCTTATTATGGAAGAACTTATGAGGAAGGGAAAAAGATTGGCTGGAAAGATGGAGTATATGCAATTTATTATATTTTTTATTTTAATCTATTGGGTAAACTTAACAAACAAAGAAGAGAATTTCTGAGAAAAGTAAATGAAATTGTAAAAAAAGATTTATTTTGAATTATGAAATATGAAAGATATTATTTCTATTATGTAGATTTTGAAGGTAAATTATATCATGAACATTCATTAATAGAAGATAAAAAATTTTTAAATTTCTTTTTTAAAAATTTGAACTACAATAAAACAGGTGATTTCTATGATTATCCGTATTTATCTCCTTGTGGTAAAGAAATGAATTTTATTAGTTGTCCTGATACTCCCATTGTTTTTCGCAGAATGGAAAATCAGGAACTAATTTATGGAGGTGATTTAAAAATAACTTTTGAACCTGAAAGGGTTGTTTATGTAGAAATTACAGGACAGTTATATCATCCCGTAAATCATCTATTTGGAAGAATAGGAAAAAATCTTTTAATTGAATTATCTTACTTCATTATTGAAAAAGATAATAAATTCTATTTTAATAATAAAGAAATTCTCAGAGTTTCATCTTTTTCAGAATTAATTCCAATAAAAAAATAAAGTAGTATTTTAGCATTTCCCATTTCTAAATAAAAAAGAACCAATAATTAATTAGTTAAGTAATTTAATAAATTTGTTAAATTATAAAAAAATATAATTTTGATTTTATTAGGTTTAAAAAAATTTATTATTATAATTATCTGTGGTTATTTATTTTAAAAAAAACTTGAAAACTTTATCGAAATAAATTAAATGAAATTATGACTATCAGAAATTTTGGAATTATTACATCCGGTGGTGATTGTGGTGGATTGAATGCGGTCATAAAAGGTGTTGCATTAACTGCATTGCATCATAATATAAAAACATTTGTAATCCCGAATGGATATGCAGGGTTGTATAATTTGAATTCTTTTTCCTCTTTGGTGGAATTAAATTATGATCGACTTGAGCAGTTTCATGCTTATATGGCAGGAAGTGAAGCAGGAAATTCGAGAGTGAAAATTGCTAAAATTAAAGATGATCAAAAATATGATAGAATAAGAGAAGGTTTAAAGAAATTTCAAATTGATGCATTATTAATAGCTGGAGGTGATGATACAGGAAGCGTAGTAGCAGATTTGTCTGAAAAAGGTATACCCTGTATTCATATTCCCAAAACTATGGATTTAGACCTGATGACATATAGTGTTGGTGGCGATAGTACAATTCAGAGAATTGCAGAATTTGCGAGAGATTTAAGAACAACAGGTAATACACACAATCGAATTATTATAATGGAAGTATTTGGAAGATATGCAGGGCATACAGCGTTTCGTGGAGGAATAGCTGCAGAAGCAGACGCAATCCTTATACCAGAAATTCCAGTAGATTTTGATTATCTATATGAATTTATTAAAAAAAGATTTTTTGAAAGAATTGAAAAAAGTGATGTTAAAGCAGGGACCGTAATGATAATCGTTGCTGAAGGACTTAGAGATGCTTCTGGTAAAGAATTAGTGGATGAGAGTTCTCCTCCTGATGCATTTGGTCATAAAAAATTAATGGGTGCAGGAAAATATGTTGTGAAACAAATTGAGGATAGAATCAAAAAAGATCCCGATATAAAAGAATTTATGAAAAAAACTGGACAATTTGTGGAAGGAGTTTATGAAATTCCTGAAGTCAGGGATATTCGGCCAGGACATTTAGTGAGATGTGGGTTTACTTCACCTGTGGATTCTAATTTTGGTTTTGAAGTAGGATCCAGTGCCGTACATTTAGCTTTAAATCAAATTTTTGGTGTTACTGTGGTTTCTTATCGAAGTGGAAAGATTCACTATATGAATATAAAAGAAGCAATACAACAACGATTGGTAAAAGATGCTGATATAATTATCTATGAACAAATGGGAATTTGTTTTGGAAGAAAAATTCCAGAAAAAATATCTTTACATTTTGAGAAAATTTCTGGTATACCAGAAAGGGTTTATTAAAAAAATACTTTCTTTTTCTACTTTGTTTTCTTATTTGCTAGTATGGTCCAAAAAAAAATCTGGAGCTTTAGATATAAGAAAATTGGAGGTGACCTATGACAATTCAATCTTTAGATGAGAGTTTTCTTCCTCAAGCAGATGAAGAAATAATGGATGGGTATAGTGCTGAAGAATTATTTTCTAATTATGAAGGTTTAACCTATAAAGACTTTCTTGTCTTACCTGGATATATTGATTTTACACCAAATGATGTGGATTTGCAAACTCATTTAACAAGAAATATTATAATTCAAAGACCTTTAGTATCATCTCCGATGGATACTGTAACAGAAGATAAAATGGCTATTGCTCTTGCATTACTGGGAGGAATTGGAATCATTCATTATAATAATACTCCTGAAGAACAAGCAGAAATGGTGAGAAAGGTAAAGAGATATAAAAATGGATTTATTGTAGATCCTGTTGTTCTATCTCCTGATCATACCATTGCAGATATTTATAAAATTAAAGAAAAATATGGATTTTCAGGTATTCCTATAACAGAAGATGGAACCCGAAATGGAAAGCTCATTGGAATAGTAACTAATCGCGATATTGATTTAGAAAAAGATCTTTCTACAAAACTTAGAGATGTAATGACAACTAATTTAATTACTGCTCCGGAAGGCTTATCTCTTGCAGAAGCAAATGAGATATTAAAAAAATCAAAGAAAGGTAAACTTCCTATCGTTAATGAAAAAGGTCAGCTTGTATCATTAATCTGTCGAAGTGATATAAAAAAACATAAAGAATATCCTTTTGCATCCAAAGATAAATATAAAAGATTAATGGTGGGAGCAGCAATTTCAACTCGTCCTGAATCATATGAAAGGCTAAAATTACTTGTCTATGCCGGAGTAGATGTAATCGTAATTGATTCTGCGCAGGGGAATTCCTCTTATCAGATTGATATAATTAAATATATCAAAAGAAATTATCCTGAAATTGATGTAATTACAGGCAATGTGGTAACACAGGAGCAGTCCTACAATTTAATTAAAGCAGGAGCTGATGCTTTGAGAATTGGTATGGGGCCAGGTTCTATATGTATTACACAGGATACGATGGCTGTGGGTAGGGCTCAGGCTACGGCTGTTTATAAAACTGCAAAGTTTGCAAGAAATTATGGTGTTCCGGTTATCGCTGATGGTGGGATTACTAATATTGGCGATATTGCTATTGCTTTAGCAATTGGAGCATCTACTACAATGATGGGATCTTTGTTTGCTGGTACTAATGAAGCACCCGGGGAGTATTATTATGAAAATGGAGTTAGATTAAAAAGATATAGAGGAATGGCCTCTTTTGAGGCAATGAAAGCGGGTGGAGCAAAAAGATATTTCTCTGATGATCAGGATATCAAAGTAGCTCAGGGAGTTTCTGGTGCAGTCGTAGACAAAGGTTCTATGTTTCAGTTTGTTCCTTATCTGGTTCAGGGTCTGAAATTAAGTTTTCAGGATATGGGAGTGCGTTCTATACCACAATTACATCAAAAGATGTACTCAAACAAATTAAGATTTGAAAAAAGAACTCTCAGTGCTCAGGCTCAGGGCACAGTACATGGACTTTATAGTTATAGTTATCCTGTTTTTGGAATGCCAGAGAATAAAAAATGATTTTATTAATACTATGAATGTAATGGACTTTGAAAAATTTAAACAAATTAATGATTTGAAACCCAACTATGGCGAAATTGAGGAGGCTGAGGTTGTCTCCAATTACACAAATAAGGGATGTGGAGATGGTTTTCGAATATTCTTAAAAATAAAAAAAGAAAATCAAAATGAAGTTATTGAAGATGCCAGGTTTACAACGAGTGGATGTGGATTTAGTATAGCTGCTTTAAGTATGGGTTTGGAGTGGATTAAGGGAAAAACTGTTGATGAAGCAGAGAAAATCACTGTAGAAAATATAGAAACATTATTTGTTTTTCCGGAAAGAAGAAAAAACTATCCAGAATCAGCAGTAGAAGCCATAAGAAAGGCAATTCAGGATTATCGTTTTGGAAAAAAGGAACCAATGATTACAAGGAAAAAAGCACTTAAAATACTAAAACAAAAGGGAAGTTTTAGAAATGAAAATCTTAAACAAGTTATACTTGATGGTGAAAGTTTGTCTGGTATAGATTTTACAGGTGCAAATTTGCAAAATGCTTATTTGCAGAATTGTAATTTAGAAAATGCAATTTTTGAATCTGCAAATTTACGGGGTGCTTATTTAAATTCATCCAATTTAAAAAATGCAAATTTTAGAAATGCTGATTTACGATTTGCTAAATTAGTAGGGGCTAATATCGAAAATACGAATTTTCAGAATGCTTTATACGACATTGGAACAAGAGTTGATCATAAACAAATCCATATTTTTCAAAAAATGATCAAAATGGGCAAAGATATATATAAATAGAATATTTTTGAGTTGTTTTTTTAAAAATGCAAAATAATTTAACAATATTGATATGTTTCAGGTTGGAGAAGAAAGGATTTTAACTAAAGCTACTTTTTTATACAAAGGAGTTTTTGTATTTCAAAATTCCCAGGTAAGAATTAAAGATGTAATAAAAAGTGAAAAAGGTAATATCTATAGTGTTGAATATTATGATAGAGAAGGAAATATTTTAATTATTGAAGGGATTGAGGAAAAAGATATAAAATAATATGTTAAAAAAAATTTTTGTAGACAGAAATCGTATATATATTTTAATTTTAGAAAATCTTAAAATGGAAAATGCACCTCTTTTCTTTGAAGATTTTCAAAATTTAGATGAATACCTGAATAAAAAAGTTTTTTTA
>FWPU01012834.1_pt1 | contig 10898 bp, 9 predicted proteins | sample 2228361 | NCBI WGS metagenome assembly FWPU01 (sample SAMEA103939777, study PRJEB20133) | metagenome | reverse complement strand
TGACTTTGACCGCTTTGCACCAGAGTAGATCCTATCGGGCCAGCATCCGGGTCAGCTCTCTCACCGAGGGCACTTGTCGCCATTCAGCCCTGCCGGCTCTACCAGGGTGAGCAGTACCGGGGCTATCAGGCCAGCAAACGCCGCTACTTCTATGGGCTCAAGGTGCATCTGCTGGTCACTGCCCAGGGCCAGCCAGTCGAGTTCTTCCTGACGCCAGGCAGCTTTGACGACGTTTCTGGCCTGGACCTGTTCGACTTCGACCTGCCAGAGGGCAGTCTCATCTACGGCGACAAGGCCTACCACTGGTATCTGCTGGAGGAGCTGTTGGCGGCCCTGGGCATCCAACGCTCGCCCATGCGCAAGAAGAATTCCAAGCGCAAGCTGCCCCCGTGGGACCTCTACTTGCAGGCTCGGGGCCGCAAGATGGTCGAAACCGCAGCCAGCAACGTCGAACGACTGCTGCCCAAGCACATTCATGCCGTCACGCCTGCGGGCTTCGAACTCAAGGTCGTTCTGTTCATACTCGCTTCCAGTTTCTTTGCCCTTCCTGTCTGAAGGGCGCAACTTGGGTTACCTATGTCTTGAGACTCGACACTTACCCTTTATCTCTTACGGCCTCCAGAACAGTCGCAAACTACTTGCTCTGTCATTGGAGCTTCCAAAAGCGGTTACCCAGTTGTCCTCATATGTGAGAAAGCCTGTTTGATTAAAACTATCATAGAACTCCGTACCATCGTTATCTATATCAGCCAAAGCAAAAGACGAGATCTTGTTGTCAAAACTGTGGATGCTGAGATTGTCGATATCTTGTATGAAATTGGCACTACAGCTAGCCCGGTACTCGAGATAAGGCGGTACATAGAAGGGATGTTCATAGTAAATTTGATTTTGCTCGCATTGAGCCGGCGCCACAATGTCAGACAATGGAGAAGAACTCGCTGTATTAAGGGATTTCGAGGCTGTCGTTCCATCCGGAGGGGGGATTCAGGGTACCCTCAGGATGACCTAACCGGCGGCGGATTTCCACATCGTGCTCCGGTAGGTATGGGAAGGAGAAGACAACATGTTCTATCTCCTTCGCCGACGCCCCCTCCTCCAGAGGGGTTATGGTATGCCATACCGACTTCTTGGTGACCTTGTCTGGCTCCATGTAAGGCGCCACCGCCCATTTTACGCGAGCTTCAGTAGCTTCTGCCATGTCGATTGGTACGACGATGAAGTTGTATTGCTTTACCGCCTCTGCTTGCACTACGGTATAGACAAATGCAGGCAACGCCAAGGCAACCAACATGGCCAGGAGCCGTACGATTTTGCCAGATGGCATCAACCGTAAAACATAGTGTGGATATCCTTGTCTAACCGAGATTCGCATAAGTATCTCCTTTCAAGACATTAGGGGGGAATTGAGGGATTCAAGTCCCTCGCCGTAAGCCCGGCCTCCCGGCCGGACAGGGGTGCCTGTACTGCTGTCACGTAAGGATGCGTGACCTACGTACCTACTACTCAGGCTCCATTGCTCTATTTCCGCCGGACTGGACTAGTAAAGGCAGTTGCCGCAATATCAATCGTGATATATCAATCGTGATATTCCTATTACTTGAATAGTCCCTCAGGCGCTCTAGACTTTCTACATGAAGCCACCCGTACAATAATCCTTGCGTAGATATCACCACTACTGCCAATCCCAGTGTTGCAATTAAACAGATATTTATGAGCCAAATAGGCCATTTGCTTTGCATGTGGCGCCACCTTGCGCACGGAACTATGCTGTTCTCAATATGAGATGAGAAGAGCAGTTTCTGATTGCAAAAATTGTTTGGTTTCAAATCGCACGGAGTTTGACCTGTTGGAACCTGTCCGTCCGCGCATCCGTTATTCGTTTCAGCCCAACTCACTTCAGCCTGCAGACCAATATTAATACATTTTGGGCGCGTTTGTCTCGCGAAAATTCACCAATTGCGGTGAGTTTGTCAGTAGACTGCCTGCTGATTCTGAAAGGAGTTACCCATGAGCCGGGAGGAGTTCGGCCGCTTGGTGGCTGCGTTGCGCAAGCAGATGGTCCATCCGGCCACAGGTGGCGGGTGGACCCAGCGCAGGCTGGCCGAGGAGACCGGCCTTTCCACCAAGATCATTAGCGACATTGAATGTGGACGTAAAATCCGTCTGGAGCCGGATACGCTGGGTAGGCTGATGGATGCCTTTGGCCTTACCCCGCCGGAGCGACGGGAGTTTCTGCTTGCGGCCAGCGGCGTGGAGCAGGGGAAAGCCGTCGGCGTTGAGCAAAGCGTCGAGGAGGTTCTGGAAAAGCTGTTGAATCGGCTGGGCGCACTCCAGTTGCCGGCCTACCTCCACGATCCGCTGGGCGAGGTCATCGCCGTCAACGAGCGGTTGCTTGCCTTTCATGCGGAGACAGCCGCCACGCTGAGTGCAGCCCCTTGTGCCCGGCCCCTGACGTACAACCTCCTGCGTTTTGTTCTGGACCCGCGCTCCCCCCTCCGCTCGGCGGGTGCAGCCCTCTGGCGAAAACAGGCGGCCTACGACCTTCTCCACCTGCGCGCTACCTCCCTGCGATACCGGCATACCGGGCGCTTTGGGGAGCTGCTTGATGCCTTGTGGAGGGCCTATCCGGAGTTTCATGAGCTATGGAGGGCGCTGGATAAGGCGCAGGCAACCGGCTGCGTCCGGCGCTATACCTACCGCCATCCCCGCTTTGGACCGGTGCGTTACACCATCCACACAGAAGGCGCCCTGACCGCCGGCGGCGAGCTCTATCTCTCCATCCTGATCCCGGCGGATCTGGACACTCTGCATCTGTTGGGGCGCCTGTCGCCGGCGCCGAACGCGCACCGCGCGCATCTCATCCCCTGGCATCCCCAGGTGGCCTGCTTCAGGACCGCAGGGTAGGGCTCTCCAGCACGGCCGGGTTCACCACGTCCGGCGCGCGCCCGTCCCGGAAGAAGGCGATGACCCGCTCCACGGCCATGGTCTCGATGCGGGTGCGCCCTTCCACCGTCAGGGAGGCGCTGTGGGGGGTGGCCACGATGAGGGGGTGATTGCGCAGGGGCGAATCCACAGGCGGCGGCTCCGGGTCGAAGACGTCCAGTCAGGCGCCGGCCAGCTTGCCGCTCTCCAGGGCTTCCAGCAGCGCGTCGGGATCCACCAGCGGCCCCCGGGCCAGATTGAGGAGGAAGGCGCCGTCCTTCATGCCGGCCAGCCGCTCCCGGTTGATGAGGCGGTAGGTCTCCGGCGTGGCGGGCACGTGCAGGCTCAGGAAGTCCGCCTCGGCCAGGACCGTCTCCAGGTCGGCCAGGGTGACCCCCAGTGCCGCGGCCTGCTCCGGCGTGACGAAGGGATCGGTGGCCAGCACCCGCATGTCGAAGCCGTGGCGGCAGATCTGGGCCACCCGGCGGCCGATGCGGCCCAGGCCCACCAGCCCCAGGGTCTTGCCCTGCACCTCCACGCCGATCAGGGGCCCGCTGCGGGGGCCGAACTTGCCCGCGGCCAGGTTGTCATTGCCCTGCTTGATGCGCTTGGCCAGGTTCAGGAGCATGGCCACCGTGTGCTCCGCGGTGGATTCGGTGGGGCCGTCGGGCGTGTTGCAGACCACGATGCCGCACGCGGTGGCGTCGTCCAGGTTGATGTTGTCCACGCCGATGCCCGTGCGGGTGATGATGCGCAGGTTGGGGAGCTGTTCGAAGACGGCCCGGTCGTAGCGCAGGCCCGAGGAGGCCAGGATGGCCTGGGCCGGCCCGGCGTTGGCAAAGGGAGAGGCCGGCGGCTCCGCCGGAAAGAGCACGGCCACGTGGTCGGGCAAGCGCTTCAGCGCGTCGGAATAGGGGGGCACTTCCACCCAAAGGTGGGTCAGGTCGGTGATGGCCATGGTTTCTTCCCTTTCTACTCCAGGCCGCTGGTGAAGGGCCGGCCGCCGAACTGCTCCAGCCGGTCGGCGTGGTGGCCCCGGCCCGTGGCCCGCAGCCGGGCCAGGTATTGATGCCAATCTTTGCTCTGTTCATTGGCATGCAACGGACCGCCCTCCCGGATGATGCCCCAGAAGGGGTCGCCCCGCTGGGCCCGGTACATCCAGCGGTCCATGCGTTCCAGGCCGGCGCCCAAGAGGTCCGGCCGCTGTCCGGCCAGGTTGGTGGTCTCGTGGGGATCGGCCGCCAGGTCGAAAAGCATGTACTCGGGGAAGGCCTTCAGGCCCGTGTGGTAGGTGCGGATCAGGAGCCAGTTCTCCCAGCGGACGCTCCGCTGGCAGCTCCAGGCGCCCTGGCTGATGACCAGGAAGTCCCGGCCCGTGTCCTGGGGGCCGCGCAGGTCCGGCGCGAAGCTGCGGCCGTCCCACGAAGCGGGCTGTTCGCCCCCCACCAGCTCCAGGATGGTGGCCGGCAGGTCCAGGTGGTAGTGGAGGCCCCGGCGCACCTGGCCGGCCACGGCGTCGGTCACGCCTGGCCAGCGGACGATCAGGGGCAGGCGGTTGGTGCACTGGTCGGCCGTCTGGTGGTCGCCCCAGACGTTCAGTTCCCCCTGGTTTTCCCCGTGATCTGCGCTGATGATGATGGCCGTCTCCTCGTAGATGCCCAGATCCTTCAGGTCCTGGATCAGCTTGCCCACGAAGTGATCCGCGTAGTGGATGCCCGTGTCGTAGCCGTCCAGGTGGGCCTTGGCGTCGTCCAATGTGCGGATGCGGCCCCGTCCCATGCGCCAGGCGGGAGGCAGCTGGTCGGTGTAGCCGGGCACCTCGGTGGCGCTGTGGGGGCCGAAGCTCTCGTTCTGGGCGTCGATGAGCTCCTGGGTGATCCACTCTTCGATGGGCTCGTCGGCAAAGGGGTTGCCGTACGCCTCCGGGTGGTCGTAGGGCGTGTGGGGATCCCAGAAGTTCACGTGGAGGAACCAGTTGTCGGCCTGGCCGTTGGCCTGGAGCCAGCGGCGGGCCGGCGGGTACATTTCGTCGGCGTTTTCCAGCCCACCTTTGCCGGTGTCGTAGGTTTCGGTGAAGCCGAACCAGACCTGGTAGGCCGTGTGGCGGAAGGGAAAGGGGCTGATGCTGGCGGTGTGGTAGCCGGCCCGGCGCAGGCAGGCCCCAAAGCTCTCCATGGCCATGCGGCTGCGGAAGCCTCGGCCCGGGCCTTCCAGGGGGAGGTCGGCGTATTCGCCGCCGTGGTTGACCACCCCGGTGCGGATGCCGAAGTGGCCGGAAAAGAAGGCGGTCCGGCTGGGCAGGCAGGGCGAGTCGGTGGCGTAGAAGTTTTCAAAGCGGACGCCCTCCGCGGCGATGGCGTCGATGTTGGGGGAAGTCCGCCGGTGGTAGCCATAGCAGGATAGGTGGTCGGGCCGCAAGGAATCAATGTCGATGTACAGGATGCGCATGGGCTTTTCCCTTTCTCGGTCTGTGAAATGGCTATCCGCCTCGTTGAGTGCGCTTCAACGCCCATTATCAACGCCCATTATCAACGCATATTATCAACGCATATTATCAACGCACTTGTCGTGTGCCGGCTGATGATTGAAATCATCGGTCCAAGGCTGTGGAACCCTGGGAAACCCCTCACGCGCCGGCGATGCGGGGCATGCGGGTAGGCTCCCGCTGGATCTCCGCCTGCACAAATTTCAACAGCAGTTCCGCCTTCATGCCGGCATAGTGCAGGTCATCCCATCGATTGTGCAGCTCGCCCGGGTCTGTTTCCAGGTCGAAGAGTTCGCCGTAGTCGGCGTTGCGGTAGACGGTGATCTTGTAGCGCTCCGTCACCAGGGTGCGCAGGTGGACGGTGGTGGGGTTGTGGCGGTTTTCTATCAGGGCGTGGTCCCGGGCCCGCTCCTCGTGGCCCTGCCAGACGGGCAGCTGATTGACCCCCTGCATGAAGCCCGGGGCTTCGATGCCCGCGGCGGCCAGGAAGGTCTGGGGAAAGTCTACCAGGCTCTGAATGGCGTCCGAAACCCGGCCGGCGGGGATCTGTCCGGGCTGGCGCACGATCAGGGGGACCCGCAGCAGGTCTTCGTAGTGGAAGGCGCCCTTGGCAATGAGGCCGTGTTGACCCAGGAAGTGGCCGTGGTCTGTGGTGAAGACCACCAGGGTGTTTTCGGCCAGGCCGCTCTGATCCAGGTAGCCCAGGATGCGGCCGATCTCCTGGTCGATGAGGCTGATCATGCCGTAGTAGGCGGCCATGCTGCGCCGCAGTTCTTCTTCGGTGTGCAGGTGGGAGTGGAAGCCGTGGAGCCCCTGGCCGCCCGGCTCCTGGTAGTCCGAAAAGTCCGGGGCTGCCTCTCGGGTGCGGGCGAAATGGGGCGGCATGCGGTCAAATTCCCCTTCCACGTAGCGGCCCGGCTCCATATCGGCCGGGTCGTACATGCTGGCCCACGGTTCCGGCACCACGTAGGGCGGATGGGGGTCGAAGAAGCTGGCCCAGAGGTAGAAGGGCTTGCCGGCCTGGCGGCAGCGCTCCATGTGGGCGATGGTGCGTTCGCCCACCCAGTGGGTGTGGTGAAACTCTTCCGGCAGATCCCAGGTGAGGCTGTCCCGCAGGTAGTAGGGGCCGCTGTACTTGTCGTTGGGATCCCGGGGCCATTTCTGGAAGTAGTCCTGCCAGTTGGTGAGTCCCTTCTCCTCCATCCAGATGGCGTAGTGCTGGCCGGCGTGGGACTCGTTGGCGTGCATGCGGGCGGTTTCCACGTGGTTGAAGCCGTACCACGGCCCGTGGAAGCGCCGCCAGAAGTCCAGGTTCCGCAGGGTGGGCTGGCACTCGATGGATTCGCTGCCCGGCTGGGAAGCCAGGGGCTGGAAGTGGGCCTTGCCGATGAGGATGGACTCGTAGCCGTGTTGCTGGAAGAGGTCGCCCACGGTGGGCACGTCCTCGGGCAGCTTGACGCCGATGGCCCAGCAGCCGTGCCAGGCCGGGTACATGCCGGTGACCAGGGTGGCCCGGGTGGGGGAGCAGGTGGGGTTGGGGCAGTAGGCCCGGGTGAAGCGGGTACCCTCCCGGGCCAGGCGGTCCAGGGCCGGCGTCCGGATGGTTGGGTTCACCGTGCCCAGTGTGCTGTAGTGCTGCTGGTCGGTGGTGATGAAGAGGATATTCGGCTGTGACACAAGGGGCGCCTTTCCGGTGAATCGCTGTTTGTATGGAAGCCAAACGCTGTCGCCGGGAGCCGGGCCGTCTCAGCGCCAGGTGAAGTTGCGCACTTCGCTGGGGGGGCTGGCCGCCTCCAGGGCCAGCTGTTCGCCGCTCCGGCCGGGCTTCACCCGCACCACAGAGACCTGCCAGGCGTAGCTGGCCTCCTGGCCGGCGGGCGGGGCCAGCTCGATGCCCAGGCGGTAGCTGGTGGCTTTGGTCCAGATGCTGGGAATGGTCTGGGCTGCGCCGCCCGATGGGTAGATGAGCAGGACGTACCACTCGTTGGGCGCCAGCAGGTCCACACTGATCCAGCGCAGGAGGACGCTCTCGTTGCGGGGGAGCACGGCCCCGTCCGGAGGACCCAGCAGGCGAGGCTCGATGTAGATGGTATCCACGATGGCCGGCGTGAGGGTGTTGCCGCCATTGGGGCTGCCCCCGTCGGCGGACGCGGTGGGGGTGGCCGGGGAGCTGGCCAGCACTTCGGTCGGCAACTGGGGCACCGGCACGATGAGGACATCGCCGGGACGGATCACGTCGTTGGCAGCCAGGTTGTTGGCGGCCAGGATCTCCTGCACGGTGCTGCCAAACTGGTTGGCAATGGAAATAATGGTGTCGCCAGCCTGGACGGTGTATTCAAAGCGGGAGGCCACCGTGTTGGAGGAGGCAGTGCCTTCCGTGCGGGTGACCGGGATGAGCAGCTCGTCGTCGGCCCGGATCAGCTCGCTGGTCAGCCCGTTGGCTGCCTGGATCTCCTCCACGGTGACGCCGTAGAAGGTGGCAATGGAAAGCAGGGTTTCGCCGGGGCGCACCCGGTGGCGCACGGTGGTGGTCGTGGTGACCCCGGCTGCGGTGGGTACGGGCGTAGCCGTGGGAGGCGCTTCCACCGTGGCAGTGGGAGTGGGCGTGTCGGTCATCAGGGGAATGTTGGTGGGCAGGATGGCCAGGGCCTGCTCCCCGCTTCCCTGTTCCGCCTGGGGCTGGCTGGCGATTTGCCACCAGAAGGCCAGCACCGCCAGGACCGCCAGCACCAAAAGCGTGTCCACCCATGAGACCCGCTGCCGCCGGCGGGGCCGGATGCGCAGGTCATGGCCACACATGAAACAGCTTTCTGCGTCGCGGGCGACCCGGGTGCCACAGTTGGGGCAACGCCGTTCAGCCACCGCTGGGGATATCTGTTCTCGAGCCATTGCTGGCAATTATAGCACCGATGGGGCCTGGTCGTGAAAGCGGGTGAACGGGTGGATGAAAACAGGAAAGCGGTGTGCAGGAAGGTCTATCCTGCACACCGCCCGATCCATCCGATGCTGGCTGGCCGGAGGGGCCGTTGCTCAGGGCTGGCCGTGCTGTTCCAACATGTAAGCGATCAGGTCGGCGATCTCCTGTTCGCTGAGGGTCTCTCCATAGTTCTGGGGCATAATGTTGGCGGGGTAGCCGGGCACCACGAAGGAATTGGGATCTACGATGCTCTCGTAGAGATAGAGGGCCGGGCTCATGTCGGGTACCCGCTCGATGGCCGTGTCGCCGATGTTGTGCCAGGTGGGGCCGGTCATCTGCTGGGCCGGGTCCAGGGAATGGCAACCCACACAGCCGTACTGCAGGGCCAGCTCCGCGCCATGGCTGGGGTCGGCGTTGGCCAGGGCATCGGCGATGGCCGGCGGCAGCCCCGCGGTGATCTCTTCCGGCGAAAGGTCGGCCAGGCGTTTGGGCTCCGGCGTGGGCTGAATGACCACTTCTGAGCCTGCCTCCGCTGCGGCCAGTTTCTCGCCCAGATCAGGCGAAATGATTTCGGCGTTGGCATTCGGCGTGCAGCTGGCAACGGCCAGGCTCAAGAGGGCGAGGATGATCAAAAGCGCGATCTTGGGCGTGCGCAGCAGAGACTCCATCCGTACCTCCAAACTCCCTGGGTTCGTTCATGGTCGTGTTTGTTTCAACGCTGGGCACAGTGTAACACAGGCCTGGGCATCTCCCCAATTTCCCCCGCTGTCTGCGGAATAATTCACAAAATGACTTTGCCCCGCAACCACAGATTTTACAAGGGAGCATCCTCCTCGGTCTTTGTCGGGGTATTTCCGCCAGGCTCTGCCAGTGCGACCTATCGGCGGGCCTGTGATACAATGGGCCCATTGAGCCGGTTGATTCACCCTGGAACCCGGATGAGCAACAACGAACCCTGAAGCACCCCTGTGCCTGCCATGAACGCCTACGTCGCCCTCTTGCGCCACAACACCAACTATCGCTTTCTCTGGTTGGCCCGGGTGATCAGTAACCTGGGCGATTGGTTCAATCTGCTGGCCTCGGCTGCCCTGATTACGGCCCTCAGCGATGCAGGAACCGCCATCAGCTACCTGTTCCTGGCCCGTTTCCTGCCCGTCTTTTTCATGAGCCCGGTGGCCGGTGTGCTGGCTGACCGCTACGACCGGCGCCTGTTGATGATCCTGGCGGACCTGCTGCGGGCCGCCACCGTCCTGGGCTTTCTGTTCATCCGCAGCCCGGACCAGCTCTGGCTGCTCTATCTGTTGACCACGGTGCAGTTTGTGCTCAGTTCCCTCTACACGCCGGCCCATTCGGCCCTGTTGCCCAACATCGTGGCGCCGGATGAGCTGGTCACCGCCAACGCGCTGGACAGTTTCACCTGGAGCAGCATGCTGGCCGTTGGGTCCCTGCTGGGCGGGCTGGCGGCGGCCTTTTTGGGCGTACAGGCGGCCTTCGTTCTGGACGCCCTCACCTTTCTGTTGTCGGCCTGGTTCGTGGCCCAGATGACGCAGGTGCCTGTCTCCAGGGAAGCAGAAGCGGGCCGGGCCGGCTACCGGGATTTCTGGGATGGCCTGGGCTATCTGCGGGTACGGCCCTTCATCCTGGGGCTGAGCCTGGTCAAGGCGGCCGGCGCCCTGGTCTGGGGGGCGGTCAACGTGTTGGAATTGCCCCTGGCCCATGAGATCTTTCCCCTGGCGGGGGATGGCGCGCTGACCCTGGGGCTCATCTACGCGGTGACGGGGATTGGCACGGGCGTGGGGCCGCTGATGCTCCGGGCCTGGCTGGGGGACAGCCAACGGGCGGGGCTGTGGGCCATCAGCATGAGTTTCGGCCTGCTGACCCTGGGCGTCCTGGGCATTGGCCTGGCGCCTTCACTGGGTTGGGTGTTGGGGGCGACCCTGTTGCGGGCTTTGGGCAGCGGAGCCCTGTGGGTCTTTTCCAGCGCCTTGCTACAATATCTGGTGGAAGATCGCTTCCGGGGGCGAGTCTTCGCCTTTGAATTTGCCGCCCTGACCCTCACCCAGTCCCTTTCGACCCTGTGGGCCGGTTATGCCCAGGATCGCCTGGGGCTGCCGGTGCAGGCCATTTTTCAGGGGATGGCCGGGTTGGCGGCGCTGCTAGGGGGTGGCTGGCTACTCTTCCACTGGTGGCGAGCCCCTCAGACCTCGGACAGAAGCGCTTAGCCTGCGTCCGTCACCGTAGGTCCGGTCTCCTGGCCGGACGTGGATGCCCGGGGCCTGCACCGCTGTCACGCAAGGATGCGTGACCTACATGCCTGTGTGCTCTGTGGATAATAGCGCCACATCGGGGAATGCTCCCTCCACACACGGGCCGCCACCATGACGCGGGGTCGGCATCCTCAGATGCCGACCCAGACGGGACAGCACCACTTTGGAGGATGCTCACTCCGCCAATGGCAATCGTCAAGGACTGAGTGTGTTCGGAATGAGTTTCGTCGGAAAAAGAGAGGTCGTGTTTGTGTTTTGTCTGTTGCATGGGATGCGGGCGAAGGTCGTCGGGCTGGTGAGTCTGGGG
>FWPU01009779.1_pt1 | contig 10898 bp, 9 predicted proteins | sample 2228361 | NCBI WGS metagenome assembly FWPU01 (sample SAMEA103939777, study PRJEB20133) | metagenome | reverse complement strand
CTACCCCGTAAGGGGGTAGGACCACCTTGTCCCCGGGACGGGCCCGGACGAGGATAACGTCTAACACACCCTGGAGGCTCTCGTCCGGTTTCTGAATCAGGTAGTGGGCCTCCCCAGAGAGGACCTCGTATACCTCAGGATAGGTAAAATCCGTTCCAGGCTTTTTAGGGTGGTAATGACCCACCGTCCTTATATATTCCCTCCCTACTCGGCCAGGGCGAAGGATGGTGATATCAAAGCGGAGGTCGAATTTTTCCATGACCCATGAATCCTCGGGACGGTGGACCCCCCTGTACATGTAGTAAAGCTCTTCCGGCCCTTGGGGATCGGGTTCCAAAAGGAAGTCTCTGGCACCAGCAAGGGTCCTCACATCCGGCAGCACAGATGGTAGACCTCCCTCAAATACCAGCCGGCATTTCTGAAGTTCAAGACATAGGGGGAGCCCGGAGACCCCCTCTAAATCCACTACTCCTTTCCGTCCCATCAGGCTGCCCTCCCGGGAATGGTAAAAACCTCCTGACATTTTGAGCACTTGCTCCTGACCCCTGTTGCCGGGATTTGCGAGGGTCTAACCTTATATCCCGCATTACACTTGGGACAATGGACTACGGTCACATCCTGTTCTGCAATGGGACGGACTCTCTTTCGATCCAGGTCTATTAAGGCCGCCACTACATTAGGATCAAACTGGGTCCCAGCGCAACGCTGGAGTTCCTCTAAGACCTCTCGATGGTTGTATGCCTTGGTTCTATACCGGCGCCGAGATATCATAGCATCATAGGCATCGGCCACGGCAAGAATGCGGGCCTCGATGGATATTTCATCGCCGGCCAGCCCCTGGGGATACCCCTTTCCATCATATCGCTCCTGGTGCTGGAGCACGATCTCCTTTATACCCTTTAAAAACTTAATGGGCTCAAGGATCCTTGCCCCAACCCCAGGATGCTCCCTCATAGCCTGGAGTTGCTCCGGTGTAAGCTTCTCTTTGCTCTTCAGGATTTCGTCATCCATCCCGATTTTGCCGATGTCATGGAGGGCGCCGGCTATCCTGATGGCCTGAATCTGTTCCTCGGAAAGGCCCATTTGCTTGGCAATGAGGACGGAAAGGCGGGTGACCCTTTCCGAGTGGTCCCGGGTATACTCGTCCCGGGCCTCCAGGCCTTTGACCAGGGAACGCAGGGTCTCAAAGAAGTTCTTTTGGATGTCCTCGTATAGCTTGGCATTCTCCATAGAGGTGGAAAGGCCACTGGCAAGGGTCCTTAGAGTTGTAAGGTGGGCCTCATTGAAGGCCCCTTCTTTAGAGCTTATCAGTTCGAAGGTCCCTATCAGCTTCTCCCCTTTTAGAAGGGGTATCCCCATATATGAGCCTATCCGCCCCGCCCAGGGGCGGCCTTCGAGAAGGCTACGCTCTCTCTCCCCTAATCTGGGGAGAAGGAGGTGCTCCTTCCGAAGGGCTATCCAGACCGGGCACTGCCCCCCATTCAAAGGATAAACCCCATCCCCTGCCTCAATCTTTCCCTCCTGAGCAGTGACGAGGATACGGAGTTCCCTGGTATCCTCCTCATATACGCATATCTCTCCTGCATCATAAGGAATTATCTTTCCCACCTCTTCTAACATCCGGAAGGATATCTCCCTTGTATCTAAGGCAGAAGCCATAACCCGGCTTGTCTCGTATAGGGTTGAAAGTTCCGCAACCTTGGCTTCCAGCTCCTTGTTGGAATGGGCCAGTTCCGCAGTGGCAATCCTCACTTTTTCCTCCAGCTCCTGATTAAAGTCCTTCACCCGGGCATAAAGCTCGGCATTTTCAATGGCCGCTGCTGCCTGGCTGGAGAAGGTGGTGAGGAGCTCTAGGTCATGCTCGTTAAAGGTCTCGCCTGTAGCCTTGCAGTTTACATTAAGGACCCCTATCACACCGCTCTTGGTAAGGAGGGGAACGCTCAGGAGGGACTTTGTCTTATACTTTCCATCACTGGCCAACTTTGCAAACCTGGAGTCCTTTTCTATGTCATGAATCAGGAGGGGTTCCCCTTTCTCGGCCACCCAACCCGCGATCCCCTGCCCTACCTTCTGGCGGGTCATCCTCACTACCTCCTCGGGGAGCCCGGTGGCTGCTCGGATCACCATCTCCTGGGTCTCTTTTTCTATAAGCATTATTGAGACAATCTCCACTCCCATCACCGCTGCAATACTGAGGACGATTTTCTCCAGAAGGCGGTCTATCTCCACAAGGGAATGGATATACTGGCCTACCCGATTCAGGGTGGCCAGCTCCTTTACCTTGACCTGGAGGTCCTGGATGAGGCGTTTGTTTTCCAGCTCGATCCTCCGCCGACTTATGGCCTTGTCCACCGAATGATAGAGCTCGTGGGGGCGGAAGGGCTTTCGGATGTAATCATAGGCACCCTTTTTCAGGGCCTCAATGGCGTTCTCCAGGGTGGCATAGGCGGTAATAATTATGACAAAGACATCAGGGTCGGTCTTCTTGATAATAGGGAGGAATTCGAGGCCTGAAAGTTCAGGCATCATTATGTCCAGGAGAACAACATCAATTCCCCCTTGCTCCAGCTTGGCCATTCCCTCCTTGGCATTCTCAGCGGTCAGGACACGGAAGCCCCGGAGGGACAACATGTCATCGCAAAGCCTCCGCATAAAGAGTTCGTCATCTATCACTAGGATGGTTTCCATGGATTTATCCTTTCCCGGGCTCCTCGCCGGGGGCCTTTTTTAAAACCTCATTAAGGCTTCCCGAACGATAACCCTCTAAATCTATGGTAACATAGGTGTAGCCCACTTTCTTCAAGTGTTGGGCCACGACCCCTGCGTTTTCCAGGAGGTGGGGTATTTCCCCTTTTTCTACTTCAATCCGGGCTATTTCCCCATGGTGACGGACTCGAACCTGGCGAAATCCAAGGCCGTGGAGGTATTCCTCGGCTGCGTTCACCATCCTGAGCCTCTCCCTGGTAATGGGTGTCCCATAAGGGAAACGGGAGGAAAGACATGCCATAGATGGCTTCTCCCATGTGGGAAGCCCCAGTTCCCTGGAGAGGGCCCGAATTTCCTCTTTTCTTAATCCCGATTCAAGGAGAGGACTCCTGATACCCATCTCCTGGGCTGCCTTCCTTCCAGGGCGGTGATCACCCATGTCATCCAGATTAGTGCCGTCCACTATCCACTGAAGTCCTTCCTCTTTTGCCACCTTTTGGAGTTTGCTGAATAGCTCGGTCTTACAGAAGTAGCACCGATCAGGGGGGTTCTGAGAAAATCCTGGGATATCCAGCTCTTCAGATATAATAGTCAGATGGCGGACGCCTATCTCCCGGGCCATGGTCATGGCCTCCTCTAACTCCCTGGCTGGATAGGTCTCAGAGCATGCGGTGATGGCCACGGCCTTCTCCCTTAAAACCTCGTGAGCCACTTTTAATAGGAAAGTGCTATCCACTCCCCCGGAATAGGCCACCAGGACGCTACCCATCTTTTCTAAGAGGGAACGCAGGCAATGAAATTTCTGATAAAGGTCTCCTCGGTCCATATTACCATCCCTTTTTTATTGCCTTTAAAAGGGCCTCTATGGATTCATGGTGAGGTAAAAGAAAAACATGCCCCTCAATCCGCTGCAAGGGGTCATGAAATCGGGTATCAATCACCAGGGAAGTTGCGCTTAATCCCCGGACCTCATCTAAGACCAGCTCAACTGCTGCTCCTCTCTGGTCAAAGACCAGATGAGGGATAGAAGGGATGAGGGAGAGCCTTAGGAGATCACTCAAGGCAGAGAGATAGGCTGAAGCCAGGATATTCCCTACCTCCTTTAATGCAGAGCCATCCTCCTGGGAGATAACCACTGTCCGACTCTTCTGCTTTCCTGTCAAAAGCCCAAGGAGAGAGGCCATAGCCTCTCCAGGGAAAGCCACCATGATGTTTCCTCTTAGATCCCCCAGGATTTGGAGGGACAAGGCTGCCACTGCCCCCCGTCCTAACAATGAGGGGACCTCTCTCAGGGGAAGGACTCTCACTTCCGGGACTTTTAGGCCAACCTTCACACCAATAAGCCGGGATAAGGCGTCGGCCGCATGGTCAAGGCCTATGTGGCTTACCTCCCTCAAGGCCTCTAACTCAAGATTTTGAAGACCTTTAAAGAACTGGCTCATAGGGTATTGAGGTCCAAAATCAGGACCAGACTTCCATCCCCTAATATGGTTACCCCGGCAAAGCCCCGGAGACCTTTGAGGGCCTTTCCTAGGGGCTTAACCACTGCCTCCCGGTAACCCAGAAGCCCATCCACCTGAAGCCCAACTGTCCTCCCTCGCCGCTCGGCCAGGACAACCAGACGGGATGGGCCACCATCCTCCGCCTGTTGGGAGCAACCCAGAAGGCGGTCTAAACGGTAAAGGGGTACAAGACCCTCTTCCAGGGCGATTAGCTCTTGCTTATGGGAGCGCTGGACCATTTTAGGAGAGACCTCAAGGGTCCGAAGCACCCGGGAAAGGGGGATGGCATGAGTCTCAGGGCCCACTTTAACCATCAAGACCTGGATTATGGCCAGGGTGAGGGGAAGGCGCAGGGTCACGGTAGTGCCTTTCCCCTGCTCCGATTCAATAAGAAGGCCCCCGCGTAAGGCCTCCACCGTAGTCTTAACTACATCCATCCCTACTCCCCGGCCTGATACTTCGGATACACTCGTAGAGGTGCTAAATCCAGGGGCAGTAATCAGATAAAGGGAATCCTCGTCGCTCATAGAATCGTGCTGTTCTTTACTGATTATACCCTTTTCCCAGGCCAGGCGGCGTATCCTTACAGGGTCCATACCCCTGCCATCATCCTTTATTGTGATAAGGACGAATTCTTTCTCCCTGGATGCCTCCAGGCGTATATTTCCAATCCTGGGCTTTCCGCGGCGGACCCGTTCCTCCGAGTCCTCTATGCCGTGATCAATGGAATTTCTAAGTATATGGAGGAGGGGGTCGGGGAGCTCTTCCAGGATGGCCCGGTCGAGTTCAATATTCCTGCCAAGGATCTCCAGGTTTACCTCCTTACCTCCCTTTCGAGCCAGGTCCCTTACTGCCCTTGGGAATCGGTCGGTGATTAGCTCTATAGGCATCATCCTGAGCTTCAGGGCTTGCTGTTGGAGCTCTCTAGTCAGGTTCTCCAATCTGTCTAGGTCTTCCTTTAAAGCTCTAGAGTGAAAATCCTTGAACTGGTCAATAAGGCCTCTCTTTGCGGTGATGAGCTCCCCTACTGAATCTATCAGGTCATCGATTAGCCTGGCCTCTACCTTTATCATAAGACTTTTTCTGAGGGGAGAGACAGGGGGACTAGGAATTTCGGAAACCTCAGGCCTTTGAACTTCATGGGACGGAGGGGTTGGGACGAAGGGAGAAACCTCAACTTTAGCTACATCAGGATAGGAGGCCACGGTCTTCTGGACCTGGTGTGGCCCCTTGGCAGTAGCTAACATTGCGTGGATATTTCCTTTGAATAGCCCTTTCTTGATCTCCTCGAAATCAGGGGAGGCCTTTACCAGTTCCCCTAGGTCCTTCAGTTTTTTCAGGGTAATGTATGCCCTGGCTGTAGGGAGGGGGGCATCATCGGCTATGGTTATCCTTAAAGAGAGCAAGTCTACCCCTTTTCCTTTGGCCTCCTTCAGGAGCTCTTCTTCCTCGCCCTTTACGGTTGCGGGGACATCCGCCATGGATGGGGTCACAACTTCCTGGGGTAAGGGAGCCTCCTTCAAGGCAGGGGAAAAGGACTTTACCTTTTTTAAAAAATCATTGGTATCTATATCAGGGGCACCCCTGGCAGCTATTCCCTCAATTCCCTTTTTGAGAAGGTCCAGGCCCTCGAAGAGGAGGTCAATTACCCTTCTACCAACCGGTTCCCCTTTTTGGCGAAAGAGGTCAAGGAAATCCTCAAGGGAGTGGGACAACTGGGCAAGGCCTAAAAAACCCATGGAAGCCGACATTCCCTTTACAGAATGGGCCTCCCTGAAGAGAGCATCTATACTATTCCTATCCCGTGGGTCCTTCTCCAGGGTGAGTAAGAGGTTGTCCATATTTTGAAGATGTTCCTGGGATTCACTTAGAAACATCTTCAGGTATTTGGACATATCCATGGCTTACCCTCTAATCACCTTCAGGATCTCCTGGGGGATCTCCTTTAAGGGGGCTACCCGGTCAGCCAGGCCTGCCTCTACCACGGCCCTGGGCATCCCATATATCACGCAGGACTCCCTTGCCTCAGCCAACACCGTCCCTCCTCTGTTCTTAACCATCCGAGCACCCGCCAGGCCATCCTGTCCCATCCCTGTTAATATCACAGCTATAGCCCTTTTTGCAAAAACCTCGGAGACCGAGGAAAAAAGGAGATCAGCCGATGGCCTGACTCCATGAAGGGGTGGCTTTTGATGAAGGCGGATAGCAATCCCATTTCCCTCCCTCTCCACTTCCATATGGTGGTCGCCCGGGGCTATATACACAAAACCGCTCCTCATGACCTCGTCGTGCACCGCCTCTTTTACAGTAAGGGGAGAAACCTGTACCAGACGCCTGGTGAGGATAGAAATAAACTTTGGATGGATGTGCTGGACTATAAGAATGCTCGCAGGAAGTTCTGAGGGGAGCCGGGGTAGCAAGTCCATAAGGGCATTGGGACCCCCTGTAGAGGTCCCAATAGCCACGGCCCAAAGAGGGACTGAAGGCATCACAGCCTGTCCTCCATGGATAGCCCCCTTCGGCCTGCAGGTTCCCCTCTTTTTTCTGGTTGAATAGGTTGAAAATCGTCATCCAGGCCCAGGACACTTTGGACAACCTTCAGCACCTTGGCCGGTTGAAAGGGTTTTACAATAAAGTCCTTTGCCCCTGCCTCAATAGCCTCGGCGATCAAAGATTCCTGCCCCAGGGCACTACACATAACCACCCTGGCCTCACTATCAAACTTCATGATCTCCTTCAAAGCAGCAATCCCATCCATCTTGGGCATAACGATATCCATTGTAGTGAGGTCAGGGCGGAGCTCCTTGTATAACCTGACAGCCTCTTCTCCATTCTCTGCCTCACCAGCTATCACAAAGGCCCCCCGAGCAAATATATCCCGGATCATACTCCTCATAAAGATAGCATCATCAACAATCAGGACACTAATACTCATTCGGGCCTCCTAACTCACTGATGAGGACCCTTCCAGGTCAGGGATCAAAGGTAGAAAGGTCCTACGCAAATCCAAGATGTTTATTGCCTTACCATTAAAGTAAGCTATGGACCGAATGTTAGAGCTCCAGGGCCGGTCCCTTTCTATCAATGACGGGGCTTCCTCAAGACTCGCCCTTGACACTTCCCTGATTTGGGATATCTCCTCTGACAGAATCCCCACCTCGAGTTCAGGATCACCCAGGTCCAGAATAAGGACATGGGAGTCCCTCTTTTCAGGACGTCCTTCCAGTCCCAGAATCACCCCTATGTCATAAAGGACAATTATCTTTCCCCTCAAATTCATGATCCCTGCAACCCCCGCATGGACGTTAGGAACTCGAGTAATCCTTCCCAGGGGGACGATCTCCTTTACCTCTTCAATCCGTAGGGCAAACCACTCTCCAGCTATTCGGAAAGGCAGGAGCCCCTCCTCTTTTTCTGTTTCTTCTGGGATAGCCTCTAGGGCTTCTTCAAAAGACATTTCAGTCTCTCACTTTAAACCTTGCAACCAGGCCCTGCAGGCGGTCAGCCATTTCCGAGAGCTGCTGGGCAGATTCGGCCATTTGTTCCATAGAAGCCATTTGCTCCGCAGTAGCAGCAGAGGCTTCTTCTGTAGAAGCTGCATGGTCCTGGGCCACTTTGGCTATCTCGTCTATGGTGCGCACCATCTCTTCCGTCCCCCTTGTCTGTTGCTGGGTGAGAATGGAGATCTCCTGGACCTTTTTTACCTCTTCCAGAACTGCCCTTACAATCTCCTGAAGGGCCTCTCCTGTAAAGGTCAGGATTTCCTTGCCCGACTCCACTTCCTTGGTGGCCACCTCCATGGAGGTCAGGACCCGGTTAGAGTCCCCCTGGATTTCCTTGACTATCTGGGCTATCTTCTCCGCTGAACTCCCAGCCTCAGTGGCCAGCTTTCTCACCTCTTCAGCCACCACGGCAAATCCTCGTCCGAACTCCCCGGCCCTGGCTGCTTCAATAGTGGCATTTAGGGCCAAGAGATGGGTCTGCTGAGCAATTTTGGTGATAACATCAACAATGCTCCCTATTTGCTGGGTCTTCTCGCTGAAGCGCTTCACCCCGGCGGTGGATGCCTCTATTATATCAAACACACCCTTCATCTTGCCCATAGCCTCTTGGGCGGACTTACCCCCTGTCTGGGCAGTATAACCAGCCTCGGATGCAGCCTCGGCCGCAGAGCGGGCCCTGGAGGCAATCTCATTAATAGAATTAGCCATCTCTCGCATCAACCGAGAGGCCTGCTCTACTAAATTGGCCTGGTGCTCTGCCCCTTTTGCGATTTGCTCCACTGTGCTGGTTATCTCTCCTGTTGATGCATTCATCTCCTCGGCTGAGGAGGAAAGGGCAATGGCAGATTTGGTGACTGCCTCTGCTGTAGCCTTCACTTCTTTGACGAGCTCTTGAAGGCTATAGACCATTTTATTAAAGGCCTTGGCCAGTTCCCCAATCTCGTCTTCCGAGGAGGTCTTTATGTCCTGGGTAAGATCGCCCTGGCTAATAATACTGGTGGCCTCTGCCAGGGAACGAACCTCTCTCGTTATGCCTCTCGATATAACAAGGGCCAAGATGGAGCCAATCAGAAGGGCAAAAAACCCCGTTATAAAGTCACGGGCGGCCACGGTCTTCAGGGAGAAGGAAAGGACTCCACTCACGAAGACTATAGTGAAGATCACCACCAAAAACCCCAAGAGTATTTTGTTACCTATAGTTGTTACCTTCATGCCCATTTCCTCCTATGGATTTCATTCCATGAGTTAAAAACGGAGACTTAGGAAACTATCTGATTGTTTAACGAAAAATACAATAAGTATTCCCTTTAAGTCAAGGATAAAGAGCCTCAAGGGGCTTGCGGTATACCCTCTCACTAATGTTCACAGGTTCAAAAAGCCCTCTCGTCATTCCCTGAAGGCCCTCTACGCGTCCCAGGACGAGATAGCCTCCGGGATTAAGAAGGCGATAAAAAGTCTCGAGGGCCTGCCTCTGGACGGTCGGGACTATATAAATCATCACATTTCGGAAGGTCACTAGGTCAAGGCGGGAAAATATAGGCTCATCCAGAAGGAAGTTGTGCCACCTGAAGACCACCATCTTTTTGATCTCTTCCGTGATGCGGAATCCTTTTCCTTCCTGAGAAAAATACCTCCGGCGGAGAAGCTCCGGGACCTGAGACAATTTCTCATGATGATAGAAACCCTGTTTTGCCCGCTCGAGGCTCCTCCGGTCTACATCAGTGGCATAGATGAGAACCCTGTATTCAGATATCCCTCCCTTTAAGTACTCCCGTAAAAGGATGGCCAAGGAGAAGGGTTCCTCCCCACTAGCGCAGCCTACGCTCCAGAAGCGGAGAGAATTAATTCCCTGCCTCTTTTTTCGAGAGAGAATGTCCGGTAGGGCTTCCTGGGCAATTACAGCGAAGGTCTGGGGGTTCCGGAAAAACTCGCTCACATTGACGGTAAGGACATCCAGGAGCAAGGATATCTCCCCTGGGTCTGACCTCAATGCCTCCAAATAAGCTTCCAGGGTAGGAGTCCCCTTAGCCCTCTGCCGGACGGCCAGGCGACGTTCCACCCACTGCTCTCGATACTGGTATAGGTCTATGCCCCTTTCCTGAAGCAGTAAGTCCCTGATGTAAGCAAAGACCTTCTCCCTTGTAAGGGTAGCCATTGATTTCTCCTTAATAAATCCCTATATTAAGATGAATTTCCTTTGGAGTATAGCAAAAAAGTTAAGCAAAAAACATGCCATAAAGAGCCTTTCCGTGCAATTTCTCTTTCAAAACCAGATTTTCCCTTTACAATAAACGGTTGACATGTTAAATTCTAAACAAAAGGTCTTTATTGGGAGCATATCCATGGTAAAGGAGTTATTCTACCGAGAGAATCGGCTCCTTTGATAAGTTGCAAGATTTGGACATAGATACTCTTCTGCACATTCTCCTTTTAGGAGGCCTAATATTAGCCTCTGCCTTCTTTTCTTCTTCAGAGGCTGCCTTTTTCTCCCTGAGGAGGCTCCGTCTTAAAGAACCTGAAGGGGCTGACCCTATTCGGGGTCGCCTTAGTTCCAGGTTACTAGAACGCCCCCAGAGATTACTCTTTACCATTCTAATAGGTAATGAATTTGTTAATGTAGCTGCTACTGTTGTTGCTACTTCTCTTGCCCTCAGCTTCTTTGGGGACAAGGGGGTCGGGATAGCTATAGCCTTTATGGTGCCAACTATCCTGATCTTTGGAGAGCTCCTCCCCAAGTTAATCGGGGTAACCCGAGCCGAGGGGCTTGTCCCTTTCCTCTCTCCTCCTTTAGAGGCCTTCTGCCGAATTACAACTCCAATAAGGAAAGTCATAAAGTTCCTCGTTGAGAGAGTGCTTCTCCTTCTCGGCCCTTCTCACCAGGCAGGCCCTTTTCTTATTTCCGAGGACGAGTTTAAGACCCTCATTGAGATAGGGCGGCGAGAAGGGTCGGTAAGGGAGACGGAGAGCGACGTAATCCAAAAAGTCTTAGAGCTCGGTGAAATAAAGGTTCGCGAAATCATGACCCCCCGAATGGATATGTTTTGCTTAGAAGTGAATACACCTTTAGAAGAGGTTATAGAGAAAGTCAGGGAACGCCGATACTCCCGAATTCCCGTCTTTGAAGGGAGCCTGGATCAGATTGTGGGAATCCTAAACGTCAAGGACCTGATGACAGCCAGTCTTAAAG
>FWPU01012833.1_pt1 | contig 10901 bp, 8 predicted proteins | sample 2228361 | NCBI WGS metagenome assembly FWPU01 (sample SAMEA103939777, study PRJEB20133) | metagenome | reverse complement strand
CTCGGACGTCGAGCGGGCGCGCATCGAGGCGGAGATTCGCGAGCGCCGGCGCGCGGCGCTGCTCGAGGAGCTGCGCCGCCTCGAGGCGGGAGAGCGAGGGGCTCGTTGACGGAGGAGCGTGCGCTGCGCGCGCGGGAGGGAACGGCCATTCGCGACGACCGCTCGCTCGACGAGCTGCTCGCTTCGCTCCAGAGCCCCGACCGCTCCGAACGGCTGCGCGCCGCATTCGCCCTCGGGGAGGTCCTGGCTGCGCGCGGCGGCCCGCTCGCCTCCGACGCCCTCGCGCGCCGCGCGATCGAGGCGCTCGAGGCGCTCTCGCGTGACCCGGGCGCGGGCTCCTGGCTCCGAAAGCGCGCACGCCGCGCGCTCCGGAAGATCCGCGGAGCAAGCGACCGCAGCGCTTCCTCTTGACTTTTCGCCGTAGGGCGCTATCATGGCGCGTTTTGGGGCGAGCAAGAGGGGAGCTGGTGGCATGCCGACCGTCGCCGACGTGCTCAAGCGCATCGAGCGCCTGAAGAAGGATCTCGAATACGTCCGCACCTTCCAGGAGAAGTGGCGCGAGCAGCGCGACCGCTTCCCCAAGATCTACGAGGGGATCGTCGAGCAGGAGAAGGCGTTCCTCCGCAAGATCGAGGAGCTCCGGAACCTCAAGGTCGAAACCCCCTACGGGGAAATCTTCGACGAGGCGCCAACCGGCGCGCTCGGCGCCGCCGGAGCGTCCGCCGACGCGGAAGAGGCCGCGGCCGGGCTCAAGCCGCGGATTGCGGAGCCAGCGGGGACGAACGGCGGCGAGGCGGGGCTCCGCGCGGACAGCGCGGAAGAGAAGCGCGCGGCGGCGGTCGAGATCGGAGAAAAGCTGCGGAAGCGCGGCGCCAGCGGCGGCGCCGGGCTCGGCGGAGCGGCCGGAGCCGCGGGGCTCGCGCCGGATCTCGGGGCGAGCGTCTCGGGCGTGGCCGCGCCGGACGCGATCGCCGCAAGGTCTTGATTATCTGGTGGATGAAAATCGGCGCAAGATCCCGCCGGTCTGCGCCGTCCTCCTTGACGTACCGCGACAAAAGCGGGACGGAATAGCAAGCGGGAGGCTGGGAGACAGCCGGAGGACGCAGGAACATGAAGCGACAGACGTTCACGATGGCGGTGGCGGTGGCGCTGGTGCTGGCGCTTGCGGGAAGCGCGCCTGTCTTCGCGCAGGCGGGGGGCGGCAATCCTGGCACGGCGGCCGGCGGCGGCGGCGGGACGGGGACGGGGCCCAGCAATCCGGCCGGGGCCGACGCGTCGGTCGAGATCGACCTCCCGATCGGCAGCTCGCGCAACGTGATCGAGGAGCCGCCGCAGGAGAACCCCTACGACGAGACCGACGACCCGCAGCTTTACAACGAGGATCTCCCTGTCGAGGAGGATAGCATCATCTACGTCCTCGACATCTCGGGGTCGATGGACTGGGGCACCTCCACCTACACCGGGCTCGACGGCAACCCCACCTCGGGCTCGCGCCTCGACCGCGCGAAAGTCGAGCTGATTCGCTCGATCAACGCGCTCTCGGAGAACTTCATGTTCAACGTGTTGGCGTATGACTGCGACATCTATCGCTGGTCGGGCGCGCGCCAGCAGGCCACGCCGGCCGCCAAGGCGTCCGCGGTCGGGTGGGTGAGCTCGCGGCGCGCCATGGGCGCCACGGGGACGGGCCCGGCGGTCGCCGCCGCGCTCGCGGACCGCGCGAACTTCACGATCGCGCTCCTCTCGGACGGCGCCCCGAACTGCCTCGGCGACAACTGGAGCGCGTCGATCGACGACCACAAGCGGACGATCCGCTCCGCCAACCAGCAGAACGCGACGATCCACTGCTTCGGGATCGGCGCGTACGGGGAGTTCAAGCAGTTCCTCCAGGACGTGGCGCGCGAGAACGGAAACGGGCGCTACTACGACGTGCCGTAGCGGCGGGCCGCGCGGAAGGCCAGGAGCGAGCGAGTCGGGGAGCCGGGCGCGGGCCCGGCTCCCCGCGTTTGCGGGCGCGAGCTTCCGCGGCGGGTACCGTTGCAACAAAGGCGCCGCCGCGGCCGTCCATCATCGCGTCGAGCAAACCGAACCGACGGAGGTCACCCCACGATGGCGCCTTCGATGACGGCGAGGGCGGCGGCGGGCGGGGCGGCGCGGCCCCCCTGCGGCGAGCGCGGGTCCATGCTTATCGTCGCCCTCGGCGTGCTCACGCTCATGTCGCTCCTTGCGGCCACGTTCTGGATCATCATGAGCATCGAGCGCAGCGCCGCGGCGAACTACCTCGATCAGAAGAAGGCGCAGCTTATTGCCGAGGCCGCGATCCAGCGCGTGGTCGAGGACGTGCGCCGCGTCGCCGCCGAGCCGCTCTTCGACAAGGCCACGCGCACGCTCCAGCCCTTCGTCTTCGGGCGCGTGGGGCCCGAGTACAAGGAGATCGACCCGTCGTTCCCCGTGGAGAAGGTGGAGCGCGGCCAGCACCCGTACTTTTACGAGGTGCTCGCGCGCTCTTACTCCACCGGGCGCTCCGCGGACGCCGCGCAGGGGCTCGGCGTGGACGAGTACCGGGTGAAGGTGATCGACGCGAGCGCCCTCTTCGACCTCAACTTCGGCGAGATCATCGTGGACCCCGGAACCGTGCGCCCGCGGCGGCGACAGACGCTGGAGCTCATGCTGGAGGCGCTCGGGCAGGCTCTCGCCGCGCGCTTCGGGTTCGATCCGATCGGCGAGGCGAGCTTCGACGGGCCGGCGGGGCTGCAGCGCGGGGCGTACGCGATCGTCTGCTACCGGGCCACGCTCGACGGCCGCCGTTTCACCTCGAAATCGCAGCTCCAAGAGATCCTCTCCGAGCGCGCGTATCGCGTCCTCCGCGAGTACGTGACCTGCCACGGGTGGAAGGACCCGAAGGCGCTCCAGCTTATCCAGACGCCCGGCCACACCGCGACCGAGCGCGCGCGCGGCGGGCGCGCGCAGCTCAACGCAAACCTCGCCCCGGAGGAGGTGCTCATCGCGGCAATTGCGCCGATCGCGGGACGGCGGTTCGCGTTCCGGCTCTCCGAGATGCTCGACGTCGAGCGCCAGCTCATGGAGTTCGACCCGAACGCGCCGCCCGGACAGCAGCAGCAGCGCTATTTCCCGCCCGGCACGGGGAGCGTCGACCAGGTGGTCACCACCGCGAAGGAGGAGGTCCGCTTCGATCCGAGCCGCCAGGGCTGGGTGTACGTCGGCCCCTTCGGGCTCGACGACGCGCGGAAGATCGCGCGCTGGATCATCCAGCAGCGGCCGATCCGCTCCTACGCCCACCTCCACGCTCTGATCTCGGAGATGATGTACGCGAGGCAGGGCGCGCTCGACGACGCCATGCCCCGGCTGGAGAAGGGGAACGTCAACGTCTTCCCCCCGCAGGGCGGATTTCCGGCCGGTGCCCAGGACGACATTGCGGCCCTCACCGACCCCGCGACCTCGCCCCCCTGGTTTCGGGAGTTCGTGCGGCAGGCGGGCTATTCGCTCTTGCTCGCGAACTTCGGGACCACCTTCACGCCGAACACGACCAATCCGAACACCGCGAGCTACCTCCCGGTCGACAAAGGAAGCCTCCTCTTCCCGGCCGACACGACCGCCCCTGACCCGCGGAGCGACCTCTGGTCGCGCCAGACGTTCGACTTCTGCTACGACACGCGCGGAATCTACGAGGTGACGAGCCTCGGGCAGATCCGCGGCAAGCAGGGAGAGATCCTGGCGCAGGAAAAGCTCTTCAGCGTGGTCCAGGTGATGGACCGCGTGATCTTGCGCTCGCAGGCTGAATTCGAGCTGAACGGTCGCAAATACGCCGAGGAGCGCTTCGACGTCGTCACGACCCCCGAGACGCAGCTCTTCTTCGCCGGGCCGGGGGCGCAGCGGCAGGACGAGCTTCCGAACGAGCTCACCGTCAAGGAGCAGCCCGTCCCCTACGGGCACGTGGAGGTTGCGCCGCGCCGCCGCTACGACGACTTCGACGGGTCCGCGTTCGACCTCAACGATTTTTTGACCGGCTGGCCCAACTTCGGGGTGCCCACGTTCGCGCAGATCTTCGAATCGCCGGTCGCGCGCCTGAACGCGCACCTCTACCTCAACGCGGAAGTGTACGACGGTCGCGACATCGCGACGACTGGATCGTACGACCGCTCCCGCGGGCAGGCGGTTCCGCCGTTTGCGCGCGCCTGGGGGACCGCGCCCGCGGCCGCGGCGCAGGGCTGGTGGGTGCTCTCGCGGAGCGGGCCGCTCTTCAACGACGGGCTCTACACGAGCTACCGCCGCCCGTGGGACCAGACGCTCGCGTACCGCGCCGGGTATGGGAACGACCCGCCGTCGGAGTACTACGACAGCCAGACCAACCTTCCGCGCGAGTGGCCGCGCCCGCCGAACGACCAGGGAGCGCTCGGGCAGGAGAACCTGAGCACCCGGACGGCGCCGCCCGACGAGGCGCAGATCGCAGGCAACGTGCGCTATCGCCGCGGCGGGATCGCCTTCTGGTACAAGCCGGAATACGACTGGGCGTACGTGGATCCCAACACGGGACAGCTTCGGGCGACCCCGCTCTTCTGCGGGCTCGTGGCGACCTCGCGCGTCTGGTACAACCCGCTCGAACCTTCCGGGGAGTACCCGCCGCCGACGAACCCGCCCCCGCCCGAGGAGCCGTACGGAACGCCCACGGACGGAACTCAACTCTACGTGTTCCGCAACACCGAGGGCTGGCTCCGGGCGACGCGCATCTACTTTCGCGCGGTGGGCGACCCCGGAGATCCGAACCAGGACTCGCCGCCGCTCGTCTTCGACCCGTTCCCGGGCGACAACTACGACGGCGGAACGCCGAACGACAGCTGGTTCCAGGCCGGGCAGTACGTGCAGGGCGGCGGAACGGCGGGGGCCGTCGAGCTCTACCGCGAGGCGGCGCGCGCGATCCCCTACGTCCCGGCCGGCTCGGCGGGCCAGCCCGGTCAGGGATACAAGTGGCCGCCCGACGAGTTCGTGCTGGACGGCAACATCATCTACGCGCGCACGGACGCCTGGGTCGCCTTCGACGAGTCGCTCCTCCTCTCGCCGCTCGCCAACTGGCGCGCGAACGAGTGGCACCACATCGCGGTCTACTGGGACGACGGAGCGGCGGGGGGCGAAACCAACCCCAACCTGGTGCTGAAGGTGTACCTCGACGGGATCGAGGTCTCGCACGCGTACGGGATGCCCTACCAGCCGACCACCGACATGAGCAAGGGCATGTTCTGCCGGATCAACGAGCCGTCGACCGTCCAGGAAGGCGGGGTGCTCAAGCGCTATCCGCGCGACGTGCTGTGGGTGGGCGGGATCGAGCGGCGGATCGCGGTCGAGGGCTCGGGCGTGTTCAAGCATCGGGACACCATGTCCGACGACCCGAAGAAGATCCGGCTCCACGCGTGCGGGACGATCGACGATGTGATTGTCTGGGACGGGAACGCGACGCCGCCCGCGAGCTTCAACGTGCCGCAGCGGTTCCAGACGGAAGCCGTTTACACGCAGGAGATCGATTTCTCGACCCGGTTCCCGGACGGGACGCAGCCGATCGAGCTGGCCACGCTCTCGTGGGAGGCGCTCCTCCCCCAGCGCTTCCCGCGGGCAGGACAGCCGATCGTGCCGCAGGCCGGGACGGGATGGGTGCGCCTCGAGCTCGTGGGAACGGGGACGAACGTCACCTACCGCAGCATGCAGAATGACGACGCCACGGTCCCGATCGTGCCGCAGACCGGGACCGGGACCGTGACGCTGCGCCCCGGCGAGCTGCTGAAGCTCCGGGCGACGCTGCGGGCGACCTCCTTCCAGCAGGGGGCGCGCACGTACCCCGCCCTGGACACGCCGGCGCTCGGGGAAGTGTCGATTTCATACTTTCTCCCGTTCGAGAACACGTTGCTGAAAGAACGAATCATCGACTGAAGTCGCCGATGAAACACGTAAGGTTAAATCGGAGCGCGCCATGCGGAACGTGCTGACGGCGCTCGCGATCGCTGCGGCGATCGCGGGCGCGGCGCTCGGGGCGGCCAAGCCGTACATCGAGAGCGTGAGCCCGGAGCGGGCCTTCGCGGGTGGGGTCGTGCGGCTCCGGGGGACCAACTTCTCGGACGCAATCGGAGACGTGAGCGTCACCGTAAGCGGCGAGTCGTGCATCGTGATTGCGACGACGCCGCAGGAGATTACGTTCATGCTGCCGACCGCCATCAAGAAGGGACCCCACCCCGTCGAGGTGACGGTAGGCGGAGAGAAGTCGAACCGGGTGACCGTCACGATCCGCCCGGAGGAAGAGCGCGAGCAGGCGAAGCGCGAGGAGTTGGAGCGTGCGGAGGGCGGCGCCGGGCCCGTCCAGGTGAAGTACCTCGTCTTGGACGTTCCGCAGTACTCGAAGGAGCGCGGGACCAGCATGATCATCGCGCCCGGCCGCGCGGAGTACCCGGACGGGTGCGTGATCCAGCTCGAGCTGCGGCTCGACAACCACCTGGTGGCCAACGGGCAGGCCACCGTCCAGGCGCGCGCGTTCCGCGGCACGATCGGCCCCTTCGACCGCGATCTCTTCGCGGGACACTACGAGGTTCAGGCGTTTTTCAACTTGAGCCTCCAGAGCGGGGCGATCCGGCGAGCGTTCAAGGAGACGATCAAGGACCCGAAGATGCAGGCGGAGATGCGGCAGGCGCGCGACCGCCAGTACGTGCGCGTGGGGACCTCCGCCGAGGAGGACTGGCAGAAGCGCGAGCTCAGGGGGTACTTCTCCGGCGCGCTTGCGCGCTCGCGCGAGCTCCTGCGGGAGCTGGAGTCGAATTACGCCGCGGCCGCCCGCAGCCTCTTTCGCGGCGACGACGGGAAGGTGAAGGAGGACGAGTGGGCGGCCTGGGTCTCCCAGCGGCTCCTCCGCGGCGTCGAGGGCGAGGAGCGCGAGAAGCGCCTCGCCGAGCTCCGCAAGAATGAGCAGTTCTTGAATCGCGACGGCACCTTCGACGACCAGGCGTGGCGCGAGTGGCTCGACTACAAGTGGCGGGAAGACGGCGTCCTCAAGCTGGTGAAGGACCACGTCGCCTACCGCGACCGGTTCGTGGTCATGCGCTTCCACGACGAGATGCTGCGCCTAGAAGAGATCTTCAGCGGGCTCGTGCGGCTATCGCAGGCGCGCTCGCAGGATCTCTACATGCGCAACGGCCTCCCCGTGGCAGCATCGGACCGCGCGCTCCAGCACCAGGACCTCCTCCGGATCGGCGGCGGCATGGGCGCGGTGTCCCCCGCGATCATCGAGACGACGGCGCGGCGGATCGCGAAGGCCGTGGGGCTCGAGGAGGAGCGCCCCTCGAGGTAGGCGGCCGGGTGCGGGCGGCGAGGCGGGCGCATGTCGGAGCCGGAGGATCGCGGCGTGGAGAGCCCGGCGCGCGGCGAAGGCCGACCTCTTGCCCCCCTCACCGCGGAGGACGTCGAGGCAATCTGGCCGCTCCTCGCGCCCGACGACCGCGCTCACGCCCTCCGGAGCATTCCGCGGGAGCGCGCGGAAGACTTTTTCTTCCAGCTCCCCTCGATTGAGCAAGCGGGCGTCGTCCTCGCGCTCCCCGCCGACGAGCGTCGTTCGTGGGTCCGGCTGCTCCCCCCGGACGACGCGGCCGACCTCGTTCAGGCGGCGCCCGCGGCGGAGCGCGAGGGGCTTCTCCGGCTCCTCGACGACACCACGCGCCAGGAGGTCAACGCGCTCCTCGCGTACGCGGAGGACGAGGCGGGCGGGCTCATGAACCCGCGCTTCGCGCGCGTGCGCCCGGACATGACGGTCGACGAGGCGCTCGCGTACGTGCGCAAGCAGGCGCGGACGTCCGTGCCGACGATCCAGTCGATCTACGTGCTCGACGAGGCGCAACGGTTGCTCGGCGTGGTGCGCCTGCGGGCGCTGCTCACCGCGTCCCCCGACAGGCGCGTGCGCGACGTCATGAACCCGGACCCCGTCTTCGTCACGGAGAACCAGGATCAGGAGGTCGTGAGCAAGCTGTTCGCGCAGCACGACCTCATGGCGCTTCCCGTCGTAGACGCCGAGCGCCGCATGAAGGGGATCGTCACCGTCGACGACATCGTGGACGTCGTCGAGGAGGAGGCGACCGAGGACATTCAGAAGATCGGCGGAACCGCGGCGCTCGACGCGCCGTATCTCGCGATCGGGCTCCCCCGCATGGTGCGAAAGCGCGGCGGGTGGCTCGCGGCGCTCTTCGTCGGCGAGATGCTCACGGCGACGGCCATGGCGTACTTTGAAGAGGAGATCGCGCGGGCGGTGGTCCTCGCGCTCTTCGTCCCGCTCGTCATCAGCAGCGGCGGAAACGCGGGATCGCAGGCCTCGACGCTCGTCATTCGCGCCATGGCGCTCGGCGAGGTCACCCTCCGCGACTGGTGGCGCGTGCTGCGCCGAGAGATCGCGGCGGGGCTCGCCCTCGGCGGGCTCCTCGGGGCAATCGGCTTTTTGCGGATCGTCCTCTGGCAGGTGGTGCGGCCGATCTACGGGCCGCACTGGCTGCTGGTGGCCACGACCGTGTTCACGAGTCTCGTTGGAGTCGTCGCCTTCGGCACGCTCGCCGGGGCGCTCCTCCCCTTCGTTCTGCGGCGGCTCGGGTTCGACCCGGCGAGCGCCTCGGCCCCCTTCGTGGCCACCGTTGTCGACGTCACGGGGCTCGTGATCTACTTCAGCGTGGCCGCCGTGGTCCTGCGCGGAACGCTCCTCTGACAAGAAACGCCCGCCCGGCGTTTCATGCTGAGCGGGTCGACCGGGCTCCGATGGGGCGCAAGCCGGGCTGCGGCGCGGGCCCGCGTCTTGCCGATATCTCCGATACATGGGTCCCACCGCCAAGGTCGCGCTCATCGCCGCGATGGTTGCCCTTGTCTGCGCCGTGCAACTCCTCGAGCGCGAGTTCGCCGCCGCGCGCGCGGGCGTCCGGCGCGAGCGCGAGGCGGCCGAGGCGCCCGTGGCGGCGCTCCTGCGCCCGCTCGAGGACCCGCCGCTCCCCGAGGTTCCGCTCGAAACCGGCGTGGTGCCGGAGGAAGAAACGGTGAGCGGGGGCGGCGGCGGCAGCGGCGGCGGCGGCGAGCGGACGTACGTCGTGGCGGCCGGAGACACGCTCGCCAAGATCGCAAAGCGTTTCCTGGGAAAGGAATCCGAGTGGCGCGCGATTTACAAGCGCAACCGCGCCGCCATTCCCGATCCGGCGCGGCTTCGCGTGGGAACGCCGCTTCGGATTCCGGCTCCGCGCAACGCGCGCGCGGCGCGCGAAGCGCCCCGCGAGTTGACAGGGCGCACCGGGGTGGGATACAATGCGAGCGGACCTCCCTGACCGAAGCGGCATCGAACCTTAGAACGTAGGGGGCGCGCCCGCCATGTCGAGCAAGAAGCTCTGGGCCCTCATCAGCAAGCTCGAACGCGCGATCAAGGACACGATGGAGTCGTCCCCCGAGATTGCCGACCTCGTCGAGCGCATCCAGGCCGAGGGGGTGGAGGTCTCGCTCAACTGCATCGCGCTTTTCAGCGATCCGCGCGGCCGCGCGTTCACGTCGCCCGCGGGGAAGACCGCCCGCGGCGGGCGCAAGCCCAGCTCAGGAGGCCGGCCGTCGGACGGAGCGGGCGGGTCCGGCGGGGCGAAGCAGGAGGAGAAGCCGGCGCGCGCGGGCGGTCCGCGCGCGCGAAAGAAGGGCGCCCCGCCTCCGGCCAGTCCCCGGGGCAGGAGGGGCGGGGGCGAGGGTGGCGGCGGCGGCTTCGAGAGCCCATCCTCCGGGCCGAAGCTCGAGCTCAACGAGAAGGATCGCGAGTTTCTGCGTTCGATCGGGATCCGGTTTGACTGACACCATCCCGTCCCCCCGCACGGTCCGCGCGGTCGCGGTGGCGATCGGCGGCGATCCCGAGGGCGATCTTGACCGCCCGCTCGCGGACGTGAAGCCGATCGCCGACGCCGGCCCCGACGAGATCACGTTCGTCGCCAACCGGCGCTACGAGGCCGAGCTGGCGCGCACGCGCGCCGGGTGCGTGGTCATACCGCGCGACCTCGCGGCGCCGCCCGGAAGGACGGTGATCCGTCACGATCACCCCTACCTCGCCTTTGCCCGGCTGATCTCGCTCTTTCGCCCGCCGCCGCCCGCGCCGCGGCCCGGCGTGCACCCCTCCGCGGTGGTCGACCCCACCGCGCGCCTCGGGGCTGACGTGTCGATCGAGGCGGGCGCCGTGATCGCGGCCGGGGCGTCGATCGGGGACCGCGCCGCGATTGGCGCGCTCTCCTACGTCGGAGAGGGCGCTCTGGTGGGGCCGGACACGCGGCTTTACGCGCGCGTGGTGCTCTATCATGGGGTCCGGGTCGGGGCGCGCTGCATCATCCACGCGGGCGCGGTGATCGGCGCGGACGGGTTCGGCTTCGCGACCGACGCGGAAGGCCGCCACCACAAGGTTCCCCAGGTCGGGACGGTCGTCATCGAGGACGACGTCGAGGTCGGCGCCAACACGACGATCGACCGTGCCGTCCTCGGGGAAACGCGGATCGGGCGCGGGACGAAGATCGACAATCTTGTCCAGATCGCCCACAACGTCGAGGTTGGGCCCGGGTCCATCCTGGTCGCGCAGTGCGGGATCTCGGGTTCCACGCGGCTCGGGCGGGGCGTCGTGGTCGCCGCACAGGCGGGCCTGGTCGGGCACATCGAGATCGGCGATCGCGCCGTGATCGGGGCGTCCGCCGGCGTGACCAAGGACGTTCCCGCCGGAGAGACCGTGCTCGGGCAGCCGGCAATTCCGATCGAGGAGGCGCGCCGCGCCTACGCGCTGATCGGGCGGCTTCCCGAGATCAAGAAGAGCCTCGCGGCCCTGGAAAAGCGGGTCGCGCGCCTGGAAGACGCGAAGGGGGCGGGGGGGC
>FWPU01012829.1_pt1 | contig 10902 bp, 12 predicted proteins | sample 2228361 | NCBI WGS metagenome assembly FWPU01 (sample SAMEA103939777, study PRJEB20133) | metagenome | reverse complement strand
TATAAAATATAAAATATAAAAAATAGAAAGACAACCTAAAAATCCATAAAAATCTTAAAAGATTACTATCTTTAAAATATTTCTTAAATAGCTTATCTTTAATCTTCAAAAATCCAATATGTTATGGACGTTGGCAAAAATTTGACAGCAATTTGAATTTATTTTAAGATAGATTTTGCATTCATTTTGGGAGCAATTCATGCTTAAAATTCGTCTTTCAAGAGTGGGGAGAAAAAAAAGACCCCTATATCGAGTTGTGGTAACCGAACACTCCAAACCCACCTCTAGTGGTTATTTGGAAGTTTTAGGTCATTATGATTCCCTAAAAAAGAAGGTTTTTCTAAAAGAGGGTTTAATTAGAAAATATTTAGAACAAGGAGCTAAAGTTTCTAATACTATAGCTAAACTTTTGGTTAGACATGCTGGAGATAAAAAACTTGTTTCTGATTTTGGTATTGATAAATTTATTGAAGGCTTAAGAAAAAAGCCCAAAAGACCGAAAAAGAAAAAAATTCAAGAGGGGTCAGAGGCAAGGGAAGCAACCAAAACTGATAAGAGTGAGGGGGAATTGTCAGAAGAGACAACTAAAAAGGAATCTGGTGAAGAAGCTCAGGCGTCTAGTTCTGATTTAAGTGAGTCTGAAAAAGAATCAAAACAACCCCAAGTTGGAGAGCCAAAGCCACCCACTCAAGAAACACCGGCTCCCAAAGAGGAGAAAACAGAGTTAGAAAAGATAGATAAACCAGAGGGCCTTGACAAAAAAGAATAGATTTGCTATAATAATTTTTACTTGATAATTCGATATCAGGAGAGAATTTATAGTTTTTGCAGTATGGGTCGAGTACTGCTTTAGGAAGTAAGTATTTAAATTAGAGAGGATTAATATGACTGGTAAAGAGGCAGATCGAGAATTTGTTGAGTATGTTGTTAAAGCCTTAGTTGACCAACCGGAAAAGGTTAAGGTGGAGCGGAAAATTGATGAGCGGGGAGTTTTGATTGAACTCACGGTGGCTCCAGAGGATATGGGGAAAGTGATTGGCAAATCTGGTCAAACCGCTAAGTCAATTAGAACCCTTTTACGGGTGGTTGGTGCTAAACACAACGCTCGAGTTAATTTCAAGATTGTAGAACCTGAAGGCAAAGGGGTAGTTAGGACAGAAACTGAAGAAAAAAAGGAAGAGAAAGTCGAAGAGGCAAGGGAAGAAAAATCTGATATTGAAAAAGAACTCGGCGTATAAAATTTTCCGAAAAATAAAAGAATAACCTCTACGGTTATTCTTTTATTTTATGTTAAAATAAAATTATAGTGGGAAAACCTAAAATCCAATTTGATGTTTTAACTCTATTTCCCCAAATGTTTGAGGGAGTGTTGGGGACTTCTATTTTGGGTCGGGCAAGAGTTTTGGGAATTGTGAAAATTAAACTTCATGATTTAAGAAAATGGGGTCGGGGTCGCTACCAACAGGTTGATGATTCACCTTATAGGTGAGGTCCAGGAATGGTTATTCGGGTAGATGTGGTGGACAAAGCAATTGCCGACATTAAATCTCAAATATTCAAGAAATTCAAAAATCAAAACTTAAAAATCAAAACCATTCTTCTTACCCCCCAAGGAGAAAAATTTACCCAGAGAGAAGCTCAGAAATTGTCAAAACAAAGCAATTTGATTTTAATTTGTGGTCATTATGAGGGGTTTGATGAGAGGATTAGAAAGTTGGTCGATAAGGAAATTTCTATTGGCGATTATGTATTAACCGGAGGAGAGATTCCAGCCATGGTAATAATAGATGCAGTTTCTCGTTTAGTGCCTGGAGTTTTAGGCAAGATTGAGTCTTTAAAAAACGAGTCTTTTTCAAACAATTTATTAGAGTACCCTCAATATACTAGACCGGAAAGTTACCAGGGTCTCAAAGTGCCTAAAATTCTTCTTTCTGGTCATCATGCTGAGATTGAAAAATGGAGGAGAGAAGAAGCCATAAAGCGAACAAGGATCCGGCGCTCTGACCTTTTGAAATGAATCAATAATAAATCCATATTGCTTGGGCAATATCAACTCCGTTGGTTATGAAAAGAAGAGGTAAGGGGTTAGATAAGGAGGAAAACATTTATGAAAATTATCCTTTGTGATGTCTATTTAAGTCATTTATTGATAAGAAACCAATCCTTGTTAACTGAAAATTAAAAAAAGGCGGCTTTTTGTGATTTATTTGTAAGAGAGTAAAAATGCCGCCTAATCTTCAATTATTTTTTATTATTCTTCTTCTTGTAATATTCTTTTTCTCGCGATGTTTTCAGCTGTTTTAGCTTCTACCCTTTTTAGGGCTCCTCCACATTCGCATTTGTGCTCTTTTGGATCTCGATCAACTAAGAACCACCCATAACTTATTCTTCCACACTTATCACATATCCACCCCGGTGCCATTTCTTTCACCTCCAATAATAAAAATTGTTTACTTATCTTATATCATGGATAGATTTAAATTGCAAGCACCATTTAAGATGACTGGCGATCAACCTCAAGCGGTTGATAAATTAGTCAATGGATTAAAAGATAACTTAAAGTATCAAACCCTTTTGGGAGTTACTGGTTCTGGCAAGACCTTTACTATGGCTAATGTGATTGAAAGGGTCCAACGACCCACCTTAGTTATTTCTCACAACAAAACCCTTTCTGCTCAACTTACTTCTGAGTTTAGACAATTTTTTCCTAAAAATGAAGTTCATTGGTTTGTTTCTTATTATGATTATTACCAACCAGAAGCCTATATTCCCAGAACGGATACTTATATTGAAAAAGAAGCTACCATTAATGAGGAGATAGAAAGGCGGCGTTATGCTGCTACAGCCTCTTTACTTTCTCGTCGTGATGTTATTATTTGCGCTTCTGTTTCTTGTATTTATGGTTTGGGTAAGCCAGGAGATTGGCAGATTATGTCTTGTAAGCTTGAGAGGGGAGCAGATTTTAATCAGGGTATGTTAATTAGTAAACTTATTGGCGCCCAATATGAGCGGAATGATATTGACTTCTCCCGAGGCAAATTTCGGGTTAGGGGAGAGGTAATTGATATTTTTCCCTCTTATGGTGAGTCTTTTATTCGTATTGAATTTACCAAAACCCCTTCATTTAAAGATAAAATAAGACGTATTTCTGAACATAACTTTCTTACCAGTGAGGAGATTAGGGAATTTGATGAGGTTATTATTTACCCTGCTAAACATTGGGTAACTCCTCCAGAAAGATTGAGCCAAGTGACTAAGGGTATTCGGGAAGAACTGGAGCAAAGATGGAAGTATTTTAAAAAGCAGGGCAAAGAATTAGAGGCCCAAAGATTAAATCAGAGAGTGAATTTTGACTTGGAGATGCTGGAGCAGGTTGGTTATTGTTCAGGGATTGAGAATTATTCCCGATATTTGGATGGCCGAAGGCCAGGTCAACCTCCTTTTACTTTGATTGACTATTTCCCTGATGATTTTTTGATGTTTATTGATGAGTCTCATATGACTGTTCCCCAAATTGACGGCATGTACAAAGGAGATAGATCTCGAAAAGAAACCTTAGTTGAGTACGGATTTAGATTACCTTCTTGTTTGGATAATAGACCCCTGAAGTTTTCTGAGTTTGAAGAAAGAATTAATCAAGTTATTTTTACCTCCGCCACCCCTGGTCCTTATGAGTTGACCCAAAGCTCCCAAGGCCAAATAAAAAGTATTAGGGATTTAGGCAAAGAAGTTTCTGGTATTACTCAGCAACTTATTAGACCTACAGGACTCCTAGATCCCCAAGTTGAGAGGAGAAGAACCAAAGGCCAGATTGATGATTTAATTTCTGAAATCAGGCAGCGGGTTCAGAGGGGAGAAAGAGTATTAGTTACCACCCTCACTAAAAGAATGGCTGAAAGTTTAGCGGAGTATTTAGCTGATTTAAAAATTAAAGTTCAATATATTCATTCTGAGGTTGAGACTTTAAAGCGCTTAGATATTCTGCGAGATCTACGTCAAGGTAAATATGATGTTTTAGTAGGTATTAATCTCTTGCGAGAAGGTTTAGATCTACCCGAAGTTTCTTTGGTAGCAATTTTGGATGCTGATAAAGAAGGATACCTAAGAAGTGAGAGTGCTTTAATTCAAGTAATGGGGCGAGCCGCCAGACATGTAAATGGCAAGGCTATTATGTATGCTGATAAATTAACTAAGTCTATGAAAGCAGCCATTGCCGAGACTAGCCGAAGAAGAAAAATTCAAGAGGAATTCAATAAGAAACATAATATCACCCCCCAATCTATTACCAAAGAAATCAGAGATATTCTATTTGAAAGAGAAACCCAAGAAGCAAGAGAAAAGCTTAAATCTATTGATATTGGGAAAATTAAAGATAGAGAACTTGCTGATTTGATTGGGGAACTTGAAAACCAAATGGAAATTGCAGCATCTAATTTAGAATTTGAGCGAGCGGCTATGTTGCGGGATGAGATAGGTAATTTAAAAGAAGAATTTCAGAGAAGGAAAATGATAAAATAACCCCAATAAAAATTTGATCATAAATTAAACCTTATTAATTTAATCAAGTTTTAGAGCCATAATTTATATTAGTATTTTTGACAAATTTTCGAAAGGGAGTAGTGCTATGAGAGTGTATTGTGATGTTAGTATAGGAAAAGGATGTGGTTTTTATTGCATAGTGGTTATAGATAGTAGGGTAGCGACGGTTATCAAGCGCCCGATTAATCCTTCAACCCAGACACTTTCTGCTGAACTAAGATGTGTCCAAAAAGCCAAGAAGATGTTTCCCCAAGGAACTTTATATACTGATAATACAAGGGTTGCTGAACAAGAGGGAGTGATACTTATAAATTCTGAGGAGAATATAGCTCGCCGAGCTATAAGAAGAATTAGAAAATGTGGAACATACAAATTAGATATAGGAAAATTAAAATCATGGCAGTAAAAGTAAATGAATATAAAAGCCCCAAGGGCTTTTTTCTTTTTGGAGATTGGCTCTTTACAACTCTTGACAAGGGTGATATAATATATTTTATGCATATATTATTACTTAGATATAAGTATCTCTTGAAATTAGAGAAAACAAGGGGAAATAGAGGAGTTGAATATATTGGTGTTATCAACCCCTATAAAGAAGAGTGACTATATGGATAAGCTAATTATTAAGGGGGCCAAAGAGCACAATTTAAAAAATATCAATGTTGAGATTCCCAGAGAAAAACTGGTGGTGATTACGGGAATCTCTGGCTCGGGAAAGTCCTCATTGGCTTTTGATACTATTTATGCTGAAGGTCAGAGAAGGTATGTTGAGTCTCTGTCTTCTTATGCCCGGCAATTTTTAGGACTCATGGAAAAACCCGATGTTGAACAGATCGAAGGACTTTCTCCAGCGATTTCTATTGATCAAAAAGGGGCTCCCAGAAATCCCCGTTCAACTGTAGGAACAATTACGGAGATTTACGATTATCTTCGCCTTCTTTTTGCTAGAATTGGCCAACCTCATTGTCCAAATTGTGGTAAGGTTATTAGTCGTCAAACCCCTCAGCAGATTACCGACCGAATTCTAGCTTTGCCAATCGGGACTAAAATTATGATTTTGGCTCCTATTGTGAGTGGTCGCAAGGGCGAACATCGTTATGTTTTTGAGGAATTAAAAAAAGCAGGGTATCTTAAGGTAAGAGTGGATGGTAGAATTTATGATTTAGCCGAAGAGATTAACTTAGATAAATTTAAGCCCCATAATATTGAAGCTGTAGTTGATCGTCTTGTTATCGAGGAAGGAGACAACAAAGATAAATATTTTAAGCCCAGGTTATCTAATTCTGTAGAAGCAGCTCTAAAATTAGGGGAAGGATTGCTTATTGTTGTAGATGTTGATACAGGCAAGGAGACTTTGTATTCCGAACATTTTGCTTGCCCCCATTGTGATATCTCTCTACCAGAGATTGCTCCCCGAAGCTTTTCTTTTAACTCTCCTTATGGTGCTTGTTCAGATTGCACTGGCTTGGGAACTCGGCTTGAAGTAGATCCTGAACTTGTGGTTCCCAACCCCCGTCTTACTATAGCTGAAGGGGCTATTAGACCCTGGGTTCGTTCTACTAATTATATGGGTTGGCAGGAGGCAATTTTAGAAGCTGTTGGTCAAAAGCATGGATTTTCCATAGATGTTCCCTACCAAGAGCTTTCTGAAAAAGCCAAAAAAATTATTCTGTATGGTACTGGTGATGAGACTTACTTGGTTACCTATAGAAGCCGTTATGGCCATATGAGGCAGTGGGAGAGTACTTTTGAGGGAGTGGTTAATAATTTAGAGAGACGTTACAAAGAAACCGATTCCGATTATATTAAAAAAGAAATTGAAAAATATATGAGAGTAAAGCCTTGTCTATCTTGTAAGGGCAAAAGGCTAAAACCGGAATTTTTAGCCGTAACTATCAATAATAGGTCTATTGCTGATGTCACTGCTTTATCTGTTGAAGGGGCGATTGAGTTTTTTAAAAATTTAAAGTTGAAAGAGACTCAAAGGAAAATTGCTCGTCAAATTTTAAAAGAGATTAATCAGCGCCTCCAATTTTTAATTGATGTTGGTTTGGAATATTTGACTTTAGATAGAACAGCCATGACTCTTTCGGGTGGCGAAGCTCAGCGGATTAGATTAGCTACCCAAATTGGTTCCAAGTTAATGGGGGTGCTTTATATTCTCGATGAACCTTCAGTAGGTCTTCATCAGAGAGATGAATCTAGGTTGATTGATACCTTAAAAAAACTTCGAGACCTGGGAAATTCAGTTTTGGTAGTGGAGCATGATGAGATTGCTATCAATAGTGCTGATTATGTAATTGATCTTGGTCCTGGAGCTGGTGAGCATGGAGGAAAGGTAGTAGCTGTAGGAACGCCCCAAGAGATTAAGAATAATCCCACTTCCCTTACGGGTAGATATTTGGCAGGTAAGAAAAAGATTGAGATTCCCAAGAAAAGACGCAAAGGTAATGGCAAACACCTTGAGGTTAAGGGGGCCTCTGAATTTAATCTAAAAGATATTGATGTTAAGATTCCCTTAGGCACATTTTGTGCTATTACTGGAGTTTCTGGTTCTGGGAAGTCAACCTTGGTTTATGAGGTTTTAGGAAAGCGTTTGGCTCAAATTTTTCATCGTTCTCGGCAAGAAGCAGGGAAGTGCCAGGCTATTTTAGGAACCGAGCATTTAGACAAAGTGATTAATATCGACCAATCTCCAATTGGTAGAACCCCTCGTTCTAATCCGGCTACTTATACCAATGTTTTTACTCCAATTCGAGAGATTTTTGCTCTTACTCCCGAGGCAAGAATGCGGGGCTACAGTGCCGGACGATTTTCTTTTAATGTCAGAGGGGGCAGATGTGAAGCTTGTCGAGGGGAAGGTTTAGTAAAAATTGAGATGTATTTTCTTCCCGATGTTTGGGTGGAGTGTGAAGAGTGTAAGGGAAAAAGATATAACAGAGAGGCTTTGGAGATATTTTATAAAGGAAAAACTATTGCTGATGTTTTAGAGATGTCAGTGGAAGAGGCTTTAGAATTTTTTGAAAACATTCCTCAGATTAAATGTAAACTTCAGACTCTTTTTGATGTAGGTTTGGGTTATATTAAATTAGGTCAGCCAGCTACTACTCTTTCTGGGGGTGAAGCTCAAAGGGTAAAATTGGCCTCCGAACTTTCTCGGAAATCAACTGGAAAAACTTTGTATATTTTAGATGAACCGACGGTGGGTTTGCATTTTGAGGACGTTAAAAATTTATTAAATGTTCTTCAAAGATTAGTTGATAAGGGAAACACAGTTTTGATTATTGAGCACAACATGGATGTTATTAAATCAGTTGACTGGATTATTGATTTAGGGCCAGAGGGAGGAGATGCTGGTGGCTATGTGGTAGCTTCTGGGCCTCCTGAAAAGGTAGCCAAGGTTAAAAATTCTTATACCGGTCAATTTTTAAAAAAGGTTCTTTTGGGTCAGTCATTATCCGTATAGGCGTTTTTAGATAGGGGAATTAATTAGCAGCTTAATATTGGTTGAGATTTTTTATTAATTCTTCAATATCTTGTAGAAAATACTTGACAAGAAATACAAGATATAGTACTTAAGAAGTAAGAAAATTTAATATCTAAAAATTTTTCAGTAGGGGGTGAAATGAAATGCTACGAGCGCCAACTTTGGAGGTCGAATTAGCGGAAGGTCAATATCTCCTAGTAGGACCAGGCAGCAAGATTAAAGGTGGAAATGGAATAGTGGTCGAAGTTCCAGATGGATATGGTGCTAAAATTATACAGGAAGATGGTGGTATTGTAGTAGAGCAGGCTCCCGCTAAAACTCCTGAAGATATAGTAAATGGGAATAGTAAACTTGAAGTTGTCGCCCGCGTTCCTAAAGGGGAAGAGGGAAAGATAAAGATTGTTGATAATGGTAAAATTATAAAGTTATAAAGTTGAATTTATGCCGTCCAACTTTTATCTTAGAATCCAAGCTTTTATGGGCGGCTTTTTCTTTTGGTGATATAATTGAGATGTAATAACCTAACAAGCGGAGAACTATGAATAAAGAATTAAAGATAAAAGAGCAATTATATAGTTTCCCTTCAGCTCCGGGAGTTTATTTTTTTAAAAATGAGAAGGACAAGATTTTATATATAGGTAAAGCAGGGAATTTGAAAAGACGAGTGAGGCAGCATTTTCAAGGGGATTTAGATGTTAATTCTCGATTGATTAGGGAGACCTCCAAAATCGATTTCATAGAAACTGATTCTGAGATTGGGGCTTTATTTTTGGAATCTGAGATGATTAAAAGATATAAGCCGAAATATAATACTCGGCTTAAAGATGAAAAAAATTTCCTCTGGCTTAAAATTACCACCGCCGATGAATATCCTGGAGTTTTCTTGGTTCGAAGACCCTTGCCTGATAAGAGTAAGTATTTTGGTCCCTTTACAGATACCGGAGCTCTCAAGGCTTCTTTAAGAATATTGCGAAGGATTTTTGCTTTTAGAACTTCAGCTAAATTTCCTCATCGGGTTTGTCTTTGGGGGCACTTACATCAGTGTCCTTGTTTGGGATTGGATAAAAGGGAATATCGAAAATTAATTAGGCAATTGATTTGGTTTTTATCTGGAAAAAAAGAAAGAATTATTCAAGACCTCAAAAAAAATATGCAGGAAGCAGCCCTGAAGAAGGAATTTGAACAAGCTGCTCTATGGCGTGATAGAGTAAGATATCTTGAGAAATTGACAGATATGATTATCTTTAGCCAGAGAGAAAGCTTACAAGTTAAGCTAGACCAGGCCTTGGAGGAGCTTTTTCAAAAACTTAACCTTGATAAATTACCTCGGAGGATTGAGTGTTATGATGTCTCTAACATCCAAGGAGCTGAAGCTACTGGCTCTTTGGTTGTCTTTCAAGATGGCTTACCCAAAAAGGACGACTATCGTAAGTTTCAGATAAAAAAAATTTTGACAATTAATGATTATGCAATGATGAAGGAGATTTTGCATCGCCGGTTTAAGGCAGCAAAACCAACTCTGTTGCCTGATTTAATCATCATAGATGGAGGTAGGGGACATCTCTCGGCCGCTGAGAGGGTTTTGGAAGAATATAAATTAAAAATCCCTGTTATTGGTTTGGCAAAGAGAAATGAGGAGATTTACCAGCGACAATCAACCACCGATAAGCTATCAGAAAAAAAGTTTAGAAAAATTATTTTAAAGGAGAATTCTCCAGCTTTGTATCTGGTTCAGAGGATCAGAGATGAGGCGCATCGTTTTGCAATTACCTATCATAGACTTTTGCGAGAGAGAAAAGTTAGAAAATCCGCTCTTGACGAGATTCCTGGCGTGGGACCTAAAATAAAAAAGAGGCTACTTGGACATTTTGGTTCCATTAGAAATATTCAGGAGGCGAGTATAGAGAGATTGGCTAAGTTGGTTGGTCAAAAATTAGCGCAAAGAATAAAAAAAGATCTTTAATGATTTAGTGTCTTTATTTATTTAAAATTACTTCTAAATTTAATTGACAGATTGTATTTTTATATTTTTGTAATGTTTTTTGTAATGTCTGTATCAAGTACGTACTTGTATTGTATGCACCTGGATGCATCAAAGATAAATTAATAAATTAATAAATTAATAAATTAATAAATTAAACTATTTAACATCATGATCGTTATTTAAATTATAATTATTTTTAAATTTTTAAATTATAATTACTGTAGTTATAAATTATGCGATATAATTGTACCAAAAATGCACGATCGTGCATTTTTGGTACAATATGTGGTATAATTATGTTAATTATGTGTAATATAATAATTTTAAAATTATTATTTTGAAATTAGGTTGCATAATAAGTCTTATAAATTAAATCTTATGAAGACAAAGAATAACAAGAAAACAAAAGAAATAACTAAAACTATTCTTTTAACACTAGCTCTTGCGGGTGTAGTTTTTATTTTAGCTGCATTTCCTGGACTTACCTATGTTTTAAAAGGAGTGATGCAAAGAGAAAGATACAATAAAAGAGAATTAAATCGAGCTCTCAAAAGACTTAAAAATCAAAAGATGATCCAGGTTAAGAAAGAAAAAGACAGAGTGGTGATTAAAATTACTGGAAAGGGAAAATTGCGCGCCTTGAGATATAAACTTGATGAATTAAAGATTAAAAAGTCCAAGAGGTGGGACAGGCTATGGCGGGTGGTAATTTTTGATATTCCAGAAAACAAAAGACTTGCCCGTGATGCTTTAAGAAGAAAGCTTAGAGATTTAGGATTCTTTAAACTCCAGAGGAGTGTTTTTGTTTATCCCTTTCCTTGTCGTAAGGAAATCGACTTTATTAAAGAGGTTTTTGGAATCGATCAATATGTAGATTTTTTAGTTGCTAAGT
>FWPU01004190.1_pt1 | contig 10902 bp, 9 predicted proteins | sample 2228361 | NCBI WGS metagenome assembly FWPU01 (sample SAMEA103939777, study PRJEB20133) | metagenome | reverse complement strand
AGCGAAAATCGCGCCAAAGCAGGTAGTCGGGGTACAGATTGCGGATCGCCTTAAAGGCAAGTGCCTGCAGCCGCCAAGCCTTGAATTTCTCGTGATCGTAGCCGGCGTCGCCGGCGTGAATATGGATGCCGTGGCACAGCTTGCCCATGTGCTTCTCGAAGGTGGGCTCGAACCAGCATTCGCGCAGGCGGCAGGCCTCAAGCCATTGCGGCGCCAGCGCCTGCATCTCCTGCATCACCCGCCGGGCGTCGATGTCGGGCGCACCGAACAGCTCGAGCGGCCGCGTCGTGCCGCGGCCCTCGGACAGCGTGGTCCCCTCCACCATCACCGTGCCGCCATAGGCGCGCGCCATGTAGATGTTCGGCGCATTCGGGCTCGGGTTCACCCAGGCGCGCTCGCCGAGCGGCCAGCCGAAGCCCGGCGCGGCCTCCGGCTCCCAGCCTTCCATCTCGATCACGCGATACTCCACGTCGAGCTTGAAATGCGCGATGAACCAGAAACCCAATTCGCCGAGCGTCAGGCCATGCCGCATGGGCAGCGGTCCTGCGCCGACGAAGCTCTGCCAGCCCGGCCGCAGGCGCAACCCCTCCACTGGCCGGCCGATCGGATTGGGACGATCGAGCACCCACACGGCCTTGCCGCACTCCGCTGCCGCCTCCAGCACGTAGCGCAGCGTGGTGACGAAGGTGTAGATGCGGCAGCCAATGTCCTGCAGGTCGACCAGGATGACGTCGCAGGTGTCCATCATCGCGGGCGTCGGCTTGCGCACCTTGCCGTACAGGCTGAACACCGGAATGCGATGCACCGGGTCGGTGTAGTCGTCCGACTCGATCATGTTGGCCTGCTTCTCGCCGCGCAGCCCGTGCTGCGGGCCGAACGCGGCGGTGATGGTCAGGTCGCCGCAGGCGGTTAGCGCATCGAGCGAATGCGTCATCTCACGCGTGAGCGAAGCGGGATGCGCGAGCAAGGCAACGCGCCGGCCCTTGAGCGGGGCACGCAAGGCCGCATCGGCGAGCAGGCGGTCAAGGCCAAATCTCATGAGTAAACCGTCGCAGGAAGCTCGTGCGCAAAACAGTCGGGATGATGGAAGTCCGGCTTGCCGGGCGGGTGCGCCAAAGCCCAGTACGACCGGTCGCCGCTCCGCTCTTCGATCACCGCCGAGAGGCCCAGCCGCCATGGGGCATCGCGCGGCAGACCAGACAAACGGTCCAAATCGAGCGAGGCCAGCAGCTCGCAGCAGTCGGTGTCCGCGCGAACCTCGATGTGCGGCGCGGGACACTCCTGCGCCACTGTCATTCCCTTTCGGTAGCCGGTGAAGCGATAGGCGGCCCATCGTGCGGAGGGAGCGAAGTTGAACTCGTAATACGCCTCCTCCGGCGGCACGCGAAGGAACATCTCGAAGCAGGTGTGGCGCCACAGCTCGTCGGCACGACTCGGCGCAGCAAGAGGTGGAATCTTGAGCTCGCTCATCCGTCCGGTCACCACGTATTGCAGTACGAGGTTGCCGGAACGTGAACGCGCCACCTCCACCGCGACGCCGGCGGCCGCGACGCTCCGCGAGTCAGGATGAAGTTTCAGCGCCCGGCGCATGCCGGCATTGTAGCGCCACGGTCTTGCGACACGGCTACAATCCCCCAAGGCTTAAAGAGCCCGCACCGGCCTCCCCACCCGGCAATCAAAGCAGGAAATCGTTGCCAGCAAAACGGGAATTTTTGGACCGCCGCCACACCTGCGCAAGCGAACAGCGGAATTATGGCAGCAGAGGCCGTCGGTCAGCCGGTATTTGCGCTCAAAGCGCGATCATGGCTGGAATGCCAGTTGGCGCAGCACGCTAAACCCGCCCGGCTTAAGTATCTCCGGCTCAAGTATCCGGAATCTGAAAACCGTCGTAAAGCCAGGCGAGGCAACGGTACAGATGCGCCTCGTCCCAGGCGGCGATCGTTTCGTTGCGCACCTCACGGGCGATACCGCCCGCATGATAGAATTCCCACAGTGCCCGCGACTCGAGCTGCACGCGCGCGGTGCGCAAGATGCGCGCCGCCTCAAAGCGGCGGAACGCGGCGGAAAAATCGCCAGCGGCGGCATGGATCAACTCGGCAAGGCAGAGTCCGTCCTCGATCGCCATACAGGCGCCTTGCGCAAGCGATTGCAGGGGCGCATGAGCAGCGTCGCCGATAAGCACGACGCGCCCTTTCGACCAGTGTCGCACGGGGTCGCGGTCGCCGATCGACCGGCGCCAGCCGAAGTCGATCATGGCAACCAGCGAGCGGAGCGCGGGATGGGCGTCGCGGTAGGTCCGCTCAAGCTCGGTGCGCTGCGCGGCGAGGTCGTCCCTGTCGGCATGGGAATCCGAGCGAAATACGGCGACGATATTGAACAAGGCACCGTGGCGCAGCGGATAGTGCACGATGTGGAATCCGGGACCGCCCCAGAGCACGACCTCCCGGCGCGGTACGTCGGCTTTTAGCGCGGACATGGGAATGATGGTGCGGTGCGCCACATAGCCGATCGGCCGCGGCTCGCCGTCGCCGATCAGCTTTGCGCGCACCTGAGAACGAATGCCGTCGGCGGCAATCAACGCAATGCCCAAAAAGCCGCGACCGTCGGCGGTGGTCGCCGCGACGCAATCGCCGCGGTCCTCGAAGGCGGTCACCAGGGCATCCGGCACCAGCTCGATCTGCGAACAGCGGCGACAGGCGTCAAGCAGGGCGTTATGCAGGTCGACGCGGTGAATGATGATGTAGGGATGCTTGAAGCGGGCGCGGAATGATTCCGCCGTCGGGATGCGCACGAGCTCCTCGCCGGTGAGCCCGTCGCGCATCAACACGGCCGGCGGGCAGTCGGCGAGGTGCATCACCGCTTCGGTTAATCCGAGGCAATCGAACACATGGAAAACATTGGGGCCAAACTGGATGCCGTAACCGATGGCCCCGAATTCCGGTGCGCCTTCCAGCACGCGACTCGGTATGCCGCGCCGCGCAAGCGCCAACGCCGCGGTGAGCCCGCCGAGACCGCCGCCGACAATGAGAATGGGATCCGATGGCAATGTCGTCCCCCAAAGGAAGGCCGTTTTAGAATATCGCAACCAACCGCATGGGCGGAACGTGACGTCGAGGGAACGCGGCGCGGCCGGACCAAGCCCTGCGGGAACAGCGGGGCGGGGCGGCCGGGCGTCTTGCGCGGCCCGTTTTCGATGCGGTCCGTGTTTGGGGGCCTTCTTGCCGGATCGACGACATGCGATGCTGGTCAAATTTTCGGAGCAGACGATGAAGTTGCTGACGATCGGTGGCGCCGCAGCTGTCGCGTTGACCTTGATGCTTGACGGCGCGTTCGGCCAGGATGCCGTGCGCAAGGAATTGACGCCCACGGGCAAGCTGCGGGTCGGCATCGCCCTCGGTCTGACACCGGGCGTCGGCAACGTGGTGATGGATGCATCGGGTGAGCCGCGCGGCGTCAGCGCCGACCTTGGCCGCGCGCTCGCAAAAAAGCTCGGCGTTGCGGTCGAGTGGGTTTCCTACACAAATTCCGGGGCGCTGACCGACGGGGCGGCATCCGGCGCGTGGGATGTGGCGTTCATCCCGGTCGACGAGCAGCGCAAGCAAAAGGTCGAATTCGGCGCCGCGCATATCGTGCTGCAGAGCACGTTTCTGGTAGCGCCCGGCTCAAGAATTCGCACGCTCGCCGAGGTGGACAAACCGGGCGTGCGCGTGGCCGGCGTCCAGAACACCGCGAGTGCGCGGGCGGCGCAGGCCGCGCTCAAGAACGTCACAATGACCTACGTAAGAGGTGCGCTCGAGCTGTTCCAACTGCTGCGCAGCGGGCAGGTGGATGCCGTCGCGCAATCGCGCGAGTCGCTGACGCTCATGGCGGCGAAGCTGCCGGGCGCGCGCGTGCTTCCCGGCTCTTTTCTCAATTCCTACGTCGCAGTAGCGGTGCCGAAGGGGCGGCCTGCGGCGCTCGCGTATGCCAGTGCGTTCCTCGAGGAAGCCAAGGCTTCGGGCCTGGTGCGGCGAGCCCTCGACAGTAGCGGGATGAAAAGCTCGGTCGTGGCCCCCGCCGGCGCAAGGCCTTGATATTTGTCGTGCTTTGCTTCCGCGGAAGCGCCGCGCAGCGCAGCTAGGATTTCATCAAGACAAGGCGCAAGGCCTTAATATTTGTCGTGCTTTGCTTCCGCGGAAGGGGGGCGTGTTGCGCGCGGCCTCTGCGCGGCCGAGGGGTGGGGCCATCCCAAATCGTATCGGTGCCTATGCATCTTAGTTCTTTCTCATAACCTTTTGATATTAAAAGATAATCCAATTCGTTGCGGCCTCAGTCTGTGGCGATCTGGCACGCAAATTTTCCCTGCACCGCGAAAAAAGTTGCTGTATGATTAATTTGTTCCAAGACATGCGGCGGCGCCCGCTCATTGGGGGGCGTGAGCAACAGACCAGGGGAGAGTGCTGTTTGTTGAAAACACACAAGTATTCAGTCGGTCAGTCGGTGCGTTACACGGCGGGGCCATTTGGGCGTTTCGGCGCGAGCGGTAGCTTCAAGATCGTCAAATTGTTGCCGCCGGATGGCGACGAGCACCAATACCGCATCAAAAGCCCATCGGAAGCGTTCGAGCGCGTGGCAAAGGAAAGCCAGCTCGACCGCGACCAGTAGCAAAGGCCCGACTCTAACGCGCATTTCTTCGCCCGCCGCGTGCAGCGCCGAGCGGGGAAGAGGATCGCTTCACCGCCGTGAGCGGTGCTATGGAAGGGAATAATTCGCACCTATCAAGCGTTTATCCCCACGCCTGCAACCATCCGGGAGGATCTCATGTCATTGTCGCGCTTTGCGCTCGCCGCGCTCGCCCTGATGCTGATCGCGCCAGTTTCCGCCTCAGCGCAGAGTTATCCCAGCAAGACCGTGAGGTTCATCGTCCCGTTTGGTGCCGGCGGGCCGGCCGACGTCTTCGGCCGCGAAATTGCGCAACACCTCTCCGACGCGCTCAAGCAGTCATTCGTGGTCGAAACGCGGCCGGGCGGCGGCGGCACGATCGGAGCCGACGCGGTCGCGAAATCACCGCCGGACGGCTACACGCTGCTGGTGATGTCCAACACCCATACCACCAACGAGACGCTCATTCCCAACAAGCCGTACCAGCTCATGCGGGACCTCGTGCCGGTGGCGACCGTCAATTACTCGGACCTGCTGATGGTGATCCATCCGTCGGTGCCGGCGAAGGACCTGAAGGAATTCATCGCGCTGGCGAAGAAGGAGCCCGGCAAGCTCAATTACGCCTCATCCGGGCCGGGCACGCCGTACCACATGGCGGGCGAGTTGTTCAAAGCCATGAGCGGCACCAACATCGTGCACGTGCCGCACAAGGCCTCGGGCGACATGCGTAATAGTGTGATCGGCGGGCATGTGCAGATGGGGTTCGACGCCATCACGACCATGGCCGAGAACGCCAAGGCCGGAAAGGTGCGCGCGCTCGGCTCAACTGGTCTCAAGCGCTCGCCTGTCACGCCCGACATTCCAACCATTTCCGAGGCCGGGGTGCCGGGATATGAGGCGGTGCTGTGGCTCGGCATCATGGCGCCGGCCGGAACACCGAAGCCGATCATCGACAAGCTCAATGCCGAGATCAACAAGGTCATCAACAAGCCGGAAGTGCAAGCCAACTGGACCAAGCGCGGCGCGGTCTCGATGGTGAAGACGCCGGCGGAGTTCGAGCAATTCCTGCGCGCCGACATCCAGAAATGGGCGCGCATCATACAAATCTCGGGCGCCAAGCCGCAGTAGAACGCATATATCCAGCCGGCATACAGCCGGGCGCATCCAAGACGAAGCAGCTAGGGAATCGCTGATCGTCGTATTAGAATGGTCGCAGCGTGGGGCTGTGTGCTGAAAGCCCCACGTCGATCATCGTCGGTTGAAGCGAATGTTGGGCCTGGAAAACTGGCTGCCGGCTCACGCCGCAAGCGGGACCTATCTGTTGCTCTTATGGGCGGCGGGGGCGATCGCGGTGCTCGTGGTCGTGCTGGGGGCGTTGGCGTTCCGCGATGAGGGCATGCGCGGAACGCTGACGGTGCTGCTGCGCGGCGCTGCGGTGCTGGTGTTCGCTGCGCTCGCCTGGGCGTGGCTCGACCTGTTCCTGTCGCGCGAGCGCGCTGCGGAACGGCGGACGCTCGAAACACGGGCGGCCGAGCTTGCGGCGCGCGCGCTCGCTCCCGGCTCGGCGCTCGCGTGCCTGAACGGGGTCGGAAACGAGGCAGTGGAGGCGGGCTGCGCGCAGGCCGTGTTCGCAAGCCCGCAGGCGGTCGCCGCGGCGGTCGCTTACGCGGACGCCCGTCTGCAACTGTTGGCGGACAGCCTCGAATACGCAAAGCGCGACAGTACCTTTGCCTCCGAGGTTGGGCGGCTCCGGCAGGGACTGGAGGCGGATCGCTATGGCGTGGTTGCGCAGGCGCTGGCCCGCCGCGGCTGTCGCGCCGAGAGCTGCCCGGACTTCAGGCTGTTCAGCGACGCAAGCAGGATCCAGGCAAACCTCAAGGAGGGGGCTTTCGAGGCACACATCGCGCGCTACTCACCGCAGTGGCGGCCTGACGAACCAACGCCCGCCGCAGATGCAGCGCCGCCAAACGCCCCGCCGGTGGCGGCTGCTTCGCCGGAGACGCCGAACGCCGCGCTGGGAAGCAAGTACAGCTTTCCCTCCGCGGCTTCGATTCCGCCCATCAGCATCATGAACGCCGAACCGACCGGCGCTGCGTCGGGCGGATCGGGGGCCGCCGCAGGTCCGCCCGCACAGGAAGCGCAAAAACCGAATGTGCGCGCGCCGCCAAACGCAGGTGGATCAGCACCCGCGCCTGAAGCGCAGAAGCCGGCGGCGCGCACACCATCGACCGGTCGGCCGCCAACCGCGCAACGGCGTCCGCCGCCGCCGCAGGCGCTGGGCCCGGAAAACTAGCGACGGTCCGCCATTTCACCTCGCACGCAAGACCGCTTCGGCCGGTGCGACCGTTCGCGAGGCTTCGCTCGTTCTTGTAGAAGTGAAATCCGGTGTATTTTGCCCCGCGTTGTCGACCCTCGGGACCGCTGCCGCGGGGAGGCGCGAGCGAGACTGCACAACGGATGTTCTCCTCCGTCTTGATCGCCAATCGTGGCGAAATCGCCTGCCGCATCGCGCGCACGGCGCGGCGGCTCGGCATGCGCGTGGTTGCGGTCTATTCGGAGGCGGACCGGAATGCGCCGCATGTTCGGCTGGCCGACGAGGCGCATCTGATCGGGCCGGCGCCGGCCCGCGAGAGCTATCTTGTCATCGAGCGGCTGATCCAGGTGGCGCGCAAAGCGGCGGTGGAATGCGTTCACCCCGGCTATGGGTTCCTGGCGGAGAACGCCGCGTTTGCCGAAGCCAGCGCGGCAGCGGGTGTTGTTTTCGTCGGGCCGCCCCCCTCAGCCCTCCGCGCGATGGGGCTCAAGGACCAGGCGAAGATCCTGATGGAGAAGGCCGGCGTGCCGGTCGTGCCGGGCTATCATGGCGCGCGGCAGGATGCAGCATCGCTGAAAGCGGAGGCCGACCGTTTGGGCTATCCGCTCTTCATCAAGGCTGCGGCCGGCGGCGGCGGCAAAGGCATGCGGCGCGTCGAGTCGGCGGCCGAGTTCTCAGCCGCGCTCGAGGGCGCACAGCGCGAGGCGATGGCAGCCTTCGGCGACGGGCGCGTGATCCTGGAAAAATACATCGCCAAGCCGCGCCACATCGAGATACAGGTTTTCGCAGATGCGCACGGCAACTGCATCCATCTCAATGAGCGCGACTGTTCGTTGCAGCGTCGCTACCAGAAGGTGATCGAGGAAGCCCCAGCGCCGGGCATGACCGCAGCGTTGCGCGCGGAGATGGGTGCGACCGCGGTGCGCGCAGCGAAGACGGTGGGTTATGTGGGCGCGGGTACCGTCGAGTTTATCGCCGACGGCACGCAAGGGCTTGGGCCCGGCGGCTATTGGTTCTTGGAAATGAACACGCGGTTGCAGGTTGAGCATCCGGTCACCGAGGCGATCACCGGATTTGATCTGGTCGAATGGCAGTTTCGTGTGGCGGCGGGAGAAAGGCTGGCAGTCGCGCAACATCAGGTGCCGCTCGACGGCCACGCGATCGAGGCGCGCATCTATGCGGAGGATCCGGCGCGCGGCCTTCTGCCGTCAACGGGAAAGCTTTTGGCTCTGGAATTTCCCGAGGGCGTGCGCATCGACACGGGCGTGGAGGCGGGTGCGCAAATCTCGCCGCACTACGATCCGTTGATTGCAAAGCTCATCGCACACGCTCCGACGCGCGAGGCGGCGCTGGCGAAACTCGCCGACGCGCTCGATCGGACAGTGATCGCCGGTCCGCGCAGCAATGTGGGCTTTCTCGCGGCGCTTGCGCGCGAGGCGGAGGTTCGCGGGGGACGCATCGACACCGGCCTGATCGATCGAAGTTTGGCGGCGCTGGTTCCTTCCGGAATAGACCGCGCTGCGGCTGCATGCGGCGCGGCAGCGCTGCTCAGGCAGGAAATGGCGCGGATCGCGCAAGGCATCGAACGTCCCAAAGATGCGCCGCCGTCGCCCTGGGACGCAACCGACGGCTTTTCGCTGCAGGGGCCGCGCGTGCAGACGATCCCGATCCTCGTCGACGGCGTGCGGGCGACCGCAACGATCCGTTATGGCGGCGCCAGCCTGGCGGTGGCTGTGGATGGCGCAGCGCCGGCCCTTGATGCGCGCACCTTCGAGACCGCAGAGGGGGTGCTCGTGCTGCGGCACGGCTGGCAGATCCTCGTGCAGTGGGCGGACCGCGTCGGGCGCGACTTTGTCCATGCGGACGGCGACGGCACGGTGAAAGCGCCCATGCACGGGCGGCTGCTTACGCTGCACGTGACGCGCGGGGACAAGGTTGCCAAGGGTCAGCGACTTGCCATTATCGAGGCGATGAAAATGGAGCACACGATCGCGGCGCCTTGTGCCGGTATCATCAGGGAAGTCAACGTAGCGGAAGGGGCACAAGTCGCCGAGGGCGCGCGGCTGATGATCATCGAGCCAGGGAACGGCGAAGGTTCATGACACTGCACCTCATCAAGCTCAGCGTGGGCACGGATTCGGTCCAGGATCTGCAAGACTGGATCAATCAGAAGCTGAAGGAAAAGAAGCGGCGCGGGCAGAAGCCGGAGCGCATCCACACCACGCGCATGATGCCTAAGCGCGCGGCCGAACTGCTCGACGGCGGTTCGATCTATTGGGTGATCCGCGGCGAAATTCTCTGCCGGGAGCGGATTCTCGATATTCGCCCGGTGGTCGACCGGGACGGCGTCAGCCGTTGCCAGCTCGTGCTCGATCCGAAGTGCATTCTCGTGCAGCCGCGGCCGTATCGCGCCTTCCAGGGCTGGCGGTATCTGGAGGTGACGGATGCGCCGCCGGATCTTGATCGCGCGGCGCCCGGCGCGCGCAACATGCCGGAAAGCCTGCGCCGGGAGCTGCGCGAACTGGGACTGTTGTGAGTCGGCTTGTGATCAGCCGCCTGAACGCGCATGATGGCTGACCGGTCGTCCGCCGACCCCATCGCGCGAGGTGTCCCATGACCAACGTCCAATCCGCTGCCGCCACGCCGGCAGAACGCAGCCAGTACGTGGAATTCTGGAACAATGTACTGGTTCCCAAATTCGTGCGCTGGAAGCACATCATCGTCGACGGGCTGACACTGCACAGCGCCAAGATTTTTCCCACGCTGCCGGTGAAGCCGGGCGACAAAGTCGTGGACGCCGGCTGCGGCTTCGGCGACACCGCGATCGAGTTGGCGCGCCGCGTAGGCCCAACCGGTTCCGTGCTCGCCGTGGACTGCTGCGACGGTTTTCTGGAGTACGGCCGGCGTGACGCCAAGGCGGCGGGCGTGACCAACGTCACGTTCCTGGAAGCGGACGTGCAGACCTATCCGTTCAAGCCGGTGCATGACTTCTGCTTCTCGCGCTTCGGCACGCAATTCTTCGAAAATCCAGTGGCGGGCCTGCGCAACATGCGCAAGAGCCTCAAACCGGGCGGGATCATGACCATGATCGTGTGGCGTGGCATCAAGGACAATCCCTGGCTCGGCCACGCCAAGGACATCGTGCTGCGCTTTCTGCCGCCGCCGGGAGAGAACGCGCAGACCTGCGGGCCAGGTCCGTTCTCGATGGCCGATCCCGAGGTGGTGACCAAGCAACTGGAAATCGCCGGCTACAAGGATATCGAGTTTGAACGCATCGACGCGCAAGTGTTCGTGGGCAAGGACGTTGACGATGCGGCCGCCTTCCAGCTCGCCATCGGACCGGCGGGCGAGGTCTACCGCGAGGCCGGCAGGCTTGCGGAGGAGCGGCACGACGAGATTGCCGCCGCCCTGAAGGCGGAACTCACCAAATATGTGCGCCCGAACGGCGTGATGATGGATTCGAGCTCCTGGAAGGTGACCGCGCGCAATCCGGCGTGAGCGCGAACCGCGTCTTTCGCGCGCGGCCCGCTGTGCGGCGGCGTGGGCGCAGCGCGCGCCCCGCATCAGGACGGCGGCGGAGGCGGTCTCTGTGTTACACGGCGATGTTGTCGATGAGACGGGTCCTGCCGAGTTTGGCGGCGACGAGCAGGCGCACCGGTCCGTTCTCCACGGAGGCGACGGGGGCGAGCGTCTCGGCGTGGCGCGCTTCGAGATAGTCGAGCACAAAGCCCGCGCGCTCGATCTCGCTGCGGCCGGCGGCAAGCGTCGCGGCAACAGGCTCGCCGGCAGCAAGACGCCCGGCGCAGTCTTTCAACACACGATAGAGCGTCGGAGCTACTGCGCGTTCGGCCGGCGAGAGATAGGCATTGCGCGAGGACAGGGCGAGGCCGTCCTTCTCACGCACCGTTGGCGCGCCGATCACTTTCACCGGCAGGTCCAGGTCGCGC
>FWPU01012427.1_pt1 | contig 10907 bp, 10 predicted proteins | sample 2228361 | NCBI WGS metagenome assembly FWPU01 (sample SAMEA103939777, study PRJEB20133) | metagenome | reverse complement strand
GAAGGCACCCGTACACATCCGCCGCTACCGGCTTGGCCATATATACAGGCTTATCGGCTTCTAAAGCGGCGATGGCTTGCTCGGGGTGAAAATAGGAGGGCGTCTGCACGGCCACTATATCCACCTCGGAACGCACCAACTCATGGTAGCCGTCGAGTCCGATGAAGCGGCGCTCTTTAGGAACGTTGAAGCGCTCACCCACGGCCGTTACTTCATCGTAAAAATAATCATGTACAGCGACGCATTTTGTGTTGGTGTGCTTCTCGAACAGGTCGGCGATCCACGGCCCCCTGCCCCCACAGCCGATTAACCCGAGGCGTAGGCGCTCGTTTGCGCGAGCACGAAATGCGGTTGCGGCATTAACGAGGAGAACTCCGCCCGTGACGGCGGTCGTGTGTAAAAAAGACCGGCGCGTTACCGCCCCAAAGGTATGCGAGCGCTGCTGTCCATGGCTCATGGTCATGCCCTCCTTTTACGTTATGAGCTTTGGGGCGTTATACCAAAGGCCGTATTAGAAAAAAAACTGCACTACAGCATTTCAATGAGAGCCGTTTTCACAAGCTGTCACGGGTAGAGCAAGCAATTTCGCAAAAATTATAGATGTGGGAAGTAAATTTCTCTTTCTTGCCGTAGATGCGCTACCATAAAAAGCACGTAAACGGGCACTTATTTTTGCTCAGAGATGCACCCATGCCGGCTCTACTAGAAAGATTCCGCTGGATTTACGGCACACTTACCTCAAAACTTTCTCAGAAAATCGCGCAAGCCGCGAACGCCTTAAAACCCTGGCTGGGCAAGAGTAGTGAAGTCTTATCGCATGCGGTCAAAAGATTTCAATCCCCTCCTACCGAAGCGAGAAAACACGCTATCCACTCGCTTAAGAAAGGCATGAATGCATTTAATTCCGGTGATCTGGAAACGGCAGAACATTACTTCCGGCGTTCCCTCTCTTACGATGAACACTATGCACGGGCGTATGCCTACCTAGGTCTAACGCTATATAAACGCGGGCGACTTACCGAGGCCGTTACGATGTGGAACAAAGAGATCGAGGTGGAACCCGGCTCAGATGCAGCAAAAATGGCCCATGAAAAGCTCGCCCACCTGGGCCATGGCGCAGGCGGTCTCGTGGCAGAGATAAAGGAACAAATGAAGCATCGCGTTTAATCGCAGCGGAAAACTTCATGCCGGGTTCAAGTCACCCAGTGCGTAGCCCAGTGTGAACAGGAATATTGGGAATAAAACGGGCCACTCCGCCATTGTTTTTTCCTGAGGGGGTACACTAATCACAACCCTGATGGGAAAAAAGCGGGTGAACCGATAGAAATATTTTACGAAAGGCTGGTGTTATTTCAAGAAACTTGCGTTTGTTTATAAAATATGTAATAATTAGATCGAACTCCAGCCGGTAGAGGCGTTGTTCGAAATGTATTGACATTCCCGCGTAAGGCTGAAAGCCATAGACCGTAACACGATAGAGGGTAAAAACGTATGGCGAATTTGATAGATAGTAACGGCGACCTCACCCAGCTGAGCGGGGCCGAACGGCTCAAATATGGAAGTGGTGGACTGTACGGCAGTATAGCGGACGATTTAGAAACCGCCTCCGACCATTTCAGTGATTCCAGTGTGGGTCTGTTGAAACATCATGGAACCTACCAGGAAGACGACCGCGACCAACGCAAAGAACGCAAGAAGCAGGGACTGGACAAGCTTTACTACATGATGGTGCGAACGAAGTTCGCGGGTGGGCGCATTTCCGCGCAGCAGTATCTGTGGTGCGATACTTTCGCGACGAAATACGGACAAAATGACATGCGCGCAACGTCGCGCCAGGACTTCCAATTTCATGGCGTGGTCAAGGGTAACCTTCGTCCTTTGATTCATGACCTGAACGTGTTTGCCGAAATCATTACCTTGGGCGGCTGTGGGGATGTAGTTCGCAATACGATGGCGAGCCCGGTCGCGGATATTGACCCGCGGTACCGGGACTGCGGGTACGACTTAATCGCCATTGCGAACATGATTAAGGAACGCACGTTTCCGAAAACGTCAGCCTACTATGAGTTGTGGCTGAACGACGAAGCCGTGCACGTGAACCCCGACGGTACCGTGCGGTTCACGAAAAAACCCCAGGGCGGAGAAACCGAAGATCCGCTGTACGGAAAATTTTACTTACCCCGTAAATTTAAGATTGCGGTAGGGGCGGATTTTGACAATTCCGTGGATCTGTACACCAACGACATCGGTATTATGGGGGTAACGGAAAACGGCCGCATTGTGGGGTTTGAGATTCTTGCCGGGGGCGGGCTGGGATTCACGCACGGCCTGGACAAAACATACCCGCGCCTGGCGGATCCGGTAGCATTCGTCCAATACGAGGACATCTGGCCGATCGTGGAGGCCATCATTAAGATTCAGCGAGATTATGGCGAACGCACGGACCGCCGTCAGGCGCGATTGAAATACACGATAGACCGCATGGGGCTGCCGGCATTCATTAAAAAGATATATGAATATGCCGGTAGGCGTTTCGACCCGCCGCGCGGAATAAAACCCGTGGAACAGCCCGACTACCTGGGGTGGCACAAGCAGATTCAGACGGGTTTAAATTACGTTGGGGTATGGGTCGAAAACGGTCGCATCCGCGACCAGGCGAACGGGATTCCTTTCAAGTCCGGGCTACGCGCTATTGTCGAACGGTTTCGCCCCGAGGTGCGGGTGACACCGCACCAAAACCTGATTTTATCCCACATTCGGGATGAAGACGTGCCGGCGGTTCAGGCGATGTTGGACGAGTTCGGCATACCGACAGACCGCAATCTTCCTACGCTGCGCCGCAAAGAAATGGCGTGCGTTGCGTTGCCCCTGTGCAACTTGGCTACGTCCGAAGCGGAACGCGTAATGCCTAGTATCATGCGTGGTCTGGTGAAAGCCGGGTTCGGCGACGAAGATGTGATGATACGTATTACCGGATGCCCCAACGGCTGCGCACGCTCCTCTTCCTGTGAAATCGGCATCATCGGGAAAGGCCCTGAACGGTACGTGCTGGCTGTAGGCGGGGACTATCTCGGTACACGCCTGAACCAAATCTTATATGCCGCTATTGACTACAAAGACCTTGTTCCGACCATCGGCCGTCTGTTGACGCTTTGGAAGGAGCATAGAGCGCCTGGAGAGCGTTTCGGTGATTGGTCGCACCGAGTCGGAGTGGAGGCGCTGCGACAGATGCTCGAACAAACCACCGCAGCGTTGTGAGCCTTGAAAAGGACCTTGCCATGGCCGTAGAGGTGGCGGAAAAATTACTGGAACATCTGGAACACGCCGCACCGGAAGAATTGTTCCGCTGGGCACAGCAGGAATACGGTACACGGGCGGGCATCATCACGAGTTTCCAGGACACGGGCTGCGTTATGATTGACATCATGTGCCGCACCGCCCCCGGGATGCGTGTAATCACCATAGATACGCTGCGGCTGCATGAGGAAACGTACGCCTTGATGCGCGAAATTGAGGAACGCTACGGCATTCGTATTGAACGTTTCACGCCCGACCCCGAACGGCTTAGGCGCATGATCGAACAACACGGAGAGTACCTCTTTTTCGATAGTAAAGCCAAGCAAGAATTCTGCTGCCATGTCCGCAAGGTAGAGCCGAATCAACGCGCATTAGAAACGTTGGACGTGTGGTTTACCGGATTACGCCGGGATCATTCAGAATTCCGTAGCAACACGCCGAAAGTGCAGTGGGTGGAACGTGCGGGCCGCAAAATTTTGAAGATAGCGCCGCTGGTGGATTGGACGCAAGAGCAGGTGGACGCATACATCCGCGAACACGGGGTACCCAAAAATAAATTGTATGACATGGGTTATACCAGCATCGGTTGCATCATCTGCACCACACCTACTCTGCCCCATGAAGACAAGCGCGCAGGCCGCTGGCGTTGGTTCAATGCCTTAGGCGACAAAACAAAAGAGTGCGGAATTCACATCAACGGCAGCGGTATCTAAGCACGTATTTCTTTACCTCGAGACGCACGCGCGCGATTGTTTCTACACGCCCACATCGCGGCACAGCGGCGAATAGATTAGAGTGTGATCCGCGGTAGTCATTTCTACGACACGGAAGGCGGTAAAGACTTCTCCCACACTTTGGACAAAACAGACCTGGTAGTCAGACCTCACGGTAAAGAAGTACACCTGCAGGAAAGAGTCCCGTGCGTCAAACGCCGCATACGGTAACCGGCATGGAAGTTTCACGCGGAAAGCGTGTTCCGCCTCACCCGCGGTAAGCAGGGTTGCCCAAGTCTCCGCCGAAATTCCGAAATCGGGCATTCCCGTGAAAGGAACCGGCATGCAACGAGCAGCGGCCTTTATTAACGCTTCGCGAAGCGTCCAAACGAGAAAGAAACGGCGCCGTTTTTGAGGGATATCCACTCCTTGAACGTATCGAGCAAGAGGGCGCGGAAAAAACCGTTCCGCAATTGCGTCAAAGCGCACCTTGCGGCGTATGTCCTCCACGTCTATGCCTACCCATGGCCCTTTGCTCCAGGCTACCCCCACCAGGTTTCCACTATGCGCAACACCAGCGCACCAACCTTGCCGCGTGCACACCTCAAACGCGTCCTCGCCTACTGTGTCGGTGCTTCGCGTCCGAATACAGAAACTACCGGCAGGGTCACCCTGCGTTCCCGCTCCGGAAAACGCCGAGAGATCTTGCGGGTCGGAAGGAACAACGTCGAATTCGGTCGTCAGCGCACAGCGCAGGAGGTACCGAGCGAGAATGCTCTGACTGCGCCGCAGAGGGTGACGTATAGAGGCGATGCGCGGCAGCAAGGGAAACGGCGGCAGAGCCGTCAGCGCTGGGAAATCGTCCACATATGCAAACCAAATTGCCGGGTTTAGCAACGGCGTTGCGGCCGCAGCGAGGACCATCATGCTTGCCCTTCGGTACGTGAGACGACACTCGTTGGATAAAAACACACCAAAAATTTCGGCCGATAGCCGAAACGTGTACAAGTATATATAATAGTCAAAGAAGGTTCTGACCGGAAAGGGCCTGTTTTTCAGGAAGGCATAGGTATGGGCACACGCAACGTGCACGGGCTGACTTTTGACGGGGCACGGTGGCACTCCCGAAAAGAGACGGTAGCGGCGGAGGCTGTGCTGCACGTCCGTATCAACGGCATTCCCTATACCACCACCGTGTGCACACCGGCAGACTCAATCGCGCTTGTGCGTGGCTTGTTATATACTGAGGGCATATTAACCGATTCCTTACCGTTAGACGACTACCGCCTGATTTCCGATCCTGAAACCGGATATCCCGCCTGCGTGGAGGTACACGTGCCGGGCGAGCGTATGTCGAAACCGTTGGCCCACCGACGCAGCGCCATGATTTCCGCTTCTTGCGGCATCTGCGGCACGCGGGAACCCGAAGATCTTGCCCTCTACGGCCCTCCACTGAACGGTACCGTTCGTCAACCTATTTCACCGGAAGCGCTGCATGCGATGATGCAGCGGATGCGCGATGCGCAACACGTCTTTCACGAGAGCGGCGGAACGCATGCGGCTGCGCTCTTTCGTGCGGGAGGGGAGGTCATGGCGTGTTTTGAGGATATTGGACGCCACAATGCCGTGGATAAAGCCATCGGTCATGTATTGCAGCACGGGATGCCTCTCGATGCGTTCGTCCTGTGTGTCAGCGGGCGCATCTCGTACGAGATTGTGTTCAAAGCGTATCGGGCACGAGTCCCGGTGGTATGCGGCGTGTCCGCCCCATCAAGTTTAGCCGTAGACATGGCGGAGCGCTTCGGACTCACGTTGGTGGCGTTCTGTCGAGCGCCCCGCCTATGCGTGTTTTCTCACACACACCGTGTTTGTTCGGCGTCGCCCGATCTGAACGACACCTCTTTTTCGATTGAGGAACCATGAAACCGCTCTCCGTATCCTATCCCCCATTAAAAAAACGGTGGATCCCTGAACACTGGGTAAGCCTTGTGCCTTTCGGCCTTGGGCATCAGCGACCCAATAACTATGCGGAAATTTTCCGTGCTGTATGGGAAAATCGCAACGCACTCGGATACGCCTGGCGCATTTTGTCGCAGGGAGTGTGCGACGGGTGTGCCCTCGGCACCAGCGGCTTGCGCGATTGGACCCTGCCGGGTGTTCATCTCTGCAACATACGCCTCCGGTTAATGCGCTTGAATACGCTACCGGCGCTCGAAGTGCAGACACTTGAAGCCATAGAAAAACTGCGAGACATGTCGTCGGCCGAGCTGCGCGGACTCGGTCGCGTGCCCGTCCCGCTACTGCGACGGCACGGCGAACGCGGCTTCACACGCATTTCTTGGAACGAAGCTCTGGAAATCATTGCCGAGGCGCTGCGGCAAGCTCCACCGGAACGCGTTGCGCTTTATCTCACGAGTCGCGGGCTGCCGAATGAAACGTACTATGTAGCTCAGAAAGCGATGCGCGCACTGGGTACAAACTCGGTGGACAATGCCGCGCGCGTGTGCCATTCGCCGAGTACGGTAGTTTTGAAGAGATCCCTGGGCGTGGGGGCATCCACCTGCTCTTATCGCGATTGGCTGGAGACCGTCTTTCTGGGGAGTAACGTAGCGAACAATCAACCCGTATGCACGAAGTACATCCACTACGCGCGAAAAAATGGTGCCAAGGTCGTCTCGGTCAATACGTACAAAGAGCCCGGGATGGAACGGTACTGGATTCCGTCTATCCTGGAAAGCGCCTTGTTCGGCACACGCATCACCGACCGTTTCTTCCTGATCAATACCGGCGGAGATATCGCTTTTCTCACGGGGGCGCTACGCCGGTTAATCGAAAACGACGGCATAAACCATGAATTTGTTGAGCAGTGTACTGAAGGCTTCGGTCAGTGTCGTGACGCAGTTTTAAAGACGCCCTGGGAAACATTGGAAAGGAGCAGCGGTGTGCCGCGCTCGGAAATGGCGGCATTTGCCGAGATGCTTGCCCAGGCCCAGCGTGCCGTGTTGGTTTGGAGCATGGGTATAACGCAGCACTGCCACGGCGAGGCCAACGTGCAAGCCATCGTGAACCTCGCGCTAAGCCGCGGCTTTGTTGGGCGGCCGGGCTCCGGGCTTATGCCGATACGCGGACATTCCGGTGTGCAAGGCGGTGCAGAAATGGGCGCCTACGCCACGGTCTTTCCCGGCGGTGTGCCCATTCATCCCCAAACCGCACGGATTTTGGAATCCGCGTGGGGATTTCCTGTGCCTACCATGCCGGGTTTAACAGCACCGGAAATGATAGACGCCTGCGCGCGTGGTGAAATGGCTGTGCTGTTCTCCATCGGGGGTAACTTTCTCGAAGTGCTCCCGGACCCGGAATATGTGCAGAAGGCGCTACAGAAAGTGCCGTTACGGGTTCACCTGGATATCGTCTTGAGTAAACAGATGTTGGAGGAATCCGCCGAGGCGACCCTGATTCTGCCCGCAACGACACGTTACGAAATTCCGGGAGGCGTGACGGAAACGACAACAGAGCGCCGCATTATTTTCTCTCCCGAAATTTCCGGGCCGCGCATCCCGGAGGCTAGGCCGGAATGGCAAGTCCTGCAAGACCTCGTACACCGGGTAAAGCCCGAATATCGGGAACATTTCTGTTTCCTCAACACGCAGGAAATCCGCGAAGAAATTGCGCGTATCATCCCCCTCTACGACGGTATACAACATCTCCGCAACGCGGGTGATGCCGTTCAATATGGGGGACGCATCTTGTGCGAAGGGGGCGTTTTTCCTACGGACACGGGACGAGCGCGGTTTGCCGCCGTGGAAATACAACCGCCTACGGCACAGGCCGCGATGACGCACCCGCGGTTTCGCCTGGCCACACGTCGAGGCAAACAATTCAACAGCATGGTACACGAGCAAAACGACCCGTTAACAGGGGCACCCCGCGATGCGGTTTTTATGCATCCTGACGATGCTGCGGGCTTGCGGCTACGTCCCGGCGACCGTGTTCGGCTGACAAGCGCCCACGGCACCTGGGAAGGGCAAGTGTTCCTCGCTGAGATTAAACCGGGAAATGTGCAAGTACACTGGCCGGAAAGTAATGTGCTGCTGGATCCGCAACGGCGTTCCCAGTACTCGGGTATTCCCGATTATAATGTCGAGGTGGAGGTGCATCGCTTATGAAATTACGTATTCATGAAACATCGGTTCGATTTCGCATCCGTCGTGAAGAAGCCGAAGAACTGCTACGTACAGGTGAGTTACGCGCCGAATTGCCGTTCTACAACCAGACAGGTCGCCTCGAGGGAATCTTCTACTACGCGTTGAAACTGGGCGCCGAGGGAGCGGAAAGCGCGTGTCATTTGGAACCCTTCGGGATCACGCAGGTGTTATCCCGCCGGGAAGCGGAGCAGCTTTTGCAGGGAGACGGTGCCGGTGTCCACTGGGTGAGAGAAAGTACCACGGAAGAGGGTGCATCGTATCGCTTCGAATCGGTGGTGGAAATTGACCTGGAAAAACACCGCGGGCAAAAGGGGTAGGATTTTGGGCGCGTAAGGACAGGAAGACCGACCGTTTTCAGGGATACATAGCCTATTATGGATAAATAGGTCAACTTTCTGGTACACTACACACCAATAAATGCACATGGGTTGGGGGGCTTTATGCAAACCCTAGTCTCCGACACCACCGCGACCGTTACCGACCGGCTTCAGCGCCCCTTACGCGATCTTCGGATCTCTGTGACCGACCGGTGCAATTTTCGCTGTTCCTACTGCATGCCTGCGGATACGTTTCCGCAAACCTATGCCTTCCTACATCGCGCCGACTTGCTGCGGTTTGAAGAAATTACGGAGGTGGCGCGGGCGTGTGTGCGTCTGGGGGTGCACAAAATACGCCTCACGGGTGGCGAGCCGCTGCTGCGCAAAGACCTACCCGCGTTGGTACGGATGCTATCCGAAGAAACGGGCGTAGGCGACATTGCGTTGACCACCAACGGCGTATTGTTGCCGCGATCGGCCGAGGCCTTGCGCAAGGCGGGACTAAAGCGCATCACCGTCAGCCTCGATGCGCTGAATGACTCCATCTTCCGCGCAATGAGTGGTGTAGATATTCCCGTCGAGGCGGTCTTAGCGGGTATTGCTGCAGCGGAAGCAGCTGGTTTTCATCCCCTCAAAATCAATGCGGTCATCCGTCGGGGCTTTAATGAATCTGAAATCCTGCCGTTGGTAGAGCATTTTCGCGGCACGGGGCATATTCTCCGTTTTATTGAGTATATGGACGCCGGCACGTGTAATCACTGGCGGCGCGAAGAGGTGGTGACGGGACGTGAAATCATCGAACAGATTGCCCACCGATACCCGCTGTACCCCGTAGAACCCCAGTGTTTCGGCGAAGTAGCGCGGCGTTATGCCTTCACCGACGGTGCCGGGGAAATTGGAATCATCGCTTCCGTGTCTCAACCGTTCTGCGGCGGTTGCACGCGCTTGCGTTTATCCGCCGACGGGCGTCTTTATACCTGCCTATTTGCGCGCGAAGGCATGGACCTACGTCCGCTTGTGCGCGGGGACAAAGCGCCGGATGCGATAGAAAAGGCGATCCAATCGCTGTGGCGGCAACGAGCCGATCGGTACTCCGAATTGCGGGACACCTTTGGGCATCGTATCCCGAAAGTAGAGATGTTTCATATCGGAGGATGACTGTGTTTACACACCTGGGTGCGGATAATCAGCCGAGGATGGTGGACGTAAGCAAAAAAGCCGAAACAACGCGCGTCGCACGGGCTTGTGCGCGGGTTCGCCTACCTTCCGAGATTTTAGAAAGCTTGGAAGGCAACGATTGGCGCAGCCCGAAGGGGCCCGTTTTTCAGACCGCCGTGGTCGCCGGCGTCATGGCGGCCAAACAAACCAGTACCCTGATTCCTCTATGCCATCCCCTTCCGCTGGAAGACTGCCGGATCACCATCGAAATCGTTGAGGGAGAGATATACATTGAGTGCACCGCAAAGGCTCAGTATAAAACCGGCGTCGAAATGGAAGCGCTGACCGGCGCCGCAATCGCCGCGTTAACCATTTATGATATGTGCAAGGCGCTTTCCCATGACATTGAAATCGTTTCTCTACACCTACTGGAAAAGACCGGGGGTAAGAGCGACTTCACGAGAGACTCTTCGGAAACACCGAAGTAACCTTAATACGGCTACCCATGAAGACGGTTCACGTGGAATATTACGCAGCTTTGCGCGAACAGCGCGGTGTGCCTTCGGAGTATGTTTCGTGTGATGCGGCGACCGTGCATGATCTGTACGAACGGTTATCGGCCCAGCACGGCTTGCGTTTCACGCCTCGCAATTTGCGGGTAGCGGTGAACGACGCCTTTGTAGAATGGAACCACACCCTAAAAGACGGTGACCGCGTCGTCTTTATTCCTCCGGTAGCGGGAGGCTGAGATTCCCTGATGTTTACGCTACAGGACACACCCTTAAACACGGCGCAACTTGCCGCAGACCTTGCGGATGAACGCGCCGGCGCACTGGTCGCATTTGAAGGGCGCGTGCGCAATGAAAACGAGGGGCGTCGGGTACATTCGCTGTGGTATGAGGCATACCCCAACCTCGCCATAAGCGAGGGTACGCGTATCGTGGAGGAAGCCGTCACACAGTTCGGTCTGATACGTGCGGCGTGTGTACATCGCGTAGGGCACCTTGGATTGGGCGATGTCGCCGTGTGGGTCGGAGCACTGGCGGGTCATCGGGAAGCGGCGTTTGCGGCATGCCGCTATATCATTGATAACGTAAAGAAACGCGTCCCCATTTGGAAGAAGGAGGTCTATGCCGATGGAGACAGCGGGTGGATCAACGCCGAAGACGGCTCCGCCACGGTAAGGGTGCCGAACGAAAGCCCGGCTGCCGGGGGAC
>FWPU01012530.1_pt1 | contig 10908 bp, 4 predicted proteins | sample 2228361 | NCBI WGS metagenome assembly FWPU01 (sample SAMEA103939777, study PRJEB20133) | metagenome | reverse complement strand
TCCGTCTGGAGAGTACCGGCTGCGGCATTCACCAGGCGTGGCCTCTGCCTGCCGGTGCTCGTGCTGGGCAGGACGGCCTCCGAGCCCATTGCCCCCGCCCGAGAAGGCCGTCATATATGTCTATGTCCGCTTGCGGCCACCGCGGGCCACGCCAACTCTCTTGTATCATAACCTGGCGTCAAACAAAATGCGGACGCAGAAAGGGCAAGAGCCGGAAGTGACTTACAAGTGAAGCAATGGCAAGGGGTCAATACCTGGGAGCTGCTTGCGTTGCTGGCGGCGCTGGCGGTTGGTGCTGGCCTGCGTTTCGGCGGACTAGCGAAGCGGTGCATCAGCCATTTCGACGAGGGAGTCTATGTGCTGGCGGCGGCGGGTGTGGAGTACCCGGGTCGCCAATACTTCTCGCCGCCGCTCTGGCCGCTGACGCTTGAAGCTGCTTTCACGCTGCTCGGCCCGAGCGATTATTCGGCTCTGCTGGTCAGTGCGGCCTTTGGACTGGCCACGATCGTGCTTGTCTGGCTGGCTGCGCGCCGCTGGTACGGCGTAGGTGCAGGGTTATTCGCGGTGGCGGTAGCAGCCGGCTCCGAACCACATGCAACCTTCTCACGTGCGGCGTTAACCGACGTTTGCTTTGCCTTCTGGTCGGTGTTGGCCGTTGTTCTTGCTGCGGAGGCGTTCTGGCGTATTGCCGCGACAGTATCGGGGAAGGCGGCAGGGAGTGAGTGCAGTTGTGGCGGCGAGGCTTCCGGGCGGCCGGTTGCCGGTGCTACCGGCAGCTCCGACTCGAAGCGCAAATTACGGGTGGCAGCGAGTTGGCTGACGTTGGCCGGCTTGGCCTCTGGTGCGGCTTTGCTGACCAAATACAGTGGCCCGGTTGTGCTCATAGCCGGGCTGCTTGGTGCATGGCTGACAACGTCGTGGCTTGGTGTCGGCTGGCGACCGCTTGTTCGGATTACCGCCGCGTGGCTCGCACTGGCCGCTGTGGCACTGTTGCTGTACGTTCCCTGGATTTGGTCTGTTGGCGGGCTGGCTGATTACACTGCGATAGTGAGGCATCATAGCGGCTATGCGAGCCGGCCAGCGAACTGGGTGACGAACTGCTATACGCTGCTCTGCCACCAGCTTTGGCTGACCGGGTGGGTATCGCGGCTGGTCTGGCCAGTCGGCCTGTTGGCCGCGCTGGTGGCCGAACGTGGTCTTGGCGGCCTTGTGGGGTTGCTCACACGCGCTGGTGTTACCGACATAATTGCCGTGGCTATGGTGGCTGCCGTGGGTATCGCCCTAGGCGATTCGCTGGCATGGAGCGCCGGAGTGATACTGCTCTGGTCGATCTACCGGTTCGGTGGTGTTGGGCTGCGGTTCAATCTGGCCTGGCTCCTGGTGCTACTGGTGTTGACGCCGCTGTACCGGCCGTACGCCCGGTTGCTGGTGCCGCTGAGCGTGGCCGGCTGGCTGGCCGTCGCTGGGTTCATCGCCGACGTGCTGAGCCAGATGTCGGCGGGCACCATGGGTCGCAGGGCGTTGAGCCGACTGGTGGGCTGGTCGCTCGGGGCGGCACTCGTGCTCGTCGCCGTATCGGTGGCAATGAACTTTCGGCCGCCGAGTTGGGACAGCGGCAGTCAGCCTGGCTTGCGTGCGGCCTCAAGAAGGCTGGCCGGCGATTTACCCGCGCAGAGCGAGGTGATGGCTTTCATTCGGCCGGCGGTGCTTTACTACATGGCCGGTGCCGATTTACGTCTCGTGTCCGATCTACGCTTTCTGTCCGAATGGCGCGGCTATCTGCTGGTCGATTCGGCCATATTGCGAGATAATCCGAGCGAGGCGGAGCGGCTGAGTCGAGAGGCAGGCAGCATTGAGACGCTAGCGCGCGTGGCCTACCGGCCGAGCCGGATCACGCTACTGGACGATTTCGGTCTGGCCGTCTGGTCGGAGAAGCTAGCGAGTCGGTCGAGCCGACTCTACGAGCTGATGCTATTGCGGGTTGGAGCGAAAGGCCGAACGCCGCCCGAAACCTATTTCGTGCGTGCCAAGCTGAATGTCCGATCGGCTCCACACCGCTCGGCTCCGACTGAATTGGCCCGCAGGCCGGCTCCGTCTGCTGACTGAAGCCACGAGCGTAGCTGGCGGCGGTAGCACCGGCCTAGGTAGGAGGGAGGGCTGTGCTACGAGCCGGTCGGGATGAACTAACTATCTGAGCCATCGCAAATTGCGTCTGGACGGCAGCTGAGACGCCAGGCGGTCTCGGTCAGGTCATTTGGTTGCCACGTCTACTTTGCCTTTATACTCAGGATCAAAGGGCGGAAGGGTTGGCGGCGGCCTTCCTTGACAATTTGTCATGATCTGTTGACACGATATTCCGATTGCCGATAGCATTAGGTGCCATGCAATTGGAGGAGCTGAAAGTCTACTGTGACGTCGTGCTCCATCGGAGCTTTTCTGCCGCGGCGCAGCGGAACGGGCTGACGCAGTCGGCCGTGAGCCGGATTATATCACGGTTGGAACGCCGTATCGGCCTCAGGCTGATTGACCGCTCGACGAGGCCGCTTGAGGTTACGCCGGCCGGCCAGCGGTTTTACCAGGGCTGCTCCCAGCTGATCGACGACTACACTGATTTGCTGGCCTCCCTACGCGACGGTGGTGACCCGAGCGTGCCGCGTGTCCTGCAACTGGCGGCCATCTACTCGGTGGCCTACCGCGATATGAGCTGGTACGTGGCGCGGTTCCGGGCTCTGCGCCCTGATGCGGAGGTACATATTGAGTACCTGCACCCGCATCGGGTCTACGAGCGGGTGTTGGACGGCACGGCTGAACTTGGCATCGTGTCGTTCGCACGCACGAACCGGCAGGTGGTTGCTGTGCCGTGGCGGCAGGAGCGGATGGTCGTGGCCTGCCCGCCGGAGCATCAGTTCGCCCAGCTCGAGTCGGTCCGGCCGCAGATGCTGGACGGGCAGCAGTTCGTGGCTTTCGACTCCGATCTGGCCATTCGGCGGCACGTCGATCGGTTCCTACGGGCTCATGGCGCGAATGTGGTAGTCGAGTTGGAATTCGACAATGTCGAGAACGTCAAGAAGGCGGTTGAAGAGGGTGCCGGCGTGGCCCTGCTGCCGCTACCTACGCTCAAACGTGAGATCGCTGCAGGCACGATCGTGGCAATACCGTTGCAGGAGGCCGAGTTGGTTCGGGAACTTTACATCATTCACCGGCGGCATGGGCAACTTAGCCACGCCGCCAAACTGCTCCTCAAAGTGCTGACGGAGCGGGAGGAGGCCAAGCCGCAAGAGTCGGCTGGTGGGTCTGGCCGGCGACAAAGCAATGGAACTGACACAGTGACAGAGGCGGCGCAGGCGATGCGAATCACCGAGTCAGCGCTAGAGGCGGAACGCGGCGGCAGCCTGTGACGGTGGGGTCGGTTCCGGAGGCTAGGTGATGAGGTCGCAGCAGAAGGGAGGATTCTTACGTTGGTAACTGGCAGAAGTAACGGATCGGGAGAAGGCGGGTGAAGCAGACCAGCGTCTACAATACGCCCGAATCGATGGCAGCAGGCCAACGTTGCCATCCGGATCAGTGGCAGCGCGCTGCGGTCGCGCCGCAGGCGCACGCTGTGTTTCGACACGGTCGGCCACGCAGACACGGGCTCTATGACCCGGCGTTTGAGCACGACTCGTGCGGCGTCGGGTTCGTAGCCGACATAGGCAAGCGGCCGAGCCATCAGATTATCCAGGACGCCCTGGTCATGCTTCATCACATGGACCATCGCGGCGCGGTCGGGAGCGAGGCGAACACAGGCGACGGCGCTGGCTTGCTCACGGTGCTCCCGCACAAGTTCCTTGCGAAGGTGGCGTGGCATGAGGCGGGGTTCAAGCTGCCGGACCCTGGCCAGTACGGTGCCGGCATCGTCTTCTTGCCGCGCGACCTGGACCAGCGGCGGTTTTGCAGGGAGACGATCGAGCGGCTGGTCAGCGAAGAGGGGCAGCAACTGCTCGGCTGGCGCAAAGTGCCACAGAACAACGCGATGATCGGCGAGACGGCCAGGCAGAGCGAGCCGCATATGGAGATGCTCTTCGTCGCCGCTGCACCAGGGCTGGACGCCGAAGCGCTGGAACGGAAACTGTACGTCCTCCGCAAGCGAGCCACGCACATCATTCGCCGCCAGCAGGCGATCCCCGATCACGAGCTGTTCTACATCTGCACGCTCTCGACCAAAGTCATCTGCTACAAGGGTCAGCTCACCAGCGGGCAACTGCCGCAGTACTTCCTCGACGTGCTCGACCCGGAGTTCGAGAGCCACCTGGCCATGGTCCATTCGCGGTTCAGCACGAACACGTTCCCCTCGTGGGATCGGGCCCAGCCATTCCGGTTCATGTGTCACAACGGCGAGATCAACACGCTACGGGGTAACGTGAACTGGCTGCACGCGCGCGAGGGCGTGATGAGCAGCCGGCTCTTCGGCGACGATTTGCAGAAGCTGTTCCCGATCATCGAGCCGGACTTGAGCGACTCGGGCACGTTCGATAACGCCTTGGAACTGTTGCTGCACGCCGGCCGCACGCTGCCCGAGGCGGTCATGATGATGATACCCGAGGCGTGGGAGAACCATGAGGAGATGAGCGAGCAGAAGCGGGCCTTCTACGAGTTCTACGCCTGCAAGATGGAGCCGTGGGACGGGCCGGCTTCGATCGCCTTCACCGACGGCAACTACATCGGCGCGGTGCTCGACCGCAACGGCCTGCGACCGAGCCGCTACTACGTCACGCACGACGAGCGCGTCATTATGGCCTCGGAGGTAGGCGTGCTGCCCGTGCCGCCCGGGATAGTAAAAGAGAAAGGTCGGCTGCAGCCCGGCCGCATGTTCCTGGTTAACTTTGAGGAGGGCCGCATCGTACCGGACGAGGAGCTGAAGCACAAGACGGCCACCGCCCGCCCATACGGCCAGTGGCTGCGTCGGCAGCGGATCAGCCTGGCGGACCTGCCAGTGCCGGAGCAAGTGCCGGGCTTGGACCCGGACACGCTCAGCGCGCGCATGCGCGCCTTCGGCTACACGACCGAGACGCTCCAGTTCATGCTCATCCCGCTGCTGCACTCCAAGAAAGACCCGATCGGCTCGATGGGCAACGACGCCGCACTGGCGGTGCTGAGCAACCAGCCGCGAATGCTCTACGACTATTTCAAGCAACTCTTCGCGCAAGTGACCAACCCGGCGATCGACTCGATCCGTGAAGAGGTGATCATGTCGCTGGAATGCTACATCGGGCCGGAGGGCAACCTGCTTGAGACCGACGAGCGCGACTGCCACCGGCTACACGTCCCGCACCCGATACTGGCCAACCAGGAGCTGGCGGCGATCAAGGCGATGGACTATCGCGGCTGGCGTACCAGGACGATCGACATAACGTATCCGCGTGCCGAGGCGGTGCGGCGTGGCGGCCCGGCTTTGGTCGATGCACTGGACCGCCTCTGTGCCGAGGCGTCGCAGGCGATCGCCGACGGCTACAGCCTCATCGTGCTCTCCGACCGCGCGATGGGGCCCGACCGGGTAGCGGTCAGTGCCCTGCTGGCGGTCGGTGCTGTGCACCATCATCTGGTACGGCGAATGGAGCGTACGCGGATTGGCATTGTGGTGGAGACGGGCGAGGCGCGTGAGGTGCACCATCACTGCCTGCTCATCGGCTTCGGTGCTGACGCGATCAACCCTTATCTGGCGTTCGAGTCGCTCTGGCAGGTCCGTCGCGACGGCCTGCTCCGGCCTGAGTTCAGCGACGACGGCAAGGTGGTGCGCGGCTACCGGCTCGCCGTGGGCAAGGGCATGCTAAAAGTGATGGCCAAGATGGGCATCTCGACGCTGCAGAGCTACAAAGGTGCCCAGATCTTCGAGGCTGTCGGGCTCGGGCCGGAGGTGATCGACAAGTGCTTTGTCGGCACCACGAGCCGGATCAAAGGGGTCGGGTTTGATGTGCTGGCGGCCGAGGCGTTATGCCGCCATGAGCTGGGCTATCCAACGCGCAAGGTCGTGCACGTCGACGGGCTCGCAAACGACGGCCAGTTCCACTGGCGGCGCGATGGCGAGCGGCATGGCTGGAGCCCGGAGGTGATCGCCTGGCTGCAGCGTGCAGCGCTCAGCGGTAACTGGGAGGACTACGAGCGGTTCGCCGCAGCCTGTGACGAGGACGCCAAGAGCCGCTGCACGATACGTGGCATGCTCAAACTCAAGCCGCTGCCGGCCGGCCCGGTGCCCCTGGCGGAGGTTGAGCCGGCTTGCGAGCTCGTCAAGCGGTTCTGCACTGGCGCGATGAGTTTCGGCTCCATTTCGAAAGAGGCCCACGAGACGCTCGCTATCGCCATGAACCGGCTCGGTGCCAAGTCCAACACAGGGGAAGGAGGCGAGGACCCGGAACGGTTCAAGCCGGACCCGAGCGGCGACCTGCGCCGCTCGGCGATCAAGCAGGTCGCTTCCGGCCGGTTCGGCGTCACCATCTGGTACCTGACCAACGCCGACGAGCTGCAAATCAAGATCGCCCAGGGTGCCAAGCCGGGCGAGGGTGGCGAGCTGCCCGGTCACAAAGTGGATGAGATCATCGCACGGATCCGCCATTCCACACCGGGCGTCGGCCTGATCAGCCCGCCGCCGCACCATGATATCTACTCGATCGAGGACCTTAAGCAGCTCATCTATGACCTGAAGAACGCGAACCCGTCGGCGCGGATCAGCGTCAAGCTCGTCTCCGAGATCGGCGTGGGCACAATCGCCGCCGGCGTGGCCAAGGGGCATGCAGACCTGATCCTGATCAGTGGCGACAGCGGTGGCACCGGCGCTTCGCCACTAACCAGCATCAAGCACGCCGGCCTGCCCTGGGAACTGGGTATAGCCGAGACGCATCAGACCCTGGTGCTGAACGGCCTGCGTGGCCGCGTTCTGCTTCAGGTCGACGGCGGCCTCAAGTACGGCCGCGACGTAGTGATCGGTGCGCTGCTCGGTGCTGAGGAGTTCGGCTTCGCCACCGCCCCGCTCATCGCTATGGGCTGCACCATGATGCGCAAATGCCATATGAATACCTGCCCGGCCGGCATTGCCACGCAGGACCCGCGGCTACGCAAGCGCTTCGTCGGCACTCCTGAGCGGGTCTGTAACTACTTCCTGTTGGTGGCTGAGCACGTGCGCCGCATCATGGCGCAACTCGGCTTCCGCCGATTCAATGATATGATCGGGCGAGTCGACTGCCTTGACGTCGAGGAAGTGGTGGACCACTGGAAGGCCCGCCATCTTGAGCTGCGCCCGCTGCTGACCCCGGCGCTCAAGCCGCGCCCGGACGTCGCCCTCTACTGCTGCGAGAAGCAGGATCATGGACTGGACAAAGCGCTGGATAACAAGTTGGTCGAGCTTGCCCAGCCAGCATTGCGGCGCGGCCAGCGCGTGCACATTGAACTGCCCGTGCAGAACGTTAACCGCACGGTCGGCACAATTCTGTCGCATGAAGTGGTGAAGCGCTGGGGCGAACACGGGCTGCCCGACGATACGATCCACATTAAGCTGCACGGCTCGGCCGGCCAGAGCCTGGGCGCCTTTCTGGCCGGCGGCATAACGATTGAGCTGGAAGGGGACGCCAACGATTACGTTGGCAAAGGCCTTTCTGGCGGCCGGATCATCGTCTATCCGCCAGCCGGCTCAGGCTTCGTGCCGGAAGAGAACATCATCGTGGGTAACGTTGTGCTCTACGGTGCCACGGGCGGCAAGGCGTTCTTCCGTGGCCGGGCCGCTGAGCGGTTCGCCGTACGCAACAGCGGCGCATGGACCGTGATCGAAGGCGTGGGCGATCACGGCTGCGAATACATGACCGGCGGTCGAGCAGTCATACTGGGGCCGACGGGCCGCAATTTCGCCGCTGGTATGTCAGGCGGCATCGCCTACGTCTGGGACCCGAGGGGCACGTTCCCGACCCGCTGTAACCTGGGCATGGTCGAACTGCAGCCGTTCGAGGAGCAGGAGCCGGAGGAGATCGAGCAGATGCGGCGGCTCATCGAGGAGCACCAGCGTTACACCGGCTCGACCGTCGCCGAACGCCTGCTCCAACAGTGGGAACGGGTCGTGCCGCAGTTCGTCAAGGTGATGCCCTTGGACTACAAACGCGTGCTGGAGGAGCGCAAGGGCCGGCAGGCAGCCGAAACGGCCCTGCAAGTATAGATGAACGCGTCCGATCCGGCCAATGCAACCGACCGGCCCGATCTGTCCAACAAGAGGTCCTCAGACGAGGTTCGCCCATGGGCAAACCAACCGGATTCCTCGAATATCAACGTAAAGGACTACAATACCGCGACCCGCTGGAACGGCTGAACGACTACGACGAGTTCCAGCTTATGTTGTGCGAAGAGGATCTGCGCAGTCAGGGCGCCCGTTGCATGGACTGCGGCGTGCCCTTCTGCCTCTCCGGCACCGGCTGCCCGCTCGGCAACCTCATCCCGGAGTGGAACGACCTGATCTATCGCGGCAAATGGCGTCAAGCACTGGCCCAACTGCTCAAGACAAACAACTTCCCCGAGTTCACCGGCCGGGTCTGCCCTGCACCGTGCGAAGGTGCCTGCGTGCTCGGCAGAACCGATCCGCCCGTAACTATCAAGCTCAACGAGCTGGCAATCATCGAGCGTGCCTACGCTGAAGGCTGGATGCAGCCGCAGCCGCCGCCGGAACGCACTGGCAAGCGTGTCGCCATCGTCGGTTCCGGCCCGGCAGGCCTGGCCGCCGCCGACCAGCTCAATCACGCCGGCCACTCAGTCACAGTCTTCGAGCGTGCCGACCGTATCGGCGGCCTGCTGGCCTACGGCATTCCGAACATGAAGCTGGACAAGCGAGTGGTCCAGCGTCGTGTCGACTTGATGGCCGCTGAGGGCGTCGAGTTTCGCACCGGGGTGCACGTGGGCCATGATTTCGACGCGCGCCGCCTGCACGACGAATACGACGCGATCATACTCGCCACCGGCGCTACCCGGCCTCGCGACTTGGACGTACCCGGCCGGCAACTGGCGGGCATACATTTCGCCATGGATTTTCTGACCGCCAGCATTCGCCGGCTGCTCAGCGGCTGCTCCGCCGACGGCCGGCTCATCAGCGCTGAGGGCAAGCACGTAGTTGTAATCGGCGGCGGCGATACCGGCACTGACTGCATCGCCACAGCGCTGCGCCAGGGCTGCCGCTCCGTGCTCAATTTCGAGATCCTGCCGCGACCGCCCGACCGGCGTACGCCCGATAACCCCTGGCCGTGGTACCCACGCGTGTTCAAGACCGACTACGGCCACGAAGAGGCGATTGCACGCTTCGGCCAGGATCCGCGACACTACTGCATCCTGACCAAAGAATTCATCGCTGACGGCCACGGCCATGTCGCCGCTGTCCGAACCGTCGAAATCGAATGGCAGCGAAACCAGATGAGCGGCAAATGGCAGATGAAGGAGCGGCCCGGCACGGAACGAACCTGGCAGGCCGACCTGGTCCTGCTCGCACTCGGCTTCCTGGGCCCCGAACATGACGTCTCCGACCAGCTCGGTATCGCTTACGATGGAGGCGGCAACTACCGGGCGGCCGAAGGTGTGCATGCCACAAACGTGCCTGGCCTGTTCGCCGCCGGCGACTGCCGGCGTGGCCAGTCGCTGGTGGTCTGGGCCATACGCGAAGGCCGCGCCGCCGCCCGCGAATGCGACCAGTACTTAGTGGGCCACACCGGGCTGCCGTGAGTCTTGCCATCAGCCCCTATCTCATCAGGGCGGCCCTGCTCAATTCGCTTGACTCCGAACCCGGGCACCGCACAATGATTGTAGTGCTTCTGTGTCAAGGGCGGAACTGGGCCCAGCCGCCGACACTGCTCGTGCAGGTGCGAGAGCTATCGTTGCGCAACGGGCCGGCAAGCGCCAAAAGACCGTGGGCCCGAAATATCAAGCCGCTCTTTAGTGCCTAGTGGAGCAAGGCAAGCTATTTGAACCTTGTGGTAAGGTCCAACAAGTGCATGGGCTCCGGGCCTAGAGTCGACTCTGAAGTCAAGAGGCATGTGCAGCGGGCCTTCCGCCACAATCCCTGCATCTTCTGACCCCTGCGGGCAGACCCGAGCAGCTGGCAAGCTTGGCCAGTGGAGGCCGGGCGGCTTACTTGCCCTCCCGGCAGCTTTCCGGCTTCTTGGCGCTTACCTGCTTGTCTGCCTCAGCCTGGGCCTTACGCCCCGCACCGCCTCGGCGGTTCAAGTCGTGCTCAACGACGGCCGTGTGCTTAAAGGCTACATCGAGCAGAAGGCCGGCGGCATCATACTTCTCACCGACGGCCTCCGCCGGATAATGTTCAGCGCCAAGTTGCTTTCTTCAATTGACGAAAGCGAAGGGCCGGGGTCGCAAGTGAAGCCTTTTCAAATACTGCAGGAAAGGCGATCCGGTGCCAAAACGATGTTAATCGGTGATGTGACAGATATTGTCAAGATTGGCCCGTTCAATGAACGTGGCCGTCGCATCGTCACTTTACGCGACCGCGCTGGCCGGGCAATTGATGTCGTTCAGGCCATAATTGAAATTGGGCCGGAATACGCGCGCGTGCAATCGCTCAACCATATTTGGGAATGCCGCATTGCAATCAGGTCAATACCAGCTGACGTCGTCCACTCCATCCTTCACAACAACATAGACCCGAAGAATGTATACGACCGGTTTCGACTTGTCCGGTTCCTAATTGCGCTCGGCTGGTATGTGCAAGCGGAACGAGAGCTGCAAGCGATAAGTAAAGATTTTGCAGATCTTTCCGGTAGCATCAAGGCGCAGATAAATGACGCTGTGGAGCTGCTCAAGAAATTGAAGGCGAGGCGGCTACTGGAAGAGCTTAAACTGCGCCGAGCCGCTGGCCAGCACGCCTTCGTTTACCATCTGCTCAAGTGCTTCCCGACA
>FWPU01012285.1_pt1 | contig 10909 bp, 10 predicted proteins | sample 2228361 | NCBI WGS metagenome assembly FWPU01 (sample SAMEA103939777, study PRJEB20133) | metagenome | reverse complement strand
CGACAATCAGGTCCCGGGGCCGACCCTGCGGGGCAAGGTCGGCGACGTCTTCCGCACCCGCCTCACCAACGACCGCGCGCTGCCGCACTCGATCGACTTCCACGCGCGCAAGGTCGCGTGGAACGACGAGATGCGCACGATCCGGCCGGGCGAGTCGCTCGTGTACGAGTTCGAGGCGAAGCACACCAGCATCTTCATCACTGCGGTACGGCACCGGCGCTGCACCACATCGGGCTCGGCATGTACGGCGCGATCGTCGTCGACCCGCCCGGCCTGCCGCCCGTCGACCACGAGTTCGTGTTCGTGCAGTCGGAGCTGTACGGCAGGCCGGCGGTGAAGGTGGCGACCCCGGAACAGATGGCGAACGAGGAGTGGGACGCGGTCGTGTTCAACGGCGTCGTGAACCAGTACCGCGACCGCCCGATCCAGGTCGGCGTCGGCGAGCGAGTGCGCGCGTGGGTGCTCGACGACGGACCGTCGGAGAACTCGTCGTTCCTCGTCGTCGGCACGGTGTTCGACACGGTCTTCAAGGAGGGCGAGTACCGCCTGCGCCCCGACGACGCGCGCGGAGGAGCGCAGGCCCTCGATCTCCAGCCCATGCAGGGCGGGTTCGTCGAGTTCACCCTCGACGAGGAGGGCATGTACCCGATCGTGACCCACAAGTTCGCGAACGTGGCAAGGGCGCCCTCGGCCTGTTCCAGGTCGGTGACGGTCAGCCCGACGCGCCCACGCCCGTGATCGGTGCCGACGGCCGGCCGGTGACCCCGACGTCGGCCGGCGGGGCGGCGCACTGAGGTGGCCCGGCCTCCGGCACCCGCGCCCGCCGCCCCGACGTCGTCGGCGCGCTCGCCGCCGTGGTCGTCGCGGGTGGTCTGGTGCTCGCGGCCTGGGCGCTGGCCCTCGTGGTCGTCGAGGGCGACGCGCCCGCACCGAGGACACTGTCGGCCGACGAGGCGGCCGCGTCCGGTGCTCCGATCGTCGAACTCGGCGAGATGTTCGTGCGCGGCGACCTCGAGGTCGAGGCGGGAAGGCCGGTCGCGGTGGTGAACCTGGCGTCGCGCCCCACAACCTCGCGGTCGAGGGCGGGCCGGTGACCCCGGTCCTCGACGGCGGTCAGGCCGTGGAGCTCGACGTGACGGGCCTCTCCCCCGGCAGCTACACGGTGTTCTGCACGATCGAGGGCCACCGTGCCGGCGGGATGGAGGCGCAGCTCGTCGTCGCCGGCGGGTGAGCGCGCCGCACCGGCCTGAGTACCGCAGGCCCCGAGGTCCATCGGAGCGGTCGCGAGGTCATGACGAGCGGTTCGCCGCCGTGTCGATCGGTCCGGAGAGGCCCAGCTCGTAGTGGCCGAGCGCCACGATGGCCAGCGGCCCACTGATCGGTCGTACTTGATCGCGGCTGCCGTCTCAGCCGGCGCGGTCGCGAGTGTACGGCGCCTCGGGGACAACGAGATCGTCTCGGCATCGCCGACGAGATGCTCGTGGACGAGCGGGGCACTACCTGCCGGTCACCGGTGCCAGGACCCCAGCGGACTTCCGTCCCTGGAGCGGCCGGCGCGCAGCCGCGCAGATCCTGAACACCCCGAGCACCCGCAGCTCGTCGTTGACCTCCGGGATCCGCTCCTCGCGCGGTCGGAGCAGCGGGTGTTCCAGCAGCACCTGCACCGCATCGACGTCGAGGGCCGGTTCCCACAGCGGCCAGATCGCGACCCGCCGCGCGCGGCGGCCGTCGTCGTGGACAGTGTGCCAGAGCGTGCCGCCGACCTCGGTGCCCGACCCAGAGAGCCGGAGCAACGGGAGTGCCATCGCCGCGAGCCAGGTCGGACCCGGCGCACCGAGCTCAGTGGATTCGCCGTCGGCGGTCGCTGCTGCATCGTTCACCGCGCGGTGGTCGAGATACTCACCCGTGTAATCCGCGATCCGCGGCCAGTCGGTCGTGCTCTCGGCCAGCAACGCAGCGTTCTCGCGGATCAGCTCGAGCGGCTTCGCGAAAAACGTCGAGACCGTTTGCTTCCCCGACGGGGCCATCCAGGGAGTGAGCGCGGCCTTGCCCTCGTTGTCGGCGGCCAGGTCGGTCGTGATCACCTCGAGCCACCGCTGCGCCTCGCGACCGAATCGCCGCTCCGCATCCGCGGCGAAGTCGCGGTAGCCGTCGCGCGGTGGTCGCATGGGATCTGGCCCGCTGTTGCCGCGTCGCGGATACGGGAACCCACCTGCGACACCGGGAAGCACCGCGTCGTCGGTGATCGCCTCCGCGACCTCGACGAGGAGTGCACCGAGCGCGTCGAGCGACGGCAGGTCGGTGTGCAGCGCGGCCGTCCCCGTGACGCGACTCCACGACAGTCGTGTGTCCGCGTCGTGATGGTCGACGAGCAACCGGAACGTACCCAGGCCGGCGAGGAAGCCGAGCGGATCGGTGCCCAACATCGCGGGCAGCTCAAGAGGTGCACTCATCGTCACCTCCGAGGTCGGGCGCGGCCGACGCGTTCTGGTCGGCCAACCGGAGGATCGCTTCGCACAGCGCGACGCCCCAGCAGCCGTAGCGCTCGTTGAGGGACGCGAAGCGTCGGGGCGCCTCCCAGTCGATCGTCTGGCTGGTGTCGAACGTCCCGAGCCCCTCGCGGTCGACGAGTTGCGGGTCGTCGTCGACGACCGGCGGCAGCAGCGGCCGGCTGCGGCCGTGGTGCGACGCCACGAGGTGGGTGACGAGCTCGTCGTCGATTGCGTCATCCGGGAACGCCTCGAGCTGTCGCCGTAGAATCTGCGACGACAGGGCCTCGTGCCGCATCCCCGCCGGGTACTTGCTGCGCTGCCACGCAATCCGGAACGCCGTACGATCGGCGGGGTCCATTCCCGACTTCGCGAGCGGCTCCCGTGCGAGCTCGGCCGCGAACTGGTTCCCGCCGTGCAGCATCGCCTGGAAGCGCGGGTCGCGCTTGCCCTCGTCGTGCCAGCGTGCGGCGTACTCGATGCTGGTCACGACGCGCTCTGGTAGCGCGAGTTGCTCGGCCATCGCGCGCGCTCGCCGTGCGACGTCCTCTTGGTGCACTGCCAACGGGATCCTCCTGCCAGTGACCGACGAGCCGTGCGGCGTGTCGTCCTCCGCGAAATCGAGGTTCGCGCTCTTGTGGCGATCGACCGACGTGCTCGTGGCGACGGCTGCTGTCCCGCTCGGAAGCCCCTCTGCAAGTGACAACTGCAGCGCATTCACACGCAGCGCATCGATCACCGGTTCCAGTCGTTCATCGACCACACCGGCGTCGTGGACTGATGCTGCCCACTGTCGGACCGCAGTGCGCTTCTCCGCCAGGTCACGTTCTTCGTCGCGCAAGATGCCGACGAGCACGTCGAACGATGTCGTGAGGTACGCGCTCGGGTCGACGCGTCTGCGGTCGTTCGGATCGGCCATCGCGAGGAAGGATCGCACCGCGTCGAGGTCGGGCGACACCGTGACCGGCTTCGCCGTTTCGGCTTCGGTCAGGTGGCGGCGCAGGCTCGGCCCGAGCCGAATGGTCCACCGGCCGCGCCAGTCACGGAGATCGCCGATGTCGGTTGCGTCCCTCGACCGGGGGGTCCAGCCGAACTCGTCGAGGCCGCCGTACTCGCACGGAACGATCACGATGTCGTTGGGCCGGATGTCGCTCGCGTCGATCACCCGGACGCGTTCGGCCCGCGCGGGCGCATCGCGCATCACGGCGACCGGCCGGGGCGGCGGGGGTGACGATTCGGTCCGCTCCGGGACGCCGGCGCCGTCAGTGTCGGCGAACTGATCGGCATCGCTGCGATCTGCGAGCCATCGCTTCACTGCCGACAGGGGCATCTCGATGCTCTCGAAGGGGCGTGGGGGGCAGAGTCCGAGCTCCTGCGGCCACTGCTCGGTCGCGTCGGCGGGAAGCCCGGTGCGCCACACGACCGTCACCGTCGCGTCGCTGTCGACGAACCCGTAGAGGAACGGCGTCACCGGCAGATCGGGCACCGGGGCCGGTGAGGTACGGGCCAGCGTTGCCAGACGGCGGGGCGTCATGAGCGGAACGGTGACCGGCGGGGACGACATCGCCGCGCGTTCGTCGTCGGCGAGCGTCGAGAGCAGCTCGGACACCGCCGCCGGTGAGACGTCGATGCCCTCGAGGATCTCGCCTTCAGGTGCAGGCGGTGCGAGCGTCGACAGCCAGGTCCACGTCTTGGTGCGCGCCGCTCCGTAGACGGGATCATCGTCCGTTACCGACGTGTCGTGTACGACTACGGCCCGTCCCTCGATCGGGCGGCCCCGACGGTTCAGACGCCCGAGGCGTTGCAACAGCGCGTCGAGGGCCGCGGACTCGGTGACGATCGCGTCGAGGTCGATGTCGGCGCCCACTTCGATCGCTTGCGTCGCGACGAGGAAGGTAGGTCCGGCGTCGGGAGCCCGTGGCGCACCCGACTCGAACCGGGGCAGCCAGCTCGCGTTCCAGCGATCGCGATCGAACTCGCGCATCCGGCCGGTCAGCAGTGCAACGCTTCCTCCGTGTTCGCCGTTGCTCAGGAGCTCGAACGTGAGTCGAGCGCGCTGCAGGGTGTTGCAGAAGACGCCGATGATTGTGTGCTCCTCGTCGAGCAGCTGCTGGGCGTGCTCTGCGAGAGCACTCGCGACTGCTGCGTTTGCCTTGGCCTTCGAAGGCGGTGTCACGGTCGCGGTCGTGAGGTGCTTCTTGGCGAACAACCGCCGCCGTGCCGTCGCGGTCTCGTTGGCCGCGTCGAGCCGCTGCGTCCAGCCGTCGCGTGTGCCGCCGGGCACCGTTGCGGACATCGAGATCACACGAGAAGCGCGGGCGACTTCGCCGGTGCCGAGCCCGAGCGCATCTGCGCACGAGCGCAGCATCGGGCGCGCGATGTGTGCCTCGTCGACGACGATGACGCTGTCGGTGCCGACGAGCGCCGCGTCGATTGACCGACGATGCTCGCTCACACCGAAGCCGCGGAACAACAAGCGGCTCCCGATCTGGGCGGCTGTGCCGACGATCACGGCAACGCGGTCGGCGCGGTCGACCCACTGCCAGGGCCAGTACGTGCCGCCACGCATCCGTTCCACCCACAACGGTCGGCCGACGGCGTCAGCGGCCAATGGCCTGATGCGTTCGGCGATCCTGTGGGTGAGCGAGCCCTCCTGCGCGTTGGCGAGCGCGTGGGCGATCGCTTCCGCGTGCCTGTACGCCTGGTCGACCACGACGCGTCGATCGATCGTGAAGAACAATCGGCGCCCGAAGGTCAACGGATCGATGGCGGCGAGGAACACGAACGCGTCGATGAACGCGGTCTTGCCGAGCCCGGTCGGGACGTCGATCTGCGACGGCCACGAGCCCGTCTCGACTGCGCGCGCCACGAGCTCCGCTTGCCACGCGAAGGGGTGATTGCCGTCGTGGAGCTCCGCAAAGAAGCCGGGGAAGTCCTTCGGTGACAGGGGAGCGCTCACGACGATTCCTCGACAGTGATGCTCGGATGGTGCCGGATAGCACGCTTGTCGTTCGGAACGCACAAACCGACGCCGAGGAACCGCAGCGATCCGATCACCACGGGCCCCACCACCGGCTCGGCGAAGCGGAGATGTGCGTGGACCAGCGGTCGGCGCCGGTGCGGCGGCAACACCCCGAGACTCGGGCGAGCGATCGCACCCGGGACCAAAGGCTCCCGGCAGGTCTCGACCTCGATCGGCTCCGGGTACCCGGCGTTCACCGTGGCCGCCGCAACCAGCTCGGCGTCCCGGTCCCGCGAGCGGGTGAAGTGGTCGAGCGCGATGGGCGTCGCCGTCGACCAGGCCGTGTGCCCGCGTGCACAGCCGACCCACCGTTCGGGTTGCAGCGCATGACGCGTCTCCCCCGACGCGCTCCCGAGCGTGAGACGCAGGGAGAGATCGACCGACCGGAACAATCGAAGCCGCCGCAACTCGTCGAGCACCGTCGCCTCAAGGAGCACCCGGCGATCGGCGGCGCTCATGTCGCGGGGAATGGCGAGCCCGACGCCCATCAACCGTCCGTCCGCGTGCCCGTGCTCCACGTGCGGGAGCGCGAGGAATGCGACGTGTGTCGACCGGCCGGCGTTCCTGCCGGAGACGGCCGGCGGCAGGACCTCGCTCGGGTCCTTCGGTGGTGCCCCGTTCTTCCGGCAGATCCGTTCGTGCACCGCCTTGCGCAGCATCCACGTCGCGCGCACGAGGTGGCGACCGTCGATCGCCGCGTGCGGTTGCTCGAACGCGTAGGTCAGCAGCTCCGAGAACGGGCTCATCACCGGGCCTTCCGGCGCCGGTTCGGGACGAGCCTCGACGTAGACGACCTCGCGGGTGGTGAGGTGCGCCCGTCGACCTCCGGCGTACGCCTGGCGCAGCGCGTCGGTGAACCCGACGTAGGGCACGCGGACCGGCTCGCCGGGCTCGTCGAGCCCCGCCGGAAGGTAGCGGCGCCACCCGTCGCGCTCGGTCCGCGTGTCGAGCACTCGGACGCGCGCTTCGCACGACGAGCGCCCGACGTACGGAACCGCGCGCGCGAGCCGCGCGAGTGCCTGGCCCACGGTGTCGGTGGGTGTCGCGTCGGGCCACACCAGCGCAAAGGTCGGCTCGGCGACGAGGACGCCACTGCGGACACGGACGCCGTTCGTGCGGCCAAAATGATGCTGGTTCCCGCCCCTCGGGACGATCCGGTTGGTGACCACGAACCGCTGCTCGACGACCTCGCGCACGGCGGTCAGGCCGCACGCGTGGATCTCCGGCGGCGGGCAACGCTCCAACCAACGCAGGGCGTCGAAGTCGGCGTCGGACTCGGCGGACGCGACCAGCGCCATGAACACGCGCGCGGGATGGGGCGGCCATTCGGGTGCGACGCGGCCGGCGCCGCCGAGTGCTGCGTCGTAGCGGCCGAAGCGCAGCGCGACCTCGATGACCAGCATTGCGCTATTCCGCGTCGGCCGGGCCCGCCGCGACGACGGCGTGTTCGATCGCAGCCTGAAGCGACGGCATCGGCTCGAGGTACACGGTGTCGGTCGCCATCGCGATGCCGAGCTCGGCGGCGCGGCCTCGCAGCGTGTCGAACGCCTCGACCGCGGTGTCGAACTCGAGTGCCAGCGGCTCCGTCCTGCCGCCGTCGAGCTCGATGACGATCTGCTCGCTCACGCGCGCGAGGTCACACCCGGAACGCAGCGACAACGACGCCCGGCCGAATGCCGCCCGGTCGCCCACGAGCGCCAACGCGAGCAGCGCGGCGCGAGCCGTGTCAGCGGCCGCTTCGCTCGCCTCGCCGAAGCGGATGCGGCGCAAGCTCGCCTGCGACACCGAGGCGACGCGGCGGATGGCGGTGACGGAAACGCCGCCGTGCGCGCGCACCGGTGCGATGTTGCCGTGGCCGATCTCGCTGAGCTTGCTGCCCTTGCGCTTCTCGCCGTCGGCGAGGAAGTTCCAGTCTTCTTCGGCTTTACCCTTGTCGTCGATGCTGCCCGTGAGGTTGAGCGGGTCGATGCGGCTGCCGATCCGGGCGCCGATCTCCGGCTCGGTGCCGAACATCCGCGAGTTGTAGACGCGGGCGAATTTTGGCCACCGGCCCGTGCGGTGCGAATCCCACGCTCCGAGCACGAGCGACAACGGCTCGCGCTCGTACAACGGCCGCGCGTCGTTGTCGGAGGCCTCACGCAGACGCTGACCGATCGGGGACCTGTCGAAGCGATGACCCTCGACGAGCGAGTCGCGCAAGTACGCGTCGGCGTAGCGGTGCGGGAAGTCGAGGCTCGTCAGACGGATGTCGCCGCGTGAGGTCTTCGCGGTCAGCTCGAACAACGGGAGCTCGATGCGCTGCTGGTCGCGCGCGTCGAGCAGCGCTTGCTCGATGCGATTTGCCTGCGACGGGATCTGATCGAGGACGACCGTCTCGACGGGCTGCCCGCCGAGCCACAGCTTCTCGATCAGGTACGGGCCTCCCTGGTCCGCCGGGTACGAGGGAGGCATGACCTTGTCGCCCTGCCCACCGACTGGTTGGTATGTCGCGTCGATCGCGATCCCGGCGATCTCGGGCGAGGTGACGACCTCGAACAGCTTCTCGGCCAGTCCGGTCATGTCGAACCTCCGCGCTGGTGCTCGTATGCCGCGAGTCTGCATCGTGGGTGGGACCGGGGCGCGACTGCCTGGGACGCCGCCGGGTCCGGCGACGCTACCTGGCCGCCGCCGGCCTCGACCGGCCACCGGTAGAGGCGTTTTCGTCTCTTTGGCGGCGCGCCGGGAGCCGACGGCAGGCCGGCGAGGCGATCAGGGTCCGAGCCGACTCACGCGGTACGCGGTCATCCGCTCGTCGAACGTTACGATCGTCAAGCCCTCGATCGTGGCCTGGGCCACGAGCATCCGGACGAAAGGGTCGTCGTGGTGTCGGGGGAGCGCACCGGCCAGCTCGGCGTGCGCGGCCGTGATCGGCATCACTTCGAACCCGCATTCGTCGAGCACGGCGAGTAGGTTCGTCGGCGAGCGGAGCCTTCCGATCGCACGCTTGATCGAGATCTCCCAGATGCTTGCTGCGCTCACGAGGGCTCGGTGGTCCGGATCCGCGATGGCGCTGCGAGCGTTGGCGGGGAGCCGGCCGTCGTCGGCGAGCCACCACAGCAGCACGTGCGTGTCGAGGAGGAGCTCCACGTTCGCTCAGGGTTCGACGATGGCGCGGAACTCGTGCGGGATCTCGTCGACGTCGTCGGAGATCTCCACCCTTCCCTTCCACGCACCTGGCCGTCGTGGGCCGTGCGCGGGGCGGTACGGAACGAGGCGGGCGACCGGCTCCCCGTGGCGTGCGATCACGACCTCCTCGCCCTGCGCTACTCGCCGCACGAGCTTCGACAGGTGAGTCTTGGCCTCGTGAATGTTGACCAACATGAACTTAGTCTAGATGGTCCGACACGTCGGACAAGCGGTGAGGGGCCTTCCGGCAGTAGCGCGCCGAGCCGATCTACAGACCGTGACGAGCCAACCCGCCGAGGTGCCGGATCTCGTTCCGGCCCGCATGGTCAACGAGTTCGCGTACTGCCGGCGCCTGTTCTTCCTCGAGTGGGTACAGGCGCGCTTCGCTGACAACGACGACACTGTCGAGGGGCGGTACCGGCACCGTGCGGTCGATCACGAAGGTGGCCGCGCCCCGCTGCCCTCCGATGGTGATCTCCGACGGACCAGGTCACTGCTCCTCTCCTCGCCGAGGCTCGGACTCGTCGGGCGCATCGACATCGTCGAAGGCAGCGCAGGTGGGTTGGTACGGCCGGTCGACATCAAGCGCGGTCGCCCGCCGGACAACGCGGAGCGGTCATGGGAGCCCGAGCGGGTGCAGCTGTGCGTCCAGGGTCTGCTGCTCCGCGACGCTGGGTACACGTGTGACGAAGGGATCCTCTACTTCGCTGAGTCGACGACGCGCGTCACCGTCCCGTTCACCGCCGAGCTGATCGAGCGCACACTCTCGCTCGTTGCTGAAATGCGGATGGTCGCAGCATCCGATGTCGTGCCACCGCCTCTCGTCGCGAGTCCGAAGTGTCCACGGTGCTCGCTCGTGGGCATCTGCCTGCCTGACGAGACGAACGCGCTGGCGGCCCGCTCCGACGCACCGCCGAGACGGCTGATCGCGCGAGATCCGCAAAGCCGACCCCTGTACGTCACGGAGCAAGGTGCCGTGGTCGGAATCCGGAACAACCGGGTCGAGGTGAAGCGAGACGGCGAACTGCTCGATGCAGTGCGTCTCATCGACGTGGCGCAACTGTGCGTCTACGGCAACGTCCAGATCAGCGCACAGTGCATCCGGGAGCTCTTCGCCCGTGAGGTGCCGGTCTGCTGGTTCAGCTACGGCGGATGGTTCGCGGGCATCGGCACGGGACTCCCCTCGAAGCATGTTGAGCTGCGACGCCGCCAGGTCGCCATGGCCGGGCAGGGTGGGCTGCCGATCGCACAGGCGATCGTCCAGGCGAAGATCCTCAACTCCCGCACGCTGCTGCGTCGCAACGCGCGTACCGACGTCAAGAGCGTCGTCGCCTCGTTGAAGAACATGGCCGATGCGGCTGCTCGCGCCGATTCGGTCGCGAGTCTCCTCGGCATCGAGGGTGCGGCGGCTCGCACCTACTTCGAAGCGTTTCCGGCGATGCTGCGCCCGGACCGGTCGTTGCCCGGAGGCGTGTTCGAGTTCGACGGCCGGAACCGTCGACCGCCACGCGACGCTGTCAACTGCCTGCTCTCGTACCTCTACGGGCTGCTGGCGAAGGAGCTGACGGTGGTCACGTACTCGATCGGCTTCGACCCGTATCTCGGCTTCTACCATCGGCCTCGCTTCGGACGGCCTGCACTCGCTCTCGACCTTGCCGAAGAGTTCCGCCCACTCGTCGCCGAGTCGGTCGCGCTCAATCTGATCAACAACGGTGAGGTGTCGGCCTCCGACTTCCTGGTGCGGGCCGGCGGTGTGGCGCTCACCGCCACAGGTCGGAAGCGTGTGCTCGCCGCGTACGAGCGTCGCGTCGACGACCAGATCCGCCACCCGACCTTCGGTTACCGGATCACGTATCGGCGAGTGTTCGAGGTGCAGGCACGGGTGCTCGCCGCCCACATCGTCGGTGAGATCCCAAGCTACGTTCCGTTCAGGACCAGGTGACGAAGTGGCACGGCGGCGGTACGTGGTGACCTATGACATCCGTAATGACGCGCGGCGGCGGCGCGTGCACAAGACCATGAAGGGATGCGTGGACGCGCTGCAGTACTCGGTGTTCCTCTGTGACCTGGACAACGTCGAGAAGTACGACATGCTTCGTGCAGTCGGCGATGTCGTCCACCAGCAGATCGACAGCGTGGCCATCATCGACCTCGGTGACGCTCACGGGCGGGGAGGCACGTGCTTCGAGTTTCTCGGGCCTCATGCTCCTCTCCCGCGAGGTGGTCCCAGGAT
>FWPU01006887.1_pt1 | contig 10911 bp, 5 predicted proteins | sample 2228361 | NCBI WGS metagenome assembly FWPU01 (sample SAMEA103939777, study PRJEB20133) | metagenome | reverse complement strand
ACGACCACCTCAGCCTGCGCCTCGGCGAGGGCGCGTACCGCGCCTGGGCCGGGCGGTACACGCCCGAGGCGAACCTGCGGATCCTCGAGGCGATCTACCGCGAGGCGGCGGCGTCCGCGGGGTGAGCCCGACGGCCGCCGCGCAGGCGGATGTTCCAACTTCGGATGTTCCGATCTTGGAACCAACCTCAGGGTGGGTCGCGTGGGGGACCGGCCGCGGTGCCGGCCCCGGCGAGCACAGGGACCCGCTCGCAGGGACGGGCTTCGGCCCGGGCCGGGGGAGGGGGCTCGGGCCGGTAGGGGCGGCCGTCGGGGCGGTGCCAGGTGAAGAGCCCGTCCTCGCGGCGCAGGCGCCAGCCGTCCTCGTGGACGAGGCGGTGGTGGAAGGAGCAGAGCAGGGCCAGGTTGTCCAGGGTGGTCGGCCCGCCTCGGCTCCAGTGGCGGATGTGGTGGGCCACGGTGAAGGCCGTGGTGCCGCAGCCGGGGAAGACGCAGCCCCGGTCCCGGTAGCGGAGCTGGCGCAGCATCCACTCGGGCGGGAAGCGGCGGACCGGGCTCACGCGCACGGCGTCGCCGAACCCGTCCTCGATCACGACCTGGACCCGGGCGTCGCAGGACAGGCGCCGGGCCGTCTCCGGGTGCAGGAGCGGGCCGCGCTCGAGCTCGGCGGCGGGTGTGGGACCGGGCTCCAGGCGCGTGTGGACGACGACCGTGGGGCGGTCCGGACGGGCCTCGGCGGCCAGGGAGGCGTGGGCCATCGCCACGAGGGCGTCGGCGCGCCGGGCGTCGGCGTCGGCCGGCTCGGGCGTGGCCGGGACCTGCTCGGTGAAGCGCTCGATGGCGGCGGCCACGACCGCGCCCTCGGCGGCGGGCAGGGAGGCGAGGAGGCCGAAGCGGCGCTCGTCCTTCAGGAACCACCACTCCACGCGCCGGGCGCGCTGGGCCTCGCGGTCCTCCCGGACCGGGGCGTGCTCGATGAGGTCCCCCCGGCGGCGGATGGCCCAGACCGAGACGTGCCGGGCCCAGCGGATCAGCCGGCGCTCGTCGTGGGGCTGGGCGAAGCGGGTGAGCTCCACCGCCTTGTCCAGGGACAGGACCCCCGAGGCCAGGGCCTCCTGGATCGCCGGGAGCTCGGGCAGGCGCCGGGCCGCGGCGACCCAGCGCCGGGCCTTCCACTCGGAGATGCCGAGGCGCATCGCGAGCAGGTGGGGGAGGTCCCTCGCGCCCTCGTGGATCCAGGGCTCGTCGGGCGCGATCCGGGCGATGGCGCGGAGCAGCTCGAGCTGCTCCCGACCGATCCGGGCGTGGCGCTCGGCGATCTCGGCGAGGACCTGCGGCTCCCCCTGTCCCACGGCGTGCACGAACCTCCGTCGGCGTGAGGGGGAGGCCAACGAACCGATGCGACTCTACACCGAACACACGTTCGATGTCAAGCCCCCGATCCGACCTCAGCACACCGCCCACCAGGGGGCGGCGAGGACGCCGGGCCCGAGCCAGTCCAGGGTCGAGCCCGTGTGCAGGAGCAGGCCGGTCCGGCACAGGTCGGCGTAGTCGGCGCGGAAGGCGCGCAGGCCGGCGGCGTCGGCGAGGCGGGGGCGGGCCGTGGCCTTGACCTCGATCGGGAGGAGGCGGCCGCCGACCTCCACGACGAGGTCCACCTCCTGACCCGAGGCCGTCCTCCAGTACGTGAGCTCCGCGCGGTCGTCCCTCGCGTCGCGCCAGGTGAGGAGGTCGAGCAGGATCAGGTTCTCGAGATGCCCCCCGGTCGGGTCGGCCTCTCCGCCGAGGTGCAGGGCCAGGCCGACGTCCCCGAGGTACAGCTTGGGGCGGCGGATCAGCCGCTTGCCGCCGCGGAGGGCGAAGGCGGGGAGCCGCACGAGGAGGTAGGAGACCTCGAGCAGGTTGAGCCACCGGTGGACGGTCGGCTGGGGGATCTGGACGCGGCGGGCCAGCTCGGTCTGGTTGGCGACCTGGCCGAGCTGCAGGCACACGGCGCGCATGAGGCGATGGAAGTCGGGGAGCGAGGACACCGAAGAGAGGGCGAGCAGATCCCGCTCCAGGTAGGTGCGCACGTATCCCTCGAACCAGATGGCGCGGTCGGCCGCCGCGCGCAGGCGGAGCGCGGGCACGGGGAAGCCGCCGCGGCGCGCGAGCGCACGCCAGTCCTCGGGGGGCGACCCGTGGCTCCGCAGGAGCTCCGGCCAGGCCGCGTCCTCGGTCCCGACGAGCTCCTCCCACAGCCCGCACCGCCCCAGGCCGCGCTGCTCGCGTCTGGTCATCGGCCACAGGGTGAGGTAGCTCGCGCGACCGGCGAGCGACTCGGAGATCCGACGCATCAGCAGGAGGTTGGCGGACCCCGTGAGGAGGAAGGCCCCGTTCCGTCGGTGCCGGTCGATCGCGCGTTCCACGGCGAGCAGGAGGTCCGGGGCGCGCTGCACCTCGTCGATGGTGATCGGCGCATCCTCCTGCGCCAGCGCGTCCGGATCGCGACGCGCGAGGTCGAGGGCGTCGAGGTCGTCCAGGGACACGAAGCGGCGCTCCTGTCCGACGAGGTGCTGGGCGAGGGTGCTCTTGCCCGTCTGCCGGGCGCCGGTGAGGACGACCGCCGGCATGGTCCGCAGGTGCGCCCCGAGGGCGCGCTGGGCGTGACGGGGGACGAGGCGGGGATCATCCACGCTATGGATGATATCCATCCACGGTGCGGATGGAACCACACGACGGCCGTCCGGGGATCGCGGCGGGGTCGGACCGTCCCGGGCGAACAGGCGTTCGCTCCAGCCGGTCCGCGGGCTTGACCTCGCCCCGGGGCGGCGGTACCATGCCCGCGTCCTGGCGGGCCCACCCGCCGGGTTGACTTCGCCTAGTTCCGCGGGTAGACTGCGCGTTTGCCGTGCCGCGTTCCGCGTGTCCAGGTTCCTGGCGTGTCGACCGTAGGGGGGAGAGTTCTTGCCTGACGCCCTCGTGCCCATCCGCGACCGTGTCAGCTTCGCCAAGCTCGAGGAGGTCCTGCCGCTTCCGGATCTCGTGGCGATCCAGCGGGAGTCCTTCGAGTGGCTCCTGCGGGAGGGCCTGAGGGAGGTCCTCGACGAGTTCTCGCCGATCGAGGACTTCACCACCCAGTTCCAGCTCCACTTCGGCCGGTACTACTTCAAGGAGCCGAAGCTCTCGGAGAAGGAGTGCCGGGAGAAGGACCAGACCTACTCCGCGCCGCTGTCCGTCGAGGCCACGTTCGTGAACAAGGCCACCGGCGAGCTGAAGGAGCAGGAGGTCTTCATGGGGGACTTCCCCATGATGACCGAGCGCGGGACCTTCATCATCAACGGGACCGAGCGGGTCGTGGTCTCCCAGCTCGTCCGCAGCCCCGGCGTGTACTTCAGCCGCGACATCGACAAGACCACCGACAAGGACATCTACCTCGCCAAGGTGGTGCCCAGCCGCGGCGCGTGGCTGGAGTTCGACGTGGACAAGAAGGACACCGTCGGGGTCCGGATCGACCGCAAGCGCCGCCAGAACGTGACGATCCTGCTCAAGGCCCTGGGCTGGAGCGAGGACGAGATCCTCGAGCTCTTCGACGGCGCCGAGTCCATCAAGCTCACGCTGGAGAAGGACCACGTCCACACGCCCGAGGAGGCCCTGGAGGACATCTACCGCAAGCTCCGGCCGGGCGAGCCCCCGACGGCGGAGTCGGCCCGGACGCTGCTCGAGAACCTGTTCTTCAACCCGAAGCGGTACGACCTGGCCAAGGTGGGCCGGTACAAGGTCAACAAGAAGCTGGAGCCGGCCGAGGGGGCCATGCTCGCCCAGCTCAAGGCCCGGGCCAAGGAGCTGGACGCGTTCGCCAACCCCGAGCGCAAGGGCTGGGAGCAGCCCCGCTTCCGCGTCTTCGCCGACCTCCAGCGGGACGAGCAGGGCGAGGGCGGCCCCAGGTACAAGGGGATCCTCACCTACGAGGACATCGTGCGCACCGTCGCCTACCTGGTGAGGCTCCACGCCGGGGTGGACGGCTACGAGCCCGACGACATCGACCACTTCGGCAACCGCCGGGTCCGGGCCGTCGGTGAGCTGATCCAGAACCAGATCCGGATCGGGCTGTCCCGGATGGAGCGCGTGGTCAGGGAGCGGATGACCACCCAGGACGTCGAGGCCATCACGCCCCAGACCCTCATGAACATCCGGCCGGTGGTGGCGGCGATCAAGGAGTTCTTCGGGACGAGCCAGCTCTCGCAGTTCATGGACCAGACGAACCCCCTGGCCGGGCTCACGCACAAGCGGCGCCTGTCGGCCCTGGGCCCGGGCGGGCTGTCCCGGGAGCGGGCGGGGTTCGAGGTCCGGGACGTCCACCCCTCGCACTACGGCCGGATGTGCCCGATCGAGACCCCGGAGGGTCCGAACATCGGCCTCATCGGGTCGCTGTCGACCTACGGGCGGATCAACGAGTACGGGTTCATCGAGACGCCCTACCGGCGCGTGGTCGGGGGCAAGGTCACGAACCAGATCGACTACCTCTCGGCCGACGAGGAGGACCGGCACGTCATCGCCCAGGCCAACGAGCCCATCGGGCCCGACGGGCGGTTCCTGAACCCCACGGTCCTCGTGCGGCGCAAGGGCGGCGAGGTGGACTCGGTGCCGCCCGAGGAGGTCGACTACATGGACGTCAGCCCGAAGCAGCTGATCTCCGTGGCGGCCTCCCTCATCCCGTTCCTGGAGCACGACGACGCGAACCGGGCCCTCATGGGCGCCAACATGCAGCGCCAGGCCGTGCCGCTCCTGCGCTCGGAGGCGCCCCTGGTCGGGACCGGGGTGGAGTTCCGGGCCGCCGTGGACGCCGGCGAGGTGGTCCTCGCCGAGGAGGCGGGGGTCGTGGAGGAGGTCTCGGCCGACCGGATCGTGATCCGCGAGCGCTCCGGCGAGCTGCGGGCCTACGAGCTGCAGAAGTTCCGCCGTTCCAACCAGGGCACCTGCCTGAACCAGAAGCCGATCGTCCGCGAGGGCGACAAGGTGGCCAAGGGCCAGGTGATCGCCGACGGGCCCTCCACGGAGTCCGGCGAGCTCGCCCTGGGGCGGAACCTCATCGTGGCCTACATGCCGTGGGAGGGCCACAACTACGAGGACGCCATCATCATCTCCGAGCGCCTCGTGAAGGAGGACATCCTCACCTCGATCCACATCGAGGAGCACGAGGTGGACGCCAGGGACACGAAGCTCGGGCCCGAGGAGATCACCCGGGACATCCCCAACGTCTCGGAGGAGATCCTCAAGGACCTCGACGAGCGGGGCATCGTGCGGATCGGCGCCGAGGTCCACCCCGGCGACTACCTCGTCGGGAAGGTCACCCCGAAGGGCGAGACCGAGCTCACGCCGGAGGAGCGCCTGCTGCGGGCGATCTTCGGCGAGAAGGCCCGCGAGGTCCGCGACACCTCCCTCAAGGTGCCCCACGGCGAGTCGGGCAAGGTGATCGGCGTGCGGGTGTTCAGCCGGGAGGACGGCGACGAGCTCCCGCCCGGGGTGAACCAGCTCGTCCGGGTCTACGTGGCCCAGAAGCGGAAGATCTCCGACGGCGACAAGCTCGCCGGGCGCCACGGGAACAAGGGCGTGATCTCCACGATCCTGCGCGAGGAGGACATGCCGTTCCTCCCGGACGGGACGCCGGTGGACATCATCCTGAACCCCCTCGGGGTCCCCTCCCGGATGAACCTCGGCCAGATCCTGGAGGCGCACCTCGGGTGGGCCTGCATGGTCGGGTTCACGAGGGACGGCCAGGACCACCCCGGCCCCGTGCACGTGGCGAGCCCCGTGTTCGACGGCGCCCGGGAGGAGGAGATCCTCGAGGCGCTGCGGAGCGCCCACTCGAACGGGGACGGGATGCGCCTGGTGGACGAGGTGGGCAAGGCCATCCTCTACGACGGGCGCACGGGCGAGCCCTACGAGGAGCCCATCACCGTGGGGGTCGCCTACATCCTGAAGCTGCTCCACCTGGTGGACGACAAGATCCACGCGCGCTCGACGGGGCCGTACTCGATGATCACGCAGCAGCCCCTGGGCGGGAAGGCGCAGTTCGGCGGCCAGCGCTTCGGCGAGATGGAGGTGTGGGCGCTCGAGGCCTACGGCGCCGCCTACGCGCTCCAGGAGCTGCTCACGATCAAGTCCGACGACGTCCTCGGCCGCGTGAAGGTGTACGAGGCCATCGTCAAGGGCGAGAACATCCCCGAGCCCGGCATCCCGGAGTCCTTCAAGGTCCTCATCAAGGAGATGCAGTCGCTCTGCCTGAACGTCGAGGTCCGCTCGGCGGAGGGCGAGGAGATCGAGCTGCGCGAGACCGACGAGGACGTGTTCCGGGCGGCCGAGGAGCTCGGCATCGACCTGTCCCGTCGCGAGCCGGCCGGGGCCGACTTCGAGTAGGGCTGAGGAGGCGGACGCTCAAGGATGCTCGACGTCAACTACTTCGACGAGATCAAGATCGGTCTCGCCACCGCGGACCAGATCCGCGCGTGGTCCAACGGCGAGGTCAAGAAGCCGGAGACCATCAACTACCGCACGCTGAAGCCCGAGAAGGACGGCCTGTTCTGCGAGAAGATCTTCGGGCCGACCCGGGACTGGGAGTGCGCGTGCGGCAAGTACAAGCGCGTGCGCTTCAAGGGGATCATCTGCGAGCGCTGCGGGGTGGAGATCACCCGCTCGAAGGTCCGCCGGGACCGGATGGGCCACATCGAGCTCGCCGCGCCGGTGACGCACATCTGGTACTTCAAGGGCGTCCCCTCGCGCCTCGGGTACCTGCTCGACATCCCCCCGAAGGACCTCGAGCGGATCATCTACTTCGCCGCCTACGTCATCACCCGCGTGGACGAGGAGCGCCGCCACAAGGACCTGCCCGAGATCGAGAGGCAGCTCGAGGAGGAGAAGCGGCTCATCGAGGCCGAGCGGGACGACGAGATCAAGGCCCGTCTGCGGGAGCTCGAGCTGCGCCTGCGCGAGCTGGAGGCCGAGGGCGCGAAGCCGGCGCAGCTCACCGCGGCCCGGCGCGAGGCCCAGCGCGACGTGGAGCGGATCACGGAGAACGCGGCGCGGGAGATCCAGCACCTCGACGACGTGCTCAGCGCCTTCAAGGGCCTCCACGTGAAGCAGCTCGTGGCCGACGACGCCGTCTACCGCTCGCTGCGCGAGCGCTTCGGCGACTACTTCGAGGGGGGCATGGGCGCCGAGGCCATCAAGCGGCTGCTGCAGGACCTCGACCTCGAGGCCGAGGTGAAGGCCCTGCGCGAGCAGATCGAGAACGGCAAGGGGACCCGGCGCCTGAAGGCCATCAAGCGGCTGAAGGTGGTCCAGCACTTCCTCGAGGGGAAGAACTCGCCCCTGGCGATGGTGCTCGACGTCATCCCGGTGATCCCGCCGGACCTGCGGCCCATGGTCCAGCTCGACGGCGGGCGGTTCGCCACGAGCGACCTGAACGACCTGTACCGTCGGGTGATCAACCGGAACAACCGGCTGAAGCGGCTCCTGGACCTGGCGGCGCCCGAGATCATCGTGAACAACGAGAAGCGGATGCTCCAGGAGGCCGTGGACGCGCTGTTCGACAACGGCCGCCGCGGCCGGCCGGTGACGGGGCCGGGGAACCGTCCGCTGAAGTCCCTCTCGGACATGCTCAAGGGCAAGCAGGGGCGGTTCCGCCAGAACCTGCTCGGCAAGCGGGTGGACTACTCGGGGCGGTCGGTCATCGTCGTCGGCCCCCAGCTGAAGCTCCACCAGTGCGGCCTGCCGAAGCAGATGGCCCTGGAGCTGTTCAAGCCGTTCGTCATGAAGCGCTTGGTGGACCAGGGCCTGGCGCAGAACATCAAGAGCGCGAAGCGGATGGTGGAGCGCTCGCGCCCCCAGGTGTGGGATGTGCTCGAGGAGGTCATCCGCGAGCACCCGGTGCTCCTGAACCGGGCGCCCACCTTGCACCGCCTCGGCATCCAGGCCTTCGAGCCGGTCCTCGTCGAGGGCAAGGCCATCCAGATCCACCCGCTCGTGTGCACCGCCTTCAACGCGGACTTCGACGGCGACCAGATGGCCGTGCACGTGCCGCTCTCGGCGGAGGCCCAGGCCGAGGCCCGGATCCTCATGCTCTCGACGAACAACATCCTCTCGCCGGCCCACGGGCGGCCCATCGCCGTGCCGACCCAGGACATGGTGCTCGGGATCTACTACCTCACGCTCGAGCCCGAGCAGCAGCCGAAGGACGAGGAGATCCCGCGGTTCTCCTCGCCCGCCGAGGCGCTCCTCGCCTACGACCACAGGCAGGTCGGGCTCCACACCGTGGTCGAGGTGCGGCTCCCGGGCAAGGCCCTGTCGCCGGAGCTGCTCCCCGAGACCGTGGACGTGGAGGGCAACGGGACGCGGGTGCCGCGGGTGCGCACGACGATCGGGCGGCTCATCCTGAACGAGGCCTTCCCCGAGGACACGCCGTACGTGAACAAGGCGCTGTCCAAGGGGGACATCGCGCGCCTCGTGGACGAGTGCGTGCACCGCTACGACCGGGCCACGGTGGAGCGGATCCTGGACAACCTCAAGCAGCTCGGCTTCCACTACGCGACCCGGGCCGGCGTCACCCTCGGGATCGAGGACGTCACGACCCCGCCGGACAAGTCCCGGATCCTCGACCGCCACGAGAAGGAGGCGGCGAAGATCGAGGCCCAGTACCGCAAGGGGATCATCACCGACGACGAGCGCCGCCAGGAGCTCATCACGATCTGGACCCAGGCCACCGACGAGGTCAAGGACGCGATGGAGGCCCGGTTCAGCCAGACGAACCCGATCTACATGATGGCCAACTCGGGGGCCCGGGGGAACATCATGCAGATCCGGCAGATCGCGGGCATGCGCGGCCTGGTGGCCAACCCGAAGGGCGAGATCATCCCGCGGCCGATCAAGTCCAACTTCCGGGAGGGGCTCTCGGTCCTCGAGTACTTCATCTCGACCCACGGGGCGCGCAAGGGGCTGGCCGACACGGCCCTGCGGACGGCGGACTCCGGGTACCTCACCCGGCGCCTCGTGGACGTGGCCCAGGAGCTCATCGTCCGCGAGGAGGACTGCGGCACCGACCGGAGCATCCCGGTCCAGGTGACCTGGGTCGGGCCGACGGGCGAGCGGGTCGAGAACCCGCACCTGGAGACCTCCCTCTTCGGGCGGGTGCTGGCCGAGGACGTGAAGGTGGACGGTAAGAAGGTCGCCTCCCGCGGGGACGAGGTGGACGACCGGCTGCTGCGGGCCCTCGTGGAGGCCGGGGCCGGGACCGTCCGGGTCCGCTCCGCCATGACCTGCGAGGCCGACCATGGCGTGTGCCGGCTCTGCTACGGGTGGTCGCTCGCGAGCGGGAAGCTCGTGGACATCGGCGAGTCCGTGGGGATCGTGGCGGCCCAGTCCATCGGGGAGCCCGGGACCCAGCTCACGATGCGGACCTTCCACACCGGCGGCGTGGCCGGGGAGGACATCACCCACGGTCTGCCCCGGGTGGTGGAGCTCTTCGAGGCCCGTCGGCCCAAGGGCGAGGCGGTCATCACGGAGCTGCCCGGCGTCGTGTCCATCGAGGACGACGAGGAGAAGAAGGTCCGGCGCATCACGGTCACCTCGGAGGACGGGGAGCAGGTCCAGTACGCCGTGTCCTTCCGGGCCCGGCTCACGGTCTCCGACGGGGACGTGGTGGACGTCGGGCAGCAGCTCACCGAGGGCTCGGTGAACCCGCACGAGAAGCTGCGGGTCGAGGGCGTGCAGGCCCTGCAGCTGCACCTGGTGGAGCAGGTCCAGCAGGTGTACCGGTCCCAGGGCGTGACGATCCACGACAAGCACATCGAGCTGATCGTGCGGCAGATGCTGCGCAAGGTGCAGATCATCGAGCCGGGCGACACCGGGTTCCTGCCCGGGGACCTGGTGGACCGCCGCCGCTTCGAGGAGGCGAACCGGGAGGTGCTCGAGCGGGGCGGCGAGCCCGCCACGGCCCGGCCGCAGCTGCTCGGCATCACGAAGGCGTCGCTCGCGACCGACTCGTGGCTCGCGGCGGCGTCCTTCCAGGAGACCACCCGGGTGCTGACGGAGGCCGCGATCGCGGGGAAGTCGGACCAGCTGCTCGGCCTGAAGGAGAACGTGATCATCGGGAAGCTGATCCCGGCGGGCACGGGGATGAGCCGGTACCGGAACCTGCAGGTGCGGATCAAGCCCGAGGCGATCCCCGAGTACTGGCTGGCGCGCCAGCGTGAGCTGGCGGAGGCCGCCCGCGAGGCCGAGGGGGCGGGCGAGGGGCCGCCCATCACCGGACGGATCACGCGCGAGGAGGCCGAGCGGATGCTGGGCGGGACCTACTCGCCGGAGGAGTAGGGCCGGGACCGGCCGCCCCGCTACGCCCTCCGCTACCAGTAGTTGCCGTCGAGCGGGCGCGCGAGCGCCCGCTCGACGGCTCCCAGATCCTCCACCAGGCGCGCTCGGACCTCCTGCGGGACGCGGCGCAGGCGCCGGTAGGTGTCCGAGAGGGCGATCTGCACGAGCTCCAGGCGCCGCCGCCCGAGGTCGGTGATCTGCAGGCCGATGACGCCCCCGTCCCGGGGGAGCCGCCGCACGAGGCCGCCCGCCATGAGGTTCTCCACGAGCCGCTGCGCCGCCTGCCGGCTGATCCGCAGCTCCCGGGCGAGGGCGGCCGCGTGCAGGTTGCCGTCGTAGCGGAGGAGGATGAGGACCTCGACCTGGGCGTAGGACAGGCCGAGCTCCTCGAGGTCGCGGTCGAAGCACGCCCGCAGGCGCTTGTTGACCCGGCGGACGGCCGTGATGACGTCGAGCTCGGTCCCGAGGCTAGTGGGCTCCAGCGATCTGGCCATGGGAGACGTGTACCTCGACCCGCCGACACGAGCCGGCCCAGGGCCCGGGGCCGCCCGCCCCCGCCCCCGCC
>FWPU01012823.1_pt1 | contig 10912 bp, 9 predicted proteins | sample 2228361 | NCBI WGS metagenome assembly FWPU01 (sample SAMEA103939777, study PRJEB20133) | metagenome | reverse complement strand
GTCCGCGTTCTGGGCGATGGAGAGGGCAAAGGAGGTCTTGCCCATGCCTGGCCGGCCGGCCAGGATGATCAGGTCGCTCTTCTGGAAGCCGCCCAGGAGTCGGTCCAGCATGGTGAAGCCGGTGGGGACGCCCATGAGGGTGTCCCGGTTGCGGGTGAGGAAGTCGATACGCTCCACCACGCCGGCCATGATGGCCCGGATGGGTGTCAGGTCCCGGTGGATGCGGCTTTCGCTGACGCCGAAGATGATCTGTTCGGCCCGATCCACCACCTCGTCCACGTCCTGACTCTCGTCGTAGGCCAGCTCCGCGATCTTGCCCGCCGCGGCGATGAGACGGCGCAGGACCGCGGTACGCTCCACGATGCGCGCGTAGTGGTCCACGTAGATGGCGGTGGGGGTGGTGCTGATGAGGTCGGTGATGTAGGCCGGGCCGCCCACATCCTCCAACTGGCCTCGACGCTCCAGCTCGTCCACCAGGGTCACGAAGTCCAGGGGTTCATGGCGTTCATTCAGGGCCAGCATGGCCTCGTAGAGCCAGGCGTGGCGCTCCCGGAAGAAATCCTCCGGCCGCAGGAAGTTGGCGACCTTGATGATGGCGTCCGGGTCGATGAGCAGGGCCCCCAGGACGGCCCGCTCGGCCTCCAGGTTGGCAGGAATGGTCCTGGTGGGGCTGGGCTCAGATGAGCCGGTGGTGCCGTTTTGCAGTTGACCGTCCAACGACATCCTCCGTGGGGAGTCCGTGCAGAAGTATTTCGAATCCAGGTAGCAGGCGCCATCTGACGCCTACGGGCATGCCACTGCTCGGCAATTTTCATCTGTTTTTTGTCGGGTCATTCGGCAGAAAAATGGCCAGGGCCGCCAGTGCAAAAACGGCGAAGTCGCGCCCTGCGACTTCGCCGTCCTATGGCATGACCGTCCCATGGCAGGAACGGTGTGCGGATGGCTACGTTCAGTTGCCCAGCAGGCTGTCCAGATCCAGGCCCTCCACAAAGTCGGTGAAGACGCCCAGATCCTCCTCGTCGTCGTCCTCTTCTTCCCGCTCCCGCCTGGCCGTGGAGGCGCCGGCCCCCTCGGTGAGGCTGATCTCCTCTTCGGGGAGCAGGCCCGCCTGTTCCATCACCTCTTCGGCCACGTAGATGGGGGCATTGACACGTACGCTCAGGGCGATGGCATCGCTGGGCCGGCTGTCGATCTCGATGGTGTCGCCGTCCACATCCAGCACGATGCGTGCGAAGTAGGTGTTCTTCTCCAGGCTGTTGATGACGATGTGGGTGACTTCGCCGCCCAGGGTCTCGATCACCGACTTGAGCAGATCATGGGTCAAGGGGCGGGGCGCGTCGATGCCCTGCAGCTTCAGGGTAATGGCATCGGCCTCAAAGGGGCCAATCCAGATGGGCAAAAAGCGGCTGCCGTTCTCCTCCTTGAGGACCACGATGCGGTGCTGCGACATCAAACTGACGCGGATGCTGTCAATTGTAACCTCAATCATCCCAATCCATCTCCTGCTGCTCTCCAACCCGACGCCTGAATCACACCGTGGCCGTGCCCGCGGGGCAGGCAGCGGGTCATTCAAGGCGAAGGAGGCGCCACATGTACGGGAACGGTCACGATTATAGCACAGATGATGATCGCTGCCAAGGTCATTTTCGCCCTCTCCGGGGCGTTTGTCAAGGGGCAAAAACGGCTGGGGCGCCGTTTTTCCGGGTCTATGGGCAGATGGAAATGGCCCCAATTTGGCAATATGGCGGGAGTGGGCTATACTTATGGGTGTTGTCGGGGCGTAGCGCAGGCCGGTAGCGCGCATCGTTCGGGTCGATGAGGTCGGAGGTTCAAATCCTCTCGCCCCGACTTTCCCACATCCAGGCCGATGAACATTCATCGGCCTTTTTGTTTACTCCAAATTTCCTTCTCCCAACGCATCCGCTGGCGGAAGCGGACTGATCTACCCATTGGGCACGAAATTTTAAGGTTTCAGGGCTTGACAACCCCCATGTAAACGTTTACAGTATAGCTCGAACAGGCATGTAAACGTTTACAGCTCCACCCCTGTCAACGTCTGCATGCCGGCCTGCTCCCTGACAGGCCAGAGAAGTCGAGCCGTTTCAGAATCCCGTTATCCTTAGCCCAGCTACCATCGTCCATTGTCCGCCTACCCGAGGGCAACCATGTCGACCATCCGTGACGTAGCCGAGCGGGCGGGGGTCTCCATTGCCACTGTCAGCCGTGTAATGGCCGGCCATCCCCACGTCAACAGCGAGACCCGCCAGCGGGTGCTGGAGGCGGTGAAGGCGCTCAATTATCGTCCCGACCAGGTGGCCCGCTCCTTACGCCGTCGCCGCTCCAACCTGATCGGCTTTGTGGTTTCCACCATCGAAAATGTCTTCTTCACCGAGGCCGCGCACGCCGCGGAACAGGTAGCCCGACACCGGGGCTACAACCTGATCGTCTGCAATACCGATGAGGATCCGCAACGGGAGAAAACGTACCTGGAGGTGCTGGACCGACAGCTGGTGGCGGGCATTGTGCTGGCCCCGGCCCCCGGCGACGCCGGACACATCCAGCCATTCCTGGCCGACGGCATGCCCATGGTGCTCATCAACCGGCGGGTAGACAGCCTGCCCTGCACCTCCATCACCTCGGACGACGAGGAAGCGGCCTTCCAGTGTGTGCAACATCTCATCGCCCAGGGGCGCCGGCGCATTGCGGCCATCACCGGCCTGCCCGACGTCTTCACCACCCGGGCCCGCCGCCAGGGCTACCGCCGAGCCCTGGCCGCTGTCGGACTTCCCCTGGACGATCTGGAAGTGTGTGGGTGGGCCAACCTGGAAGGGGGCTATCGGGCCACCTACCAGCTGATGCAGCACCCCGATCCACCCGACGCCCTCTTTGTCTTCAACAACGTGATGATCCAGGGGGCCATTGTGGCCCTCCAGGAGCTGGGCATCTCCTGGCCGGATCCGGTGGACGTGGCCGGCTTTGGGGCGTTCAAGGCGGCCCGGCTCTACCGTCCGCCCCTTACCCTGATCGCCCAGCCGGCCCGGGAGATGGGGCGCCTGGCCGCCGAGCTCCTCATCGGCCAGGTGGAGGAGGAGCTGGATCCCACGCCCCAACAGATTGTGCTGCGCAATCGCCTGATCTCCCGGCAGGAGTGGCTGGCGGAACGCCTGGGCACCTGGGATGCCGCCACTGTGAAAGAGCAGAGCTCTGGCTCCCCCTTGCTGAAGGCTTGAAGCCGATGTTATCCCCGATTGGCCGACAACCCGCCTGGCCAGATCGGCCCGTGGCGCCAGGAGAACGGACGAGGCTTGATGGGGATTAGCGCCGGACGCCTGTGTGCAATGTTCAATGCCAATGTTCCTTAAACCAACCCAATCATCCAGGAGAATGGTCCATGAGTGCAAGCGAGATCGATCCGTTTGACGTAGTGAAGCAGTACAAGTACCTGCGCGTCGTCGACGTGGCCGACGCCATGGACGGCATCGGCTATTTCGACATCGGCCTGATGGACCCCGAGATCCGCCCCCTCTGGCTGGGCATGAAATTCTGGGGGCCGGCCCTGACCATCCGCTGTGTGCCGGCCAACCGGCCCATGTGGAAGTTGGAGACCACCGAGGACATCGTCAACGCCCACGGCATCTGGTTCAAAGAGGTGGGCAACATTGGCATCCGGGACCTGATTCAACCGGGCCACGTTATCGTCACCGACACCGGCGGGGCCAAGGAGGTGGGCTACTGGGGCTCGGCCAACAGCCTGGGCGTCATTGCCCAGGGTGCGGTGGGCATTGTGACCGACGGCTACTGCCGGGATACGGCCGAGGTGGCCCTGCAGCGCACCCCCATCTGCGCCCGTCGCCGGGGCCGCACCATCATCCCCGGCCGCATCCAGGTGGTGGAGGTCCAGGCCACGGTGGGCTGCGGCGGCGCCCAGGTTCGCCCTGGGGACATCGTGGGCTGCGATGACGACGGCGTGATCGTGGTCCCCATCGAGGTCGCCCAGGAGGTAGCCACCCACGCCCGGGCTATCCTGCTGGCCGACATGCACGCCCGGCGCAAGCTCTACGACCAGCTGGGCATGGAACATGACGCCACCGTGGACATCGAAACGGTGGAGGCGTACTACAGCCAGTTCCAGTAGTAATGATACTGATTGTCTTGCAAAGTCGTAGTGAGTTGACTGTCTTCCCATTTCGCCCCATGTTGAGTCAACCAGTGACTATCCTGAGGAGGAACTACCATGCAACAGACCCTGAAGGGACACACCCTATCCCGACGCCAGTTGTTGAAAGGGGCCGCGTTGCTCAGCCTGGGCACCCTGGCAGCCGCCTGCCAGGCCCCTGGCGCTGCGCCGGCCGCTGCTCCTGGTGAGTCCGGCGGCGGTGAACCCGCCTCCGAGGCGGTAACTATCGACTTCATCACCCCGGCCGCGCTGGGCCGGGAGCGGGAGATGTACACCCAATTCATCGAAGACTTCATGGCAGAGCACCCTAACATCCAGGTCAACGTCTCCTTTGAAGCCTGGGCCGACTACATGACCAAGCTGCCCACCATGCTGGCCGGCGGTGTGGTGCCGGACATGATCCACCAGCACATGAGTATCGTGCAGGACTATGCCTACCGGGGCGCCCTGCGGGACCTGGTGCCCTACATGGAACGGGATGGCGTCAACCCAGAGGACTACATCCCCGCCCTCTTCGACGCCTTCAGCCACAACGGCAAGACCTACGGCATTCCCAAGGACAGCGCAGCCTGGGGCGTCTACTACAACAAAGACAAGTTCGACGAGGCCGGCCTGGAGTACCCCTCTCTGCACTGGACCCTGGACGAGTTCCAGAATCTGGCCCTGGAGCTGACCCGGGATCAGAATGGCAACCCGGCCAGCAGCCCCAACTTTGATCCCGACAACATCGTCCAGTGGGGGTTCTCCTGGCTGGATTCGCCGGCGCCCAACAACAGCGAGAATGCCCGGGGTTTTGTCAAGGCCCGGGGGGGCGACTGGTATGACGAGGCCTACAGCCAGACCTTGATCACCGATCCGCCGGTGCTGGAGCACTTCCGCATGTTCCACACCATGCGCTGTGTGCAGAAGAGCAGCCCGATGGCAGCCCAGACCGAGGGCCAGGGCGATCCCTTCCGGGCCGGGCTGACGGCCATGGCCGTCAGCTTCCACATCATGGACTTCTTCTCTCGGGAAGAGGGGGTGACCTTCCAATACGATGTCACCTACATCCCCGGTGGCCCAGGGGGCCAATACTCGGTCGTCGGCTGCAGCGGCTGGGCCGTCCCCACCCAGGCCAGCCACCCGGAGGAGGGGTGGGAGCTGGTCAAATATCTGACCAGCCTGCCGGTTCAGAGGTTCATCGGCCAGCAGAAGCGGTGGGGGGTCTCCCGGAAGGAAGCGGTGGACGCCATCATCCCGGAGGACGGCTACCCCGAACACTTCGCAGCGGTACACACGGATCCCTTCCAAAAGGAGCTGGAGGGCGTGGAAGTCATCTCCTTTAAGTTCCCGCCTAACCAGTCTCGCATCAAGGACGTGTACATGGAACACTTCGATCCCATCTGGACCTGCGCCAGTGACGACATCGAAGGAGCCGCTACGGCTGCCAAGCAACAGATCGATGAACTGTTGGCCGAGCTGGAGTGGTAACGGGGCGGCGCTGCATGGAGGGGATCGGCTTCCGGCCGATCCCCTCCCCATCGTCGACCCGCTGCCATTTTGACCTGCCGAGCGGGGGCAACCATGGCGAGAACACAACTTTCCAATTTACGGCGCCAGGAGATGATCGACGGCTACCTGTTCATTGCCCCCTGGCTGATCGGGTTTGTGCTCTGGGTGGCCGGGCCCATGATCGCCTCCATCATCCTGGCCTTCATGGAGTGGGATCTCTTCAGCCCACCCAAGTGGGTAGGAATTCAGAACTTCGAACAGCTATTCACCACCCGCCTGGTGGGCATTTCCCTTTGGAACACTGCCTACTACACCTTCATCAGTGTTCCCTTGTCCCTGATGGTGGCCCTGGGATCGGCCATGCTGCTGACCATGCAGATCCGGTTCCAATCCCTGTTTCGCACCTTTTTCTATCTGCCGTCGGTGATGCCGGCCGTAGCCAGCGCGGTGCTCTGGTTCTGGGTCTTCAACCCCGAAGTGGGGCTGGCCAACCAGTTGCTCCGCATGCTGGGGCTGCCCGAATCCCAGTGGATCTGGGCACCGGAGACGGCCAAACCATCCTTCATTTTGATGAGTCTGTGGGGAGTGGGCAATACCATGGTGATCTTTCTGGCCGGCCTGCAGGGGATTCCCCGCTCCCTTTACGACGCCGCCGAGATCGATGGCGCCAACTGGTGGCACAGCTTTCGAGCCGTCACGTTACCCATGCTCTCCCCGGTCATCCTGTTCAACCTGGTGCTGGGCATCATCGGCTCTTTCCAGGTTTTCACCAGTGCCTACCTGTTGACCAACGGCGGCCCCCAACATGCGACCCTCTTTGTCGTGCTCTACCTGTATCGGCTGGGCTTTGAACAGTTCCGTATGGGCTTTGCCTCGGCGCTGGCCTGGCTCCTGTTCCTGATCATTCTGGTCTTTACCCTGCTCCAACTACGGCTCTCCAACGCGTGGGTCTACTATGAGGGAGGGGAGACATAGCCATGGCGATCCCCACGAGCAAATCGGGTTCGAACGTCCTGACCGGCCCGCTGGCCCACCGCCATGTCCGTGCCCGCAGACCCCTGCGGCGCTACCTGATGCGCACACTCCAGTATGGGGTCATGGTGGTGCTGAGCGCCATCTTCATGATTCCCCTGATCTGGATGATCTCCAGTTCTCTGAAAACCCAGGGGCAGGTCTTCGCCTATCCGCCGGTCTGGATCCCAGACCCCATCCAATGGTCCAACTATGGGGAGGCCCTGCGCCGGGCGCCGCTGCTGCGCTGGCTGATGAACACCGCCACCATCACCGCCTTCGCCATTACCGGCAACGTCCTGACCAGTTCCATGGTGGCCTTTGGCTTTGCCCGGCTGCGCTTCCCGGGCCGGGGGCCCCTCTTTATTCTGCTGCTCAGCACCATGATGTTGCCCGATGTGGTGACCCTGATCCCCCGCTTTATCCTGTTCCGGTGGTTGGGCTGGCTGGACACCTTCCTGCCCTTGATCGTCCCGCCCTTCTCGCGCTCGATGTCCATCGAATCGAGCAGTTGTTCCTGCATCTCGCGCTTGCTGACCGTGCCGGTGAACTCCAGCAAACGATCGGCCAGCGTGCTCTTGCCATGATCCACGTGCGCAATGATGCAAAAGTTGCGGATTCGGCTGAGCGCGTCGGCCGGAGAAGAAGGCGCGGCATTCGTTACAATGTTCGTCATCACAACCCAGATGAATGCTCGGATTATAGGTCAGCGACACCTTGCAGCGCCGCAGACCGATTCAGACGTCATCGCGAGGGAGGAGGCACCTTGCGGCCTTCATGCAGAGGACAACGCGCAACCGTTACACGTGCCGCTCCATATCCGAGGCAGTGTGACCGTCCTGAGATATCGAGTGCCATCCGCTGTTCGAACACCATGACCCATCCCTACCCCGGACCAATGCAACCTGCAGCGCAGCTTGCACCCCACGCGCGCACCGCCGAGATCCGGCAGCACAACCTGACCGTCCACTACGTCGAGGCTAATGTGCGAGGCGCTCCGGCCATCGTCCTGATCCACGGATTGCAGGATGAAGCCGATACATGGCGTCACGTCTTCGAGCCACTGGCAAGGTCGCATCGCGTCGTCGCGCTCGACCTGCCGGGATTCGGCCGGAGTGACAAAGCGCGCCGCCGCTACAGCGTGCCGTTCTACGTGCAGGTTGTGCTGGCGCTGATGGACGCGCTGAAGATCGGGCACGCTTGGCTGGTCGGCAGCTCGCTGGGGGCGATGATCGCTGAGACGATTGCCCTCACCTATCCCGCACGCGTCTCGCGGCTGGTGCTCGTCGGCGGGACGATCCACATCGTCGAGCGGCCGGCTGCCGCGCCCAGCAACGTGTTTCAACTCCTGCGCCTGCCGGCAAACGATCGGCGCTACTTCGAAGAACTGCGCCGCTCACCGCAGGCGGCTTACGACTCGCTGCGGCCCTACTATGCCAATCTGGACGCGCTGCCCCAGGCCGACCGAGACTTCCTGTTCCAGCGCGTCAACGAACGGGTTTGGGACGAGGCGCAGCGTCTGGCGGCGCTGTCATTGCAGATGAGCCTGCCGCTCTTCCTCGCGTTTCGCGCGCGCAGGCTGGTCCGGCGCATCCCCAACAGCCCGGTGCCCACGACCGTGCTATGGGGTGAAAAGGACGCCATTTTGCCGATCAGCAATGGGCTGGCGCGCACCGCAATGCGGCGGGACGCGCGCTTCATCTGCGTCACGGATGCAGGACATTTGCCACATCAAGAGAGGCCGGAGGCGTTCCTGCAGGCAATCGGGATCGGCTGAACCGAGACAGCACGCCGCGAAGCCGGCTTTCAGGAGGACGTCAGCAAGCCACGCGGCCCTTCATCCGACGAGCCACGCGCATCGGGATCCTCATCGTCGAAGCTGCTGCCCTCGAACCAGGCATCAATGCGCGCCTGCTCGCGCCCGGCATCGTAGCCGACGGCGAACATCGTCTTGCACAGGGAGCGAATGGCGATCTCGAACGACTCGCGCGCATCTTCTTTGGCGAAGAGCCAGGCGCGCTCCTCGCCCTGCAACTGCAGGCGATCCACGTGCTCCATGATCTCGGGGTCCACCAGCTCTTCGATGGGCGTATCCCCGAGCACGTTCTCCAGCCACTTGGCAAAATCAGACTGAGTCATCGTTCCAGTAAACGATCGGCCATCAGCCAGGATCAGGCGCAGCCGAACACCAACGCCGGCCCCTACTATTCTCCGCGATTCGCGAATCACACGAGCCGGCCGACCATCGCGCCGATGAACCCGAGGATCATCAGCCAACCGAAGCGACCATGCAGGCTGGCCGTAGCGCGCAGCACCCGGTTGAGCTTGCGCGGCTCGTCGGTCGCGAATGCGCGTTGCACGAGCGAGACGCCGGTCGGCAGCACCAGCAGCGGCAACAGCGCCAGCAGCGGCGCGTAGCCGATCAGCACGAGCGCGATCAGGACGACGAAGCTACCACCCACCAGGACCAGGTACTCCCACTTGCTGGCCTGTCGCCCCAGAATGTTCGCCAGGGTGCGCTTGTTCCTGGCCAGGTCGCCCTCCAGGTCGCGCATGTTGTTGGCATGCAGGATCGCAGGGACCAGGAAGCCGATGGGCAACGACAACAACACCACGTGCAGCGGCACCGCCTGCGCCTGCACAAAGTAACTGCCGATCACCATCACCGGGCCCATGAAGACAAAGACCACGATCTCGCCCAGGCCGATGTAGGCGAAGGCTTTCGGCCCGGCAGTGTAGAACCAACCGGCCAGCACGCTGAGCACGCCCAGCATCAGGAGGAACACGCCGCGCACAGCGACCAGATACAAGCCGATGAGCGAGCCGATGGCGAAGCACACCAATGCTCCCCAGAACACCTGTTGCGGCGTGAGCACACCCTCCTGCAGGGCGCGATTGGGGCCGAGCGACTCAGGCGTGTCCGCACCCTTCTTCCAGTCGTAGTAGTCGTTGGCCAGGTTCGTGCCGGCGTGGATGAGCACCGACCCGACCAGCGCGAGCGCGAACAACCAGAGGTCGAAGTATCCGTCGTAAGCAGCCAGCACTGCGCCCAGCACAACCGGCACCACACTGGCGGTGAAGCTAAATGGCCGCGTCGCCATCCACCACACACGCACAAAGCGGCGCAGGCGCGGCTCATGCCCAGGTGCCAGGTCCCTCGCAGCAACCCGCTGCCTTTCGGCAACACGCCACGGCACCAACTGCTGCTCGACTTCGCCCATCAACCAGTTTGCCGCAAAGCCAAGCAACGCCACCACGATGAGCGCAGCGAAGATGGTTGGGATGTCATACACCTGATACGCTGCCCAAATCATCGCGCCGAGGCCGCCCTGGGGCAGCAACAGCTCCGTGCCGACGATGAGCGCGAAGCCCAGGCCGAGGTTGACGCCGGTGAGGATGCTCGGCAGCGCGCCGGGCAGCGCCACCGTCCAGACCAAATCCCACTTGCTCGCGCCGTTGTTGCGGGCGATGTCGAAGTAGCGCTGATCCACGTTGCGCACCCCGGCCACTGTGTTGAGGGCCACCAGGAAGAACACCGAGATGACGACGACGGCATACTTGGCCGGCTCGCCGATGCCGAGCAGCAACACCACCATCGGCACCAGTGCGATCTTGGGGATGGGGTAGATGGCTGCAACCAGTGGGGTGAAGATGGCGCGCGCCACGCCGCTCACGCCCATCACCACGCCCAGCAGGATCGCCGGCACCGTGGCCAGCACGAAGCCCACAGCTACGCGACGCAGGGTGATGGCCGTGTTGGTGAGCAGCGTGCCGTCCTGCAACAACACGACCAGCCTTGCAGAGATCTCGCTGGGCATCGAGAAGAAGCGAGGGTCGAGCGCGCCAACGCGCGCCAGGAGCTCCCACAACGCCAACAAAACCAGCGGTGATATCAACGTCAACCAGCGTTCCCGCGACATAGTTCAGCCTCACAACAATCCGAACGAGACATGCAGGCCTCGAGGCCTGCAGATGAGGCACTATAACCAGCCGAGATAAGCCCCGGCTGAGCGCCGGGCGGCAGACCATCCAGCAAGCCCTGCCGATGCGCTAGCCATACTTCACGTATACCGTCTTCGTCCGCGTGTAGAACTCCATCGCGGCCCGGCCCTGTTCCTTGAAGGTGTTGGCGCTGCTGCCCTTGAAACCACCAAACGGCGCCTGCAGCGCCACGCCGGTGGTCGGCTCGTTCACTTTCACCACGCCGGCCTCGATGCGATCGGCGAAGCGCAG
>FWPU01012822.1_pt1 | contig 10913 bp, 9 predicted proteins | sample 2228361 | NCBI WGS metagenome assembly FWPU01 (sample SAMEA103939777, study PRJEB20133) | metagenome | reverse complement strand
GAGGATCACCGGCTTCGGGACGACCCGCGGCAGAAAAGTCACCACCTTGTTGGCCCAGCCGGGCACGACAAGGCGTTGTCCGCGCATCAGGCCGCGGTAGCCGGCTTCGGCGACGCGGGCCGCGGGCACGGTGAGAAGGCTCGGCGGCTCGCGCGCCAGCGCCCCGGCGCGCGCGCCGAACTCGGTTTCGACCGGACCGGGACAGAGGCAGGTGACGCGAATCCCGCGCGGCGCGAGCTCGCGGTGCAACGCTTCGCTGAACGACAGCACATAGGCCTTGGTGGCGTAATAGACCGCCATTCCCGGGGCGGGCAAAAAGCCGGCGACCGATCCGACATTGAGCAACCCGCCGCGCGTGCGGGCGAGACTGTCGACGAATGTCAGCGAGAGCGCGGTCAGCACGCGCACGTTAAGATCGATCATCGCGAGCTGCTCGTCGCGATCGAGCGCGGCGGCAGCGCCGAGCAAGCCGAAGCCCGCATTGTTGACGACGTACTGCGGGACGAAAGAGCGCGCGACGAGCGCCTGGGAAAGCCGGGTCACCGCATCCGCGCGCGTCAGGTCGAGAGGCAGCACGAGCGGCGGCGGCCGATCGGTGGCGGCAAGCTCGGCGGCAAGCGCCCTGAGGCGATCCGCACGACGGGCCAGCAGCACCAGCGCGTGGCCATTGCGGGCGAAGACGCGCGCCAGCTCGGCGCCGATTCCGGCCGAGGCGCCGGTGATGATGGTGACGGGCGTCATGCGAAGTCAGAGGGCGTCAGAGGGCAATGGGGCCAGCGGCACGAGCATGGCAGGGTTCGCTCCCGGACAACGCATGGCGTGACACGAGCCCGCCCGGATGTCCAGGTGCAATATTGGGGCTTGAGAACAGTCAGCGCGCAATGTGTTGGCGGTGAACCGGCCTAGTTTACGCCTTTCGCCTGGCGCTGCACTTCGGCGAGCAATTCGAGATTGGCCTTGATGTAAGGATTGTTCGGGCTCTTGGCCTTGGCCGCCAACAGGGTCTGCCGCGCGCGACGATAGTCGCCGCGCAGAATGTACGAGAAGCCCTGGTTGTTCAGCACCTCGGGCGTCGGTCCGATGAGCTTGATCACCTGCCGATAGGCGCGGTCGGCCAAATCGAAGCGGCGCAGCCGGTCATAAGCGGCGGCAAGCCCAAGCCAGGCCTCGGCATCGCGCGGCTGCAACTCAACGGCCCGGCGGAAATGCTTCTCGGCAAGCCCATAACCGCCGCGCCGAAAGTGCTTCTTGGCAAGGCTGAGGTCGTCGTTGGGGTCGTTGCCGAGCACCTCCGGGGTCGCCTTTGGCGAGGCGCCGCCTGCAGGCGCCGCGGCGGTGACCTCGGGCGCAGGTACGGTCGCCGTCGTCTCGGGCGCAGGCAGGGCTTCGGCCACCACGGGCGCGGTCTCGCTCGGTTGCGACTCTGCGCCGGCGGTGAGCGGTTCGGACATGTTGGAGGCGGTGACGCAGCCCGCAAGCCACGCCGAGCAAGCAGCGGCGATGAGCACAGGTCGTGGCGTTGGTCCGCGCATGCACGCTCCCCGGGAGATCGCAAGCTAGGGGAGGATGGTTAAGATTTTGCTCGCGGCGGCGGCAGGGCGGCTCTAACAGGCTGTTGCAGCGGAGGAATCGTCGCGGCGCGTGGTTCAGTAGTTGCCGAGATAAAGGCGGACAAAAACCGGCAGCATGATCACCACGAACAAGACCGGAAATATGCACAGCATCATCGGCAGCGAGAGCTTCGCCGGCAGGCTGTAGGCCTTCTCCTCAGCGCGGGAGAGGCGCTTGTGGCGCATGTCGTCGCTGTAGACGCGCAGCGCGTCGGTGATGCTCGAGCCGAGCTCGGCGGATTGCTGGATCAAGGTGGCAAACGAACGCGCCTCTTCCAGCCCGAGGCGCTCGGCGAAGTGCTCGAGCGCGTCGCTCATGGTGCGGCCGGCCCGGATCTCCAGATTGGTCATGTGGATGTTGGCGGTCAGCGTCGGATAGCTGTCGGAAAGCTCGCGACCCACGCGGTCGAGCGCGGCTTCCATGCTGAGCCCGGCGTCGGCGCACACCACAAGCAAATCCATGAAATCCGGGAACCCGGCCTGGTATTCGTTGCGGCGCACTTTGATCAGATGGTCGACGTAGAAGCTCGGTCCGATGTAGCCGACGATTCCGCCGACCACAACGAAAAACCACTTCGCCGAATCGTTCTCGAAGGCAGGAGCGAACAGGAAGACGCCGCTCGCCAGGCCGACGGCAAGCGCGATTCGCGCCACGAAAAAATACCCCACCGCGCGGGGATCAAAGATTCCGGCCCGGATCAGACGGCTGCGCAGGACCTTGGTGTCCTCCTGGTTGCTCGAGGCGTAATGCCTGGTGGCGTATTCGATGAGCTTCTGCGCGACCTTGAAGCTGGAATGGCGCAGCGAACGCTGCGGCGCGGCGGCGCCGACAGGCGCTGCCAGGCTCGCCGCCCGACGCTTGATCGAACTGCGGATTTGCAAGGCGGCCATGATGCAGAACGCCAGCGTCGCCGCCGCCAGGAACACGAGCACGGCAAGCAACAAGCTGTCGCGGTCGCCGAACGTGTCCAACAGGAAGCCGCCGAAGTTCATGTCAGATCCGGAAATTGACCATCTGGTACATGATGAAATTGCCGAGAGCCATCCACGCGCCGGCGGCGGCAAGGATGATCTTGGTTATGTCCTCGTTCCAGACGCTGCCGTAGAAATTCGGCGCGATCAGTTGCACGATCAAGAACATGATGATCGGCAGCGAGGACAAAATCAGCGCGGACACGCGGCCTTCGGCGGCGAGCGCGCGAATCTTGCGCCGCATCTTGAAGCGCTGGCGAATGACGGAGGACAAGTTCTCCAGGATTTCGCCGAGGTTGCCGCCGGTGGTGCCCTGGATCGCCACCGCGGTGACAAACAGCGGCAGATCGTCCTGCCCGACGCGGAAATAGAGGTTGCGCATGGCCGACTCAAGGTCGGCGCCAAAGGTGATCTCGTCGGAGACGATGCCGAACTCGCTGCCGATCGGATCGGACAGCTCGCGCGCCACCATGGTGATGGCGATCGGCACCGGATGACCGGCGCGCAGGCTGCGGACGATGATGTCGAGCGCATCGGGAAACTGCGCGCCGAAGGCCTTCTGACGACGGTTGCGCAGCAAATGCAGCACAAGCAGCGGCAGGATCAGGCCGCAAAACGCCGCGGCAAGAAAGGATTCGAGCAGGTTGCCGCGGAAGAAGAACACCCCGCCGAAGGCGAGAAGCGCAGCGACCGCGGCGAACAGCGCCACCCGGGGCAGCCCGACGGAGACGCCGGATTGCACGATCAGGCGATTGAGGGCGACGAGCGGCAGGCGAAAATCGCCGCCCGCGGTCAGGCCGCGTTCGCGCCGGAGCTCAATCAAGAGATTTTCGCGATTCGGCTCGTCGGCCATCAGGCGAAGGCGGCGGTTGACGTTCTTTCGATACGCACGGGCGGAAAAGAACAGCAAATAGGCGCCCTCGGCGAACAGCGCCGCGGACACTCCGACCAGCAGATAGATCAGGTAGATGCTGTCGAACTCGAACGACATGGCGGCTACAGCGGCTTGCTGGGATCGAAATAGCTCGCCGGAATCTTGATGCCGCGCGTGGCGAGATCGTTGAGGAAACGCGGACGCACACCGGTCGCCTGGAAGTGACCCTCGATCGTGCCGTCCTCCAGCGTGGCGGTGCGCACGAAGCGGAAGATTTCCTGCATCTGCACGACGTCGCCCTCAAGGCCGGTGATCTCGGTTATGCTGGTGACGCGCCGCTTGCCGTCGGAAAGCCGCTGCAGCTGCACGATCAGACGAATAGCGGCGGCGATCTGGCCGCGGATCGAAGCCACCGTCATCGGCAGGCCAGCCATGCCGATCATCTGCTCCAGACGGGAGATCGCCTCGCGCGGGTTGTTGGCGTGGATCGTGGCCATGGAGCCCTCGTGGCCAGTGTTCATGGCCTGCAGCATGTCGAAGGCCTCCTCGCCACGGCACTCGCCGAGGATGATGCGCTCCGGCCGCATGCGCAGCGCGTTCTTGACCAACTCACGCTGGCGGATTTCGCCTTTGCCCTCGATGTTCGGCGGCCGCGTCTCCATGCGCGCGACGTGCGGCTGCTGCAGCTGCAGCTCGGCTGCGTCCTCGATCGTGATCAGACGTTCCTTGTCGGAAATATAGGCCGACAGCGCGTTCAGCATCGTCGTCTTGCCGGAACCGGTGCCGCCGGAAATGATGGTGGTGATGCGCGCCTTCACCGCCGCGGCAAGCAGCTCGGCCATCTGCGGACGCAAGGCGCCGATTTCCACCAACTTGTTCAGACTGAAGGGCTTCTTGGAGAACTTGCGGATCGAGACCAGCGGACCGTCGACGCCGATCGGCCGCACGGCGACGTTGACGCGCGATCCGTCGAGCAGCCGCGCATCGCACAGCGGGTGCGACTCGTCGACCCGGCGCCCAACCGCGGAGACGATCTTGTTGATGATGCGCAAAAGGTGCGCCTCATCCTTGAAGCGGCAGGCCACCGGCTCGAGCAGGCCGTTGCGTTCCACCCACACCGACTCGTGACCGTTGATCAGGATGTCGTTGACCGTCGGATCCTTGAGCAGCGGCTCGAGCGGCCCGAGTCCGGTCATCTCGTCGAGAATCTCGTTGACGAATTCGTTCAGCTCCTGCGTGTTGAGCGGCAACCGCTCGGTCATGATGTACTGGGTGACGAACTGGAGGATCTGCTGCCGCATCTCCTCCTCCGGCAGGCGCTCGAGCGCCGAGAGGTTGATCTCCTCGATCAGTCGGCGATGCAGGCGCACCTTGGCGTCAAGCAGTTTTTCGCTGAAGAGCGGGCTCGACGGCTCGGCCGGTGATTCCTTCGACGGCGGCTCCGGCTCAGGAGGCGGCGTCCACGACGGGCCGGTCGGCAGCGCGGTGGTGTCGGCCATCGGGAGGGGAGGATCGGGCGCCGGAGTGCGGCGCATGGTGAAGCGACTTGCCATCGGTTACCTGTCAGTTCAGCGCGCCAGAGACGGCACCAGTTTCTTGGCAAAGCCCGCTGATGCCGACGCCGGCTTGGTGGTTTGCGGGATGATGAGTTTCTTGAGTTCGGCAGTGATCTTGTTGCCCGGCTTGACTACTTCGAGCGGCACGCCGCGGTCGATGGCCTCGCGCACGATCCGATAATGATTCGGCACGGCGCAGACGAAATCCTCGCCGAGCGCCTGTCTGATGTCGGCGCGGGTGAGACCGGAGCCAAACACGCGCTGTTCAAAGCGGTTGACGATGACCTGCGGCTTCGGCTCGTCGCCGAGCCGCTCGCGAATGGCGGCGACGAGCTGCTTGGCCTGACGCAGGCTCGGAACCGTCATCTCACTCACGACATACACCCGGTTGGAGCCGAGCAGCACGTTGTCGGTCCAGGAAAACCAGGTGCGCGGCATGTCGATGACGACATACTCGAAATTGGACGACACAAGATCGAGCAGGCGCGTCACCATGACCGGATCGAAGGAGCGCATTTCCGCCGGCCGGTTCGGCGCCGCGATGACGGCGAGGCCGGACGCGTGGCGCGACAGCATCACCTCGAGAAGCTGCTTGTCGAGCCGTTCAGGGCGCGGCTCGATCTCCGTCAAATCAAGACGCGGCTCGAGATCAAGGTAGTCGGCACAGGCGCCGTGCTGAAAATCCAGATCGACAAGACAGGTCGACGATCGCCCGCGCGGGCCGTGAGTGAGCAGCAGCAGCGCCATCTGAATGGCAAGCGTCGTCACGCCGGCTCCGCCGACGGCAGGCAGCAGCGTCGTGATCTGCGCCTCGGTGACCTCCCCGGTCGACGGCCCGGCGGCGGCACGCGCGCAGGCGCGCACCAACTCGACGGGCTGGATCGGCTTGACCAGAAAGTCCGCAACGCGCATTTGCAGCAGACGTCGCGCGACGTGCTCATCGAAGCTCTCGGTGACCACGACCACCGGCGGCCAATTTCCGATGCGCGCAATCAGGTGGCCGAGCGCCTGGATCTCCTCTTCGCGACCGGCGTCGAGATCGATCACGACGACCGCGGCATCCTCGACGTCGAACAGGTTGCCGGCGCCGGCGATCGTACCGGAGGTAACGCGCAGGTTGATCTGCGGGCTCGCGCCGAAGGTGGCGCGCGCCGATTGCTCGAACACCGGGTCCGGGGTCAGCATCGCCACGGTCTTGACCGCCGATGTCGTTGTCCGAGTCATGAGCATTGTCCACACCCGCGGTTGTGGGTTGCCGCGTCTCTCCGTTATTTGACCGATGGAGTTGAGCCCGACGAACTGCCGGTCGCGCCCTGCGCGGCCTGCTGCGAATAGGAAGCGCTGGTCATGGCGCTCACCGGCGGAATGACGCGGCCGGTGCGGTAGCGCTCCGACGCAGCCTGCATCCTTTCGCCGTTGAAGGCGATGTTCTTGTTGGCGCTCGCTCGCGACCAAGGATCGATCGCCTGCGCCATGCTGTTCGCGTACAGAGCATCTCCGGCGAGCGGCGAGATAGTCTCGCGACGCTCCGCATAGAGGCTGTCCGGCTCCCAAACCGCGCTGCGATAGTGCTCCGAGCATCCGGCGAGCAGCGCGCAAAGCAACGCGGCGGCGCTCGCCGACCGCAGATCAATTGCTGGAGATCGCCGATACATTGATGCCTCCATTGGGCAGATCGAGCACGTGGCCCGCGAACTCGCGCGGCTCGACCCCCTCGAGGATACGCGCCACCGGCCGCGGCACCTCGGTCTTGCCCAACAGGAACAGATCGATGTCGTTGGCCGGCAGCGAAGCGTCGAGCGGCGTGCGCGCGACGTCGCCCGGGCGCAGCGGCCGAACCAGCCGCGGCGTGACGATGATGGCAAGATCGGTCTCGTTCTTCTGGTACTGGGCGCTGCGGAACAGGGCGCCGAGCACCGGAACGTCGCCGACCCATGGCAATTGCATCAGCGCGTTCTGTCCGATGCTCTGCAGCAGGCCGCCGATCACGAAGCTTTGGCCATCGCGCAGCTCGACCGTGGTCGAGGCGCGCCGCACAATCAGCGGCGGAACCGAGATGCCGGCCACCTGAATTTGCCGGCTGGTGTCGAGCTGGCTCACTTCCGGCTCGATCTTGAGATTGATGAGACCGTTGCTCAGCACCGTCGGCGTGAACGCCAGACCGACGCCGTAGCGCTTGTACTCGATCGACACCGTACCGAGACCGCTCGGCACCGGCACCGGGTACTCACCGCCGGCGAGGAAACTTGCGGTATCGCCGGAAAGCGCGACCAGGTTCGGCTCGGCCAGGCTGCGCGCCAGCCCTTTTTGCTCCAGCGCATTGACGATGGCGTCAACCTGGTAACCCCCGCTGATCATCCGGCCCACCAAAACGCCAAACGGAGCGGTGCCGGAGAGCACGCCAGCAACGTTGACGGCCGAAGTGGAGGTGAGCGGAAGCTGCGAGGCCGGCAGCCGATTGCCGATGTTGGCGAGCAGTCGATTGTTGTCGCCGAAAACGTTCCACTGCACGCCGAGCTCGCGGCTGGCCTGGCGCGTGGCTTCGATGAAGCGGACCTCGAGAAGCACCTGCTGGGGCTGCAGCACTTCCACCGAATTGATCACATCCGGGCCGAACTGTTTGGCGATCGCCACCGCCTTGTCGACGGTCGGGCCGTCGGGGGAGGTGCCGGTGAGCAGTATCTTGCCGTTTACCGACGTGACGCTCAGCTTGGCGTTCGGGAAGCGACGCTTGAGCTCGGAGGCGAGCATCGAGGTGTCATACCGTACCTCCACATCAAACACTCCGATCAGGCGCTTGTTTTCGCCATACACGGAAACCCGCGACGTGCCGCTCTTCTTGCCGAGGATGGACAGCGAGCGATCGGTCAGCGGATTGACGTCGGCAACCTCGGGATCGCCGACCGTGATCTCCACGAAGCTCGTGTCGGTGCGCACGTCCTCCGACTTGCCGATATACACGGTGACAGTTGCAGTGCGCTTGCCGGCGCCGATTTCGACGACGCGCTCGGCCCAAGCGCCGCCGGCCGACAGAGCCAGGCCGACTGCAACAATCAACACGACGATCCAACCAGGCAGTGCGACGCGCCATGGGTCGCGCGCCGGGCGCAGGCCATGTGCCGCCAAGTGAGCCACTTTCAACCTATTCACGATATCCTCCCCACCCTTCGAATGTGGACATTCCCCAAATTCAATTGCCGAGATGCTCCGGTTCCCCGATCGCGTCGACAGCGCGCAGTCTGGGACTCTCCGACGGCACGCTGTATTCCTGCCGTGACAGCCCTCTCACCACTTCGACCGTGGTCGTGCCCTTGACGACGCGGCGCTCGGCGGCGGCCGGAGCGCTGGTCGTGGTGAGGTCGGAGATGGTGACGCGGCGGGTGTAGGCCGGACCGGCTTCACCCGCCTTGCGCAGCATCAGCGACAGCGTGCCGATGGAGGCTGCGAGCGCGAGCTTCTGCGCGCCGACGGTATCGACTTCCAGCGTCACCGCCTTGACGACCGCCGGCTTGTCGCTGCGTTCGTCGGCGAGCTGGTCGATCGCCAGCACGCGCGTGTTCTGCAGCACGACGTCGGTGGTGGCGTTGGCCTTGTCGATTTGCCGCGTGAGCATCACGTCGACGCGGTCGCCGGGCAGCACGAAGCCGCCGACGCCCTCCACATCGTTGACGCGCACGGTGACGGCGCGAAATCCGTCGCGGATCACCGCGGACAGGGTCGCGCGTTGTCCGGGACCGGTGATCTTGGGGGCGAGAATGGGCTCGTTCTGCTCAATGGCGCTGAGCACAACGCGCCGGCCTTCGCTGAGAAGCTCGGCAATGCTGGAAAACGCGCCTGAAGGCAGGGCGTCGTCCGGCCAAGCAATCTCACGCAGCGTGTGCTTCGAGAGCTCCATCCCGAAACGGAGCGGCTTGCTTGCCACGACGATCGTGCGCGTGGCGATCGGACGCTTTTGCGCCTCAAGACTCTTCATGCGCAGCGCGGCCTGATTGTTGAGCCACGATTGCGCAACAAAGACCGCAAGCAAGCCGAAGACGACGGCAAATGCGATCATTATGATGGTGCTGCTGCGCACGGGTTGTTCCTGAGTCGACAGCGTTGTGCAGGGATTGCTCCGGCGCACTATCGTGGCCGCTTAGTATTGAATTGGTGAAGTGATGCCGGCTTCTACAACTATGCTGAACTTTGATTGAAGCGACATTGTTTATGAAGCGTGTTTGGCCGGCGCTGCGTTCGACGCAATCTTGAAGGACCCGAGCAAGAAATGATAAAGCTTAATTGGTGGTGCCGAGGGGCAGAGGGCGTTCTATGCTGCTGACGGCGCGAGCAACGAAATATTGGAGTGAGCGAAATGTCCGCAAACAAGCCCTACATCAGCTACGTCGATCCCGCGACGATCAAGGATCCGGCCATGCTCGCCGAACTGGAACGCTGCCGCACCTATGGCACTCCGCGGCCGGAAAGCCAGGCGATCCGCGCGCACGTGCCCGCGGTGTTCTGGTCGTTCGCCAATTCGTGGCGCGACGTGTTCCATAACGGGGTGGCGGACCATGGGATCAAGGAGCTGTGCCGGCTCTACGTTTCGCGCTCGGTGCTGTGCGAGTTCTGCGGCAATCAGCGCTCGATCAAGGCGCAGAAATCCGGCGACGTCGTCGAAGAGCAGACCAAGGATCTGATCAACTTCGAGGCATCGACGCGGTTTACCGAAAAGCAGAAGGCGGCCCTCGCCTACGCCGAAGCCATCACCTGGGACCTGCCGGTGGACGACAAGTTCTGGGCGCGGCTGCACAAGCATTTCAGCGAGCCGGAGCTGGTCGAGATCGGCTATTTCATTGCGCTGACGATGGGCCAGCAGCGCTGGCTGCGGACGCTGAACATCGAGCACCACCAGATCCTGCCCGGCAAGGACGGCTCGATGGCGCCGGGCTTCGAGACCGAGGAAGCGCTCAGGCGCTCCAAGGCGGCGCCCGACTACTGGGCGAAGAAAAAGCCGCAGGTGCAGGCGGCCGAGTAGGGCTACACCTGGGCAAAGCCGCGCGGGAAGGCGTGCAGCGATTGCACGCCGGCCTCGGTGATGACGACCAGCTCGCCGGTCTGCACGCCGGCGGTGTGGTCGCGGGTGACGACATTCGGTTGGATCACGACGGTCTGGCCAGCGGCAAACGGCTCCTCAGGCACCGGCCCCGCGGGGCGGCTGGTCGAACCGAGGATCGGCGGCAGATAGCCGCCGCCGTAACCATGCAAAAGATCGTCGATGATGGTGAAGCCGGAATCCTCGATCACGCGCGAGGCGGCGATGACCTGCGCCGGCGTTGCTCCGGCCTTCAAAACACCGGCGATCGCGTCGAAGGCGGCGCTCGCCGCATCGTGCAGGGCGCGATAGAGCGGCGTCGGCTCCTCGCCGACGGTGAAGCTGCGCAGCACCTGACCGCCGTAATCGAAAAAATGCGCGGTGATTTCCGCCACCACCACGTCGCCCTTGGCGACGCGGCGCGAGGACGGAAATTGCCGCGGCACCGCGAGTTGCGAGTTGTGCATCGAGGTGGTGCCGATGAAGTGGATGCCGGTGCCGCCGCCGTCGGCCACATAGGCGCGCTCGACTGCATCACCGAGTTGCCGTTCGCTCACGCCGGGCCGGATGGCGTCGCGCAGCGACGCCATCCCGCGATCGCTGAAATGGGCGCCAATGCGCAGCCAGTCGAGCTCCTCGGCAGACTTGACGCGGCGGAGGCGGACATACGCGCGGTTGAGATTGATCAGCTTGCCGAACTTTGCGGCGAGCGCGGCATGGTGCTCGAAGTGCATGGGTCCGATGACCGCGACGCGGTCGCTGCGCGAGTGCGACATTTCAGTCACATGGAGCAACCCACTCTTGCCGCTGAACTCTACGAAAACTCCGTA
>FWPU01012815.1_pt1 | contig 10916 bp, 10 predicted proteins | sample 2228361 | NCBI WGS metagenome assembly FWPU01 (sample SAMEA103939777, study PRJEB20133) | metagenome | reverse complement strand
CCCAGGGGAAGCATAAGGACAAGTTGGCCACCCTGTTGACCCTCAACTTTCAGGTGGTGGAAAATGAAACTTTGTGACCGTTGGCGGTATATAAGGCGAATACTCAGTCACCACTGCGCACCAACCGCAGCGCAACGTCCTCCTCGTAAGGCGGCGACGAGAGCGTGACCGCGCCGCCAGAATGCTTCACGGTTTCGTGCTTGTCAACGTTGCCGGTGAGCGTGTTCAGCCATTCGGCACGGTACGTTCCGGCGGGAATCTCTAAAGTCAGATTCACCTGCTTGCCGCCAAAGACGTAAATCGCATACTGCTTGCCTGCTTCGACCAACGCCCGCGCTCGCGCTTTTTCGGGCGCGATGCTTTTGATGATGGAGTTGTTGGGTTTCATCCGAATGAAATCGAAACTGTGGATGAAGTCTTTCAAAATTTTGAGTTGCTTGCGCAGCGCGGCGGTGCCGCCGCCGGGTTGGGTGCTGGGGTAAGCGAACGTGCCGTCTTCGTGTCCGACGGTGAAGGAGTAATCCAAATTGTTGTAAAGCCCGCCGCCCGCGAGGATGAACTCCCAGCCCTCCCTGCGATAGTGCGTGTCGCCCGTGCCTTTGAATCCCGTCTCGTTGTCGCCGATGACTTTGTTGAGGGCGTAGTTCAGGGCAACCGTGTCGGGCGGGGTGGCGTAGTGGAAGTTGAAAATCGAAATCGCGGGATGCGGGTTCTCAACCTTCGCCTTGCCGTTAGCGACGTTCAGCGAAATCAGGTGCTTGTGCGGGAACGACTTCTCGGCGTCCACAATCACGTCGGCGATGCGCCGCTGCCACTCCATCGTCACGCCGCCGAAGTAGGGTTCGTTGCAGATTTCGTAGTAAACGTTGTCAAAGTCTTTCAACTCCATCACAATTTTCCGCACCATCTTCTCCTGCACGGCGAGCAACCCGCCGTTTTTGTCCAGAGTGTAAACATCGTTGCGGAGGACGTTGCCGACGCCGTTGACGTTATTCGCGGCGTTCTGCGGGCTTATCTTCCATTGAGACTCATCGTAAAACGGACAGAACAGGTTCATCTCCACGACCACGCCGCGCTTGGACGCCTGCGCGACGAAATCCTTCAGCCGCTTGAAATACGCCTCGTCCCACTTGTTCAAATCGAACTTGTTCCCGCCGTTCGGATAACCCGGCGTATCGCTCCGCGCCCACGGACAGATGAAACGATTCGGCGCGGGGGCGAGCGTGTTCTTTGCGATGTTGAACGCCCCGTGATGTTCGACGTAGGCGCCGCTGAACGTCCGCGTCAGGTTCAGCCCGTCACGCTGAAGCGCGTCCAGATACTTCACGTAATCAAAATCCAAATTCAACACCGCGCCGTAATGCTCGCCCGACGTAATCAACACCGTCGGCTTGCCGCGAAATAGAAAGTAATGCGGATTGTCGGGATGGAGCGACAGAGGCTTGTCGTTTGGCATCGTTCGACCTCCTGAAGGGACTGCGCTGAGCGCGCACAGGATAACTGTCAGCAGTTGCGTTCTCATGGGCTTACCTTCGACGTGAAGTTACCCTTTCCTCTTTACAGGACGTTTCTTCTTCGCCATAATCAGAGCGAAACAATGAGCGGCGCAGTTCAAACCTGTCGAATGATAGGAGAACCTCTCGCTTCGCAATCTGTCTAACGAGGAGGAAACAATCCTTGCCAAAAGTTCGGAAGGAGGTGTGCGAATATGCCAATCATCGTGCATAAGGACAATCAACCGTGCGAGTGCTATGAGGTGAACGAGGTGCTGACGATTGAAGAGATTTACTCTCGCTACGATGCGGAATGGGTGCTGGTGGAAGACCCAGAGGTCAATGAGAACATGGAGGTCGTGCGGGGAAAGGTCGTTTGTCACAGCAAGGATCGGGACGAAATCTATCGGAAGGATATGGAATTGCGCCCGAAATCTGCTGCGTATATTTACACAGGAACAATACCAGAGGACGCGGTGGTCATCCTATGAGCCCCACGTTCAATCCGTAGCAGGGACATATCATCGTCCGAACGCGCGTCTGGGGACCACAGGGCGATAGATTCGTGCGACTTGCGCTTGACACAGGGGCAACCTCTACGATGATGAGCACGGCTATACTGGTGATTGTCGGCTACGACCCATCGGTGTCACCGCATCGCATCCAGATGACGACCGCCAGCGGGGTTGAATTTGTGCCGCGTCTTGTCATTGACAAGATTGAGGCGTTGGGGCAGGTGCGCGTCAACTTTCCTGTTATTGCTCACACTCTGCCGCCATCCGCTACCGTTGACGGCGTTCTGGGGCTGGACTTCTTCCGCAATCAGAAGTTGACGATTGATTTTCGCGGGGGTATCATTACCCTCAAGTGAGGAAAACCGTGGTGTCAAGAAAGAGAGGACAATGTGATGGATCTGAAACCATTAACTCTTTATGAATTCCTATCCCTACTCGTTGCAATAGGCGGTTTTATGGGCGTTATTGCAACTCTTAGAGCCTATCCGAAAAATGCCTTTTGTGGCATGGGCATCCTGCCCATTGAACCATCGGCGAGACGCCAATGCCACTTTTCGGATAGGCTCTAAAAGTAAGGAGCGCACCCATGGATCCATGCAATGAATATCGCTTGATGCTGACCCGCCGCCAGTTGTTCGGGCGCATGGCGGCGGGGATTGGGACGGCGGCGTTGGCGTCGCTGCTGAACCCGGAGTTGTTCGCCGCGCCGGAGAAGAAGGTTGTTTTCAATGGTGCGCTGAAAGAGCCGCACTTTGCGCCGAAGGCGAAACGGGTGATTTACCTGTTCCAGTCGGGCGCGCCGTCGCACATTGATTTGTTTGATTACAAGCCGCAACTGCAAAAGTATCACGGCATCGAACTGCCAGAATCCGTGCGCATGGGGCAGCGGTTGACGGGGATGACTTCGGGGCAGAAGACGAAGCCCGTCGCGGCGACCATCTTCAAGTTCAACCAGCACGGCAAGTGCGGGATGTGGTTGAGCGAACTGCTGCCGCACCTCGGCACGGTGGCGGACGACATCGCCCTCATCAAGTCCATGAACACCGAAGCCATCAATCACGACCCCGCCATCACTTACATCCAAACCGGCGCGCAGCAGCCGGGCAGGCCCAGCCTCGGCGCGTGGCTGTCCTACGGCATCGGCAGTGAGAGCAGCGACCTGCCCGCGTTCGTCGTGCTGATTTCGCTCGCCAGCAACGGCAAGAACGACCAACCGCTGTTTGGGCGACTGTGGGGCAGCGGCTTTTTGCCGTCGGTGCATCAGGGCGTGAAGTTACGCTCGACCGGCGACCCCGTGCTGTATCTCAGCAATCCGCCGGGGATTGACAGCGCGAGCCGACGGCGGATGCTGGACGGCATAGCGAAACTGAACGAGATGGCGAAACAATCGTTCGGTGACCCCGAAATCGCCACGCGCATCGCGCAGTACGAGATGGCGTATAAGATGCAGACCTCCGTGCCCGAACTGATGGACCTGTCAAAAGAGCCGCCGAAAACGTTTGAGATGTATGGACCCGATGCGCGCAAGCCGGGCACGTTCGCGGCGAACTGTCTGTTGGCGCGGCGGCTGGCGGAGCGGGGCGTGCGGTTCATTCAACTGTTTCATCGGGGCTGGGACCAACACGGCAACCTGCCCAAAGACATCGCCAGCCAGTGTAAGGACACCGACCAGCCCACCACCGCGCTCATCAAGGACTTGAAAGAACGCGGGATGTTGGATGACACGCTCATCATCTGGGGCGGCGAGTTCGGCAGGACGGTTTACAGTCAGGGCGCGCTGACTCAGGACAACTACGGGCGCGACCATCACGGCAGATGCTTCTCCCTGTTCCTCGCGGGGGGCGGCATCAAAGGCGGCGTTGTCCACGGCGAGACCGATGATTTCTGCTACAACATCGTCAAAGACCCCGTTCACATTCACGACCTGAACGCCACGATTCTCCACTGTCTCGGCATTGACCACGAGCGGTTGACCTTCAAATATCAAGGGCGCGACTTCCGCCTGACCGACGTGAGCGGGCGCGTGGTGAAGGAGATTTTGGCGTGAACAATGAGCAACGGAGCGGTGGAGTATTGGAGTATTGGAGTATTGGAAAACAGCATGACTCCATCACTCTATCGCTTCTCACTCCCCCGCTCCACCGTTCTTCTTCCCCTTCCCGCCTTGCAGATAGAACACCCAGCCCGGCACGCTCGCGAGGGCGACGACGAGGCGGTAAAGGAGAGAGTGGAGGAGTCCCACCTGTTCAGGAATTTGGATTTGCTTGAAGAGCAAGACGCTGGTGATTTCGCGGATGCCCAGACCGTTGGGGCTGATGGGGAGCATGGAGGCGATGGTGAGGACGGGGACGAAGAACGCCATCGTGCGGAACGGGGCGTCGTAGCCGCAGGCTTGGATGAGCAGGGTGTTGAGCGCGACCATGCCGGTTTGGAAGAGAAACGAAAGCGCCATCACCCCCATCAGGGTTTTGGGGCGGCGGCTATACACGCGCAGACATTCGTAGAGTTGCGTGAGTTTTTTGTGGACGGGTGCGGGCAGCCAGCGCGTGCGGAGCGCGACGCTGAGGACGAGAACGGCAACCGCCACGCCGCTGCAGGCAATCGCGGCGAAAATGAGCAGGCGTAGTTCGTTCTGCCCCACGAGCGCAGGCGTGAGGGCGGCACCGATGAAGCCGATAATGAGCAGGGCGATGAAGCCGGTGAGACGTTCGGCAAAGATGGAGAGCATGACAACGCCGAGGTGTCCTTTTTCTTTCGCCGCGAGATACGCCCGCATCGCGTCGCCGCCGATGATGGTGGGCAGAAACAGGTTGAAGAACATGCCGATGAAATAGAACCGCGCCAACGTCCGCAGTTGCAGCCGCACGCCCTGCGCTCGCAGTAGGAGTTGCCACTTGAACGCGCTGAGGACTTGCAGAATGACGTAGAACAGCACGCACGCAGCAACGATTGGAACGTTCACGTGCGGCAGCGCTTCAGCGAGTTTGCGCCAGTCTGTTTTCCAAATCAGCCATGCTATCAACGCCACGCCGACGGCAAGACGAACGTAGGTGAGAACGCGACGCTTGGACGAAGAAGATGGAAGAGCAATGTCAGCCATGAATTAACGGAGCGATGGAATGATGGAGTAATGGAGTAATGGAGTAATGGAGTAATGGAGTAATGTTTGACAGTTCTACGACTCCACCACTCCATTACTCTATTGCTCCATCGCTCCATCGCCTTTTGTTCGTGATGAGCGCATACTTGCGATTCTCACCGAGAAGTATATCACAATGCGCGGCGGAGAGTTGGGGTTTGAGTTTTTTGAGTTCTTCTTTTTCAATCAGGCAGAAGACACCTTTGCCGCTGCGCGCGTATTTCAGGAGCGCGGCGCGGGCGGCGCGAAGCGATTCACCAAGAGGTTTTTCCGTTACGTCGCGCCCATCGCCGTAGATGTCGGGGGACGGCAGGGGTGGGAGGTCAATGATGCGGCGCGAACTGCCGAAGGCGCGTCCGACGTAGAAGTGAAAACTCGTCAGGTCGTCCTTGCCGTTGGCGCGGAATTCGATGATGAGGTCGTCGACGTCGGCTCGCTGCGCGATGCGCTCCACGAGCGGGGCGATGGCTTCGCGTTGCAGAATGATTTTTGCGCCCTGCCACGTGCCCATGATGAAAATAATGCCCGTCAACGCCGTCGCCACAAACAACCCGCGCATTGTGCCGCGCCGCGCCGCCACGGCGCAGAGTGCGCTGCCGATGAGCAACGCGCCGCCGACCCAGAGAACCGTCGGAATCATCTGCGAGGGCGGGAGTTTCTTGAAGGTGCGCATGACCGCTATCAACCCGACGAGCATCACTATCATCACGGCGTTGAGCCACCAACTCGCCCGCCGCTGCCAGACGGCGGCGGGGGGGGCATCCCGACCCAACCAACCCCAGCCAACCTCAGCCAACTCAACAACAAGTTTGCTCAGTTTGCTAAGGTTTGCTGTTTCCCTTCCCCTGCCGTTCCCCGCAATAGCCTCCGCCCATTCCTTGCCCACAATCAACGCCAGCGCGGGGAAGCACGGGAGAACGTAGGTCGCCAGTTTGCCCTTGCCCAAGGTGAAGAAGAGGAAGATAACAGCGAACCAGAGGTAGCAGAACAAGGTAGAGTGGTGAGTGGTGGCTGTTTTACCACTCACCAGACGCTTGGTATCCCGCCACGCTGTCGCAACGAAGTGGGGCGTCCACGGAAACGCGCCGACGAGGATGACGATGGCGTAAAAGTAAATCGGATATTCGTCGTGATACCTGCCGCCGTAGCGGGCGAGGTTTTCGCCGACGAGAAAGTAGTGAAGGAACTTGGGGTAGCGCATCTGAACGGCGATGAACCACGGCGCGGCGATGAGGAGATAAACGAGGCAGCCGACAAGGAACTTGCCCCAAGCGACGCGGCGCCACTGGCGCGTTAGCGTGAGATAGAGGATGGCAACAAATGCGGGCAGCGCGAAGCCGACAGGTCCTTTGGTGAGCGTTGCCAATGCCCCCCCTCCGAAGAAAAGCAGATAGTGTTTCCACTGCCCCGATTGGTGCGCCCACCAGAAGCCTAACAGCGTGAGCGCGATGAACGTGCTGAGAATCATGTCCGTCACCAGCGAGCGCGACAGCGCGACATACCACATCATCGTCATCACGACGACGGCGGACGCCGTGCCCGCTGACTTACCGAACATCGTCCGCCCCAACAGAAAAACGATAAACGCGCCTCCCAGTCCCGCCAGCGTCGGACCCAACCGCGCCACCCATTCTTTTAAGCCGAAGACCTTGAGGAGCGTCGCCGTGACCCAATAGACCATCGGCGGCTTGTTGACCCGCTCAATATAGGCGAAGCGCGGCACAATCCAGTCGCCCGACTCCAGCATCTCCCGCGACGCTTCCGCGTAGCGTCCTTCGTCGGGGCTTTGCAGGTTGGGACCGTTCAAATCAAAAAAGAAAACCGCCACGCAGAGCGCGACCAGCCAGATTGGATACCAACTCCGTCTCAAACGTTCACCTTAGCTCTTTACATCTTCCAGTCGCCGCGCCCACAGCAGCAGCGGCATTCCCACCATCAACACGGTGACCCCCACCAACGTCCCGATGCCTGCGTAGGAGAGGCTGGATTGCAGCATGTAAACGCACGTCATACAGAAAAGCAGCGGGACGAGGGGATAAAGCGGGACGCGAAACGAGCGGGCGACTTCGGGTTCTTTCGTGCGCAGCACGAACAACGACAACCCCGCCAGCAGAAAGAAGAACCAGAACACCGGCGTGATGTAATCCACCATCGTTGAAAATCCCTCGCGTGTGAACGCGCCGAATATCACCAACGCCAGCGCAATCACGCCCTGAGCCAACAGCGCACGCGTCGGCGTGTTAGTGCGCTCGTTCCAGCGTCCGAGAAAACCAAACAGCGCGAAGTCCCGTCCCATTGCGTAGTTCGTGCGCGCGCCGGTGAAGACCGTCGCGTTGACTCCCCCCAATGCGGAGACGGCGATGAGAAGGCTGACGAACTTGGCTCCGCCTTCGCCCACGACGCGGCGCATCAGGTCGGCTGCCACCGCTTGCGACTGGCTTATCCCCGTCAAACCCAAGCCTTTCAGGTAAGCAAAGTTGACAAGCCAATAAATCGCCGTGATGATGCCGATGCCATAGAGCAGCGCCCGCGTCATGTTACGCCGCACGTCGCGCAACTCCGCCGAAACGTAAGCCGCTTCGTTCCAGCCGCCGTAAGCATACAGCACGAAAATCATTGCCAGCCCCACCATTGACGAATGCTGAGAGGGAGGTGGTGTCCCAGCTTTCGGGGCGTCGGGGAGAGCGGTCGCAAAGACAAGCCCCGCGACGACGACGGAGAGCAAGCCCATCACCTTCGCCGCCGTCAGCACGTTCTGGGTCCACTTGCCTTGCTGGACGCCCGCCACGTTCAGCGCGGTTGTGACGATGATGGCGAGAGCCGCATAAACAGACGGAGCGTGCTCGCCGATTGGCGCCAGTTTCGCCACGTAGTCACCGAATACAAACGCCACCGTCACAATCGAGCCGGTTTGAATGACCATCATCCGCGCCCAAGCAAACAGAAACGCGATGTCCCTGCCGAAAGCGCGGGTGAGGTAATGATAGTCGCCGCCCGCGTGAGGATATGCTGTTGCTAACTCCGCATAACACAGTGCGCCGATGAGAGCCATCGCGCCGCCCGCCAGCCACGTGAGCAGAAAAGCGATGTCGCTTCCTGTGTTAGCGGCGACGAGAGAGGGCGTCTTGAAAATGCCCGCCCCGATGACGATGCCCACGATGAGGGCAACGGTGTCCACGACCGAGAGCGTGGGCTTGGGCGCTGCGGCGTTGTCTGTCATGGGTATACGGAACTATGGGGAACGGCAGGGGACGACGGGGAACGGCAGGGAACGACGGGAAACGACGGGAACTGAGGAGGAATTTCCTGTCGTTCCCTGCTGTTCCCTCCTGTTCCCCGTTGTTTCCTGTCGTTCCCCGTCGTCCCCGTCGTTCCCTGCCGTTCCCCGTCGTCCCCGTCGTTCCCTGCCGTTCCCTACTTCTTCCCCTTCTTCTGCGCCTCCCCTGTCATGGGCACGAACATCACCGGGAGCAGAGCAGATTGCACCAACTTGCCGCCTTTCTTCTCCAGCAGGTAAAGTTCCTGCCCTGCGCGCCCGCCGACAGGGATGACCATTCTGCCGCCTTCTTTGAGTTGCTCCACCAGCGGCTGCGGCACGTGGTCGGGCGCGCAGGTGACGATGATGCTGTCAAACGGCGCGCTCTCCTCCCATCCCTTGTAGCCATCGCCGATTTTGACGGAGACGTTTTTGTAACTCAAACGCTTGAGCGTCTCTTCCGCCCGCTTGCCCAGCGACTCGACGATTTCGATGGTGTAAACTTCCTTGACCAACTTGGACAGCACGGCGGCTTGGTAGCCCGAACCCGTGCCGACCTCCAGAACTTTGTCCGTCGGTTTGGGCTTGAGTTGCTCGGTCATGAACGCGACCACGTAAGGCTGGCTGATGGTCTGCTCCTCGCCGATGGGCAGCGCGCGGTCCTCATACGCCCGCGCCCGTTGAGCGGGCGGCACAAACTCGTGACGTGGCACGACGCGCATCGCTTCAATCACGCGCTTGTCTTTGACGCCGCGCGCCACAATCTGTCGCTGCACCATATTCTCGCGGGCTTTGGCGTATGCGTCACTGCCTGCATCGCTTTTGCCCTGAGCGCCCGCCCACAGGCGCAGCAGCACAAAACACACCCCAAACGTCACGCTGATGGCAACAATGGTCAGCCTCTTTCGTCTCATGGGACTCACCTCACATCAACGTCGTGTTCCCTGACGTTTAATTCGACAGAGATGTGCTGACATCCTCCCGTTCAAAGACTGGCAGAATAACGACTCGCGACAGGGCAAAGTTTCTCATCACTTTCTCATGCCCCAGGCACCGCTTGGGCGGTAAACTTATAATTGCGAAAGGGGGTGAGAACAAGGTGCGAAGAGGATTAGGGTTTCTGGTCGCGATGATGCTGACCCTCTCGTGGGTGACGGCGAAGCCGCTGCGCGCCCATGAGGACGACGAGGACGATGTAAGAGAGCACGGCTGGGTGCATGAGGATGACGATGACGACGTGAGAGAGCACGGCTCTATCGTTGGGGTAGTGAACATCACGCCCAAGCAGGCGCAAGAAGAGGCGCAGAAGGTCGTGACGGGCAAGGTCGTCCTCAGCGTGGAATTAGACTATGAACATGGAGCGCCGGTTTATGAGGTGCATTTCGACGATGGAACAGAGGTCAAAGTGGACGCTGTGACGGGCGTTGTGATGTACGTTGAGTTGTCGGATGACCACCACAGAGACCACTCGACCATCACAGGCACATCGCAGTCTCACGACGATTCCGCCGACCGCCGCCATTCAGAGAAGCGTCGAAAAGAGGCTGCTCACCACCGGCGAGACGATTCGTCCCGCCATCGCCCTCGCAAGAGGGAGTCATCCCGCGGGCGCAGACGGTAGGAACGTTTTTCTCTCTGACGGATACCCGGTTTTGTGGTGGCGAGGTGACAGTTCGTTTGGAATTCATTTCATGGTGTCATACCAGACGAACTGTCGTGAGGGTAAGCAAACCGGGTATCCGTCAATTCGTTTTTCTTGGAGGCATGACGTGAATCTGGCTCACGTTCACCTCATACTCAACCACGTTCCGGTGATAGGCATCGCGTTCGGTTTCTTGCTGCTGGTCGGTGGGATGATGAAGAAAAATAGCGACCTGATGAAGGCGAGCCTTGTGTGCTTCGCGATCCTTGCCGTCATCGCGCTGCCCGTGTTTTTTACAGGAGAGCCGGCGGAAGAGAGGGTTGAGCATCTTCCTGGTGTCTCCGAATCAATGATTGAGAGACACGAAGACGCGGCAAAAATCGCCCTCGCGGCGGTCGAATTGCTGGGGTTGGTCGCTCTCGGTGGACTCATCGTCTCCCGCCAGGGGAATACCGTGACTGCCGGGTTCGTCACAATCGCGCTCGTGTTGTCCGTTATCACGGGGGGCTTGATGGCGCGGACGGCGAATTTAGGAGGGCAAATACGCCACACGGAGATTCGGTCAAAATCTCGCTTCGCCGCAGCGACGGAGGCAACGGGATGGGCGACGCAGGAAGGATTTCACGGAAGAAAGCAGGACGATTGAACCCACTCCCATTGGGTGCATTACGCAGAATTTGCCGCCCTGTTGCCACCGCATCGAATTCGGTGTCTAAGAGCGTGTCTAAAAATTCTGTCACGGGCTAGTAGTGCTCGCACGTCCCAAGCGCCTCACCATCAGATGGGTCATCGCCGCATAGATTAGGGCTTCGCTGGTCTCGGGCAGTTCTTCATCGTCTTTGCTCAAGCGTCGGTAGCGTCCCAACCAGCC
>FWPU01012814.1_pt1 | contig 10917 bp, 10 predicted proteins | sample 2228361 | NCBI WGS metagenome assembly FWPU01 (sample SAMEA103939777, study PRJEB20133) | metagenome | reverse complement strand
GATGTGCTGTCGGTTATCAAGGATCAAAGTCTGCACGATGCGCTGTCGGTCAAACAATGAACGATGCGCTGTCGGTCAGCACCTACCTGAGCGCTTACCTCGCCTATCGCTTCGGCTACCGCAGCCATCTGGTCACGACCAAAACCTACATGCAGAAAATTTTCGGGAAGGAAAACGAGCGGGTTGCCAGTCTAGAAGCGCTTGAATTAACCTTTGAGGATTTATTTCTCAACTTCCCAGACCGGGACACACAAGATACAGCCCGCTATTCTGTCTTGGCGACTCGTGACCAGGAGTTTCCGGGACTTCGGGATGTGCAGCAGCGTGTCTTTGTCACAGTAGGGCACCACCGCACCTTATCCTCGGATGAGAGGTCAAACAATCGGGCATACTTGCAGACCCGGAAAGAGAACGGAGGAGGGGGACGCTACAGGTTCGTCTATAAACCGGTCTCAGGGATTTACAACTTGAAGCGCGATGCTCGCCTGCGCCCCCCCGATGGCTTTGTCTGGCCCCCATCTCGTCCCCGAGCGCCAGATTCAACAAGTCTTCGCCCCTCTTCTCACAGCGCGCCTGGACGACTATTGGTAATCGCTGAGCGATTGATTCAGCGGGCGGAAAGGATTCTGGGCAGCGCGATGTCCGTTGAAGACAGCATCTACGGCGCTTTGCTCGCCTTAGAAGCCCAAGAACTTTTAGGCAACCGCACGCCCACGACTGCTCTTGAGGCACTTGCCCTTCGCCAGCAGTTGGAGGTCATTGGCGAGTGTATGTTTTACGGCGTGGAGGCGCATCTGAACGTTAAAGACCGCTTCCGTGAGATTGAGCGGGAGGTGCGCTCGATAGGGCACTGGTTCAACCCCCATGCCCGAAAAGCCGCGGAACTGAACGCCCAAACGGGCATCGTCAACAAATTGACATCGAGGTTCCGGGAGCACAATCAATTCGATGAAGAGCAAGAGTGTCTGAACAAAGCGCGTCAACTGGAGCGGTTCCTGGGGCTGCACGACCCTAACGCAGGGGCAAGATTGTGGGCTTTGGTGGCTTTTCCCTTTCGCTGGTATGTAGAGCGGCTGCTCGGCTCCATGCGCTGGTTTGTCTTAGCACTCGTTGGCTGGGTGGCGCTCTTTGTGATAGCCTATTGCCATTGCTGCAACTGCTTGAAGAAGGACGGGCATACTTTCAGACATGGTTTCGCCGATGCTATCTCGTCCTTCGTCGGCTTACAGCCGCCTCACGAACTGGACAGCCTATTAAAGAGCGACTGGGCATTGTGGCTGAGCATCGCTGCCATCGTGTTGGGTTTTGTTCACCTGGGCATTTTCATTTCGCATTTGTATTCGATGATTGCGCGGAGGTGAGGAATGATGTCTGAGAGCAACACGGCGGATTCACCGCAAGTTAAGGTTCAGAATGAGGATGTCTCCTTATGTGACCAACAGAAGCCTCCCCCCGCTCACGGCGAGCATGGGTCGGTTAAGGTTCAGAATGGGGATGTCTCCTTATGTGACGGGCGTTACAAAGCGGCGGAAGTGCTGAGGGAAATCGCGACCAAGGCAAATATCAGCCTTATTCATGCCGCCGACCTACCTCAGGTAGAGGTGATGGTGGTATTGAACCGAATCTCTCCGAATAATGCTGTGAAGGCAGTGGCAACCGCAGCTGGCTGGGAAGTGATTGAGGATGGAGCGGTCTTTCGGGTTCAGGTGTCTCCACAGTCCCAGTCCCAGACTCAGCCACAATCCTCGGCTTTGCCTCCCTCGGAATCACAAGGTCGGCAGTCCCAGACTCAGCCACAATCCTCGGCTTTACCTCCCTCGGAATCACAAAAAATCTGGGGCTTCAGGTCACTCTTAGTTGCAGGGGGAGTTGTTCTGCTACTATTGGTGGCTATCACCGTGGTTCTCCTGTACAAGGGTGCTGGCACCGAATGGAAGGATGTGTTGCCTCTTGGTATTGTTGCCCTGCTCCTTGCCTTCATCGTGTGGGCAATCGTGAAGATTTGCCAGCCAGAATGAGGCAGACGATGGCAAGAGGGTAAGACTTGTGGTATGGTTCGGGACTCAAACTTCCCACGGTCCAGCACGGATGGTTACATTCCTAACTCTGCCTACGCCCTTGTTGCCCTTTCCTTTTCCCTCATCTACTTTCCCACCCGCTTCTTTCACTTCGCCCACGGCGCGGTGTTTGCGTGGGGGGCGTATCTGTGCTATACCTGCCGTGTGGTGCTAAAGTTTCCCCTTGCGGTTGCAATCCCGCTGGCGGTGTTGGGGACGGCGGGTTTAGGGTTGATAGTTGAGGGTTGGGTTTATCGTCCGCTGCGGCGGCGGGGGGCGACGGGGTTGGTGCTGCTGCTGGCGTCTTTGGGGCTTTACATAGTGCTGCAAAACGTCATCTCGCTTCTCTTCGGGGATGAGGTCAAGAGCCTGCGGACGGGGGAGGTGGTGGAGGGGTTGAGCGTTTTCGGCGCTCGCGTCACGCCGATTCAACTGTGGACGGTCTTCGCAGCCGCTGGGTCATTTGCGCTCATCTGGGCAATTTTGAAGTTCACCCGGTTCGGCAAATCGCTGCGGGCGGTGGCGAGCGACGCGGAACTGGCGGCGGTGCACGGCGTGGACAGCGACCGCATCATCTTAGGTGCATTTGCGCTTGGCTCAGGGTTGGCGGGGTTGGCTGCCCTCTTGGTCGCGCTGGATGTGGACATGACGCCGACGATGGGGCTGAACGCTTTGATGATGGGCGTCGTCGCCATGATTGTGGGCGGCGTGGGCAGCGTGCCGGGGACGCTGTTAGGCGGGCTGCTGCTGGGGCTGGCGCAGCATTGGGGGGTCTGGAAGATTGGCAGCGAGGGGCAGGACGCGATTGCGTTTGCTATCCTTGTGCTGTTCCTGCTGCTGCGCCCGCAGGGGTTTTTCGGGCGGCGGGTGAGGAAGGTGGCGGTTTGACGGTAGGAGGAAGAGTGTGTTATAAGAAAAGAGAAGTCAGAACAACCATCGGGGTGATGAGCCATGTCGCATAAAACGTTAGTTGAGGCTGTGATGGAACGCTTGGGGGACCAAACGCCGCTTGCACCGCAGACCGTGGAGGCAGTCTTAGATACCCTTTCCGAGATGGGGCTGCTGACCCCATCTCAACCGGTAGCCCCACAGACCGCCAGCAGTGCTGACCCTGCTTGGACGATGACCTTTCAAACCTATCTGTCTCTCAGCGGCACGGAGCGGAGGGAGTTGGTTCTCGAGGTCCAGGAGCGCAACCGGGACTGGATTGCGCAGCAACTCAAGGCGCACCGAGCCGCGTGGATTCTGGTCTGCGGGGGTAAGGTCATTGAGTCTTCAACTGACCTGAACGATTACCCCTCTCCTCAGCGGCTGATGCAAGTCGGGCAGGAGCAAGACCGCATCCCTTTTGTGTTCAGTCGCCCTCCATTCTTTGAGGAAACCGTCTGGACGGCGCTGCAAAGCAATGACTTCTATCCCGCTCTTCCCCTCAGCGTCGGGGCAGAGGATTGGGACCATACCAGCTTGCTCGCTCAGGGGAGGAGCCTGACCGCTGACTTGGATACCGGCTCGCCCTACCTCTTCTTCAGTTGGGAGTGGCTGCTCTCCGAGAACCTCGTGACGCCGACCCCTGTGGACTTCCCGCAGACATGGACTCATTTGGGGAGGCAGTATGTGTATTACACGCGCACTCTGCGTGTGGGTGTCGCAGACGAGGGCGGAACGGTGCGCTCCCTACCGATAGCCTGCGAATGTGTGGAGGACTGGCAGAGTAGCCCCCTGTGCGAAGTCAACCCGGCGCGACTGGCGCTGGCGGGCAGGAACTTGCTGCTCCAGTTTCCCCTCACTGTGGAGCTAAACGGGTCGGCGCGGGTAACAAGGGTGACATCGGTTTAAGTGGAATACTTTCTGCACATCCTCATCCTCATTGGCATCTACGTCATCGTGGCAGTGTCCCTCAACCTCGTGGCAGGATACACGGGTCTACTGTCGGTGGCGCACGCGGCGTTTTATGGCGTGGGGGCGTATGTGGTGGCGCTGAGGGGGCTGAAGTGGGGCGCGCCGTTCTGGTTGAGTCTGCCCTGCGCGATAGGGGTGGCTGCATAGATGTCACGGGCGGTCCTTGTCGCGATTCAAAACCGCCGACCGTCGCAGAACGTTCGGGACGGCTTGGCGTATGTGCCGCAGGGGAGTCGGGTGTTCGCGGATTTGACTTTGTCTAAACTCGAGTTGAAAATTGTAACAGGAATTAAAGGGTCAGATGAGCGCGATGACGCCGTGTGGAAAGGTATCCAGTTTGGGGGAGTTGCGGGGACGATGGTTTTTGAGTAAAATGAGGGGCAGACTGATGCTCCGACAGAAAATCATGGAGCAGGGTGAAACGCTGACGGGCAAAGAAATTTTGAAACTATTTGCACTTCACAACAAGGAGCAACGGATGTCTATACGCAAGATTGTTTTCACCTTTTGCTACATCGCGTCTTGTCTCACCGTCACGGCGGTCACCGCGCACGCTAATCCTTACCTGATCAAACTCAAGGAAGGTTGGGGCACGCTGGAAAAAGGGCAGATTGGTCGCAGCGCTGCCATTTTCACGGAAGCCATCAACCTCGACCCCCAACAACCTGCCGCCCACCTCTCGCTGGCGGTGGCGGCGAGCCTCCAACAAGACTGGAAGACCGCCATCGCGGAGTTCCAAACGGTTCTGTCGACTCATCCCCGCGATGCCCTTGTGTGGAACGGTTTGGGGATTGCGCACCTTCAGCAAGGTCAGTCGGCGGATGCGATGGCTTGCTTCGAGAAGGCTCTGGACATTGAACCCGATGACGCGGCGGCGCGAGTTCATCTCGCGTTTACGCTTTGCGTTCACAATCTTCCCGACCGCGCGCTCGAAGAGTGCGAGCGCGTGTTGAAATCCAATCCTGATGCCGACGTGCGCGGCTTCGCGCAGCAAACGCGCGCGCTGGCGTTCCTGCTGAAACGACATCATGAGGAAGCGTTGACGGCGGTGAAAGACGCCCTCGCCCAAGCGACAGCGGCGAGAAACAAACCCTATCCCTCTTGGGTGACGTTAGCCGACACGCGCAACGTTTTCGCGTCCATCGCGCACCCGCTGTTCGTCGCGCAGAAACTGCCCGAGCCGCGCATGATGACGCCGGTGCCGCCCCGACTTGTCGCCGCCAACGGTCAGCCGCAACCGCCCGGTGCCGCAAACGGTAACGACCAACCCGTGCCGACCGGCGGCGTAAACGGCAACGGTCAACCGACCCCGCCGAAGCAAGCAGGCAGGATGCCTGCGCCACAGCCAACGCCCGCGCCACCGCAGCCGCCCACCATCAAAGTCACGTTCAGTCCTTCTGACGACTCCGTGCCGCCGCTCCTTCACGGCGTCGTGACCGTGACGGTGGAAGCCCACAGTTCCACTCCGATCCGTTATCTTCGCTTAGTGGTCGGAAACCGCGTGCGCGCCACTTTCAACGCGCCGCCGTATCAGTGGCGGTGGAATACTCTGGTGGATGACGATGGCGAGTTTGAACTCAGCGTGCGCTGTTATACGACATCGGGCGCGCTGCTGGGCGAAAGTAAGTTCCCCGTGCGCATACAGAACAAAGCGAATGAACTACCTCAGAACGACCGCGAGGCTGCCGAAGCTTCGCTTCGCGCCGAAGCAGAATTTCAAGCACAGGGTAACGGCGCGGCGCCTCCGATGAGCAGCGAAGAATTCGACTTCGCCCGACAGCACGCCCGCCCCCTGCTGGCGTTGACGGCGCAGCCTCAGGCGGTGCGCTACCTCAAGGCGAAGATTCACGAAGCGCAGGAGGATTGGGCAGCCGCCTACGATGCGCTAATGGAGATTTACGCGGACGCCCCTTCCTATCTCGACGTGCGGGCGCAGGTGCTGACCCTGCGCGAGCGACTTTACAAAGTCCCTGTCGAGGACGTGCTGGAAGTTCAGTTCGTGCCCGGCGCGGGCAACGTGGTCGCGTTGACGTTTGATGACGGACCCCGCTCGCCCTACACGGAACGGATTCTGGAGACGCTGCGTCAATACAACGTCAAAGCCACGTTCTTCGTGGTGGGCAAGATGGTGGACAACAATCCCGACCTGACGTTAGCCATCCTGAAAGACGGACACGAGTTTGCCAATCACAGTTACCTGCACTACAACATGGCGCGTATGACACCGCTTGACCTGGAGAGGGAGATCCTGCGCTGTGAACACGCCGTCCGCAAAGTGACGGGGAAAGAGATTCGCATGTTCCGTCCGCCGGGCGGACAATACGATGAAGAGGTGCGTCAAGCCATCGCGGGCTTGGGCTACCAGACGATTTTCTGGACGGCAAACATTACTTCCTTTCCGTTGTTGCCGCCCTCCCAGATTGCGGAAAAATTAGTTGAGCGCGTCGGGCAAGGGGGTATCATTCTCTTGCATAACGGCATGGACAAGTCCGCGTGGGTGCTTCCGCATCTGCTGCGACTTCTCAGACTGCGCGGCACGCACATTGTGACGGTGAGCGAATTGCTGGAGATGCAGAGGAGGAAATAAATCTGTAGCCTAGCCCCTCGTGAGCGTCGTCCTTATACATTCGAAATCCGAAATTCGAAACAAATTCGAATTCTCAAAGAACGGCAATGAGTAAAACCTCTTTAACTATCGTTTTCCTCCTGTCCCTTTCGCTGCCCTGCGCGGCGGCTGCCCCGTCACTGCCTCTGCTCAATCCCAACGACTCGCCGTTTCCGCAATCGTCGCTGGCGGACTTCTCTTTTCTGCTCGACGCGCCCGCTGGGAAACACGGCTTCTTGACGACGCGCCCGGATGGACACTTCTATTTCGCCGACGGCACGCGGGCGCGGTTCTTCGGCATCAACATCGCCAACAACAGCATCTTTCAATCACCTGACGCGATTGACAACATGGTCGCGGTGTTTCGGCGGGCGGGCATCAACCTCGTCCGTTTCCACCACATTGACGAGCGCGGCGGCATCATTGACTTGACCCGCGACGACTCCCGACGCCTCGACCCGGAGAAACTCGACCTGCTCGACTACTGGATTTTCAAGTGCAAGCAGGCGGGTATTTACGTCTATCTCGACCTGCTCGACTACCGCACCTTCAAGCCCGGCGACGGCGTGCCGAACGCGGCGACGCTGGGGCGCGGCGCGAAACCTTATGTCGTTTTCAACCGCCGTCTCATTGACCTGCAGAAGGAATATGCCGAGAATCTGCTGCGCAGTCACGTCAACGCTTACACTGGTCTGCCCTACGCCGACGACCCCGCCATCGTGATGATTGAACTGTTCGACGAAAACGGACTCTTCATGAAGCGCGAGGCGTGGCGGTCGCTCGCCGAACCTTACGCCACTGAATTCAAGCGACTGTGGAACCGCTGGCTCAAACTCCGCTACGGCAACACGGACGCCTTGGCGAAAACGTGGACGAACCACAAAGGCGAGTGCGCGCTGATGCCCGGCGAGGATTTGGATAAGGGCACGGTGGAGTTGCCGTTGATGGACCTCAACAAACCTTCGACGGGTTACGCTCGTTCCCTCTCCTCCCCTGCCCGACGCAACGATGGGGCGCGGTTCGCTTACGACGTTCATCGCGCCTACTACCGCGAGATGAAAACTTACCTGCGCGGCTTGGGGGTGCGCGTGCCGCTGACGGCGATTGTGCGCCAAGACGATTTGCCCGATTTGAAAGCGGTGGCGGAGGAGCTGGATTTCGTCGGCAACAACTTTTACTGGGACCATCCGTCGTGGCGGGCGAAAGAGGATTGGAAACTGCCGTCGTTCTTCACCGGCAACAACCCCATTAACGAAGACGGCGCGCGCGGCGTGGCGCCCGCGCTGGCTATTACCAAAGTGCGCGGCAAGCCGCTCGTCTGCCGTGAATGGAACTACTGCTACCCCAACCCCTATCGCAGCGCGGGTATCATTGAGGCAACGGCATACGCTTCGCTGCAAGATGTGGACTGTCTCATCCTGTTCACCTACGACTCCGTCACCACGCGCATCGGTTACTTCGACGTTCACGCCGACCCGTCGCGCTGGGGGCTGGTGGCGATTGCGGCGAAGATGTTCTTGCAGCGTGATGTGGCGCCGTCGCGTCTGTCCGTTTCCGCCGCCCACTCGCAGGTCGGCACGTTCTCGTATGCGCGCTATCTGCGCCCGTTTTACAGCCTCGCCTGGGTCAGCCAGATTTACAATGATTTCTTTGACGACACTTACAACGCCAAAGCCAGCTTCGTCATCAGCGATGGGCGCGACACCGTGAGCAAATATCGCGGCGCGCCGACGCTGCTTTACACGCAGAGCAAAAACCTCGATCTCTACGACAAACAGCGGCTTGAAACGGGGCGATACATGGACGACTATACGGTCAACCCCCTCGGCCGTGGAACGTTTCCGTGGAGGTTTGACGGCATCCTGTTTGGGGACGGCTCGCAGCGGACGTTCGCCACGTCGACACCCGTGTTCAGTTTGGCAGACGTGCTGGCGCAGAAAATGGTCCCGATTGGGCAAGCCGAGGAGCAAGGCGCGGCGTATGGCTTCTACGACCCCAAAACGGGCAATTATGTTTTCAACTACCTCAGCGACTCCGGCGTGCTGCGGGTGGCGCTGGACGCGCTGGGACGCCTCGCCAGAAACCCGAACATTTCGCACCGCTGCACTGAGACGCGCGTCTTCATGTCGGACACCAGCGAACTCGTGCGGCAGAGCGCGGAGGGGCGACTGTTCATTCACACGCCCACCACCCAAGCCGTCGTCGGCAACATCGGCAGCGATGAAATCGCCTTCTCTGCCCTGCGCATCAAAGCCAACGGAACAGGCGCGCTCGTTGCGACTTCGCTGGACGGCAAGCCGCTATCCAACTCGCAGCGCTACCTCGTCAAGATGGTGACGGACGCCAACAACACCGGCGAGGACGTGACGCCAACGCGACTCAACGGCGCGGCGCGTTACAAACTCGCCGCGTTCGGACAAGCCCCCGTCCTCACGAGCGGAGCGCCAGCGTCCCCGCCCATTCAAGTTGCCATCGGCTCGCGCAAGTTGCTGGAAATCTATCTCACCAAAGGAACGTTTGAAATGGTCGTGGACCGCAACACCTCGTATTTCTACTGTGACACGCCGCACATCGAATTCGCCTTTGACCGTGACCCCGATCGCTTGAACGTCGTCAGTTACCAACTCGACGGCACGCAGCAACTCCTTACTGCTCACTCGCCCTTCAAATACCCCGAAGGGGCGGCGTTCGTCCGAGTGACGACAAAGTAACGACATGGTTCATGAGCCAATGAGTCAATGGTCAATGGGGGCATGAGTCAATTGACTCATTGCCCCATTGACTCATTGACCATCAGAGATGAAGTTCATCGCCGACGTCATGTGCGGCAAGCTCGCCCGCTGGCTGCGCATTCTGGGCTACGACGTGCGCTACAACGCGAGCATGGACGACGACGACCTTGTGGAAATGGCGTTGGAAGAAGACCGCGTGCTGCTCACCCGCGATGCCAAAATGCTCCTGCGCCGCCACCTGCCGACGCACCTGCTGATTGCCAGCGACGACTGGAAGGAGCAACTCGCGCAGGTCGTCCAACGATTCGCATTGGACACGGTATCCAACCGCTTCTCGCGCTGCGTGGACTGCAACGAGCCGCTCATCTCCATCGAAAAATCAGAGGCGCAATATCGCGTCCCCAACCACGTCTTCGACGCCCACGACACCTTTTACACCTGCCCCCAGTGCCGCAAAGTTTTCTGGGCAGGGTCGCACATCGAGAGGGGAAGGAAGGTGTTAGACAGTTTGTTTGCTGCGGATGCGGAGGCGAGGGAGTCAACTAACCAATTGGCTCCCTGATTCAATGACTTCCACCTTGCCATCTTCTTTGCGTCGCAGCCGCGCCACTCGCACGTTCGGGTCGTGGTCGAAGAGGCAAAGCCAGTTCTCCTCAATCACACGGGGTAGTCTCTCCAACTTCCGCCTCATCGTCTCCAACGGCAACACGTCAAACGCCATGTTCCACGCCGGTTTCAGGTGCGCCGTTGTGGGAATGAGGTCGGCAAAGTAAATCGCCTTCTCGCCGTTGGATTCCAGCAGCACCGCCTGATGCGCTCGTGTGTGCCCGCCCGTTACCCACGTTCGCACGCCGGGCGCAATCTCCGCCTCCCCGTCCATCAAATCCAACACACCCGCCTCTTGCAGCGGCATGAAATCTTCCAACGAGTAATCACGCCGCAGGATGGACAACTCGCTCTGCGCGTCCTCAAACTCCCCGCGCTGAACGATGTAGCGGGCGTTAGGAAAACTCGGCTGCGGTTTGCCATCAATGAGTGCCAACGCCCCGCCCACGTGGTCAACGTGCAAATGCGTCAGCAAAACTGTGTCCACATCTTCCGCCTTCACACCCTGCGCCGACAGCGCGGCAACGATGTCCTCCCCTTCCAAGCCCCAAATCTCCCGCTCTTTTGGCGTCATCTTCGTCCCGCAGCCCGTGTCCACCAAAATCGTCCTGCCCGCCGTGCGAATCAGCAGGCAGTTGGTCTCCATCAAAATCCGGTTCCGCTCGTCCGGCGGAAAATGCCGCGCCCAAAGAACTTTGGGCACAACCCCAAACATACCCCCGCCGTCCACCCGAAACCGCCCGCCGCTGACGACGAGCAACTCCATTTCTCCCAGACGCATAGTTAGGGGGAAGGAAGGGGAAGGAGGGGGAAGGAAGAGGAAGGAAGAGGAAGGAAGGGGAAGGAAGGGGAAGGAAGGGGAGAAGACAAGAAACACAACAGGGGAACACCGACCGTCTTCTCAGAGGCTGTCTTGAAAGTCCATCGCCCGCTGATTCCCCATGATTAAAATCATGGGCTACGGGGACAAAGTCCGATGAATCGGACTGGAAAACGCGGTCATCCCGATTCATCGGGA
>FWPU01012812.1_pt1 | contig 10918 bp, 9 predicted proteins | sample 2228361 | NCBI WGS metagenome assembly FWPU01 (sample SAMEA103939777, study PRJEB20133) | metagenome | reverse complement strand
CTCCGAGGCCGGCGCCGGCCCCGCGGAGCCTGAGCGCCGAGGCCGCCTACGGGGTGGCCCTGGCCACCTTCCGGGCCCGCGAGCACGGCCAGGCCGTCCTCGAGTTCCTCGACGTCATCGCGCGCCACCCGCGCCATCCGCTGGCGGCGAACGCCCAGTACTGGATCGGCGAGGCGTACTACGAGCAGCGCGACTACCGGCAGGCGCTGGTGGAGTTCCAGAAGGTGCTCGAGTACCCCAACATCAACGGCAAGTCCCCCGACGCGCTCCTCAAGATGGGCCTCTGCTACGTCCGGCTGCGCGAGCCCGCGCGCGCCCGCGAGGTGTGGCGCCGGGTGGTCGAGGAGTATCCGGGCTCGGAGTCCGCCGCGCGGGCGCGCGCCCTGCTCCGGGAGCGGCCCACGGCGCGCCGCTGACCGTTCACGCCGGCAGTCGTCGGCGGCCTCCGCCGTCGTGTATCGGTTCGGATTCTTGACCGGGGGGCGCCGGCCGGCCACAGTACGCGCATGGTCCTCGCCCCCGGCGACCCGTCGTATCCGGCGCTGCTGGCGGCCGTGCCGTCGCCGCCGCGTCTCTGGGTGCGCGGCCGCCTGGAGGCCGGCGATGCGCTGGCGATCGCCGTCGTCGGCGCCCGCCGCGCCACCCCGTACGGGCTGGCCGTCGCCGAGCGCCTGGCCTTCGATCTGGCGGCGCGGGGCGTGACGATCGTCAGCGGGATGGCCCGCGGCATCGACGCCGCCGCGCATCGCGGGGCCCTGGCCGCGGGCGGGCGCACGGTGGCCGTGCTGGGCTGCGGGGTGGACCTCGTGTATCCGTCCGAGCACCGCCGCCTGCGCGACGACATCGAGACGCGGGGGGCCATCGTCTCGCAGTTCCCGCCGGGCACGCGCCCGCTGCCGGGCCACTTCCCGGCCCGCAACCGCACCCTGGCCGGGCTCGCGCTGGGCGTCGTGGTCGTGGAGGCGGGCGAGCGCTCGGGCGCCCTGATCACCGCGCGATTGGCGGGCGAGCTGGGGCGCGAAGTGTTCGCCGTTCCAGGCAAAATCACCGCCGAGCAGAGCGCGGGCCCGCATGGCCTCATCCGGGATGGTGCTACACTGATTCGAGATTGGACCGATGTGGTGCAGGAATTGCCGGAGCCGTGGCGTCACGCGCTGCGCGTCCCCGAGAACGACGGCGGCGCGGGGCGACCGGAGGCGGGAAGCGAGGAGGGCCGGGTGCTCGCGCTGCTGAGCGCTGACGAGCCGAGGCACATCGACGCGCTGATCGCGCAGGTGGCGCTGCCGCCCGCGCGCCTGGCGGCGGCGCTGGTCGGACTCGAGCTCGGCGGCTGGGCCCGCCAGCTCCCGGGCCAGCGATGGATCGCCGCGCGGGCGCCGGCCGGGAGGCGCTAGTGCCGCGCGCATCGCAGAACGGCCGGGCCCTCGTCGTCGTCGAGTCGCCCACCAAGGTCAAGACGATCCAGAAGTACCTGGACGGCAAGTTCATCGTGAAGGCCTCCATGGGCCACGTCCGCGATCTGCCCAAGTCGACGCTGGGCGTGGACCTCAAGCGCGACTTCCGGCCGAAGTACGTGGTGACGCCGGGGAAGAAGAAGGTCCTGGACGAGCTGCGGAAGGCGGCCGAGAAGGCCGACGCGCTGTTCGTGGCCACCGACCCCGACCGGGAAGGCGAGGCCATCGGCTGGCACCTGGCGCAGGAGCTGCCCGTCGACAGGAAGAAGATCTACCGCGTCACCTTCAACGAGATCACCGAGCGCGCGGTGCGGGCGGCGTTCCAGCAGCCGGGGCGGATCGACCTCCGGAAGGTGGAGGCCCAGCAGGCCCGGCGCATCCTCGACCGGCTGGTCGGCTACAACCTCTCGCCGCTGCTGTGGGAGAAGGTGCGGCGCGGGCTCTCCGCCGGCCGCGTGCAGTCGGTGGCCGTGCGCCTCATCGTCGACCGCGAGCGGGAGATCGAGGCCTTCCGGCCCGAGGAGTACTGGTCGCTGCACGCCCGCCTGGAGGGCCACCGGCCGCCGCCCTTCGTGGCCACCCTCCGCGAAGTCGGCGGCGAGAAGGCTCAGCTGCCCGACGAGGCGGCCACCCGGGCCGTCATGGCCGGCCTGGAGGGGGCGACCTTCGTCGTGCGGTCGGTCACCCGCGGCGAGCGCCGCCGCCACCCGTCGCCCCCCTTCATCACCTCGACCCTGCAGCAGGAGGCCGGCCGCAAGCTCGGCTTCTCGGCCAAGAAGACGATGACGGTGGCCCAGCAGCTCTACGAGGGCGTGGACGTCGGCGAGGCGGGCGCGGTCGGCCTCATCACCTACATGCGCACGGACTCGGTGCGGGTGGCCCGCGAGGCCCAGGAGGAGGCGCGGGCCTGGGTGGCCGAGCGGCTGGGGCGCGAGTACCTGCCGGAGACGCCGCCGGCCTACCGCTCGCGCGGCAGCGCGCAGGAGGCCCACGAGGCGATCCGGCCCTCGGACGTGCGCCGCGATCCGCGGGCGATCGCCCGCCACCTGACCAGGGATCAGCTGGCCCTCTACCGCCTCATCTGGGAGCGGTTCCTGGCCAGCCAGATGAACCCGGCCGTCTTCGACACGGTGGCTGCCGACATCGAGGCCGGCCGCTGCCTGTTCCGGGCCCAGGGGCAGACGGTGCGCTTCAAGGGGTTCATGGCCGTCTACGTCGAGAGCCGGGAGGATGAGCCGGGGACCGAGGACGAGGACGCCGAGCGCACGATGCCGGAGCTGGAGGAGGGCGAGCGGCTGGCGCTGCTGGGGCTCGAGCCCAGGCAGCACTTCACCCAGCCGCCGCCGCGCTACACCGAGGCCTCGCTGATCAAGGCCCTGGAGGAGCTGGGGATCGGCCGGCCGTCCACCTACGCCTCGATCCTGAGCACCATCATCAACGACCGGGGCTACGTCCGGCGCGAGCGCCGGACGCTGTTCCCCACCGAGCTCGGCATCGAGGTGACGGACCTGCTGAAGCCGTTCTTCCCCGAGATCATGGACGTGGAGTTCACGGCCCAGATGGAGAGCGAGCTGGACAAGGTCGAGGAAGGCGAGCTCCGGTGGGTGGACGCCGTCCGCGACTTCTACGGCCCGTTCCAGAAGGACCTGGCCCGGGCCCGGGGCAAGATGCGCAACGTCAAGGTGGGCGAGGAGACGGGCGAGCCCTGTCCCGAGTGCGGCCAGCCGCTCAAGGAGCGCTGGGGACGGTTCGGCAAGTTCATCGCCTGCTCCGCCTACCCGGAGTGCCGGTACACCCGCAACGTGGGCGGCAACGGGCGGGTGGAGGACGAGCCGACGAACGAGACGTGCCCCACCTGCGGGCGGCCGATGGTGGTCAAGCACGGCCGGTACGGGAAGTTCATCGCCTGCTCCGGGTACCCCGAGTGCAAGACGACGAAGCCGGTCACCCTGGGCATCGCCTGCCCGCAGCCGGGCTGCGCGGGCGAGCTGGTCGAGCGGCGCTCGCGGCGCGGCCGGACCTTCTACGGCTGCTCGGCGTACCCGGCCTGCACCTACGTGCTGTGGCAGCGGCCGGTGGCCGAGCCCTGCCCGAAGTGCGGCGCGCCGTTCGTCACCGAGCGCACCGCCCGCGGCCGCACCCTGCGCGCCTGCGTCCGGGAGGGATGCGACTTCCGGCGGGAGGTCGAGCTGCCGGTCACATGACCGATCCGCTGGAGATGTTCCTGCGGTATCTCGCAGTCGAGAAGGACGCCTCGCCCCACACGCTCCGCGGTTACCGGACGGACCTGGAGCAGTTTCGGCGGTACCTGGCCGGCGCGGGCCTGGACCGTCTGGAGGACGTGGATGCCCGGGCCGTCCGCGGGTGGCTGGCCCGCCTGCACGCCCGGGGCCTGGACCCGTCGTCGGTGGCCCGCAAGCTGGCCGCGGCGCGCTCCTGGTTCCGGTTTCTCGTCCGCCGCGGCCGGCTGCCCCGCAGCCCGGCCGCCGATATCCGGGGCCCCCGGCTGCCCCGCAAGCTGGTGTCCTTCCTGCCCGCGGACGAGACGTCGGCCCTCCTCGACGGCCCGGCCCTCGGGGCGCGCGACGCCGCCATCCTGGAGCTGCTCTACGCCACCGGGCTGCGGGTCTCGGAGCTGGCCGGCCTGGACGTGGACGACGTGGACCGGGCCCAGCGGACCGTGCGGGTCCTCGGCAAGGGGCGGCGGGAGCGGATGGTGCCCTTCGGGGCCCGTGCCGCCCGCGCGCTCGACACCTACCTGGGGCTCCGGGGCGGCGCGCCGGGGCCCCTGTTCCTCAGCGGCCGCGGCCGCCGCCTGGGCGTGCGCAGCCTCCACGACCTGGTCCGGCGCCGCGCCCGCCAGGCGGGCATCAGCCGGCGGGTGAGCCCGCATACCCTGCGCCACACGTTCGCGACCCACCTGCTGGATGCGGGGGCCGACCTTCGCCTGATCCAGGACCTCCTGGGGCACCGGCGCCTGGCCACCACGCAGCGGTACACTCACGTGGGGAGCGCGCAGCTGATGCGCGTGTACGACGCCGCCCACCCGCGGGCCCGGGCCGGCGGGGAGGCCGGTCTCCGGGCGGCGGGCGGGGGCGAGAGCCGGGGACGAGCGCGGGAGGGGCCATGACGGGGACGCTGCGGGCGACGACGGTGCTCTGCCTGCGCCATCGCGGGCAGGTGGCGATGGCCGGCGACGGGCAGGTGACGCTCGGCAACACCGTCGTGAAGATGGGCGCCCGCAAGGTCCGCAAGCTGTATCACGACCGGGCGCTGGCCGGATTCGCCGGGGCCGCCGCCGACGCCTTCACCCTCTTCGCGCGCTTCGAGGCCAAGCTCGAGGAGCACCGCGGCAACCTGGCCCGGGCCGCGGTGGAGCTGGCCAAGGACTGGCGGGCCGACCGGGTGCTCCGCCGCCTGGAGGCCCTGCTGGCGGTGGCCGACCGGGAGCACAGCTTCATCGTCTCCGGCACCGGCGACTTGATCGAGCCGGACGACGGGACGATCGGCATCGGGTCCGGGGGGCCCTTCGCCCTGGCCGCCGCCCGGGCGCTGATGGCGCACTCGGACCTGGACGCCAAGGCGATCGCGACGGAGGCCATGCGGATCGCCGCCGGCATCTGCGTCTACACCAACGACACCCTGACGGTCGAGGTGCTGTGACCGCCAACGCGCTGACGCCGGCCCAGATCGTGGCCGAGCTGGACCGCTACATCGTGGGCCAGACCCGCGCCAAGCGGGCGGTGGCCATCGCCCTGCGCAACCGCTGGCGCCGCCAGAACCTGCCCCCCGAGCTGCGCGACGAGGTGGCCCCCAAGAACATCATCATGATCGGCCCCACCGGGGTGGGGAAGACCGAGATCGCCCGCCGCCTGGCCCGGCTGGCCCAGGCCCCCTTCATCAAGGTGGAGGCCTCCAAGTACACCGAGGTCGGCTACGTCGGCCGCGACGTGGAGTCCATGATCCGCGAGCTGACCGAGCTGGCCGTGCAGATGGTCAAGGCCGAGATGATGGCGGCCGTGCAGGAGCGGGCCGAGCAGCTGGCCGAGGACCGGGTGCTGGACCTGCTCCTGCCGCGCCGCGCCGGCGAGCCCTTCTCCAGCGGCTCGCTGGAGGAGGTGGGGGGGGCCTCCCGGGAGGCCACCCGCGACAAGCTGCGGGCGCAGCTGCGGGCCGGCAAGCTCGACGACCGCACCGTCGAGGTGGAGACCCAGCAGCCCACGGTGCCCATGGTCGAGGTCTTCTCGGGACAGGGGATGGAGGAGATGGGCATCAACCTGCGCGAGATGCTCTCCAGCATCCTGCCGCCCCGGACCAAGACCCGGCGCATGCGCGTGGTGGAGGCGCGGCGCCTGCTGGTGCAGGAGGAGGCCCAGCGGCTGGTGGACCACGAGGAGGCGGTGGCCCAGGCCATCCGCCGCGTCGAGAACTCCGGCATCGTCTTCCTGGACGAGCTGGACAAGGTGGCGGGCCGGGAGGGCGGCCACGGGCCCGACGTCAGCCGCGAGGGCGTCCAGCGGGACCTGCTGCCGATCGTGGAGGGCTCGGCGGTGACGACCAAGTACGGGATCGTGCGGACCGACCACATCCTGTTCATCGCCGCCGGCGCCTTCCACGTGGCCAAGCCCGCCGACCTGATCCCCGAGCTGCAGGGCCGGTTCCCCATCCGGGTGGAGCTGGACCCCTTGACGCGCGAGGATTTCGTCCGCATCCTGACGGAGCCCCGGAACGCCCTGATCCGGCAGTACGTGGAGCTGCTCAGGACGGAGCGGGTGGCGCTGTCGGTGACGCGGGACGCGGTGGACGCCATCGCCGACATCGCCATGGAGGTGAACGCGGCCACGGAGAACATCGGGGCCCGCCGCCTGTACACGGTCATGGAGAAGCTCTTGGAGGACGTGTCCTTCGACGCGCCGGACATGCCGGGCAAGGAGCTGACGATCGACGCCGACTACGTGCGGGCCCGCCTGGGGGACCTCACCCGCGACCAGGACCTCTCCCGGTACATCCTGTGACCGACGCCCTGCGCCGCGCCGAGATCCTGATGGAGGCGCTCCCGTACATCCGGGAGTTCCGCAACAAGACCGTCGTCGTCAAGTACGGCGGCGCGGCCATGGAGCGGGCCGACCTCAAGCAGCCCTTCGCCCTCGACGTGATCCTCCTCCGCCTGGTCGGCATCAACCCCGTCATCGTGCACGGCGGGGGCCCGCAGATCGGCGCCCTCATGAAGCGCCTGGGCAAGGAGCCGCGCTTCGTGGGCGGCATGCGCGTGACCGACGAGGAGACGGTCGAGATCGTCGAGATGGTGCTGGTGGGGAAGATCAACAAGGAGATCGTGGGCCTGATCAACCACCACGGGGGCCAGGCCGTGGGCCTGAGCGGCAAGGACGCCGGCCTCATCCGGGCCCGCCGCCGGCCGCACCGGCTGCCCGGCGGCGAGGAGGTGGACATCGGGCTGGTCGGCCAGGTGGAGGCGGTGAACGCGGAGCCGATCCGGCTGCTGGAGGAGCACGGGTTCATCCCGGTGATCGCGCCGGTCGGGGTCGGGGCCCAGGGCGAGACCTACAACATCAACGCCGACCTGGTGGCGGGCGAGGTGGCCGCCGCGCTGGGCGCCGAGAAGCTCATCCACCTGACCGACGTGCAGGGCATCCTGGACGGCCAGGGCCGCCTGCTCAGCACGCTGAGCCGCAAGGAGGCGGAGCGGCTGATGCAGGAGGGGGTCATCGACGGGGGCATGCTGCCCAAGGTCGAGTCGAGCCTGCGGGCGCTGGAGGGCGGCACCGCCAAGGCCCACATCATCGACGGCCGGCAGCCCCACGCCATCCTGCTCGAGCTGTTCACCCGCCAGGGCATCGGCACCGAGATCGTGCTGTGAACCCCATCCGCGCGCCGCGCGCCCGCCCGGCGGGCGTCCCGGCGCCGCCGCGGCAGGCATGATGGAGACCCGGACGCTGCTGGAGTGGTCGGCGCGGTATCACACCCCGAACTACGCGCGGGCCCCGATCTGCCTGGTGCGCGGCGAGGGGGCGCGGGTGTGGGACAGCGAGGGGCGGGAGTACCTGGACTTCGGCTCCGGCATCGCGGTGACCTCGCTCGGGCACTGCCACCCGCGCGTGACGGGCGCCATCCGGGAAGCGGCCGCCACCCTGCTGCACGTCTCGAACCTCTACCACTCGGCGCCCCAGACCCACCTGGCCCGGCTGCTGGTCGAGCACTCGTTCGCCGACCGGGTCTTCTTCTGCAACTCGGGCGCCGAGGCCAACGAGGCCGCCATCAAGCTGGCCCGGAAGTACGCCCGGGAGCGGCACGCCTCGGACCGGGTCGAGATCATCACCACCCGCAACTCGTTCCACGGCCGCACCCTGGCCACCGTGACCGCCACCGGCCAGGAGAAGTACCAGCACGGCTTCGAGCCCCTGGTGCCGGGCTTCAAGCACGTGCCCTACAACGACCTGCGGGCGATGGAGCGGGCGATCGACTCCCGCACGGCCGCCATCCTGGTCGAGCCCATCCAGGGCGAGGGCGGCGTGCACGTGCCCGACGACGACTACCTGCCGGGCCTGCGCAAGCTGTGCGACGAGACGGGCGTGCTGCTGATGCTCGACGAGATCCAGACCGGCGTGGGGCGGACGGGGCGGCTGTGGGCCTACCAGCACGCCGGGGTCGAGCCCGACGTCATGACGCTGGCCAAGGCCCTGGCCAACGGCGTCCCGATCGGGGCCATGCTGGCGCGCGACGAGATCGCCGCCGTGCTCACGCCGGGCTCGCACGGCTCCACGTTCGGCGGCACCCCGTTCGTGACGGCGGTGGCGCTGGCCACGCTCACGACGGTCCTGGACGAGGGGATCCCCGAGCGCGCGGCCCGGGTGGGCCGCTACCTCGTGGAGCGGCTGCGGGCCCTGGCCGGCGGCCGTCCGGACGTCGTGGACGTCCGGGGCCGCGGGCTGCTGATCGGGGTGGAGCTGACGCGGCCGGCCGCCCCCCTGGTGGACGCCTGCCGGGAGGCCGGCCTGCTGGTCCTCACCGCCGGCGAGCGCGTGCTGCGGCTGGCGCCGCCGCTGATCGTGGACGAGCGCGACTGTGACCGGGCGCTGGCCGTCGTCGAGCGGGCGCTGGAGGCGGCCGCCCGGTGACCCACTTCCTGTCCTCGGCCGACCTCACCCGGGAGCGGGTCCTCCACCTGTTCCGGGTGGCGGCCGCGCTCCGGCAGGGCTGGAAGGCGGGCCGCCGCGGCGCGCCGCTGGCCGGCCGCACGCTGGCCCTCATCTTCGAGAAGCCCTCCCTGCGCACGCGGGTGACGTTCGAGGTGGGCATCGTGCAGCTGGGCGGGCGGGCCGTCTACCTGGCCGGCCCGGAGATCGGCATGGGCACGCGGGAATCGGTCCCCGACGTCGCCCGCAACCTCTCGCGCTGGGTGGACGGCATCGCGGCCCGCGTCCACGCTCACGCCACGGTCGAGAGCCTGGCCCGTCACGCCACGGTGCCGGTGGTGAACGCCCTCAGCGACGTCGAGCATCCCTGTCAGGCCCTGGCCGACTTCTTCACCCTCTGGGAGCGCGGCATCGACCTCGGCGCCATGCGCCTGGCCTGGATCGGCGACGGCAACAACGTCTGCCACTCCCTGATGCTGCTGGGCGCCCTGTTCGGGACCGACATCGTGGTGGCCACGCCGCCGGGCTACGAGCCCGATGCGCGCATCCAGGCCGCCGCCCGGCGGCTGGGGGGACGGCTGACCGTCACCACCGAGGCCCGGGAGGCCGCCACCGGGGCCGACGTGCTGTACACGGACGTCTGGGTCAGCATGGGCCAGGAAGCCGAGCGGGCGCGCCGCCTGGAGGCCTTCGGCCGCTACCAGGTCAACGAGCGCCTGCTGGCCTGCGCCAAGCCCTCGGCGCTGGTGATGCACTGCCTGCCGGCGCACCGGGGCGAGGAGATCACCGACGCGGTGCTGGACGGGCCGCAGAGCATCGCGCTGGACCAGGCCGAGAACCGGCTGCACGCCCAGAAGGCCGTCATCCTGGACCTGCTGGGAGGCTCGGTGGACGATGTCTGACCCCAAGCGGGTGGTGCTGGCCTACTCGGGCGGTCTCGACACCTCGGTGATCCTGCGCTGGCTGATCACCCGCTACCGCTGCGAGGTGGTGGCCTTCTGCGCCGACCTGGGGCAGGGGGAGGAGCTGCTGACCGTCCGGGACAAGGCGCTGCGCACGGGGGCGGCGGCCGTCCACCTCGTGGACCTGCGCGAGACGTTCGTGAAGGACTTCGTCTTCCCGATGCTGCGGGCGGGCGCGGTGTACGAGGGCGGGTACCTCCTCGGGACCTCCATCGCCCGCCCGCTCATCGCCCAGGCCCAGGTCGAGATCGCCCTGCGCGAGGGGGCGGACGCGCTCGCCCACGGGGCCACCGGCAAGGGCAACGACCAGGTGCGCTTCGAGCTGACCTACGCGGCGCTGGCGCCGCACCTGCGCGTCATCGCGCCCTGGCGGGAGTGGGACCTCACCTCGCGCTCGGCCCTGATCGAGTTCGCGCGGCGCCACGACATCCCGGTCCCGGTGACCCCGGAGCGCCCCTACTCGACCGATCGCAACCTCTTCCACGTCTCCTACGAGGGGGGGATCCTCGAGGATCCCTGGGCGGCGCCGCCCGACAAGATGTTCCTGCTCACGAACGCGCCCGAGGAGGCGCCGGACGTCCCGGTGGACATCACGGTGGACTTCGAGGCCGGCGACCCGGTGGCGGTGGACGGCGTGCGGCTGGCCCCGGCGGCGCTCCTGGAGCGGGTGAACCGGCTGGGGGCCGAGCACGGCGTCGGGCGGGTGGACCTGGTCGAGAACCGCTACGTGGGCATCAAGTCCCGCGGGGTGTACGAGACCCCCGGCGGCACCATCCTGCACGCGGCCCGCCGCGCCGTGGAGTCGCTGACGCTGGACCGCGAGGCCCTGCACCTCCGCGACTCCCTGGTGCCCCGCTACGCCGAGATGGTCTACTACGGCTACTGGTTCACGCCCGAGCGGCAGGCGCTGCAGGCGCTGATGGACGACTGCGCCCGCGACGTCACCGGCACGGCCCGCCTGCGCCTGTACAAGGGCAACGTGACCGTGCTGGGCCGCCGCTCGCCGCGCTCGCTGTACCGTCCGGACTTCGCGACCTTCGAGGCCGACGCCGTCTACCGCCAGCGCGACGCCGAGGGCTTCATCAACCTCAACGCCCTGCGCCTGAGGATCCGCGCGCTCCGCGACCGGCGGAGCTGAGCCGGGTGCAGGTCGACGTCCTGCTCACCGCCGAGGCCGCGGCGGCGGCGCCCCTGGCCGGCCGCGTGGTCCTGGTGGTGGACGTCCTGCGCGCCAGCACCAGCATCGTCGCCGCCCTGACCGCGGGCGCGGCGGCCGTGATCCCGGCCCGGGATCCCGAGGACGCGCGCCGGCGGGCCGGGGCCCTGCTCCCGGGCCAGGCCCTGATCG
>FWPU01012809.1_pt1 | contig 10920 bp, 9 predicted proteins | sample 2228361 | NCBI WGS metagenome assembly FWPU01 (sample SAMEA103939777, study PRJEB20133) | metagenome | reverse complement strand
GCTCCGTCGCCGCGCGACGGCGAGCGCCTGGGCGACGGAGGCCCGCGCGGGGATCGTCGTCACGGCGGCGCTGGCCAGGCCCAGGGCGCCGGGATCGACCTGGGGGTAGGAACCCCGGGCGCCGGCGCCGGGGGCGCGGGCGGCGCTCCCGCGCGACACCCGGGACCAGGCGCCCCGGCTCACGCCCCGGATCTCCGCCCGGAGGGCGCGCTGCGCCCTCCGTCTCCGCCGGCAGCTCGCCGGAGCCGGGCAGCGCGCGAACGTCTCGCCACCGCCGCGGCCCTCATGCCCCTGCCCGCGGGTGGAAGGTGTCGTACATGCGCCGGACGGCCGCCGACGGCAGGTGCGTGTAGATCTGCGTGGTGCCGATGTCGGCGTGTCCGAGCATCGCCTGCACGGCCCGCAGGTCGGCGCCGCCCTCCAGCAGGTGGCTGGCGAAGGAGTGGCGGAGCACGTGGGGCGACACGCGCCGTCCCGGGCCGGCGGCGGCCGCCGCCCGCCGCACGATCGCCCACAGGGACTGGCGCGACAGCCGCCCGCCTCGCGGGTTGACGAACAGGCGGCCGCAGTCGGCCCGCCGCGTGTAGACCGGGCGCGCCGCGTCGAGATACCGGCGCAGCCAGCGGGCGGCCTCGGCCCCCAGCGGCACCAGCCGCTGCTTGCGTCCCTTGCCGGTGCAGATGACGTAGCCGGCGCTCAGGTTGACGTCGTCCAGCCGGAGGCCCAGGCACTCCGAGGCGCGCATGCCGGTGGCGTAGAGCAGTTCCAGCACGGCCCGGTCCCGCACACCCCGCGGCGTGTGGGGGTCGGGCGCCTCGACCAGGGCCGCGGCGCCGCCGACCGAGAGCGCGCGCGGCAGCGGGCGCGACGGGCGCGGCCGCTCGATGTGCTCGGTCGGATCGCGGGGCAGCGCCCCTTCCCTGACCAGGTAGCGGGCCAGGCCGCGCAGGGCGGAAAGCCGCCGGGCCAGGCTGGCCGGCTTGAGCCGCGCGCGCCGCAGGTGCTCCAGCCACCCGATGACGTCCTCGGCCTCGACGCGGTGCAGCGGGCGCCGCCGCGCCTCCAGGAAGCGCGCGAAGTCGGTCAGGTCGCGACGATAGGCAGCCAGGGTGTGAGGCGAGGCCCCGCGCTCGCTGGCCAGCACATCGAGGAAGCTCTCGATCCGCGCCGCCGACCGTTCCAGATTGCGGCGGCGGCCGGGCGGGGTGGGCACGACGGACTGTAACATGCCCCTCCCCGCCGTCGCAACTTCCGGCCGGCACGCGCGTCAGCGGCGGCCGGGCAGCAGGCGCGCCAGCGCGGATCGTTCCGGCGCCCGGAGGGCGGCCGAGGCGGCCCAGAAGGCGGCCGCCCCACCCAGCACGGCCGCGGCCAGCGCGCCCGCCTCCGCCCAGCGGCCGCCGCCCGAGGGCCAGACGGCGAGCCAGAGCCCGCACCAGAGCGCCAGGGGCACGGTGGCCAGCAGCGTGCGCGCGAGGCTGGCGGCCAGGACACGGCCATGCAGCGTGCCGAACCGCCGGCGCGCGACGACCAGGAGGAGCAGCAGGTTCGCGTACCCGCCCAGCGACGTGGCGAGCGCCAGGCCGCCGTGCCCCAGCGGGTGCATGAGGCCGACGGCGGCGACCACGCTGACGGCCACCGAGGCCATGCCGAGCTTGACCGCCGTGCCGGCGTCGCCGACGGCGTAGAAGGCCTGGGCCACGATGCGCGCCCCGGACAGCCCGGCCAGCCCGACCGCGTACCAGGCGAGCGCGAGGGCGGTGGCGCTGGTCTCCGCCGGACCGAACTCGCCGCGCTGGAACAGGACCCTCACGATCGGGACGCGGAGCATCACGAGCCCCACCGTCGCCGGCAGCGCGACGTAGAGACCCAGGCGCAGGGCGAAGGCCAGCGTGGCGGCCAGGCCGTCCCGGTCCCCCGCCGCCGCCTGGCGCGACATGGACGGCAGCGCCGCCGACGCCAGCGCGATGGCGAAGACGCCGAGCGGGAACTCCATGATGCGGTCGGCGTAGTAGAGGAAGGAGATGCTCCCCGCCGGCAGCAGCGAGGCCAGCAGCGTGTTGACGAAGACCGAGACCTGCACGGCGGCCAGCCCGAAGACCGCCGGCACCAGCAGGCGGGCCACCCGGCGCAGGGCCGGGTGCGCGACGTCGGCCTTCGGCGCCGCCAGCAGGCCGGCCCGGGCCAGGTCCGGCAGCTGCACCGCCAGCTGGGCCAGCCCCCCGGCGAGCACGCCGAGGGCCAGGGCCAGGACGGGCGGGTCGAGCCGCGCGGCCAGCGCCAGCACGGCCACGATCATGCCCGCGTTGAGGAGCGCCGGGCCCAGCGCCGGCGCGAAGAAGCGGCCGTGGCTGTGCAGGGCGCCCATGGCCAGGGCCGAGAGGCCGACCAGCAGCAGGTAGGGGAACATCACGCGCGTGAGGAACACGGCCAGGGCCCACTGGCCGGGGTCCTGCCGGAACCCCGGCGCGATCACGTGGAGCAGCCAGGGCGCGGCGACGACGCCGGCGACGGTGGTCGCGGTGAGCACCAGGAGGGCGGCCCCCAGCACCGCGCGCAGCATGGCGAGGAACTCGTCGCGGGAGCGGGTGGCGGCGTAGTCGCTGAACACGGGGACGAGGGCCGTCGAGAGGGCCCCCTCGGCCAGCAGGCGGCGGAGGATGTTGGGGATGCGGAAGGCGACGAAGAAGGCGTCGGTCACGGGGCCGGCGCCGAAGGCCAGCGCCACCACCATGTCGCGGGCGAAGCCGAGCACGCGGGACAGCAGCGTGGCGCCGCCGATCGAGCCCAGCGCGCGCACGACCTGGGTCTCGACGCTCACGGGGCGGAGCCCCTGGAAATCCCGGCGGCGATGGGGCATGATGCAGGGCGACGTTCGTCTCCGGGAAGGAGGATCCGTTGGCCAACACGAAGTCGGCGATGAAGCGGATGCGGCAGAGCGAGCGGCGGCGGCTGCGGAACCGGATGGTCCGGTCCCGCGTGCGCACCGCGGTCAAGGGCGCGCGCACGGCGCTCGCCGCCGGCGGGGCTGACGCCCAGGCGGCCGTGCGCCAGGCGATCCGCCAGCTCGACAAGGCGGTCACCAAGGGCGTGCTGCACCCCAACAGCGCCGCCCGCAGGAAGTCCGCGCTGGCCCGCCGGCTGGCCGCCGCCCAGAAGTAACCTCACCGCCCGGGCGCCGGCAGCGCGCCCAGGACCTCGACGGCCGCCTGCACCACGCGCTCGCTGCCTCGAGGCCCGAACACGCTGGCGCACGCCGTGTAGCTGGGCCGGGCCGCGTCGGCGGCGCGGACGAAGTACCCCAGGTAGTCGTTCGTGAGCCCCGCGATCCGCACCGCCTCCCAGGCGGGCCCCGCCGCCTCCCGGATCTGCTCCCCCAGCGCCGACTGCAGCTCCCCGGGGATCGTGACCCACGCGGCGGGGCCGAGGGCGATGGCGGTCACCTCGGCATCGGGCGGGAACAGACCGTCCAGGGGGATGCTCGCCCAGTCCGGCGCCCGCGCCGTCCAGCAGCGCCGCAGCGACAGCCGCGGCCCGGGCAGCGCCACGCGGCGGCTGGCCACCGCCAGCGGCACCCGCGCCGCGGGCCTGACGCGCTTCCAGGCCCGGAGCACCGCGGCCGCCAGCGTCTCGGCGGCGGCCTGGGCCTCGGCCAGGCCCCGGCGGTTCGGGCTGACGTCGCCCACGGCACCGTTCACGAACAGCGCCGGCGCTCCCAGCCCGGTCTCGATCAGCCGGGTGGCCAGCCCCATGACGTCACCCGACAGCCGCAGGTTGCCGGCGCCGAGCCTGGTGCCGTGGATGGCGTAGTTCCAGACCACGGCGATGGGGGCGCCGGCGCCGTCCGTGATGGCGGTCAGGGCCAGGGTCCGGTCGACGGGCTGCTCGAGCCGCCCCCGGGTCAGGGGCGGTCCGGCGACCACGACCGTGCCGGCGTGCGCCGGGCGCTTGGCGGCCTCGGCGCGGCGCACGGCATCCACCAGGGCGCCGATCAGGGCCTCCTGCACGGCGCGGTCGAGACGCTCGACGCTGATCATGCCCATCAGGCCGGCGTCCAGGAAGGCGCCGGGGCCCGAATGCGTGTGAGAGGCGGAGAGGATCAGCGTGCGATCGCTGAGCCCGGCCGTCGCCAGCGCGCGCGCCACCTGCCCGTGGAAGCCGCGGTCCACCGCCACCAGGTCGGCGGCGATCCACACCAGGCGGGTGCCCTCGCCCTCCAGCACGAGGGCCCGGGCGCCGACGGGGTCGATCGCGCCCTCGTGCGGCTTGAACCAGAAGGCGTGAGGGTGCCGGTCGAGGAGATCGGGCAGCGGCAGGCGCCGGGCCAGGGCGCCATAGCCGGCCAGCGGCGTGCCGGCCGGCACCGGCAGGTCCACCCCGGCCGCGCCCGCCTGCAGGCACCCCCGGCACGACGGCGCGGCGGCGGCCGGCGCGGCCAGCAGCGAGACGGCCAGGAGCGCGGCGGTGACCGGCGGAAGGGTCGCCCTCCTCACCGGGCGCCGCCGCGGCAGAGCTCGGTGACGAGCGCCGCCATCTCCGCGCGCGGCTCGCCGCCCGACTTCAACCGCCACTCGGCCTGCCAGCACCGGAAGAGCTTCCAGGCCAGGCTGGCGGCCGACTCCTGCCCGGCCGCCGCCAGCAGCACCTCCGCGGCCGGCGGGCGGAGCCGCAGCAGGGTGGCCACCTGCTCGGGCGAGCGGCCCTGCTCCCGCCAGGCCTTGATGGACCAGAGCTGCCGGACCAGGCGGGTGAGCAGGGCCAGCAGCGGCATCGCATCCTCCGTGGCCAGGAGCCGGTCGAGGGTCCGCAGCGCCGGCCCCACCTCCCGTCGCTCCACCGCCCGGGCCAGCTCGAACACCGCGCTCACCCGGTGCTCTCCCACGACCGCGGTCACCTCGCGGACGCCGACCGCGCGGTTGTCGGGACCGCCGGCCAGCGCTGCCTTGCGCGCCTCGCCCAGCAGCGCGGTCGTGTCCTCGCCGACCCACTGCACGAGGAGGCCGCTGGCCTCCTCGCGCACGGCGAGGCCTTCGGCCTGCGCCCGCTGCCGCAGCCACTCCTCGAGGGCCCGGCCCCGGCGCGGGCTCGCCTCCACCACGGCCCCGGCGGGCAGGGCGTCCAGCAGCCAGTGGGCCCGGCGGTCGCGGCCGGGCCCCAGCGGCTCGTCGGCGAGGAGGAGCAGGCAGGCGGCCGGGTTCGGCGCGCTCGCGTACTGCGCCAGCGCGTCCCGCGCCCGGGCCGGCAGGGCCTGGGCGTGCCGGACCACGACCAGCCGGCGCGGAGCCAGGACCGGGACGGTCAGCGCGGCGTTGACGATCGGCTCGATGCCCGCCTCGCGGGCGTCGAAGAGGTCGCGGTCGAAGGCGGCGGCCGACGGCTCCGACAGGAGCGCGCGCCCGAGGACGGCGACCGCGTCGTCGAGCAGCTGGGGGTCGGCGCCGTGGAGGAGCACCACGGGCGGCGGCGTGCCGCGCTCGGCCAGGCTCAGGAACGCCCGCGGATCCACCCGCTCAGAATCGCGCCAGGGCCTGGGCCACGATCGCCCGCGCCAGGTCGCCGGCCGCAGCCTGGAGCGCCAGCTGCTCGCTGGCGATGGTCTGGCTGACGGCCGCCGAGACGCGGAAGTCGGCCCGCTCCCGGTAGCCCTGGCGCTCGAGGAGCACCTGCCGCTCGACGAGGTCGCGGAAGCGGAGGTTCATGGTGAGCACCACCCGGTACTGGCGGACGTTGGCCTCCGGATCGAAGGCGATCGAGCGGACCTCGTAGCCGGTCACCTCGCCTTCCAGGACGGCATCGGCCTGCTCCGGGGCCACCACCCGCAGGCGGCCGTTGGTGGCGAACGCCTCGATCACGGCCCGGGTCAGCACGTTCTCGATGCCGGGCTGCAGGGTCCGGTTCGAGAACACGGGGACCGCCACGGTCTGCAGGTGCTCGGGCAGCGTGCCGCGCAGCGAGTAGCCGCAGGCGCCGAGCGCCAGCAGCAGGCCCAGCAGCGGGCCGGCGCGCCGCCGGGCCCGTCCGGTCCTCATCGGCGGGTCACGATGTTGACGAGCCGGTTGGGCACCACCACCACCCGGGCCACCCGGTCGGCGCTGACCCAGGCCTGCACCCGCCGGTCGGCCAGCGCGCGGCGGCGGACCTCCTCCTCGGGCGCGTCCACGTCCACGGTCAGCCGCCCGCGCACCTTGCCGTCCACCTGGACGACCACGGTGATCTCGCTGCGGACCAGCGCGTCGGGGTCGGGCTCCGGCCACGGCTGGCGGAAGAGGCTCTCGCGGTGGCCCAGCTGCGCCCACAGCTCCTCGGTGATGTGGGGGCAGAACGGCCCCAGCAGCAGCAGCACGGTCTCGACGGCCTCCCGCAGCAGCGCCCGGCGCTCCTCGGCCGGCATGGCGTCCTGGGCCGCCTGGTCGAAGGCGTAGGCGGCGTTGACCAGCTCCATGATGGCGCTGACCGCGGTGTTGAAGTGGAAGTCGCGCTCGATGTCCTCGGTGACCCGGACGATCGCCTCGTGGATGGTCCGACGGAAGGCCCGTCCCGGGTCCGTGCTGGGCCGGACGCCCGGCCGCCGCCGGCTGTCCGCGAGGCCGGGCGGCGCCGGGTCGCGGATCTCGTCCAGATGCCCGACCACGAACCGCCAGACGCGGTTGAGGAAGCGCGAGCAGCCCTCGACCCCGTGGTCGTTCCAGTCCAGGTCCTTCTCGGGCGGGGCGGCGAACAGCGAGAACAGCCGCGCCGTATCGGCGCCCAGGGTGCGGATCAGGTCGTCCGGGTCCACCACGTTGCCCTTGGACTTCGACATCTTGGCGCCGTCCTTGATGACCATGCCCTGCGAGAGCAGGGCCACGAACGGCTCGTCCACCTTGGTCAGCCCCAGATCGCGCAGCACCTTCGTGTAGAAGCGGGCGTAGAGGAGGTGGAGCACGGCGTGCTCGATCCCGCCGATGTACTGGTCCACCGGCATCCAGTACTCGGCGGCGCCGGGCTCGAACATGCCCCCCTCGTACCGCGGCGAGCAGTACCGGAGGAAGTACCACGAGGACTCCACGAAGGTGTCCATGGTGTCGGTCTCGCGCCGCGCCCGCCCGCCGCAGCGCGGGCAGGGCGCGTTGACGAAGGAGGCGACGTCGGCCAGGGGCGAGCCGCCCTTGCCGCTGATCTGCACGTCGCGCGGCAGCACGACCGGGAGGTTCTCCTCCTTCTCGGGAACCATCCCGCACCGGTCGCAGTAGAGGACCGGGATGGGCGCCCCCCAGTAGCGCTGCCGGCTGATGCCCCAGTCGCGCAGCCGGTAGTTGATCCGGGGCTCGCCCAGCCCGCGCTCGACCAGCCAGTCGATCGCCTTGCGCTTGGCCTCGGCGACCGTGAGGCCGTCCAGGAAGCCGGAGTTGATCTTGATCCCGTCGCCGGTGTACGCCTCGCCCGTCCAGCCGTCCGGTCGCCTGACGGTCTCCACGATCGGCAGCCCGTGCGCGCGGGCGAAGTCCCAGTCGCGCTGGTCCTCGCCCGGCACGGCCATGATGGCGCCGGTGCCGTACCCCATGAGCACGTAGTCGGCGATGAAGAGGGGGATCTCCTGCCCGGTGAACGGGTTGACCACCCGGGCCGAGAGCCGCAGGCCGCGCTTGGGCCGGTCGGCGGCGGTCCGCTCGATCTCCGACTGCCGGGCCACCTCGGCCCGGAAGGCCGCCACCGCCGCCCGCTCCCGCTCGTCGGCCGTCAGCTCGTCCACCATCGGGTGCTCGGGGGCGAGCACCGCGTAGGTCATCCCGAACACCGTGTCGGGCCGGGTGGTGAACACCCGCAGGCGCCGCCCGGGGCGGCCGGCCACGGGCAGGTCGAACTCCACGCCCTCGCTGCGCCCGATCCAGTTCTTCTGCATCGTCATGACGCGCTCGGGCCAGCCCGGCAGCCGGTCGCACCACGCCAGCAGCTCCTCCGCGTAGGCGGTGATCTTGAAGAACCAGCCCTCGATGTCGCGCGGGACCACCTCGCTGTCGCAGCGCCAGCAGCGCCCGTCCTCCACCTGCTCGTTGGCCAGGACCGTCCGGCAGGACGGGCACCAGTTGACGGTGGACCGGCGGCGGTAGGCCAGGCCGCGCTCGAGCATCCTGATGAAGATCAGCTGCTCCCACCGGTAGTACTCGGGCTCGGACGTGTTGATCTCGCGGCTCCAGTCGTAGGAGATGCCCAGCTGCCGGAGCTGGGCGCGCATGTAGGCGATGTTCTCCGCGGTCCAGATGGCCGGATGCACGCCGTGCTCGATGGCGGCGTTCTCGGCGGGCAGGCCGAAGGCGTCCCAGCCCATCGGGTGCAGGACGTTGAAGCCCCGCATCGACTTGTAGCGGGCCAGGACGTCGCCGATCGCGTAGTTGCGGACGTGGCCCATGTGAATGCGGCCGGAAGGGTACGGGAACATCTCCAGGCAGTAGAACTTGGGGCGGGTCCGGTCCTCGGTGACCTGGAACTGCTTCCGCTCTTCCCAGATCCGCTGCCACTTGGCCTCGATCTCGCGGAAGGGATAGCGATCGGTGGACATGAGTACGCGAGATTTTTACCAGGTTTAGCGAGCAGAGGCAAGGATGATGGCCCCGGAGCGGGCCGGCCCGCTCCGGGGAGCGAGCTCACATCTTCTTCTTCAGGGTGATGCCGGCGACCTTGGCCGCCTCCTCGGCCTTCTGCACGGACTCGGCGTGCTTGCCCTCGTCGTGCAGCTTCTGGGCCTCCGCGGTCAGCTTGTCGACCTGCGCCTTCTTGCCGGCGTCCGCCACCTTGGCGTCCTTCAGCTGCTTGATCAGGAGCGGGCACTGCCCGGCCTCGACCAAGCTGGCGCCGAACGCGAGCGCCACGGCCACCGCCACGACTGCCATCAGCACCTTCATGGGCTGTCACCTCCCCCCGGGCCCGGAGCGCGCCCCTTGCCTCCAGAGGAATCGCCGGCCACCGGCTCCGGTTCCCGGGCCCCGGCCGGGCCCCCCGGGGGCGGCGGGTGGAAGTGGTCGTGGATGCGCTGGGCGAGCTTCGGCGTGACCTTGGGGACCGCGGCCAGCTCGGCCACGCTCGCCTCCCGGACGCGCCGCGCGGAGCCGAGCGTCTTGAGCAGGCTGGCGCGGATGGTCGGGCCCACGCCCGGGATCGCGTCCAGCACGGACTGGATGGTCCGTCGCGTCCGGAGCTTCTTGTGGTAGGTGACGGCGAAGCGGTGGGCCTCGTCCCGGATCTTCTGCAGCGCGTGCAGCGCGGGAGACGTGGGATCGAGCAGCAGGGGCTCCGGGCTCTCGCCCCGGTACACCTCCTCGCGCTGCTTGGCCAGCGCCACCACCGGGATCCAGTCCAGCCCCAGCTCCTGCAGGACCTGCAGTCCCACGTTCAGCTGGCCGCGGCCGCCGTCGATGAGCACGAGGTCCGGCAGCACCCCCCCCTGCTCCAGCGACCGCGCGAAGCGCCGCCGCAGCATCTCGGCCAGGGACGCGAAGTCGTCGGCCCCCGGCACCGACCGGATGCGGAAGCGCTTGTAGTCGTCCTTCTTGAGGTCGCCGTTCTCCCACACCACCATCGAGCCCACCTGCTCGCTGCCCTGGATGGAGGAGACGTCGTAGCCCTCGATGCGGTTCGGCAGCCCGGCCAGGCCGAGGCAGCGGCGCAGCTCCTCCTGCACCAGCTGCTGCCGGTCGGCGCGCGACAGGAGGTGGTTCTGCAGGGCCAGGGCCGCATTGGCCTCGGCCATGGCCACGAAGTCGCGCTTCGTCCCCCGCTGGGGCACCACGAGCTGCACGCGCCGGCCGGCCAGGCCGGAGAGCCACTCGGCCACCAGCGCCGCCTCGGCCGGCTCCTCGGAGAGGAGGATCTCCGGGGCCGGCCGCACGTGCTTGCCGTAGAACTGCCGCACGAAGGCGGACAGCACGTCGCCGTCCGTCCAGCCGGCCACGCGGTCGAGGACGAAGGCCTCCTGACCGACCAGGCGGCCCCGGCGCACGAAGAACAGCTCCACGCAGGCGTCGGCGCCCTGGCGGACCACGCCCACCACGTCCTGGTCCACGGGCTCGGTGGAGATGATCTTCTGCCGCTCGCGGACCTTGTTGAGGGACTGGATCTGGTCCCGGAGCAGGGCCGCGCGCTCGAACTTCTCCTCGGCCGCCGCCTGCTCCATCTCGCGGGTCAGCCGGCTGGCCAGGTCGTCGTCCTTGCCCTCCAGGAAGCGCTGGACCTCCCGCACGGTCCTCGCGTACCCCTCCCGCGTCTCCCAGCCCGTGCAGGGCGCGTTGCAGCGGCGGATGAAGTACTGGATGCAGGGCCGCTCCAGCCGGCCGTCGATCCTGATCGAGCAGGTGCGGAGCGGGAAGAGCTGGCGCGTGAGCCGGAGCGTCTCGCGCATGGCGGTGGCCGGGTAGAAGGGCCCGAAGTAGGTGGCCCCGTCGTCCTGCACCCGGCGGGCCACCAGCAGGCGCGGGAACTCCTCGTTCGTCGTCAGCTTCAGGAACGGATAGTGCTTGTCGTCCCGGAGGACGATGTTGTACCGCGGCCGGTGCCGGCGGACCAGGTTGGCCTCCAGCATCAGCGCTTCCAGCTCGTTGTCGGTCACCACGTACTCCAGATCGGCGATCTGGCGCACGAGCGCGTCGGTCTTGGCGTCGCGGGGCCGGGACTCCTGGAAGTAGGAGCGGACGCGACCTCGCAGGGAGGCGGCCTTGCCGACGTACAGGACCTGCCCCTTGGCGTCCCGGTACAGGTAGACGCCGGGCCGGTCGGGCAGGGTCGCGAGCTTCTCCTCGAGGGTCACGAGACTATTCTACGGGGCCGGCGTGGCGCGCTCACGGGCCGGGGCGCCTGGCCGGGGCGACCGCGCCGGGGGGTTCGGGGGGCGCCCGGAGGGCGTCGCGGCACTCGCGGGCGCGACGGCTGGGCCGGGGCGACCGCGCC
>FWPU01012808.1_pt1 | contig 10923 bp, 5 predicted proteins | sample 2228361 | NCBI WGS metagenome assembly FWPU01 (sample SAMEA103939777, study PRJEB20133) | metagenome | reverse complement strand
TGGCGCGTAGGCATGGCTTTCAGATGCGTTTGATCCCGATGAAAAATACTCATCACGCTACAATGAGGGAATTAGTCATTGGGAGAGACCTGTCATGGTTAGATGAGCTACCTGCCATCCGCGAATCTGTTCTCAGATATGGTGTAAAGAAAGCCAAGAAACAATCGTCCTAACCACTCTCTGCAGCCGACTGCTCCCTCGCTCGCTGCGCTCGCTCGGTCGCAGCGGCTGAGCTCGGGGTCGTAAGGGAGAGTACGGATGTAACGACAACAAGTGGACGGAAGCCATGAAGATCTATCCTTTCAGCGATGGCGATACATTCGCAAGGTTTCGAAATCTCATTGAACAAGTCACTAAAGAAATCCAATCGTTGGATAATGAATATGTGTTGAATGCATCCCTTACAGAGCTGGAAGATTACTACATTAGTAAAGTCATCATTGAACCCCTCGTTCTTCATGATGATCAATACTATATTGAGAATCAAACAGGTACACAAATAGATGTCAGTCATGACTTTCGACAAACTGTTATTCATGAAGAACGAGCAATCGTGCAGGGAACTCGCTTAGATATTGCCATTCCTTATGAAGGTGATCCGATACTTTGGAAAATACGACCTTCAACATTTAGCCTGTGCGGCGCCACGGAAGCGGCCATCTGCCCGACGATCTCCAGTGGCTGACCATAATACAGGTCAGGCAACGGCGAAGGATAGACATCCCAAACCAGGCTGTTGCCGTCCGTGATCTTGAGATCGGTAAGCGCCGGGAAGGAGAACCGGTCCTGGAACCGGATGATAGCACCTTCGATATCGGCCTCCAGCCCGATGAATTCGGCGTCGGAAAGGAAATAGTTCGCTCGCGTTGACTACATCAGCAACCAACTGTTCTCGCTCTGGAACGCTTCCCAGCAGGCTACGAACAAGCCAGCCGGAAAGTTCTGGTCGTTCTACTGGAAGAGTGGAACAAGACGCGTAAACGCCATCCGAAAAACGCAATAGGCCCCAATCGGTGATGGTTTGCAGAATACGTTCGACCGAACGCTTGATAGTTGTCTGGTTACTGTATTGTTCGAGTATTCGGGCGACTACATCCTGTCTGGAAAATTCGCTTTGAAGACGCAAGAGGCGGCCACATACTCGTGTGGTCTGGCGAAACGTAGGAAAAACGAAGGCTGCCATGCCCCAATGCAAAATACGATGTTCTTCCAGTGTCAACGTTGGAAAGAGCCTTAATGCGTCGTCTCGCAAAGCCCTCGCATTTTCTTCTTTTGGGAACCAGAGCCATGTTAAGAGGTTTGCTGTGCGGCGGGCAGATTCACCCTTCACACCAGCAGAAATCAGCCAGTCTCTCAGAGAATTGGGCGATTTGCCCTGAACCGCAAGTTCCATGGCACGCTCAGCCCATGCGTAACGGATAAAACGGTCAAAGATTGGCATAGGAAGCCTCGATGTTTTATTTGCCCAATGTTGATGCCAGGAAGTCGGCAGCCAGACCGCGCACCAGTTTATCATGCACGAATTGATTGTGGTAGCCGCGCAGACAACTGTAGCAACTGGTATCGAGCTTGCAGCCTTCGCAGTTTGCCGAGCGTTGATAGGCACGCTCCAACGCCATACGCAGATGGTTGCCAATCAGTTCGACATGCCCCGAACCGCCGGGCGTGGCATCATACAGCAGGAAGGACGGCTCGCCATCCTGGTAAAAAACCAGCCCATCCACATCGCTGCGCGGGATTTCGAGCGCGTCGCACGCGCCGTTCAGGATGGCGTAGAGCAGCGAGTAGATGGCGCTTTCGCCGCGAATCGACTCGCTAAAGCGCAGTTGCAGCACGTCGGTCATGAAATGGTGTCCCAGGCTGTAGGTATTTAGGCTACCTGAACACGCATCATGGGTAAGCGGTTTGTCGTGTGACCTGGGAGGACGAGTCGGTTTGCCGTTTTGGTATTCAATAACATCTGACCAGCCGCAAACAGAGCAAACGTAAAACCCCGCGCCGTAGCCATTGTTGACCAGTGCCAGATAGGCATTGCAGGTATAGCCTTTGAGGACCCGAACGCCGGCGCTGAAGTCCGGGTCCGGCGCAACATTGCGCGGGTCGAACGATGATGGGTTGCCCGATGCCCTGTATTGCGCCAGATACACCCGGCTGGCATAGATACGCTCTGGTGGATTTTCTCCTGGCACATCGGTTTTGCTATCTGCAATGAAGCCGTGTTCTGGAACGATATAAACCGCGCTCATTCTGGCGCTTACCGGTTGTCCGCAAACGCAGCGCGAAATTGACTGCTCGCCCGGCGCAATATTGATACGATTACAGTGTTCGCAGATGGCGTAGCGGTACGGCACTGGCGCGCGTCCTGGCAGGCGTTTGATGCCGCGGCTGTACCAGATTTTGCCCGCCGCCACGATTTGTCCGCCCGGCGCGAATTCGGAGATGGCTTGCTTGAGGTCGCGGTCGAGTTCGATGTTCTCTGCATCTGGCACGCGCAGATGGTCAGTTTGCAACGGAACAACATCGGTGGGAAAGCCGTATTTGGGCAAGACGTTTCGGGAGCCAAGATACCCCAGCAGGTCACGGTTGCGGATGGTTTCCTGCACCTTCTGACATTGTTTTGCAAAGTCATAGTCTGGTTTCGGTTTTGCTTTTTCCTGTTCTTCCAGCCGCTTGAATTCATCCAATTCGCCGATTATGATTTCCGCAGCCTTGTCCAGCATGGCCTCGTCTGAATTAATCAGATATTTCAACCAGCCCCACTCATTCAATCCCAGGCGCGCTGGCAGGTCGGGGTCCTCGGTCGGGACGATGCGTCCCAGGGCAGCCTGCACGTCTGAGGGGTGGGTGGAGAGATAGGCTTTGAACAGGTCCACGCCATTCCGCGCCGGGTCATCGGGGGTGAAGAAATCGCCTGTTTTACGGTATTCATAGCCGCGTGTGTCTTTTGCCCAGCGCAAGAAGGCCGCAAAGGCAACCGAATGCAGGTGGCGGCGGATGATTTTTTCGTTTTTGAGCGGTACGATGGGCGGGCGAATCGTTCCGGCAATCATGCGCTCGGGTTCGGCATAAAAGGTCAGGTCGTGCTGGAGGCGCTGGGCAAAGGTGACGACCATCGCCACGCTGTCGCTGCGGCGCCCGGCGCGTCCGGCGCGCTGGATGTAGTTGGCGGTGCTGGGCGGCATGTTGCGCAAGAGGACGGCGTTCAGGTCACCGACATCTACGCCCATCTCGAAAGTGGTGGAACAACTCAAGGCGTTCACCCGACCGACAATGAACTGCTGCTGAATTTCAGCGGCCCGTCTGGAAGTCCATTGCGCGGTATGCTCCATGGCGTTGAGCACCAGAGGCGCTTCTTCCAAGTACTGATGACGGTACAGATTATTTTCGGTGATGTGTTTGTTCTGCTGAAGCGGCTGAAGTATGCCGCGGCAGCCGTAGGTGGGGCAAACTCCGTCCACAAGGAAGGTGCTCAGGTTCTGGCAGGTATCGCACACCCACCAGGGAGATAGGTCGTTCAGGGTGGGAATCACTTCCCACAAATCGTGACGTAGGCGATATACCGCGCCAACCCGCTCTTTGGTTTCTGACTCGAACCAGGAGAGTTGCTGTGATGAAATGAGATATTTCCACAACGCGCTGAGCAGTTGCCCCGCCTTTAAAATAGTTTCTTGCGAGGGGATTTTTTCGCCTTTTTTCCTAGCCAGCAGGCGCGCCAGATAGTCGCGGCGGCTGTTGTTGTAACGCTCGGAGGGCAGCCAGCTATATATGCCAAATGTGCTGCCACTCTCAGCGCCGCTTTGACGCACGTAAAATTGACGCGTGCGGGGACGAAATTCATTCCTGGATGTCTCCTCATCCAGCAGATGAATGTCTTCATCTTCGAGCAGGTATGAGACGGCACCCTGCCGCCGCAACGTGTTGAGCAAGATGGCAAGCACCTGATAGGCTTCTTGGGGAGAGAGATTCCAAGGAGGCGCAAGCAGTTCTTCGGGCGGCTGCCAGTTTTTCAGGCGGAAGGGGCGAAAATAGAGCAAGCCTACGCCTTCCAGATTGAGTCTTTTATCCATGCCGCTAAATTCGAGCATCAGCCAGGTGGCAACCGTTAACCGCTTTTTGCGCAGACTGTCCGTCTCTTGAAATACATTGGCTTTTTTGGCATGGGTGAGCAAGAGCGGCATCCAGTCTGAAAAGCGCAGCGGTTCTTCATCAGAACGATTCCTGAGCGACTCGACCATCAACCGGCGGCGCAGTTGACGCTGCTGGGCGCGATGCAGATAGGGCGCGAAAAAGGCAGCACGCTGGCGGTTATCGGTGAAGACCAGCAGTTTGCGCCCGCCGCCGGGGTTATCGCGTTCCTTTGTTTCCTCTTTAGCTTGCGGCACGTCGCGGTAGAGCGTGCCAGCCAGCACACTGACGGGGGCATCCTGCCCAGTGAGAAAACGGAAAATCACGCCGCCCTGGGTGTACGTGGAGCAGGAAACGCAGCGTTCCAGCGTGCGCTTCTTGCCCATTACGACGCGGGAAACGGAGAGGAGCGTAACGTTACACCCGCAGCCCGGCTCTCTCGGTGCCGAAACCGCCCCGCAGCGCGGACACAGGCGCGCCGCTTCGGTTATTTCGTCCGGCTCCGCGCCTGTCGGGGCTTCGCTTTCGATGAGAGCGTCTTCATCGGCGTTCACGGCGTCTAAGGATTTCAGCACGAAATAACTCAATTTACGGGCTTCTGGCTCATCGCCATAAATGACACTGTTCTGAATGAGATACATCTGATGGTCGTCACAGGGATGGTCATGAGAGCGTTCGCTTTCAGGCAGTTCACTGCCAAAGCATTCATCGCCGATGAGGTAACTCGTGCCGCAGCGGGTGCAATTCGCCAACTCGAAGACGCGGCTGCCGCAATGTTCGCAAAATTTCTGACGGTTGAGGAATAGCCAGGGCTTGCCTTCTTGCTTGTGGGCTGGGTGTTCGGTATTCAGGCAGACGAAGGCGCCTTCCAGGGCGCGGGCGAACAGGTGATAGCGGGCAGGTAGCAGGGGCAGCGCATCTTTGCGCTCACGGGCAAGAATCGCAACGGAAACCAGATTTGCCAGGGCTTGCTGAGCCGCCTTGGGGTCGAGCGTGTGAAAGTTACGACGGGCAACCTCATCCAGTGGAAATGGGCCTTTCTGAAGTTCACGCCGTATATCATGGATATTGGCATCACCTCTGAGCAGTTCGTACAGGAAACGCGACAAGGACGTTCTATCGGCCTGCGCATGACGCTCAGGTTCGATACCGGGCAGCGAATCGGGCCAGGGAATCGAGCGATTTTCGCGGTAGGCTGTTGCCAGCGTCTCAAGGTGCTCATACAGTTCCGGCGTGCCGCGCCCCCAGGGAGGTGTCAGTCCGCTTTCGGGTTCGCGTTTACCGAAAATAACATCTTCGGGCGCGAAATCGAGTGCAAAGAGTTTGGCGGCAAACTGCGCGATTTGGGCACGGGTTGCGAGGTTGTCTTCGCCCAGGGTGGCGCTGGCGGCAATGGCTTGCAATTTTTTCTGTCCGCCCCCGGTCACGCGGTCTTGCAGGCGGCGCAGGAGCATGGCAATTTCGGTGGCTTGCGCGCCATCGTAGGCGTGGGCTTCATCCAGGACGAGAAAGCGCCAGTGCTTACCGGTTTCGCCGTCGAACAGAGCTGTATCCGCCGGGCGCAGAAGCAGATATTCGAGCATAGCGTAGTTGGTGAGCAGAATGTGCGGTGGCGTTTTTTGCATTTGCTCGCGGCTGATCAGTTCGTTTTGGGGCGGCTCGTTGCCATGATGAATTTGTTTGTATGCGTCCAGCGCTTTTTTGTACCCTTGTTCGGTATCCCCCACATAGCGCCCAAAGGTGATTTGGGGGAAGTTTTTCAAGTAGCCGCGCAGGTGTTCCATCTGGTCGTTGGCCAGGGCATTCATTGGGTAGAGCAACAGGGCACGCACGCCGGGCTGTGCCAGAGTGCCGGCTTCGGCTTCGCGCGCCAGGGAATCCAGAATCGGGATGAGAAAAGCCAGGGTCTTACCGCTGCTCGTGCCGGTAGTGATAACCAGATTGCGACCCTGGCGTGCTTTGTAAATGGCCTGTTCCTGATGCCAGTAGAGTGGAAGGTCAGGGCGCAAGCCGCCCTGGTCGTGGCAAAAGGCGTTGAAGCGCGCACAGAGGATGTTTTCGTTTATCAGGTCCTGAATGGTTTTGCCAGTGGTAAAGGGCGGCGTGAGTTCCAGGTATGGCCCTTTGACGAGCATGTTTTCGGCTTCGAGCGCCTGGCTAAATTGCTCGCGCAGCCGCGCATCCTGAAAGGGTTTGATAGTCTTGAGGTAGCGGATGTAGTTTTGGCGCAGGCGTTGGGCGGTTTGGACGGGATGAATGGCCATAGGTTAATCTCCAGGGCGGGTATCCAATGGATTTAGAGGAGCAGAGGAACAGTATAGGATGGTAGAATGCAAAGCAAAGGGAGAGGGAACTGCCATTTCGGAATGATAACCACACAGGGCTTGATGGTGTTGCCAATCGGAGAGCGTCTGTTTACCCCTGAGGGCAGTGAAGCGTTCACAACCACAGCGGTAAGCGGCATTTCTATTGAGTAGTGTGACCTGACGGTGGTTCAGGTCAATTTCTACATTTTGACCTGGCCAGTGAAGCAGCTCAACACGAAGAGCAGGTGCTTCTTCGTCTGGGAAAAAGAGGTTTTCGTGTTCGGCCCCACGTACTTCCACTATCTTTCCCCAGCCAACATCCGATAGCACGTAGTAACCTGTTTTGACCACATATTCAGGCAAATCTATCCATCGGGCCAGTTCAAGCAATAAGCGTTTACGCATAGGTGAAGGAGGGGTATTTACCAGCAAATGACGAGCAAAATCTGGGCTCTTTTTGAGCAGGCTTGCGGCATCGTCTTCGGAGAATTTTCCCTCTTTGAGGAAACTCCAGAATATGCTACGCGCTTCTTCTTCATCTGATTTGAGCAGGATTCTCAGGACGTATAAGATGACCTCCGGATCGTTGGACAATTTAATTACCCGGCGTACGCTTTCAGGGCGAATCGTACGAGCGTCGAGCACATTCCTCAAGTATTTCTGAATAAAGGCGGGCGGGTGATGTTCTTCTTCGAGGCGCTTCAAGGTTTCTTCGCGGAACATGTGCATTAGGAAGGCGCGACAATTTTCCTCAACATCATATTTTTTTAACCAGCGAACCAGGGCTTCCAGGTGAAGGAGACTGGCTTCCCGCCAATGTTCGAGGAGCCATCTTATCTCTTCCTGTTTTTTCCGACCGTGATTTCGGTCGTGATGAATGCACAGGTTTTCAAAGTGCAGGGCGAAAGCTCGGGCCGGAGAGGCCCCTCGAAGGCCATCGTTTATCTGACGTAAGAGTTCTTCCGGTACAACCATCCGAATTTCGATGGCATTTCTAGGCGGAAAGGGGGGCGGTGGGTTAATTTCATAGGGAGAAACAACTACGAACTGCGCGCGATACTCGGAGGGCGGCAGGGAGATGTCTTCGGGAAGATCGTGCATCCACCAGCCCTCAACAGGGCTGGAGTCGTTGCGCGGAGCGTCATCAGGCAGATGGATTTCGATCGGGTCGGCCCAGGGCTGCCAGCGCGACCACAGCCATAGGCGGCGATGACGCAAGGGTCTCGGTTCGTACCAATGCAACCTCCAGCCGCCGGAGGGGGTCGCTTCAAAGTAGCAGACGCGAATGTCTGGATCGCGTGAGAGACGCAAGACCGGCAGATGGAGATTCAATTCCCGTTCTGCATCCAGCCATTCCAGGTAAAATTCAAAGACCGACTCATCGGGATGGGCACGCAGGGTGTCGAAGAAGGCGGATAGGTCGAATTCCAACCAGTGACTGGAGAGGGACCGGCTTTCGGAGGTTTGCAGGAGGCGTTCTCTGCCCGGCGCAGTGAGGTGCAGCGCAATCAGCGGTTTTTCCGCGCCAGTGATCGGCAGTTCCAGGCGCAAGCGCGGGCGGTGAATGACTAAGTCGCTTTGCAGTAGTTCCGCCAGAGGACGAGAGATGGGTTGATGGGCCCATTCCAGCGCGGCACCTTTTTGAAGGGCAACTGCCCAGCGTAGACGTGAAATGGCAATCCGTAGCGGGATTTGGATGACTTCGGGGTCGCCAGGAATGTGGACTCGTAAATCCGCTTGAGAAGCCTCTCGCGGGACGCTAAGTGTGAAGCCATTGTCCTGCGGTATGGGCGATATGCGGGTGTCGTCTTCCGCTTGCAAACGAGCCGTTACAGGTAGCGTGATGGTAAAGGTGATTTCACGTGCGCCGTCCCTTTCGGGCAGGTAGTAAGATTGTAAGCCCTCAACTCTCAATCCGGCGCATACGCGAAACAGCAATTCACTGACCAGGCGGCCGCGCTGTTCCATGGCGAGATGATACGTACCAAAAGGCGCATCGCCTAGCCAGGGTTCGAGCAAGATGTGGGCTGCGTTTCCTTCGATGATGTAAGGCAGAACACTTGCGCTGGCTCTCCAGGTCCCCTGCGGCGCGGCGGCGGAGCGTGATTCCAGGCGCAGGGTCCAGGCAGCGAGTTCCTCTTGCGGGATTTCAGGATTGCGCAGGGGCACACAGACACGTGGCGCAGCAGAATAGAGGGGCTTTTCATCTGTTGCCAGCACCTGAGTCGGTAAATCTGAAGGAAGCAAGTAGGGTTCTAATGTACGAGAAACAGGAATAGGCGGACAAACATCCTGACCATCGCGCAGCAGGCGCAGCAGACGCGCCTCGCTCAAGTCCCAGGCGGCTGCCTGCCAATCCTGCCAAGGCGGGGCAAATGTGGGCAGGCTTTGCAGTAAGCGTGCCGGTCCCTCGAAAGCGACTTGGGCATCGGAGGGGTAGAGCAGCCATAGGTTTTTAGCAGGCAAGGATGAGGCGAGAGATACTTGGCGTTGATTCTCATGGCGAAACGCCAGCAAAGGTGGATAACCGGGCCGGGGCAACAGGCGCAACGGGAAGTCGTAGAGCGGTTGTTCGTCGTCCTGGATGAACACCCCTACCCTCACTATTTCGAGCGGTTCTTCCAAAATCCAGCTGACTTCCTCCAGTATCCAATCTTGTCCCTTGCGGCGCGGACGCAGGCGCGTTTGGGCAGCGTACACTTCGCCCGTTTCGTCATTGTAGATTCGAGCTTCGTAGCGTTGGTTGCCTTTATCTAGGGAAAGCGGCTGGGGCGGTAGGGTAACGCGTAAGCCCGGCCCGTAGGGGTCGAAATACAGCCGGGGACGAGGGCGCTGTGTGGGCGTGCTATGGCTGACCTGAAAGTTTTCGAAAGCCTGCACAACATACGGGCGAATCCCCAATGCTGCGGGTGCGGGCAGAGGCTGATTCGTTTGCGCCAGGCGCGCCATATGGCGGCATTTCTGAAAGAAACGCAGGGCATGCTCCCCGCCATACTTGAAGAAATAGCGCACGATGCTATCTACATAGAGTTCTGCGGTATAGTGTTTCAGCAAAGCATCGAGAACAGCCTTATCGTCCATACCATCGTAGGGAGCTTTCTCAACCGAGGGCAACAGGATGTGACAGAAGAAATCGGGGAGGGAAAAAGCCGGGATGCCGCCGTGCAGGCGAATGGGGGTAAGATATCTGTAGCCTGGAACGCTGTAGAATTGGCGCAGGTTGGGATGAGCGCTGACAATTTCCAGAAAAATTAACCCCCAATGATGCTCTCCACTATGCAGTTGCGCCTGCGGAATATCCAGGTCTTGTTTTACCCTGTCCCAAAATCCTTGTTCGTCATTGAAGGCGGCTTTGAATGCCAGGTAGGTGACAAATGCGGCAGGGTATATTTCTTTCAGGAGACGTGCGGATTTGGTCAGGCCGTATTTCCGGATGAATTCGCCCAAGGCGCGTTCCAGGTCGAGGTGCTGAGCCTGCTCCAAAGGGATTTCTCCCAATAGTTCAATTTTGGAGAGATAGGGACGGAGGTAGTTCTCCCATTCTTGAAGGCGCATGGTATTATTCCCATACCTCTTTGAGACGAATCTGTAACTCTGAAAGAACTTATTCTGGCGCAGGTGCTTTGGGGACAAAGGGGAGGATTTGCACCCCTCATTCTGTCTATGCAATCTGCTGATGTGATTCTTCGAAGCAATCATTCAGAGCGCCGACTTTCAATTGACGCCAGGTACATTTGCGCTCGACCAACTCGCGGAGGGGATAAAAAAACCCCCTGATTCTCGCCGCAGGATAGACCACAAGTCATAGTAGTAATCACGGCAGACCCGACTCGCGCCCCATCCCCGGCTTTTCAGCCGTTCTTGGCTTTGGAGCAAGGCGCGTAGTTTCTCGGCAATAATTTCTGGGTGTTGGTAGACCTGAATTTCAGCGCTCAAGGGCTCTGGGTAATCATGAATCAGGGCGCGTCTATCAGCAGGAAGGAGCAAAGGTTCGTTTACGAGGATCTCAATTTTGAACCAACACAATGGTTGACAGTGCGCCGGGAATTGTGCGCGCACCAGAAAAGCAGCTTGGGCAAACGTGTGTGACTCAATTGAAATGAAAGGCTCAACCAGCGCCCGAATGAACCAAGATATTACGTAGTTCATTGTCATCGAAAACTGCTAATCGCTTCTTGATTTCATCAAAACTTCTCTTTTTCCATTGCGGAGATTCAAGTGATTTTTTGGCGACTAGTTCCGCCATAAATTCAGTTGGCAATTCTGTTTTGAGTTTTCTTTCTTGAATAGCATAAGTCGCAACAGATGTTATCAGCGCAACAAGCATAGATGTGATAATTGTGTCCAACGTAGCATTTCCTTTCAAAAGGACAGCGGCCCATCAGGCTTGCGCTAAGGTTTTTCTTTGCCCACCGCCCACAATCCCCTTGAGTTTTATGAGAAAAAGACTGCCGAAATGATGTGCCCTTTATTCTAATAAATAACCCCAGAT
>FWPU01006376.1_pt1 | contig 10923 bp, 5 predicted proteins | sample 2228361 | NCBI WGS metagenome assembly FWPU01 (sample SAMEA103939777, study PRJEB20133) | metagenome | reverse complement strand
CTGCGGCGTCGCTGCATGCTGCCATCCAACTGGTGAAAGGCCTCAAAGACGCGGGGCACGTCCTCCGGGGCGATGCCCACGCCGGTATCTTGGACGGCCACGATCACCTGGTTGTCCTGGTGGTAGACGCGCACGGCAACGTAGCCCTGCTCGGTGAAGCGGGCCGCGTTGTTGAGCAGGTTGAAGAGCACCTGGCGAATGCGCACGGGGTCCACCCACAGGGGCGGCAGCCCTGGCTCGATCTCGGTGAGGAGTTGCAGCCCCTGCATCTCGACCAGGCTGCGGGCCGTATCCACGGCCTCCTCCACCAGGACGGCCAGGTCGGTTTTCTCCGGAACCAGGTTCATTTGCGCCGCCTCGATGCGGGCCAGGTCCAGCACGTCATTGACCAGCCCTTGCAGATGCCGGGCGTTGCGGTAGATGATGCTCAGGTCCCGCAGGTAGGCGGAGGGGAGCTGGCCGCCGTAGTACTCCGGCGACTCGATCATCGTCTCGGCAAACCCGACGATGAGGTTGAGGGGGGTGCGCAGCTCGTGGCTGATGTTCTGGGCGAACTGCTGCTTGAGGCGGCGCGCCTCCTCGGCCCGGTCGCGCGCCACGCGGAGCATGTAATTGGTGCGCTCCAGGTTGTAGGTGGCCGTGTCCAGGTCTTTGAGCACGCGCTTCAGCTCGGCCTGCCGCTCCTGGGCGACCTGCGCGTTGTGGCGGGCTTCCTCGTAACCGTTGAGCGTCCAGGCCAGCGCGGTATACAGGTTGCGCTTGGAGAGCAGAGAGGCCACGGTGACCAGGGCGAAGATGAGCATGGGCACGATCACGTCGCCTGCCAGCGGGTCGATCACCTGGAGGGCGAGCATGAACAGGCTGGCTGCCACGGCGATCAGCACCACGGTGCGCTGGCTGAGGAGGACGCTGGCGAAGATGAGGGGGATGAGATACAGGTAGCGCAAATCCGGGGATTTGAAGAGCAGGATGGCACAGGTGGCGGCCAGCACCGCGCCGCCCACCAGCAGGCCGGAGGCAGCGCTGAGGTACCTGGGGTAGCGGGTCTTGAGCAGGTAGCCCAGCGCCGCGCTGACCAGCAACGCAATGCCCCCGATCCAGGCGACGGCGGGCATCTTCCGCCCGCTGCCCGGCCAGGCCACCCACACAAACCAGAAGTAGCCCAGCACGCCGACAAAGATGGCGATGGCGTTGAAGATGTCGGCCTGCAAATAGGCCAGGTGATCCCGGATATCTTCCATGCGCTCGGTGGTGTACATGAAAGCCTCCAACCAGGTGGGTTCTCCGCCCTGGTCATGAAGGGTATCTCTAGCTGGGGGTGGGCACAAATCGAGCAGCCCGCAACCTGGGCCGGAGGCCGACACGGGCGAAAAGCGTCGAGGTCCCGGCCCAGCTCCGGGCCGCCGCCGGAACACAGCGGCGCGAGGCGCCTGCCGGACTTCGCGCCGCTGCCGGAGCTATCTATGTCAGGAGTGCCATCGCTTCCGGCGGCAGCCCCGCTACTTACGATGAGCAGCGCCTAATCGCCCACCTCCAGGGTGAGGGTATAGGCTCCTGCGCCCCGGTCGTTGAAGCTGAACACCTCTATCGTGTAGGTCCCCTCCCGCTCCAGGACCAGGTCCTCGATCAGCGAGTCGGTTTGCACGCCGATGACGATGTCGTCGGCGCGCGCGACTTGCAGGCCATCCGGGCCGCGCACGATGACCAGCGTGTCCAGCGCGTTCCGGCGCTCAGGGTCGAAGACCGCGTTGGCGGGATTCTCGGCGGCCACACGGATGGTGACGCGCTGGCCTGCTTCCCCGTCCCAATACCACAGGGCGTGCCCGCCGGGGGACAGCTCCCCCTGGTTGTCGCCGGGCTGCGCCACCAACGTGGCTTCGGGGGTCGGGGAGAGGGTTGGGGTCGGCATCAGGTTTGGCTCGGCGCTGATGGACAGGGTATAGACACCGTAGGTGTCGCGGGCGCCATTGGCCCACACCCGGTACGTGCCGCTGCGGGGCAGCACGTAGCCCTCGATGCGGGCGTTCACATCCTCCCTTCTGCGGTCATCATTGGCGGTGAGCGGCAGGCCGTCCGGGTCGATCAAAGTCAGGAGGGGGTCCAGATGCCTGTCGAGGGACTGCATGCTGACGGTGACCACCTGTTGAGCCTGCCCCTCGAATTGCCAGTGGTCGCCGTTGCCGGGGCGGATGATCACCCCCTCCACCGGGTCGCCGTTCACCACCACCGTGCCCAACACCGCCGGCGTGGGCGTGGGCGTGGCCGTGGGGAGGGCCGTCGGCTGGGGAACGGGCGTGGGCGTCGTCGCCTGGAGGTCGGCCAGCGTGAGCAGGTAGGCGCCGGCGCTGTCGCCAAAGCCAAAGGCCATGATCGTGTAGGTGCCGCTCTGGGGCAGCGGGTAATCCGGGATGATGGCGTTGAAATCATACCAGCCGTCATCGTTGTACTGGAGTTCAGCGCCGTCAGGCCCCATCAGGATGAGCACGGTATCCAGCCCGCTGTCGTCTTCCTGCATGGCCTTTGGCTTTGGCGACAGCGCCGGCGCCTACCTGCTCACGCTGGCCGACCTCCAGGCGACGACGCCCACGCCCGTTCCGGGGGTGATGGGCTGCTGCACGACCTGGGGAGGCGACGTCGAGGTGGGCGCAGCCGTCGGGGTGGTCAGCTCGAGATCGGTCAGCGTGAGCAGGTAGGCGCCGGCGCTGTCCCCAAAGCCGAGGGCCGTGATGGTGTAAGTGCCGTCCAGGGGCAGCCGGTAGTCCTGGATGATGGCGTTGAAACCGTACCAGCCATCGTCGTCATAGCGAAGCTCGGCGCCGTCAGGCCCGACCAGGATGAGCACGGCATCCAGCCCGCTGTCGTCCTCCCGCATGGTGATTGTGATGCGCTGCCCGGCAGCGCCCTCGAACGACCAGAGGTCCCGGCCCCCCGGCAGGATTTCCCCGGAGACCGTCTCGCCGGGGGTGATGGGCTGCTGCACGACCTGGGGAGGCGACGTCGAGGTGGGCGCAGCCGTCGGGGTGGTCAGCTCGAGATCGGTCAGCGTCAGCGCGTAAGCACCGGAGCTGCTGCCAAAGCCGAGGGCCGTGATGGTGTAAGTGCCGTCCAGGGGCAGCCGGTAGTCCTGGATGATCGCGTTGGGATAGCCCCAGCCGTCGTCGTCGTACTGAAGCTCTGTGCCATCGGGGCCGACCAGGATGAGAATCGGATCCAGCCCACTGTTGTCCTCCCGCAGGGAGATCGTCACGCGCTGCCCGGCCCTGCCCTCGAACAGCCAGATTTCCGCCAGGGAAGGCGCTACTGCGCCGCGCACCGTTTGCCCCGCAGCGAGGCGCTGCCGGGGAACCGGCGTGCAGGCCACCAGGTCGTAGCGAGTACGCTCGTCACAGGAGAACTGGTGCGGGACGCGGTTTTCACGCGCCCAGGCCACAGCGGCGGCCATGTGAGCGGGTTCCACGACCAACCTCCAATAGCTTACGTTCCCCTGATCATCCCCGAACAGCACGGTTGAGCCGTCCGGGCTGAAGGCAACGCTCCAGATGTTGCCCGCGAGCGGTATCGTGACGCGGTCGGCTTCCTCGGCACGCTCCACGTCCCACAGCACGATCGTGCCGTCCGTGTACCCGGCAGCGACCATCCGCCCGTCCGGACTGAAGGCCACGGTGCGCACGGGATAGCGGTCCGCTCTGGTGAGCCGACGGTAGGGCGCAGAGTCGTCCTGGTCGGGGTCTAGCGCCCACAGGTAAACCGAGCCGTCATACGAGCCGGCCACGATGCGGTTGCCATCCGGGCTGAATCCGACGTCTTCGACGCCGGCGGCGTGCTGGTCGAACTGGAAGGCCGGCTGCCGCGTGGTCAGGTCCCACACGATGGCCCGGTAATCGTCAGCGCCGGTGACGGCCTGCTGGCCGTCCGGGCTGAAGGCCACGCTGTTGACCCAGTCGGCGTGCCCTTCCAGCCGGCTGAGGAGCTCGCCGCTCTCCAGGTCCCACCAGAGCACGGTGGCGTCCCGTGAAACCGAAAGGGCCTGCTGGCCGTCGGGGCTGAAGGCCACATCCCAGGCCCAGTCGGCGTGCCCTTCCAGCCGGCTGAGGACCTCGCCGCTCTCCAGGTCCCAGCGGATCACGGTGGTGTCCCGTGAGGCGGAAAGCGCCTGGCGGCCATCCGGGCTGAAGACGACGTTGGTCACGCTGTCCGTGTGCCCGTCAAAGCGGCGGATCATCTCGCCGGTGGCGACATCCCACAGGACCATGCTGGTGTCCTGAGCCTCGCCAGTAAGGACCGCGCCTGCGCCGGAAAGCGCCCTGCGACCGTCCGGGCTGAAGGCCACACCGTGCACGCTGTCATTGTGTTCAGGGGCAAAGCGACGGATGCGCTCGTCTCCCAGGTCCCAGATGGTCAGGCTGCCCGCGCCAGACGCTACGATGGCGCTGTTGCCACCCGGCAGAACCTCCACGTCCCGGATGGGCGCGCTCCGATCGAACGTGTGATCCTCCAGGGACATCGTCCCCTGCCGCAGCCCTCCCGCCGTATAAACGAAGAGTTCGCCGCTGTCCAGGCCCGCCAGTATCGTGTTCCCATCCGGGCTGACGACCAGGCTGGCGACAGCGTAAGCGCCCGTCTCATCGAGGGTGTGACACTCCTCGATAGGCTCCGGCCAGGTGATGTCCCAGATGCACAAGGCTCCGTCGAGACCGCCGGTGATCATCCTATCGTCGGCGGTGAGCGCGATGCGGGTGACGGCGTCGCTGTGCGCCGGCGGCAACGCGAACTCGGTCAGGACTTCGCCGGTGTGCAGGTCCCAGCGCACCAGCGATCCCTCCCAGGAAGCGGAAACGGCCTGGGTTCCGCCGGCGGCGAAGGCGATATCGGAAATCGCCCGTGCGTGGTAGCCTTCCAGGCGGCGAAGCTCGTCGCCGGTTTTGAGGTCCCACAGGCTGAGGCTGCCGTCCTCGGCCCCGATGAGCGCCTGGCGGCCATCGGGGCTGACCTCCAGCGCCGTGATGGGCGCCCCCTCCAGCGCCGTGGCGGGCGACCCCTCCAGCGCCGTGGCGGGCGACCCCTCCAGTGACGGGTCCGGCAAGGCCATGAGCGGTTCCCCGTGGACCACATCCCACAGCGTCATCTGCGCGTCCGTCACGGAGACGGCCACCTCGTCGCTGCCGGCAAAGGCCACGGCGATCACGCTGCTGGGGGACCGGAAGCGCCGGATCTCCTGGTGGTTTTCAATGTCCCACAGAATGAGCCAGCCGTCCTGCGAGGCGGACAGCGCGCGCTCGCCGTCCGGGCTAAGGGCGACGTCGGTCACGGGGGCGGTGTGTCCGGCCAGGGGGAGGCGGGGTCCGGGGGCATAGGCCTCGGCCAGCACCCGCGCCAGCCGCATGTCCGGTTGCGGGTTGGCGGCATGCGCCTCCCGCGCCAGCGCTAGCGCGAGCGGGCGGTTGTGGTCGCTGAGCGCCTGCACGGCCATCGATACCCAGTTGCCGGCCAGACGCTGGGTTGTGAGCCAGTCCTGGTGACGCCCGAAGGCCAGGACGGCGGCGGAGGCGGCCAGCGTGAGCACCAGCAGCGCGACGATGGCCCGCGCCACCCGCGACAGGCGCTCGCGGCGCCATACGGGGGCGTTGGATTCCAGGATCGGTTCGACGAAGCTGTCGTGAACGATCTCGTACCAGCGGCCCCCGGCCCGCCACTCGGCCCGAATCAGATGGTGATCCTCAAGCATGTCGACGGCCTGGTTGGGCAGGCCCCCGGTGGCCGTGGTGCCACGGTCCACCGTGCTGCGGCGCCCGTCCTCCGTGATCAGGTGCTGCTCGAACCAGCGGCGCAAGCGGCGCGGCCTGATGCGGGTCGCCTTCGCGACCTCGGCGATGCGATGCTCGTAGAACTCGGTCAGCACGCGGCGCACGTCGCCCGCTTCGCGCAGGTGTTCCTCGGTGATGACCTGCTCCTGGGGGCCAAGGCTATCCCACAGGTTCTGGCAGACCACCTGCAACTGGACCGGCTCCACGTACTCGCCGGAGATCGTCTTAAGCTCGCCCTCCAGCGAGCGGATTTTGATGCAGGCCAGGTCCTCCACCAGTTGCTCGGCCACGCCCGGCGCGTAGCTGCGCGACGACCCCGGCAGGGAAAGCGGCCCGATGACCGCCTTGATCGCGGAGGGCTTGCTCAGGCGTTCCAGCCGGTAGCGGGTACGGAGCTGCTCCGGCAGCAGCGCGGCAAACGAGTCCAGGTGGGCGATGTAGTCCTCCCGCATGGCGAACACGACGTGCAGTTGGGGGTCCTCATGCAGCGCCTCGCCGACCTGCTCGAAGAAGCGCCGTCGATCCGGCATGCGCTCCGGGTAGAAGGTGAACAGCTCCTCAAACTGATCGAAGAACAGCACGCGCGGCAGGGGGTGATCGTAGGCGTCGGTCAGCAGGGTCTCCTGCCGCAGGAACTCGGCCAGGGTGAGGGACGCCAGGGTAGTGGGGTCTTGGGAGGACCAGCCCGCCAGCGCGTTGAAGACGTAGATGTTGTCGATGGTTTCCGGCGCGACGGCCCTGGGAATCTCGGCGCGCACGCGGGCCACGGGGAACACCTCCATGCCCTCGGCTTTGAGGCGCGGCATGACGGTGGTGTTGATGAGGGAGGTCTTGCCGGCGCCCGACTGGGCGTAGATCAGGACTTCGCGGTGGGCGATGATCAGGGACGGCAGCGTGCTGGCTTCACGCTCGCGCCCGAAGAAGATGGCCTGGTCCTGCAGGGTGAAGGGTCGCGGGCCGACGTAAGGTTGAAAGGCTTTATTGTCCACGCTGGTAGGCCTCCCAACGCGCTCCGAGTTCCGTCACAAATTCCTGGCACTCGCCCCAATAGATGCGGATTTTGTGATTGTCGAAGTAGGTCTCCAGGTACTTTCTGGCGTTTTCCTCAAACCCGGCGCGCACGCGCTCGCTTTCGGGTTCAAGCTGCACGGAGACGTGGATGTTGGAGCGATAATTCTTCTCCAGAAAGCTGGCAATGCTGCGGAAGAGCACCCGGAATTCCCAGTCGTTCACCCGGTAGCCGAGGAAGAGCAGGGAGGTGTTGGTCAGGGCCTGCTGCACGGGCGGGGGGAGCAGCTTCTCGTCGCGGGTCACGCTGACCAGGAAGGTCAGGTAATCGTCCTCCGAGATCACCAGCGATTCAGGGTGTTCAAACTGGCCGAGCAGGTGATAGACCAGCGGCTGGCCGGGTTGCGGCTCGTATTCCGGCTCGAGGTCGAAGAGGGTTCTGCCGTCTTGCAGGGTCCGGTTCCAGCGGCAGAATTCGTGCCGGGCGGTGATCTGGCGGGCGGCAAGGGCACGTTCCATCTCGGGGTGGTAATTGGTGGTGATCACCGTGGAGAACGGCAGCCGGGCGAGGGTGGCGTAGGTCTGGCAGGCGTCCTCGAAGTCCGGGGCCTCGACCATGGCCGACCAGATCTCGCGAAGCTCGTCGCTGGGGATGGACGGGTGCTCGGCGGTGGCCAGGTATTGGGCGATGTAGGGCAGGTCCATGCTGTCGGCGAACGGATAATGGTAGCGCTCCGTCCACTCCCTGGCGACCCTGGCCCGGAAGAGCAGGGCGTTCTTGCAGGCGTTCGGCCCGATGAAGGGGGTGCATTTCTGGTCCCGGATTTTGCGCAGCAGGCTGTCCCACTCGCTGTCCTTGAGGCCGCGAAAGGGGTGCTCCTCTCCAGCGCCCCTGGCCCTGGCGGGAAACGCGCGCTGTAGCTGGTCCCAGCCCTGCTCGTAGCCGGGGATGAAGTCCACATAGTGGATGCGCTCCAGGGGCTTGGTTTCGTCATACTGGTTGAGCAAATGCTGGCAGTCCTCCAGCATCACGGGGACGATGCGCTTCTTGAGAAAGCGGGCCAGGAAGACCTCCCGGCGCGCCCACTTGCTCTCGATGGATTGCGGGGAGAGGCAGGCGATCACCAGCTCGGCTTGCAGCAGGCCCTCGTAGATCTTCTCCTCCCAGTCCTCGCCCCCGATGATCTGCCCGGTGTCAATCCAGACCGACAGCCCCTGGGTCTGGATGTCGCCAGCGAGGCGCAGGGCAAAGTCGTGGTTTTCGCGCGCATAAGAGACGAATACTTGGGCCATCCTGGTTCTCCTGATTGTCCTTGGTCATCTGAGTGAGGGCCGGTTGCGCCAGCAGGGCGAAGGAGCAGGCATGCGCACAGCGCTGCGAATTAGCCGGGGAAGTCCGTGACGAGAAAACGCACAGTACGTGTCTACATAATAACTGTGAAAGAGAAAGGGTGTCAATAGACGTGAGGTCCCCCACGCCTAACACGTGCACCTGCGCTGCCCAGTGGTTACTGGACGTGACCGCACGTGCAGGCAAGGCGGGGGCTTCGGACGGCTTGCGCCGATGCGCTGCCGTCCCAGCGCAGAGAGGAGTTTCTGTCTGCGGTGCTTGCGGCCCTGCTTGTCACCAGTGCCTACATCTGAATTGGCTCGGCGCTTCCTGAGATGATCATGGCGACGATGTCGTCGACGCTGGTTTCCGACTTCCGCTTGATGCCAACCAACCTGCCTGTCTTGAGGACCATAACCCGATCGGCAATGGCAAAGACCTCGTTGATGTTGTGCGAGATAATGATCACGGCGATGCCGTTTTCCTTGAGGCGGTCGATGAACTCATACACTTTTTTCGTCTCGGCCACGCCCAGCGCCGCCGTTGGCTCATCCATGATGATGATGTGGGCCTGAAAGTACACCGCCCGGCTGAGCGCGACCATCTGGCGCTGGCCACCCGATAGCTGGCTGACATTGCGGTTAATGTCGCCGATCTCGATGTCGAAGCTCTGCAGGAGTTCCAGAGCTTTGTTGCGCATCTCCTTCAGGTTCATCCAGCCCAGGAGGGAGAGTAGCGGCATGGAGCGTATCTCCCGCCCCATAAAGATGTTGGAAGCGATATCGAGGTTGTTCATCAAGGCCAGATTTTGATAGATGGTCTCGATGCCCAATTCTCTGGCATCCAAGGGGTTCTCGATTCTTACTTCTTTGCCTTTGACGAAGATCTTGCCCTCATCAGCGGGGTGCGCGCCGGCGAGGATCTTCACCAGGGTGGATTTGCCCGCCCCGTTATCCCCTACCAGCGCCAGGACTTCGCCCTCGTATAGCTCAAAGCTGACATCATTGACGGCACAAACGCCGCCAAAGCGTTTGGTGATATGCTCCATCCTGACGACCGGCTGCCCGTTGGTATCTCTGGCTGTCATGCCCCGTTCCTCCCTGGTCAGTCCTGGCGTTTGCGGAGCTTTTCCACCAACACCGCTACGATCACAATACAGCCGGTGACGACGATCTGGAAGAAGGGCGCCACCCCCCACAGATTAAGGCCATTGCTGACCACGCCCAGAATCAACGCGCCCACCAGCGTGCCCCAGACGGTTCCTTTGCCGCCGGCCAGCGAGTTGCCACCGATCACGGCGGCGGCGATGGCGACCAACTCATACCCCTGCCCAACGCTGGGTTGGCCGCTGCCCAATCTGGCCGCCAGCACGACCCCGGCTGCGCCGGACATCAGCCCACAGAAGCCATAGGTCAGCAGCTTGACCCGACGGACCGCCACCCCACACAACCGGGCAGCCTCCTCGTCGCCACCGATAGCCAGGGCATAGCGGCCAAAGGTGAATCGTTTCAGGAGCAGGTAGCCGGCAAAATAGATCAGGAAGGTGATGATCACCGGGATGGGGATACCGAGCGCGTACCCGGTGCCGATCTCAATGAATTTATCTGGGAGATTCCAGATGGCCTGCCCGCCGGTGATGATCAGCGAGATGCCCCTGAACAGGTACATCGTGCCGAGAGTCGCCACAAAGGGCATGATGTTCCCGTAGGAGATCAGCAGCCCATTGACCAACCCGACGGCGCTTCCTGTAACCAGGCCGGCCAGGATGGCCACCAACAACCCCATGCCTTCCTGAAGGGCGGCTGCCGTGACCACCCCGCAAAGCGCCACAATGGAGCCGACGGAGATGTCGATGCCGCCGGTCACGATGACAAACGTCATGCCGACGGCGACAATTCCCGTGATGGAGACCTGCCTCAGCACATTCAGGATGTTGCGCATGGTCAGGAAGGGGGGCAGCAGATAGCCCAGGACCGCGCAGAGGATGATCAGTACCAACAGGGTGCGCTGTGCCAGTATGAACCTCAATATGGCTGGAACGTCTATTTCAAGGCGTCTTTCTGTCGTGGCCTTGAGGCTTCGATCTGTGGCCAATTCAACGGTCCTTTCTACGGGTCAGCAGTGGGTGTGGCGGGCAGGGGGCAACCCGGATTATGTCCAGGATCGACCAGCTCAGTATACGTCCGGAACCCGTTTCATACCTGCATGGGTGCATACGTCCCAACTACCGTAGCGGCCATCTGCTCTCTCCACGTGAGTGACGGTGAGGGCCTGGCGTTCGAAGCCGCAGGACGCCGGTCACCCTTAGCGTAATATGCCTGCTTGACGATGCCAAGATGTCTTTCCTCTCAAAAGCCAATTATCTCCGACCGTTTTAGTTGTTGGGATAGAAGCATCACCATTAGTCTACCGGCAGATCAGGTGGGCGAGCATTGGCGCTGCCTGCCGGCCTTTGGCATTGCGGGGCCAGCAGGCAGCTTTTTGCCGTGCGAACTACTGAATGGCCTCCCAGGCCTGGATGAGGGGGTCGACGTTATCGGGGAGGGCGAGGGTCATGGGGGTGGTGATGACGGGGTCGATCTCGCCGGTCTGGAGGAATTCGAGGCCGTAGCGGACGGCGTAGGCGCCCATGAGGTCGGGGCGCTGGGCGACATCGGCGCTGATGGTGCCATCCCTGACGGCTTGCAGGGCTTCGAGGATGCCGTCGAGGCCGACGAGGATGAGGTCGTCGCGCCCGGCAGCGGCGGCGGCCTGGGCAGCGCCGAGGATCATGCGGTCGGA
>FWPU01012805.1_pt1 | contig 10925 bp, 11 predicted proteins | sample 2228361 | NCBI WGS metagenome assembly FWPU01 (sample SAMEA103939777, study PRJEB20133) | metagenome | reverse complement strand
GACATTCGGTTGCCAGATATTCGGTTGACATTCGGTTAATAGATCTTTCATCAGACATTCGGTTGCCAGATATTTCGTTAGACATTCGGTTGCCAGATATTTCGTCGAATATTCGGTTGCTAGATCTTTCATCAGACATTCGGTTGCCAGAATATTGTCGAATATTCTGTTGACAGATATATCATCGGATATTCGGTTGCTAGATCTTTCATTGAATTTCCATTGCTAAATCTTTCGCCGAATATTAACCAAACTCAGCAACCGAATATTCATATTCGAGACCAAATATTAACAACCGAATATCCGATGATATATCTGTCAACCAAATTTCGACGGAATATCTAGCAATCGAATGAATATTCGACGATATATCTGTCAACCGAATATCCGACGGAATATTTAGCAACCGAATATCCGATGATATATCTGTCAACCAAATTTCGACGGAATATCTAGCAATCGAATATTCGACGATATATCCAGCAACTGAATATCCGACGAAATATTTAGCAACCGAATATCCGATGATATATCTGTCAACCAAATTTCGACGGAATATCTAGCAATCGAATATTCGACGATATATCTGTCAACCGAATATCCGACGAATATTTAGCAATCGAATGAATATCCAACGGAAGATCGAGGTACCGAATATTCAAGATGAAAGATCTATTAACCGAATGTCTGACAAAATATCTAGCAATCGAATATTCGACGATATATTAGATGAAAGGTTAACAACCGAGTAACACTAATTCAACATTAGCAACGAGATATTCCTGATAAATATTAGCAACCAAATATTCCTGAAGAAATACAATGAACAAAATATCGATAACCGAATATTTAACAGTTAAATCTCCAATATTCGAGACTACATATCATCAGCTGAATATTGGAAGTTCTTGATATTTAGCTGCTGATATTTCATTATTAAATAGCTATTAAGTGATATCTCATCTCTCGATAGTATTAAGCCTCGAATATTCGAGACTTAATATTTCATCTGTCATTCGATACCTCGATATGTCGTCGGAAATATTCGGTTGCTAGATCTTTCATCTCGGATATTCGGTTAATAGATCTTTCGTCAGACATTCGGTTAATAAATAGATCTTTCATCGAATTTCGGTTGCTAGATCTTTCGTTAGACATTCGGTTAATAGATCTTTCGTCAGACATTCGGTTAATAGATCTTTCGTCAGACATTCAGTTAATAAATCTTTCATCGAATTTCGGTTGCTAGATCTTTCGTTAGACATTCGGTTAACAGATCCTTCGTCAGACATTCAGTTAATAAATCTTTCATCGAATTTCGGTTGCTAGATCTTTCGTTAAACATTCGGTTAATAGATCTTTCGTCAGACATTCGGTTAATAGATCTTTCGTCAGACATTCAGTTAATAAATCTTTCATCGAATTTCGGTTGCTAGATCTTTCGTTAAACATTCGGTTAATAGATCTTTCGTCAGACATTCAGTTAATAAATCTTTCATCTCGAATATTCGGTTGCTAGATCTTTCGTTAGACATTCGGTTAATAGATCTTTCGTTAGACATTCGGTTAATAGATCTTTCATCTCGGATATTAGGTTAATAGATCTTTCGTTAGATATTCGATTAATAGATCTTTTGTTAGACAGTCGGTTAATAGATCTTTCGTTAGACATTCGGTTAATAGATCTTTCATCTCGGATATTCGGTTAATAGATCTTTCATCTCGGATATTCGGTTAATAGATCTTTCATCTCGGATATTCGGTTAATAGATCTTTTGTTAGACAGTCGGTTAATAGATCTTTTGTTAGACAGTCGGTTAATAGATCTTTCATCTCGGATATTCGGTTAATAGATCTTTCGTTAGACATTCGGTTAATAGATCTTTCATCTCGGATATTTGGTTGCCAGATATTTCGTTAGACATTCGCTTGCCATATATTTCGTTAGACATTCGGTTGCTAGATATTTGGTTATGAATATTCAGTCAGTGACATTTTGTTGATAAGATGTTACGACGATATGTTACGACGAAATCTTCGAAGACGAAATATTAGGAGTTAATGTAGAAATCGGATATTTTTCAGAGTCTTGGCTACTCACATCACCGCTAATAGTTAACTGTTGATATTTCGTTGTCGAATATTCGGTCGTTACTAACTCGTCGCTCATATATTGGAGTTATATTTCTGTTGATAGACATTGATACATCCAAATATATTTCCAGAAATAGAAATAAGAGTCGTATCAGTGTTGATAGAAATGAGAGTTCTATCAACACTGATAGACATTGAAGTTATATTTGTGTTGATAGATATCCAAATTCTATTCGTGGAAATAGACATTGAAATTCTATCAGTATGAATAGAAATGAGAGTTCTATCAACACTGATATATATATATTTAGGATGTTTATTCATGTTGATAGAACTCCAAATTCTATCAACACGAATAGAACTCTAATTTCCATCAACACTGATATATATTTTGGATATTTATTCATGTTAATAGAACTCCAAATTCTATCAACACTGATAAATTATGGATATATCTATCAACTTGATATGTCTTGGATATTATCAACACGAATATCTCTTGGATATTTATCAACACTGATAAATATCCAATTTATATCAACTTGATAGATTGGATATTTATCAGTGTTGATACGACTCCAATTTCTATTCATGTGAATATTTCTCGGATATTTATCAACACTGATAGACATTGGAGTTCTATCAGTGTGAATAGAACTTGGAGTTCTATCAGTGGTGATAAATATTGGGGTTATATTTGTGTTGATAGACATTGGAGTTCTATCAGTGTGAATAGAACTTGGAGTTCTATCAGTGTTGATAGACATTGGAGTTCTATCAGTGTGAATAGAACTTGGAGTTCTATCAGTGGTGATAAATATTGGGGTTATATTTGTGTTGATAGACATTGGAGTTCTATCAGTGGTGATAAATATTGGGGTTATATTTGTGTTGATAGACATTGGAGTTCTATCAGTGGTGATAGAACTTGGGGTTATATTTGTGTTGATAGAACTTGGAGTTCTATTCTTGTTGATAGAAATGAGAGTTATATCAGCGATAATAGACATTGATCGTATTCACACGACTAGAATTTGGAGTTCTATCAGCATTGATAAATATCCAAAACATATTCACATGAATAGATTTTGGAGTTCTATCCGTGTGAATAAATATCCAAAATCTATCCGTGTTGATAATATCTAAGACATATTCACATGAATAGAATTTGGAGTTCTATCAATGTTGATTGAAATCCAAATATATCATCAACGCTGATAGATATTCATGATTTATCAGTGTTGATAGAAATTAGAGTTCTATCAATGTTGATAGAATTTGGAGTTCTATCAACATGAATAAACATCCAAATATATCAGTGTTTATAGATATCCGAAAACATATAAACACTGTTAGATATCCAAAACATATTCACATCACATGAATAAATATCCAAATATATTCGTGTTGATAAATATCTAAATATATCACTGCTGATAGATATCCAAAATTTTTCAGCAGTGATAGATATCCAAATATATTCGTGTTGACAAATATCCAAAATTTATCAGCATTGATAAATATCCAAAATTTATCAGCATTGATAAATATCCAAATATATTCGATTCGTGTTGACAAATATCCGAAATTTATCAGCATTGACAAATATTCAAAATTTATCAGCAGTGATAAATATCCAAAATTTATCAGCAGTGATAAATATCCAAAATTTATCACTGCTGATAGATATCCAAAATTTATCACTGCTGATAGATATCCAAAATTTATCACTGCTGATAGATATCCAAAATTTATCAGCAGTGATAAATATCCAAAATTTATCAGCAGTGATAAATATCCAAAATTTATCAGCAGTGATAAATATCCAAAATTTATCAGCAGTGATAAATATCCAAATTTTATCAGCAGTGATAAATATCCAAAATTTATCAGCAGTGATAAATATCCAAATTTTATCAGCAGTGATAAATATCCAAAATTTATCAGCAGTGATAAATATCCAAATTTTATCACTGCTGATAGATATCCAAAACGTATTCGGAGAAATAGAAATACAAGACGTATTTATGGAAAATAGAAATGAGAGTTGTATCAGTCTAATAGAAATCTGAAACCTATTCGGATAAATAGAAATTGGATATCTATCAGTGTTGATATGTCTCCAATGTCTATTCACACTGATATAACTTCAATGTCTATTCACACTGATATAACTTCAATGTCTATTCACACTGATATAACTTCAATGTCTATTCACACTGATATGTCTCCAATGTCTATCAACACGAATAGAAATTGGCTATCTATCAGTGATGATATTGTCTCCAATGTCTATTCACACTGATATAACTTCAATGTTTATTCATACTGATAGATATCCAATGTCTATCAACACGAATAGAAATTGGATATCTATCAGTGTTGATATGTCTCCAATGTTTATTCACACTGATATAACTCTCATTTCTATCAAGATGAATATGTTTGGATATTTATTCATGCGGATACGACTCTCATCTCTATCAACTTGATATGTCTTGGATATTATCAACACTGATATGTCTTGGATATTTACCAACACTGATAGAATTCCAATGTCTCTCATTTCTATTCATGTTGATATGTCTTTCCATTGATAGAACTCCAATTTCTATCAACTTGATATGTTTTGGATATTTATCAACGTTGATATGTCTCCAAATTCTATCAACATTGATACGATTCCAAAATCTATCATCAACTTGATATGTTTTGGATATTTATCCGTGTTGATATGCTTCCAAAATCTATCAACTTGATATGTCTTGGATATTTATCAATGCTGATACGTGTTGGATATTTATCAACTTGATATGTTTTGGATATTTATCAACGTTGATATGTCTCCAAATTCTATCAACATTGATACGATTCCAAAATCTATCATCAACTTGATATGTTTTGGATATTTATCCGTGTTGATATGCTTCCAAAATCTATCAACTTGATATGTCTTGGATATTTATCAATGCTGATACGTGTTGGATATTTATCAACTTGATATGTTTTGGATATTTATCAACGTTGATATGTCTCCAAATTCTATCAACATTGATACGATTCCAAAATCTATCATCAACTTGATATGTTTTGGATATTTATCCGTGTTGATATGCTTCCAAATTCTATCAACTTGATATGTCTTGGATATTTATCAATGCTGATACGTGTTGGATATTTATCAACTTGATATGTCTTGGATATTTATCAACGTTGATATGTCTCCAAATTCTATCAACATTGATACGATTCCCAAATCTATCATCAACTTGATATGTTTTGGATATTTATCAGTGTTGATATGCTTCCAAATTCTATCAACTTGATATGTCTTGGATATTTATCAATGCTGATACGTGTTGGATATTTATCAACATTGATACGATTCCCAAATCTATCATCAACTTGATATGTTTTGGATATTTATCAGTGTTGATATGCTTCCAAATTCTATCAACTTGATATGTCTTGGATATTTATCAATGCTGATACGTGTTGGATATTTATCAACATTGATACGATTCCAATTTCTATCAAGTTGATAGATTTTGGATATTTATCAGTGTTGATATGCTTCCAAAATCTATCAACTTGATATGTCTTGGATATTTATCAACGTTGATATGCCTCCAAACTCTATCAACATAATATGTTTTGGATATTTATCAGTGTTGATATGCTTCCAAAATCTATCAACATTGATATGACTCCAATTTCTATCAACTTGATATGTCTTGGATATTTATCAACATTGATATGTCTTGGATCTTTATCAATGCTGATACGTGTTGGATATTTATCAACATTGATACGATTCCAATTTCTATCAACTTGATATGCTTCTATAATCTATCAACATTGATATGACTCCAATTTCTATCAACTTGATATGTCTTGGATATTTATCAACGTTGATATGTCTCCAAATTCTATCAACATTGATACGATTCCAAAATCTATCAAGTTGATAGATTTTGGATATTTATTCGTGTTGATATGCTTCCATAATCTATCAACTTGATATGTCTTGGGTATTTATCAATGCTGATACATGTTGGATATTTATCAACATTGATACGATTCCAATTTCTATCAAGTTGATAGATTTTGGATATTTATTCACATGAATACGACTCTAAATCTATCAACTTGATATGTCTTGGATATTTATCAACGTTGATATGTCTCCAAATTCTATCATCAACTTGATATATCTTGGATATTTATCAACATTGATAGAATTCCGATTTCTATTCATGTTGATATGTCTTGGATATTTATTCACATTAATATGACTCCAATTTCTATCAACTTGATATGTCTTGGATATTTATCGACGTTGATATGTCTCCAAATTCTATCAACATTGATACGATTCCAAAATCTATCATCAACTTGATATATCTTGGATATTTATCAACATTGATAGAATTCCGATTTCTATTCATGTTGATATGTCTTGAATAATTTATCAACACTGATAGGTTTTGGATATCTATCAACACTGATAGAATTCCAATTTCTATTCATGTGAATATGTCTCCACATTCTATTAACTTGATATGTCTTGGATATTATCAATAACTGATAGGTATTTGAATCTATTAACACTGATAGAATTCCATTCTATTCATGTGAATATGTTTTTGGATATCTATCAACACTGATATGATTTCCAATTTCTATTCATGTGATGTGAATATGCCTCCAATTCTATCAACACTGATATTTTTTGGATATTTATTCATGTGATGTGAATATGTCCAAATTATATCAACTTGATATGGTTCGGATATCTATTAACACTGATAGAATTCCATTTTATTCATGTTGATATGCTTCCAAAATCTATCAACATTGATATGCCTCCAAATTCTATCAACGTTGATATGCCTCCAAATTCTATCAACGTTGATATGCCTCCAAATTCTATCAACACTGATATGTTTTGGATATTTATCCGTGTTGATATGCTTCCAAAATCTATCAACATCGATATGACTCAAAATTCTATCAACGTTGATATGCCTCCAAAATCTATCAATATCGATATGACTCAAAATTCTATCAACGTTGATATGTTTTGGATATTTATCAGTGTTGATATGCTTCCAAAATCTATCAACATCGATATGACTCAAAATTCTATCAACGTTGATATGACTCCAAAATCTATCAACTTGATATGTTTTGGATATTTATCAGTGTTGATATGCTTCCAAAATCTATCAACATCGATATGACTCCAATTTCTATCAACTTGATATGTTTTGGATATTTATCAGTGTTGATATGCTTCCAAAATCTATCAACATCGATATGACTTAAAATTCTATCAATGTTGGTATGCCTCCAAAATCTATCAACATTGATATGACTCCAATCTATCAACTTGATATGTTTTGGATATTTATCAGTGTTGATATACTTCCAAAATCTATCAACTTGATATGTTTTGGATATTTATCAGTGTTGATATGCTTCCAAAATCTATCAACTTGATATGTTTTGGATATTTATCAGTGTTGATATGCTTCCAAAATCTATCAACATAGATATGACTTAAATTCTATCAATGTTGGTATGCCTCCAAAATCTATCAACATAGATATGACTTAAAATTCTATCAATGTTGGTATGCCTCCAAAATCAATCTATCAACATTGATATGACTCCAAAATCTATCAACTTGATATGTTTTGGATATTTATAAGTGTTGATATGCTTCCAAAATCTATCAACATTGATATGCCTCCAAATTCTATCAACTTGATAGGGTTTGGATATTTATTCATGTGGAATATGTCTTGGGTATTTATCAACACAAATATGTCTCTTTCTATTCATGCTGATATGTTTTTGGATATTTATTTCCACGAATAGAACTCCAAATTCTATCAAAGTTGATATTTCTTAGATATTATCAACACTGATAGAACTCCAAATTCTATCAGTGTTGATATCTCTTGGATATTTATCAACGCTGATATGTTTTGGATATTTATCAGCGCTGATATGTCTTGGATATTTATTTCCAAGAATAGAACTCTCATTTCTATCCATGTTGATATGTTCTGGATATCTATTCGTGTTGATATATTTTGGATGTTTATTTCTATGAATAGAACTCTCATTTCGTTTCTATTTCCCCGAATAGAATTTGGGTTTTATTTCTGGAAATACGACTCCAACATATATCAACTTCGATAACATGGATATCTTTGAGATTTCGAGTCGTGGGTCTTTTTTTTCTGGTATCGAGTTGCTGACACATATCTAGCAACTTGATACCAGAGATCGAATATCAACGGAGAAACATCGAAGTTTGAATATTAGAAGTTTACTATTAGCTTTCGTTTGTTGGTGTCTGGATATTTCAGTATCAACATCTGGTGACTAATCTTTTGTCTCGAATATTACTCCTAAAATTAGTCGCTGGTGTATTGTTGATGGTATTAAGTTGATGAATATTGGATTGTTGATCGACAAGTGCTAATAATGTGGTCTTGATTCTTTATCTGCTAAGATTTGGCCTCGAATATTTAGTTGTCGATGTTCAACCATTAATATTAAGTTGCCGATATTTTATTATGAATATTGGATGATGATGATGTTTCAATGTTAAATTTAGCTGTTGGTATTTTTTCTGATATCTGACTTCGAATATCTAATCTTTCATGTCCAACAGTGGATCTTCTGTCACCAATATCTCATTGATAATATTTGGTGGCAGTTGAATGTTTACCATTCGTCTTTTTCCATTAATATTCAGCTGCCTCTATTCAGCTATTAATAATTCGTCTTTGTTATTCGATCGTTAATCTTTGAAGATTGAACTAAGTCGTCGATATTGTTTCATCAACAAAAGATTTCTATTATCTGTTTCGCTGAATATTGGTACTAAATCTTAGCCAGATTATCTGATTGCTAATTTTTCGGTGTTGATCTTTGAATATTGTTATGGAACTGTTAGTATCCAGTTGATAAGAGTTTGTTACCAATTTCAGCTGTTAATATTTCGTGGCTGGTATTTAACTGTTAAACATTTCCTCGACAATGTTTAAGACCTGACAAATAGACATGAATATTTTGCTGCTAATATCAACAGCGAAATCTCTGAATACTACTCTTTAGTTATTGACGTTTCATTGCTGATTTCATTCTTATTATTGAATTGTTTGGATGTATCTTCGAATGTTTGAGTAGTAATGAAAAACCTCTTCTATTTAGTTTGCCGGTTTTCAGCTGCTATTTTGTTGTGAATGTTTTGGTCGATGATATGGATTTGCTCGTAAACGATTTCTAAAGAAAGAGTTAATATCGAAATCTGTCAACATTTCCAAACGAACACTCAATATTCAGAAGATGATATCTCGTTGCTGATATCATCTGCTCAACCGAGTTGTTAACATCCAGTCAACGTGTTCTATTCCTCGAAAACAAGTACTAATCATGGGAAGTAATATTTCATCTCTGATATCTAACTCTTGACTTTTCGTTGTTGATATTTAATCGCCGATATTTAGTCCTATTCATGGAAATAAATATCCAACACATATTTCCATGAATAGAACTTGGAGTTATATCAGTGTTGATAGATATTAGAGTTATATCAACACTTATAGATATCCAAATTCTATTCGTGTTGATAGATATTAGAGTTATATCAACACTTATAGATATCCAAATTCTATTCGTGTTGATAGATATTAGAGTTATATCAACACTTATATATCCAACATTCTATTCGTGTTGATAGAAATGAAAGTTATATCACACTTATAGATATCCAAAATTCTATTCGTGTTGATAGAAATGAGAGGCATATCAACACTGATAAATATCCAAAACCTATCAGTGTTGATAGACATCAAAGTTATATCAGTGTTGATAGACATCAAAGTTATATCAGTGTTGATAGACATCGAAGTTATATCAGTGTTGATAGAAATGAGAGACATATCAACACTGATAAATATTCAAGACCTATCGGTGTTGATAGACATCAAAGTTATATCAGTGTTGATAGAAATGAGAGACATATCAACACTGATAAATATTCAAAACCTATCGGTGTTGATAGACATCAAAGTTATACAGTGTTGATAGACATCGGAGACATATCAACACTGATAAATATACAAAACCTATTCGTGTTAATAGACATCAAAGTTATACAGTGTTGATAGACATCGGAGACATATCAACACTGATAAATATCCAAAGCCTATTCGTGTTGATAGACATCGGAGACATATCAACACTGATAAATATCCAAAGCTTATTCGTGTTGATGGACATTGAAGTTATATCAGTGTTGATAGAAATGAGAGACATATCAACACTGATAAATATCCAAAGCCTATTCGTGTTGATAGACATCAAAGTTATATCAGTGTTGATAGAAATGAGAGACATATCAACACTGATAAATATCCAAAGCCTATTCGTGTTGATAGACATCAAAGTTATATCAGTGTTGATAGAAATGAGAGACATATCAACACTGATAAATATCCAAAACCTAGTCGTGTTGATAGACATTGAAGTTATATCAGTGTTGATAGACATTGGAGACATATCAACACTGATAAATATCCAAAACCTATCGGTGTTGATAGACAGACAGCAAAGTTATATCAGTGTTGATAGACATTGAAGTTATATCAACACTGATAAATATTCAAAACCTATCGGTGTTGATAGACATCGAAGTTATATCAGTGTTGATAGACATTGGAGATATATCAACACTGATAAATATCCAAAAACTTATCAGTGTTGATAGAAATCAAAGTTATATCAGTGTTGATAGATATCGAAGTTATATC
>FWPU01004686.1_pt1 | contig 10926 bp, 12 predicted proteins | sample 2228361 | NCBI WGS metagenome assembly FWPU01 (sample SAMEA103939777, study PRJEB20133) | metagenome | reverse complement strand
CATAACCAGCAGACCAAACGTCAGGCCGTCAGCCCAGCGGCGTATGTCAAGACCCCGCCGCCGGAGCACGATCACCCCTGCCACGGCAGCGCCCAGCAGGATGCCGGCCCGACCCAGACCCCCGCTCCAGATTGCCAGCGGGCCGATCTGCAGATCAAAGAAGTGCGTGAGAAACCAGCGCCGGTCGTAGATGGCCGCCACCGAGGGGGGCGGATTCCAGATGTAGAACAGGCGGCCCAGCAGGACTCCACCCACCAGCCCCCAGGTGAGCACGTCCAACAGTGCATCCGCCTCATCATCCTGCTGCCGCACTTGGCGGTAGGCCACAGCCGCCCCGATGACAATGGCCCCGCTCACGATCAAGCCGAAGTACGTCAGGAGCACTGGCCCCATTTCGATGCCGAATTGGGTGAACGTCATGGCGAGGTCACTCCGGGGATTCTTCCGCCCGGCACTGAGCGCGGAACAGGATGCGGGCATGTGCAACGCGCTGGGCCACGGTCACGTGCGTCAGGACAGCAAGCACCCACAGGCCAACCATCACCTGAGCGGTAAGCAGCATCACAACGAGGATGACCGTGCGCTCAAATCGCGTGAACAACCCGACCTTATTGTCGATGCCAAGCCCCTCCGAACGGGCACGTAGATAGCTGACCATCAGCGAGCCGAACAAGGCCACAAAAGCCAGCAGCACACCCACCGACTCCCCCCGGCGGCTGAGGTGGTAGCCCAGCCCGGCCAGCACGGCGGCCTCTCCATAGCGGTCGAGCGTCGAGTCGAGTAGCGCACCAAACCGGCTCACCCGCCCCCCGGCGCGGGCCACCGCGCCGTCCATTGCGTCGAAGGGGGCGGCCACCGCGAGCGCGATACCCGCCCACAGGTACTCCCCCCGCGCTACCAGCAGGCCCGAAACCACCGCCAGGATAAGCCCACCAGCGGTAAGTGTGTTGGGGCTGACTCCCAGACGCACAAGCCGGCGTGCGAAGCCATCTACAAACGGCAGCGTGACCTGCCGCAGCCAGGACGTAAGCGTCTGCCGGTTCTGCAACTCTTCTTGACCCAAATGGCACCAACCATCCCTTTTTACCCGCGATCCTGAACGCCGTAATCATAGCATGCCCTGAGTCCGTGTCAAAAAGAGGGCGGCAACCGGGCAGGCGGTTCGGCCTCACGCAGGCCGGATGGGGGCTTCAGGAGGCAACCATCATCGACCCCAATGCCGCGCTGGAGCGTGGGCGCCTGCCGAGTGGGCCGGAACGACAGCCCTGGCTTCGGTCGAGATCCGCGCTGGTGGGAGGGAGGCGGCGGATGCCAGCAAGGCGACGATCAACGGGTACACAGTCCATGTCCGGGAGTCGCCCTATGACGAGACGTTCTATACGTTCGCACACTCAGAAGGTGCCCGGCATGATCTCGCGATTACCCTTGTCAATCCCCCGGGGGTGCGCTATACTGTCGCCGGTGTACCGCGCAGTATGCCGGTGCAGCCGCGGGGCGTGGCGCAGCTTGGACAGCGCGCACGGTTCGGGTCCGTGAGGTCGCCGGTTCAAATCCGGCCGCCCCGACTAAAAAGCGGGACTGCTACGACGGGCAGCCCCGCTTTGCTCTGTCTGGCCGACCTCTCTAACCGGTCGCCTCCGGCCCGTTCTGCTGGGCCTTGATCTCGTTCCAGAGCGTGTCCATTTCATCGAGCGTCATGTCGCTCACGCTGCGCCCCTGCTCGCGGGCCTTGCGCTCGATGTAGGTGAAGCGTTCGTAGAAGCGGCGGTTGGCTGCCCGCAGCGCATCCTCCGGGTTAATACCCAACCAGCGCGCCCACACAGCCGTCACGAGCAGCAGGTCGCCGATCTCCTGGAAGCGCTCAGCCTCGGTCTCGGCGGCGATCACCTCCTCGATCTCCTCGCGCACCTTGTCCACCACCCCCGACTCATCGGCCCAGTCGAAGCCCAGCCGCACGGCGCGAATATCGTACTCGTGCGCCTGCGCCAGCGCGGGCAGCGCGCGCGAGACGCCGTCCAGTACACTCGCGTGCTCTTCGCCATTCTCGGCGCGCTCCGCCGCCTTGATCTCCTCCCAGTTGGCGAGGACAACCTCCGGCCTGCCCTGCACATCCACATCCCCCCACACATGGGGATGACGCCGTTTCAGCTTGGCGTCAATCTGGCGGATGACCTCGGCCATGTAGAACTCGCCCTCCTCAACGGCGATCTGGGTGTGCAGCACCACCTGAACGAGCAGATCGCCCAGTTCCTCGCGCAGATGCCCGCTGTCCCCGGCATCGATGGCGTCGAGCACCTCATAGGCTTCTTCGATCAGGTGCTTGCGCAACGATTGGTGAGTCTGCTCACGATCCCAGGGGCAGCCGTCCGGCGCACGCAGGTGAGCAATCGTGTTCTGAAAGCCCTCAAAGCTTGTAACCACACCCGGAGATGGGTCAAAGGGGGGCACGAATAGCGAGGTAAGGTGCGCTATCTGCCCGCGGTCGATCTCAAAGAGCGGCACAGGCTCAACACGCGCCTCCGGCGTACCGGCAGCGTGAACCAGCTTAACCGGGTGCTCATCCGGGTACTGATTCATCAATGTCAGCTTGACCTCCGAGGCAAGCGGGCGCGAGTAGAGCTGGGCCACAAGCGCCGGGTAATCCGGGTTGATCGGAGGGTGGTAGGCCGCCGCCACGTCCGTCGCATCGACAAGCTGGAGGCCTGGCAGGGCATCGACGCCAAGCGCTGCCAGCGTCGGCTCGACGAAACTCACCCCATTCACAATCTCCACCCTGATTCCTTCCGAACGACAGGCCGCCAGGAGGCGCGTCACCGTCCCCTCGGCAATCATGGGGTCGCCGGGGACGGCGTATACCACGTCTATGCCCTGCTGCGCAAGATCGAGGAGGCGTGAGACGATCGACTCGTAAACGGCAGCAAAATCGTGCCCTGCTTCGTACAGGTCGTCAAAGCTGTGATAGGCAGGGCCTTCCGGCAGATGCGGGACAGTGGGGTGAATGCGTGTACGCAGATACACCTCACCCGCCTGGGAGAGCACTTCCCAGGCTTGACGCGTCATCTGGCCGGGGTCGCCGGGGCCGAGGCCCACAATGAATACGGCCATTCTTCCAAGTCCTTACAGATACCGTTCCGTCCGCTCTGCCCGCCGCTATTTGTGGGCAACCAAGCCAAACGCGCGCGGCTGGGGCACAATGCGCTGAAAACCAGCTTCGCGCAGCCGCTTCACGACACCGCGCTGGAGGCGCTGCACGCTCTTGCTCGCCGGGTCACCCACATAGTGGAAATGGCGTCCTCTGCGGTGCAGGACACGATGCAGTTCGCGGTAGAAATCCCCGGCGTACAGGTCACCGCTCAGGCTGAAGGCGGGCGGGTCGTGGATAATAACCGTGAAGGTCTCCTCATCCATCTCCTCGATAACATCCCATGCGTGGCCGATGATCAGTTCGATCTTCGGGTTGTCAAACAGCGCCTGCGACCAGGGGTTCAGCCGGGCGATCTCCACGCTGGCCGGGTCGATCTCAACCGTGACCACATGCTCAGCCGTCCGGGCTGCCTCGATGGCCGTGTAGCCCAGCCCGGTGGCCGTATCCAGCACGCGCCCCACGACCGGCGAGGCGGCCCGGATCTTGTTGAGCGTATCCTCATACGGATCAACCCCCTCGATGCGGTGCATGGCAACGCCTGAGACGAGCGTTGTCGGCGCGCGCTCCGTCGGGTACAGGGTTCGCACCCAGTTCGTCACCTCTGAGAACACCCGGATCGGGCGTACCCCGTCCTCCTCAAGCAGGAAGCAGGCGTTGTCCGAAGCGGCAATAGTCTCCGCATCTGCCCAGCTCAGCCATCGCCCATCGGGGAAGCGCACGCCCTCAGCATCAAGCGCCACCGTCACCGTTGTACGGTTGAGATCGGGGGAAACCTCGGCTGAGGCTGCCCCTGTCGCGCGGGCCTCGAGCAGCGGCCTGATCTGGTAATGCGAAAGAACCATCATCGGCGTCTCCCCGCGCAGCCACGGCGGTAACAAAAGGAACCGCTTGCGCGGTCCCTTTGACTGCAAAGCAGCATGCCGCCTGAACGCCAGCCCAAACGCCAGAATGGCAGGGAACTGCTGAGCGAACCACCCGGATCCCCTCCGGGTTGTACGGCAGCGGACAGGCCCGCCTTCTCTAACGCTTGGTGTAGGTTGGCGCCTTGCGCGCGCGCTTCAGGCCCGGCTTCTTGCGCTCTTTCTCGCGCGCGTCACGGGTCAGCAGGCCCGCCCGGCGCAGCGCAGCGCGTGTCTCCTGATCATACTTGACCAGCGCTCGCGCCAGCCCCAGCTTAACCGCCCCTGCCTGGCCCGTGACGCCGCCGCCGTTCACGACGACTGTCACGTCAAGCTTGCCAGCCATCCCGACCAGCTCCAGCGGTTTCATCAGATCGTCGATATCTCCAAAGCGGGGGAAGTACTCCTCCACTGGTTTGTTGTTGACGACGATCTTGCCCTCGCCGCCGGGATAGATTCGCACGCGGGCCGTCGCACGCTTGCGCCGCCCAACACCCTCGTAGTACTGCTCAGTTGCCATACCGTGATCCTCTTCCTACCTCACGTGTAGCTTCAACAGGCGGTGGAGCCAAACCCGGCCACTGATGTTACCCCTCGCAAACCGGGTTCTATCTAACTAAAGCTCCAACGCCTCAGGCTGCTGCGCCTGGTGCGGGTGCTCCGGGCCGGCATATACCTTCAGCTTCTTCAGCATATGCCGCCCCAAATTGTTCTTGGGGAGCATCCGCCGCACTGCCTCAGAGATAACACGCTCCGGGTACTTGGCCAGCATCTGGCGCAGCGTCCTCTCGCGCAGACCGCCCGGATAGCCGGAGTGACGGTAGTATTTCTTCTCCTCCAGCCGGTTGCCGGTGACATGCACCTTCTCCGCGTTGATGACGATCACAAAGTCGCCGCAGTCCAGGTGAGGCGTGTAGAGCGGCTTGTGCTTGCCCCGCAGGATGCTGGCGATCTGCGAAGCCATACGCCCCAGCGTCTGGCCTGTCGCATCAACAACGTACCACTTCCGCTCGATATCCTGTGGTTTCGCCGAATAGGTCTTCACGCTGCCAAACTCCTTGTCAACCCACCCGCACACGCCAGCGCGGCGGCGCGAGCAGGCTTAATCTGCATAGTTTACTGAAACCAGGGTCAGGCCATGCGCCGGCGCAGCCGCCCCGGCCAGTCTCCGGTCGAGGGCCGCCAACACCTCCCGGAAAGCGGCAGGCGTCATGCGCCCTTGTCCCACCAGCACCAGCGTCCCAACTATCGAGCGCACCATCCGGAACAGAAAAGCGTTGGCCGTGATGGTAAAGGTGTGCTCACCTGTCTGGCGGGCTTCCCAGTGTGCCCCGTACACGCTGCGAACTGGATTCTCCCCGGCGGGCGGCGACCCAAACGTGCTGAAATCGTGCTCCCCCAGCAGACAGGCTGCCGCCACCTGTATCGCGCCCGCGTCAAGCCCAACTGTCAGGTGCCAGGCCCGCCAGCGGCGCAGCGGGTCCCGCACCGGCGCCACGTACATCTCGTACACGTAGGTACGGCTCACCGCGTCATAGCGCGGATGGAAGTCCGGACTGGTGGCAGCTACCTCCAGGGCAGCAATGTCCTCCGGGAGGTTGGCATTCAGCGCATTGCGCAGGTCCAGCTCGGAATGCTGCCAATCCAAGTCAAACGCGACCACCTGCCCGGTGGCGTGCACACCGGCATCCGTGCGCCCGGCGGCAAGCACACTGACTTCCTGCTGGCTGATGCGTCTGAGCGCTTCCTCGACCTCTGCCTGGATGGTCGGTGAGGCGTTCGCCTGCCGCTGGAAGCCGTAGTACCGTGTGCCATCATAGGCGAGCCTCGCCCGGTAGCGCATCGGATCACTGCACTAAGCATTTCACCAGAAGCGTTTTGGAAACACTTAGGCTTCTTCCGCTTCGACGAGCATCAGGTAGACCATTTCGGCAGCATCCCCTTTGCGTGGGCCTAGCCGCACGATCCGGGTGTAACCACCAGGGCGGTTCACGTAACGCGGGGCGATGTCATGGAAAAGCGTAAAGAGCACATCGCGGTCGTGAATGTCCCGCCCAACCAGCCGTTGAGCGTGGACAGCAATCGCCCGTGCCTCGCGCTCAAGCCCTTCATCATCCCCGGCCTCGACCAGCCGCAGCAGACGGTTGGCCTGAGCGTCAGTCAGCAGGCGGCGCAGGGTAGCTTCGTCCCTGTCCTCGGCCAGCTCCATCAAGCGCTCGGCGTCGCCCCGGTTGCGGGCCAGCGTGATCATTTTCTCCGCTTGGCTGCGAATGGCCTTGGCCTTTGCCTCGGTCGTCCTGATCTTGCCGTGGCGGAACAGCTCGGAAATCAGGTTCCGCCGGAGTTGCTTCCTATGGTTCGTGTCGCGCCCAAGGCGGCGACCAGCTACTCGATGACGCATGATTTCTCAAGGTCCCTTTTTCAGACTATGTTTCCCCGAAGTGCCTCTACAACGCTTCTGGCGACCGAAGCCCCTGGCATCTGGGCGCGGCCTCAGGACTGAGGGGTTGCCTCGCTCTCTGCATGCTCAGCCAGATAACCCTTTTCTTGCAGCCGGGCAAGCAGTTCATCCAGCGATTTGTCGCCGAAATTCCGGATAGCGAGCATCGCATCCTCGCCTTTGTCCAGGATGTTCAGCACCTCGCCAATGGTCGTAATGCCAGTGCGCTTCAGCGAGTTAAAGACCCGCACGCTCAGGTCCAGCGTCTCGATAGGCAGGTCATAGTAATCTGGCCGCTTTGGCTCCTCCGGCTCCTCCGGTTCGGCCCCCTGGGCGAAGGTGCTGGGATCGACGTTAGCGATGATCCCCAAGTGCTGCATCAGCACGGTGGCGGCCTCGCTCATCGCGATCTCCGGCTGAATAGTGCCATCGGTCCAGATCTCCAGGATCAGCCGGTCATAGTTGGTCTTCTGGCCCACCCGTGCGCGTTCCACATCATAGGCCACGCGCCGGATCGGGCTGAAAATGGCGTCCACCGGCACCTCGCCAATCGGCAGGCGCCCCCGCTCCTCAGCCGGCGAATAGCCCCGCCCGGTCTCCACCGTCATCTCGATCTCAACATGCGCCTGGTCGTCATCAACGGAGAACAGGTACAGGTCAGGGTTTTTAATCTCCACGTCAGACGGCACGATTAAGTCCGCTGCCGTGACGACGCCGCTCCCCTGGACATCCAAGCGCAGACGGGCCGTCTCGACATCGTGCAGGACCATCCGGAGCTGCTTCACGTTCAGGATGAGCTGGGTCATGTCCTCCCGCACATACGGGATGGCCGAAAATTCGTGATGCACGTTCGCTACCCGCATGGAGGTCACGGCCGCCCCCGGCAGCGATGACAGCATTACCCGGCGCAGGGCGTTGCCCAGCGTCGTGCCAAAGCCGCGCTCCAGCGGTCCAATAATGAACCGTCCATAATTGCGTGACATTGCATCACGCTCAATCTTGGGCAGCACCATGTTGTTCGCGCTCAACGAACTTGCCTCCTACCACAAAACATGCAAATCCTCCTCACTCCCGACCGACTCACGCCCCCTCATTGACCGGCCCCGGGTTGTTGCGGAGCGGGTCGAGGCCGGTGCGCCGCAACACCCAACGCCGGGTATCCCCTTAGCGGCTGTAGTACTCGACGATCAACTGTTCGTTGATCGTATAGTCGATGTCCGTACGCTCAGGCAGGCGCACCATCTCGCCGCTCAGATTGGATACGTCACGGCTCAGCCACTCGGGCACCGACCGCTCCTGGGCAAAGTCACGCAGCTCCTTGAAGTACGTGCGCTTGCGGCTGCCCTCACGGACCGTGATCCGGTCACCGGGGCGGAGGATGTACGAGGGCACGTTCGTCCGCCGCCCGTTGACGTTAAAGTGGCCGTGCTGGACGAGCTGGCGTGCCTGGTCGCGCGAATCGGCGTACCCCAGGCGGAACACGACGTTGTCCAGACGGCTCTCCAGGATCGCGAGCAGGTTCGAGCCAGTCAGGCCGGGACGCCGCAGCGCCTCGCCGAAGTAGCGCCGAAACTGGCGTTCCAGCACGCCGTACATGCGGCGCGCTTTCTGCTTCTCGCGAAGTTGAAGGGAGTAATCCGAAGCACGTCCACGCCGGAACTGCGACTCGCGCCCATGCTGGCCGGGCGGATAGTTTCTTCGCTCAATGGCACACTTGGGCGAGAGGCAGCGTGCTCCTTTCAGGAACAGCTTCTCGCCTTCGCGGCGGCAGATCTTACACTTTGGGCCAGTATATCTTGCCATAGTCTCTCGTGCGTCTTCCTTCTGCTGGTTTTTTCACTCTCTGGCGGCACAGCACGCTCAGCTCACCGCCATAGAAGTTTACACACGCCTGCGCGATGCTCCATCCGAAGCCCGCGCAAACTGATCCAGTTGATTCACAGCGGCTGAGTGCTCAGACGCGCCGCTTCTTGCGCGGGCGGCAGCCGTTATGCGGGACGGGTGTCCGATCCGTAATCGACCGAATCTTGATCCCGCTGCTCGCGATAGCCCGGATGGCTGCCTCACGGCCCGGCCCAGGCCCCTTCACGAACACGTCCACCTCGCGCATACCGTTCTCCATAGCCTGCTCAACAGCCTTCTGGCCCGCCATCTGGGCAGCAAAAGGCGTGCTCTTGCGCGAGCCTTTGAACCCCGCTGTCCCAGCGCTGGCCCACGTGATCGTGTTGCCCTGCTGGTCGGTCATCGTCACGATGGTATTGTTGAACGTGGCGTGAATATGCGCCTGCCCGTACGGCACATTCTTGCGCACCCGGCGCGCGCCACGCGGCTGCTTGCGTCTACCCATTCGTCCTCCCCATCTGTCCTAGCGGCTCCGGCGAGCGCCGCGCCCGTGTCAGCCCACCGCCCTCCGAACACGCTGGCATGCTACTTCTTCTTCGCACCACGACGGCGGCCACGCCCTGGCACCGTCCTGCGCGGCCCACGCCGCGTCCGGGCATTGGTCCGCGTCCGCTGGCCGCGCACCGGCAGGTTGCGGCGATGCCGCAGGCCCCGGTAGCTACCGATTTCGATCAAGCGCTTGACGTTGAGTTGCACCTCACGGCGCAAATCCCCCTCAACGCGGTAGTTGCTGGCGATGAAGTCACGCATCTGTTGGACTTCCGCCTCGGTCAGGTCCTTCACCCGCGTGTCGGGATTCACGCCGGTGGCCTTCAGGATTTGATTGCTGCGTGAGCGACCAATCCCGTAGATGTACGTCAGTGCAACTTCAACGCGCTTGTCGCGTGGTAGGTCAACCCCTTCAATACGTGCCATTTACCCCATCTCCAAGGCTCTCCGCCAAAGTTGTGCGTCAGAGAACCCCCACTCCCGGTATGCCCGGCTCGGGTTTCGCCTAACCCTGGCGCTGCTTGTGCTTTGGATTGTCACAGATTACCATCACCACGCCCCGCCGGCGGATCACCTTGCACTTGGGGCAGCGGCGCTTCACTGATGCCTTGACTTTCACGCTGAAAACCGTCCTCTCAAAGCCGTTCCCGATGCGTCTCCCCTTGAGAGGCTCCTGAAGCGGCCTTCTCAGGGAGACCCTCCACACCTGCCGGGGTCAAACGAACGACTCATTATTATACCATATCACGACCACTTTGTCAGAATCTCCGGGCCGTTTTCCGTCACCGCGACGGTGTGCTCGAAGTGCGCGCACAGCTTGCCATCCGCCGTTACTACCGTCCAGTGATCATCCAGCACCCGCGTGGCCGGAGCGCCCAACATGACCATTGGCTCCAACGCAAAGGTCATGCCGGGCCGCAGACGCTGGCCCCGCCCCGGCTGTCCCCAGTTCGGAATGTGAGGATCTTCGTGCATCGCCCGGCCCACGCCGTGCCCACCGTATTCGCGGACGACGTTCAGGCCCTGCGCCTCGACGAAGGTCTGTATCGCGTGCGAGATGTCGCCAAAGTGATTGCCCGGCATGCACATTGCGATGCCTTCGTACAGCGCCCGCTCGGTGACTTCCAGCAGGCGCCGGGCCTCCTCGCTGATAGCCCCTACCCCAACCGTGATCGCCGAGTCGCTCACAAAGCCCTTGTAGACCGTCCCGCAGTCGATGCTCAGGATGTCGCCCTCCTCCAGCACCCGGTCACCTGGAATGCCGTGCACCAGCTCCTCGTTGATCGAGGTCGTGAGCGTCGCCGGGAAGGGGTGATTGCTGCCCGGCGGGTATCCCAGGAACGCCGGCGTGCCACCGCGGCGGGTGATGATCTCATAGGCAAGCCGGTCCAGCTCGCCTGTTGTTACCCCGGGGCGCACCATCTCAACCACCCGTTGCAGCACCTCGACATTTATCCTGGCCGACTCGCGCATGGCCCGCAGATCGCGCTGGCTCTTGATAATGATCGCCATACCGTCCCCTAGACCTGGCCCGGCCCTAGTTTGAAGCGGCGTAGGGTTCGACGATATCGACCAGCAGCGGCGTGATGGCGTCAATGGGCTGCATGGCGTCAACTTCAGTCAGCATGCCCTTGCCCCGGTAGTAATCCACCAGGGGCGCTGTTTTCTTCTGGTACTGCCGGAAGCGTTCGCGCACAACCTCTGGCCTGTCATCCTCCCGCTGGATCAGCTCGGCCCCATCATCGTCACAGCGGCCCGGCTCCTGCGGGGGATTGAACTCAACGTGATAAACCCGCTCACAGACCGGGCACACCCGGCGCCCCGAGATGCGGCGCACCGCCTCGTCCTCCGTGATCGACAGAAGCAGCACAACCGACACGCGCAGGCCCATGCCGTCCAGAAGGTCGTCGAGCGCCTCCGCCTGCGGCACGGTACGCGGAAAGCCGTCGAGAATGGCACCCTTTTCCTGGCAGTCGCCTTCCTCCAGGCGCTCCGCCACCATTTTCACTGTGATCTCGTCCGGCACCAGTTCCCCTTTCGCCATGATGTCC
>FWPU01012804.1_pt1 | contig 10927 bp, 9 predicted proteins | sample 2228361 | NCBI WGS metagenome assembly FWPU01 (sample SAMEA103939777, study PRJEB20133) | metagenome | reverse complement strand
CGCGCCCGGATCTGTTCGAAATCGGCTGTGTAGTCCCGGCCGGCGCGCAAGGCCTGGCCCAGGGGTGAATCCACAGTGCTCACGCCGCTGCGGATGTCCAGCTGGATCATGTCCACGCTGAGAGCCCGATAAAAACGGAGCCGATCATCGTCCAAATCGGTCCAACGCATGGTGTCCTGGATGTACATGGTGCACCTCCCTGGGCAGGTTGAAGGTGGAAGATTGAAGATTGAAGATTGGCCGCTCCGTTCCCCCAGCCACCTATCCCCCCACCGTGGCCACGTACACGATCCACTCCTCTGCGTCGTAGAGGGGCAGGCCAGCCCAGTCCAGGTAGAAACGGACGGAACCAAAGCCGGCCTGCTGCATCATCGCCACCATGGTCTCGACGGCGTAGGTCTGGTCGCAGAGGTGGATCTCGTTGAACTCGCCGCTTTCCAAGTGGAGGATGTAATAGCGCTCTATGGAGAGTTCGGCCTGGGCATCCCAGAAGCGCTCGCCCAAATGCAGGAACGGGCCATCGCCCCACAGGCCGGTGTCGTCGGTGAACCACCAGTTGCTGTCGGTCTTGTCCACCCGCTCCTGGTTGAGCAGCTCCACACAGAGGGAAGCGCCCGGTTTGAGGGATTGGGCTATCCGGGCCAGGAGCTGGCGAGCCTCTTCCCGGGGAAAGACGGCCAGCTGGCCGTAGAGGAAGAGGGCCGCCTCGAAGTGTTGGGCCGGCCATGCCACCTGCCGCACATCCTGTTCGATGAAGGTACAGCGGTCGGCCACGCCCTCCCGCTCAGCCAGCTCCCGGGCATAGGCGATGGCCGCGGGGCTGAAGTCGTAGCCGGTAACCCGACACCCCCGTCGGGCCAACTCCACCGCGTACAGGCCCGGCCCACAGGTGACGTCGCAGACGTGCATGCCGGGCTGAAGCCCCAGCTCCTGCCACAGCCAGTCGATCTGGCGCATGCGCTCCACCGTGACGCGGGACGCCGCGCCGTGGGATTCGTCCAGGTGTTCCCGCAGCATCCGCTCCGAGAAGGCTGGGTCATTCCAGGGTAGGTTGCCGCCCTGGGTCCACGGAGCCGGCCGTTCTGGCCGCCGGTAGATCTTCCACAGGGCTCGGGCAATTTTGCGCGAAATGATGTCGTCCATCACGGTAGAGGAAGGGACGCCCCCCGTGGCAGCTCGCGGGGGGCGTCCGCCGTGGAGGTCGATCAACCGGCCACCCGCCGCCGTTCCAGCGCGTCCCGCAGCAGGGCCAGGAGCAGAGCCGGCTCGCTGTAGCCGGTGCTGGGATGCTCGATGCTCCAGCAGCCCCGGTAGCCTGCGCCCTCCAGGAGGTCCAGCTTGGCGTCCAGTCGGCTTTCCAGGACGCCGCGACCGAAATGGGTATGCATGGTCCACGGCGCCACCAGCTCATCGCCCCGCTCCGCCTCCTGGCCCTGCCACCGTTCACTGTGGAGCAACACGCCGAAGGCCGGATGATCCACGGCCTCACACAGCTGCTTGAGGACCACCGGGTTAGTGGTGGGTCCCCAGTGATTTTCCGGCCCAATCCGATAGCCGTGGTCATGGGCCCGCTGCGCGTACTCCCGGTAGCGCCGGACGATGAAGTCGAACTCCTCGTCGGTGAAGGTCTGCGCGTCCCGGCTGCCGCCGGCGTCGATGCGCAGGGTCTGCGCGCCCAGGGCCTCCGCCACCCGCATGTGGGCCAGAGCATTCTGGTAGTGCTTCTCCCGGACATCCGGATCCGGATCCCAGATATGGGCACCGTCCACAGCCAGGTTGGCCACCGTCAGTTCCCGCTCGGCCAGCCCATCTTTGACCTTGGCTACGTATTCGTCCTCGATGCTGGCGAACATGTGGTTCCAGAGGTCCGCGTACTGGAGGCCGTAGCGGTACCGGCAGCTTTCCAGGTAGCCGAAGAGATCCAGGCGGCCATCCCGCCAGAGGGGGTTGAAGGTATAGGCCATAATAGCGACGTTCATGGGAGATCCTTTCTTGGGTGCCAGCAGCACGATGTTGGTAGTAAATCCCGGCAGAAATTCGGCGGCACTACCTCTGGTGGATACTATCGGCGAATTTCTGCCGTGGCATTTACGCCAGACTGTAGTAGATGGATTAGATCAGCGCACGCCCGGATAGTGTCCCGGCGGATGTTTCCGCAGCTCTGCCTCGATCAGGTCCGAGCCCAGGCCGGGCCGGTCGCTCAGCTTGAGGAAGCCGTCTTCAATCTCCAGGGGGTGGGTCATGATCTCATCCCGCCAGGGTGGGTCATCCACGTCGAATTCCAGGATGAAAAAGTTGGGAAGGGTGGCGCACAGGGCAGCGGAGACCAGGGTGGTGAGGGGGCTATGGCAGTTGTGGGGCGCCACCAGGATGTCATAGGCGTGGGCCATGTCCGCGATCTTCTTGCCCATGGTCAGCCCGTTCCAGGCCAGGTCGGGCATGATGATGTCCTGGGCGTGGAGCTGCAGGTAGGGCTTGTACTGGTGGGTACCGAAGAGGCTCTCGCCGGTGCAGATGGGCGTGCGGGTGGATTCCCGCACCAGCCGCAGCGCCTGCGGGTCCAGGGTCTCGGTCTCCAGCCACATCAGATCATAGGGCTCCAGGGCCCGGGCCAACTTGATGACGCCCCCCAGCTTATAGGTGAAGGCCACGTCCAGGGCGATACCCACGTCCGGCCCCAGGGCCTCCCGGAAAGTGCCCACAATGGCCTGGGCATTGCGGATGACCTCGGGCGGTGCGTCGCCCCCGTGGTGGGTCATGCGGCTCATGAGCGCCTGGGTGTCCGGCCGGTCCCGCAGGGGAAACAGGTTGGTCTTGATGGCGGTGAAGCCCCGGGCCAGCACCTCCTCCGCCAAGGCGCGCAGGTCGTCCGTGGTCTCGACCCGAGGCAGGCCCAGCCGGTCGGCGAAACGGGCGCGCACTGTGCCGCAGTGGGACCAGTAGAGGCGCAGCCGATCCCGCATCTTGCCGCCCAGGAGCTGCCAGACAGGAGCGCCCAGGACCTTGCCCCGGATGTCCCACAGCGCGGAATCGATGCCGGCCATGGCCTTCCAGGCGATGCCGCCCACATGGCGCATGGTGGCTGCGGTGAGGTCCCACCAGATGGCCTCCACCTGCATGGGATCCCGACCGATGACTAGCTCGCTGAGCCGCTCCACGGTGGCGGCCACCGGCCCTGGCGAGCCCCAGTCGGTACAGTCGCCCCAGCCAATGAGGCCCGGCTCGTCGGTCTCCACCTTGACGAAGGTCCACGGCCGGAAGCCCCCGTCCACGATGAAGGTCTGGATGGCGGTGACCTTCACGGCAGCCCCCTCACTTGCCCATGGCCCGCAGCGCCTGCAGGCAGCGCTTCACCGCTTCCAGGGGTGGATAGGCGTCGCTCTCGTACTCCACGATGTACCACTGGGTACCGCCTACGCTCTCGCAGGCCTGGAAGAAGGCGCCCCACGGGATCTCGTCCTCGCCGATAAGGGGGCGGAAGCCGTCCACGGGGTTGTCTGCGCCTGCAGCCCGGGAGTAGGGCTTGAGGTGCACCGTCACCGCGCGGCCGGGGTAGCGGCGGATGATGGCCACCACGTCCGCGCCGCCGTAGAGGGCGTTGCCGTTGTCCAGCTGCATGATCACCGTGGGGTCGGTGTGGCTAAAGAAGGTGTCCCAGGGGGCTTCCCCCTCCAGGGGCTGGAACTCCACGTGGTGGTTGTGGTAGCCGGTGCGCAGGCCGTGGGGGGCCAGCTTGTCCGCCAGCCGGTTGAAAAAGTCGGCCAGCCGGAGCCAGTCGTCCCGGGTCTGGCGCAGCTCGGCGGGGATGCCCGGCACGATCACTTTGTCGTTGCCCAGGGCCTGGTGGAAGGCGACCGTCTCCGCCAGGCGGTCGTCCTGGACCAGGGCGAAGGGGGTGTGCCAGCCGCAGCAGGCCAGGCCGAACTCGTCCAGGAGGGCCCGGAGGTCCTGGGCATCGTGTTGGGGCGGGCCGGCAAACTCCACACCGGCGTAGCCCATCTCCGCCACAGCCTGGAGGGTGCCACGCAGATCCTGGGCCAGCTCATGGCGGACGGAGTAAAGTTGAAGGGCAATGGGAATGGATGACATGTGGAAACCCCTTTTGGTGGTATCTGGGCTGGAGGTTTTGCCATGGGTGGACGGCGTTCGCGTGCTACTACAGTCTGGCGTCAATACCACGGCAGAAATTCCGGGTGCCCTCTGGGCGCGCTACCTCTGGTGGAACCTATCGGCGAATTTCTGTCGGGATGTACCACGTCTATTTTGCGCTAATTGGGCCGATCTGTAAATTCCTGGCGGGGAACGTTGACAACTCCGGGGGAAAGGGGGACAATCTGCCCAAAAGCTGCGCCGCCCCATCGTCCTCTGCTTCAGGAGGGTTGGGGCGGCCCATCGCAAGGAGACCCCATCATGCGCATCACCGCCATGGAGACCTTTTTGTTGGAGAGCCCCCTGGAGCGCCCCTTTGGCTGGTCCCAAGGGTGGACAGACCATCGATCCACCGGACTGCTTAAAATCACCACCGATACCGGCCTGGTGGGATGGGGCGAGGGCCTCAGCGGTCCGGCCGCCGCAATCTTGCGGGACTACTTCGCGCCCCAGTTACTGGGCCAGGATCCCATGCAGCGCAATGACCTCTGGCACCGGATGTACCATACCCTGTACAATGCCAACCTGGCCGGCGGCTTTGGCGGCAGCGCCCTCAGCGCCGTGGACATCGCCCTGTGGGACATCGCGGGCCAGGCCCTGGGACGGCCCGTCTACGAACTGTTGGGCGGCCGGGTGCGGGATCGGGTCGCGGTCTACGCCACGGGCCTCTACTACACTGAAGGCGAGTTCCCCCACCGCCTGTTGGAGGAGGCCCGGGGCTACGTGGCGGCCGGTTTCCGGGGGATGAAGACCAAAGTGGGCGGCCTCAGCCTGGCCGAGGATGTGCGCCGGGTGGCCGCCATCCGGGAGGCCATCGGCCCCGACATTCAACTGATGGTGGATGCCAACCAGGCCTACAACCCGGCCACGGCCATTCGCATCGGCCAGATGCTGGCGCCCTACGACATCCTCTGGTTCGAGGAGCCGGTGGCTGCGCAGGATGTAGACGGCTACCTGCAGGTCAAGGCGGCAGTGCCCATGGCCATTGCCGGCGGTGAGGGGCTGCGCACCCGCTTCGAATTTCGGGATTTCCTGGCCCGGCGGGCCCTGGATATCGCCCAGCCGGACGTGATCAACGTGGGCGGCATCACGGAGTTGCGCACCGTGGCGTTGATGGCCAACGCCTTTGGCGTCCAGGTCAACGCGCACGTGTGGGGCTCGCCAGTGATGATCGCGGCCACCCTCCACGTCATGGCCACCCTGCCGCCCTGTCCCACTGCACGCCAGCTCCTGCCCTACCAGCAGGAACCGGTCATGGAATTCGACCGCACGCCCAGCATCATCCGGGAGACGGTCTGTCGAGAGCCCATCCAACAGCAGGACGGTTTTGTGTCGGTGCCGGACGGGCCGGGCCTGGGCATTCAGGTGGACGAAGGGACGGTGTCGCGGCTCTGTGTGGCCCATCAGCGCATCCCGTAGGCCGACGGGTTAACGGCCCCTCGCCCATGCCACGCCACCCGATTTTCGCCCGGGCTGTGGCGGCCTTCTGGGAAGCCCTGGACGGTTGGCGCCGCCACCATGGCGGCATTTTGGCCGCGGCCCTGGCCTATCAGACGGTCCTCTCCCTGGCGCCCCTGGTGCTGGTGGCCTTGGCCCTCGGCAGCCTGCTCCTGGGGGCGGCCGGGGCGGAAGGTCAATTGGTCAGCCGGCTGGGGCCCCTATTGGGGCCCGAAGGCGCCGCTTTGGTCCGGGAGATCCTCCGGCGGATGCACGCCAGGGGAAGTGCGCCCCTGGCCACAGGGACCGGGCTCTTCCTGCTGCTGTTGGGCGCGTCGGGCGTCTTTCGTCAGCTCCAGATCGCCATGGACATCATCTGGGAAGTGCCCCAGGCCCAACATGGGAGCTTCCGGCAGGGGCTTCGCCAACGGCTGATTTCTTTTCTGTCGTCGTTGCTGATGGTGCTGGGCATGGGGCTGGTCCTGCCCATCACCCTGGGCCTGGAAGGGGCGGCGGCCGTGGCGGTGCGCTACCTGCCCAACTGGGTACCGTTCCTCACCTGGATGCAGGCCATCCTCCAGTTTGCCGTCTTACCCGTCACCATGATGGCCCTGTTCGGGCTGATCTACCGCTTCCTGCCCCGAATTCGGCTGAACTGGCGCCAGGTCTGGGGTGGCGCGGTGGTGACGGCGCTGCTTTTCACGGTGGGCGAATATGGGGTCCACCTCTACCTGGCCCGCAACACCCTGGCATCCTACTACGGCGCTGCGGGCTCGCTGGTGGTCTTCCTGCTGTGGGTCAACTATACCGCGTCCATCTTCCTCAGGGGGGCGGAGCTGGTGCGGGCCTACGTTTGGCTGGGCGGGCCGGCCGACTCGTCTAGCGGGCGTATCCCCGATGGAGGCGATGTTCCATCCAGCGCACCAGACGGTTCAAGACCACCACCAGACTCAGGTAGATGAAGGCCAGCATGGTCAGTGACTGCATGTAGAGAAAGTTGCCGCTGTAGTAGAGGCGGGTCAACTGGGTGATGTCCTGGACGCCCAGGATGGCCACCAGGGAAGAGTCTTTGACCATGGAGACAAAATCGTTGCCCAAAGCCGGCAGGATGCGCCGGATGGCCTGGGGCAGGACGATGTAGCGCATGGTCTGGAAGTAGTTCATACCCAGGGCCCGGGCCGCCTCGTATTGACCCTTTTCAATGGACTGAATGCCGGCCCGGAAGATCTCGGCCGAAAAGGCGCCATAGCCCAGCCCCAGGGCGATGATGGCCCGCATCTCATTGGGGATGTCCCGGGTGGTGATGGGAATGCCCAGCAGGTTGAGGGCGCTGACCGCCAGCGGCGTCAGCGCGAAGGCCACGTAGAGCAGCAACACCAACATGGGCACGCCCCGCACCAGCTCCACATAGAAGGACGCCATGTTGTACAGGACCGGATTGGTGGAGGTGCGCATCAGGCCCAGGGTGAGGCCAATGGCCAGGGCCAGGGAATAGGCCACCAGGGTCACGGTCAGGGTGATGGTGATACCCTTGAAGAGGATCTGGCCGCTCAGGATCCCTTCCGGCGTCTGGCCGATGATGAACCAGAAGGTCTTCTGAGTCTGCTGATCGGTCAGGATCAGAAAGACAATGTACAGGGCCAGGAGAATGGCCACCAGCAGCCACCAGGGCCACCCGGCCATCCGGTCCAGGGATCCCAACAGGCGGGAGCGGCCGGCAGCCGGCGTCGACACCCTTGATTCAGCTTCCATCGTCGATTCCCTTCACGCTGTTTGAAAAACCGTGCCCGTTGCCCCTTTTGGCTCCACGGCGTTCACAGTCGCCCCAGATGGAAGAGGATCGGGTGGAAAAAGCGACCCTAAAGGCCAACCAGCACCTTTAGGGTCGCTTCTCGTCCTGTCATGTCCAGTGAAGCACTGCCCTCCGGGGAGTTACTCTTCCGTCTGGAACCACTTCTGGAACAGGGTGTCCAGGGTACCGTCTTCCTTCATGGATTCCAAAGCCTGGTTGATGGGCTCCACCAAGGGACTGCCCTTGCTGAAGATGAAGCCCAGCTCTTCGCTCTCCACCGCCTTGCCGGTGATCTTGAGCTTGTCGGCGTTGACACCCACGTAGCCCAGGCCGGCCACGTTGTCGATCATCACCGCGTCCACGTCGCCGTTGATGAGGGCCTGGACCGCGGTGCCGAACTGGTCATAGGCCCGGATGCGGTCCTCGCCCACCAGATTTTTGGCCGCCTCGTAGTTGGTGGTGCCCAACTGGGTGCCGATGATCAGGGACGGATCCGCGGCGAATTCCTCGGGCTCGGTGAAGCGATCCTCGTCGATGCGGACCAGCAACACCTGCTGGGAGGTGATATAGGGGATGGAGAAGTCCACATGCTGGGCCCGCTCTTCGGTGATGGTGATACCGTCGGCCCCCACGTCGAAGGTGTCAAAGCTGCCTTCACCGCCCATGATGGCCACCATGGCTTCCCAACTGGTCTCGATGAAGTTGGGCGTGCAGTTGATGCGGCTGCAAATTTCGTTGAAGATGTCGTAATCGTAGCCGACGGCCTCACCGGTCTCCGGATCGATGTAGTTGAAGGGCTGGTAGGCGTTCTCCACAGCGATGCGCAGCTCACAGCCGTTGAGATCGGGCAGGCCGTTCTCCTGTTGGGTGATCTGGGCTTCGCTGCACGGCACAGGCTCATCGGCCGTGGCGCCCGGGCTCTGGACGGGCGCACAGGCAGCCAGGGCCAGCCCCAGCAGCAGGGCCAGGACAAACAACAGTCGATGGGTTTTCATAGGCGCAGACTCCTCTGGTGCGAAGTAGTACGAAAAAAGGCGCTAGAAATCAATGCCAGTATGCAATAGAACTTGAAAACGGTCAAACCCCTTTTGAACCTCTCGTAGGTGCGGTATGGAAACCGCACCTACGAGAGGTTGTCCCGTTTGGAAACGGGACCTACGGCCGCGTCCCATGGGCGGATGCCGACTTTGAAAACGGGGCAACGGTCCTGCCGGGGCCGCCCCGACGAGCTAATGCGCCATCCCGTCTGAACCGTCCGCCATGTCCCGCACCGGCACCTGCACTGTCTGGGCGGGCGCGGTGGCGAACTCCAGGGTGATCTCCACCATGTCCCCGGCCTCCAGCGGCTCGGGCACGTTTAACAGCATGATGTGCTTGCCGCCGGGTCGCAACACCAGCCCGCCCTCGGCGGGGATGTCAAAACCCTCGGGCCGGGGCTCCATGCGCATGACGTCCCCCTCGTGGATGGATTCATGGAGCTCGGCCGCGGCCAGGGGGCTGGAGACCGACACCAGGCGATCCGCCACGCCGGTGCCGTTGAGGAGGGTGAGGTAGATCGCACCGGTACCGCTGGCCACCAACACCGGCCGGGCCCAGGCGTTGACCACGACCATCTGGCCCGCGGCCACCACGTCGCCGGAGACGCCGGCGTCGTTCACCCGTAGGTTCAATTGCCGTTCCAGGCGGGTGCCGTCAGCCCGCTCCACGGTGACGGTCAAGATCCAGTCGCCCATCATGGTGAACTGGAAGGGGATGTGGTAGAAGCCGTCGGCCGCACCGTCGGCCTCGTCTGCCACCGGCTCCCCGATCACCGGCGCCATCCCCGCGTGGTTCATGTCGCCTTCCACCTGCACCGTGGCGTCGGTGACGGGCATCCCCGCGGCGTCGGCCACGTAGACGGTCAGCCCGGTGCCGGCTGCAGGCGGGATGAGGTGCAGACGTAGGGTGTCCGGGTTTCCGCCTTCACCGGCCTCGCCCGCAGGTAGCGGCCCACAGGCGCCCAGCAGCCAGGCGGCCAGCAGCATCAGCACGAGCCCGGCCCAGGCTGTTCTCGGCCGGGTTTCCCCCCGGGGCCCAAAAGACTTCTCCCGTTTCCACAGATTCCAATGCCAGGGATTCAAAATAGCATGCATGAGTTATCCTCCTACCCCATGAAAGTTACAAGAGCGGGCGGGTGTCCAACCGGCCGCCATGGGGCAGCCGGGACGATTTTTCTCAGTGGACGTGGGCTGGCTGCCTGTTCCCGGGCTTTCCGCCCCCGAAACAGGCAGCGCCGTCCATGCGGGGTGGAGGCAGAGGAACCGCCGGCACAAATTGGGGACCAGCCAGGGGCTGCCAGTGGCGACAGCACTGGCGGGCAGGGGGCGCCGACAGGAAACTGGCTGCGGCAACCAGAAAAGGCAGCAGTTGCAGGAGCAGGGTGCTGGGTCGGGCCTGCCCGGCCGGCCGCGCCGGTTCTCCATCGGCGAACTCATCGATCTCGGGTGGGTGCCCGTGTCTGTGCCAGCCTGGGGGCGAGGTAAAAACCAGGTGGGGACCGCCGTGGGGATGGCCCGGTTCGGCCCAGCTTCCCCAGCAGATGAAGGGAAAGGCCAGCCCCAGCAGGGCCGCGTAGCCGCCCAGCAGGAGCCGTTTCCAGAGTGACTGCCGGATGAATGTCTGGAGCCGCAGTGCCATGGCCCCAGTCTAGCATGGGGCTCCCCGGTTGCGAAAACAGCGGCGGGCGAAAATCGAACGCACCCTTGCCAGATTCGGCGCGAACGAGGCCTCGCGGGTATCCTATCCACCGCCCGGCCGGTTTATGCCGGGCGGTCAAAGCCCCGGCACAGATTGAACTCTGCGCCGGGCGAAGACCAAATCGGCTGGAGGCCAGTTCAGCCGACGCGTGCCAACCTGCTTCAGCAGGTTTGTTGACATGGAGCCTGGGATTCATCCCCAGGACAGGAAAGGGAAAACCGGGTATGTCTGTGCATCCGTTCGACCAGACCCCTGGTCATGGCTGGCCGCCACGCCTGGTCATTGCGGGCCAGTCCTCGGGCGTGGGCAAGACCACCATCACCCTGGGCCTGATCGCCGCCCTGGCTCGCCGGGGGCTCCAGGTACAGCCCTTCAAGTGCGGCCCGGACTATATCGACCCCACCTACCACAGCCTGGCCGCGGGCCGGCCCTGTCGCAACCTGGACACGTGGATGCTCAGCCCAACCCAGATGCAGGAAAGCTTCCGGCGGGCCATGGCCGGGGCCCACCTGGCCGTCATCGAAGGGGTGATGGGGCTCTACGACGGCAGCAGCTACACGTCAGAGGAGGGCGCCACCGCCCACATCGCCAAATTGCTGGACGCGCCCACCCTCCTGATCCTGGACATCGGCAAGCTGGCCCGCAGCGCCGGCGCCCTGGCCCTGGGCTACCAGCGCTTTGACCCGGCCCTGCGCCTGGCCGGCTTCATCCTGAACCGGGCCGGCTCCCCGTCCCACGCCCAGGGCTGTGCCCGGGCTGTGGAAACAGCCACCGGACTGGCCTGCCTGGGCTGGCTGCCCAAGGAGAGTAGCC
>FWPU01012803.1_pt1 | contig 10928 bp, 6 predicted proteins | sample 2228361 | NCBI WGS metagenome assembly FWPU01 (sample SAMEA103939777, study PRJEB20133) | metagenome | reverse complement strand
AGGCGGCGCGGCAATCTCCCACAAGGCTATTGCGGGGGTTGGGCGGGAGACTCCTCACTACGTTCGGAGTGACGTTAAAAATGGCACGTCATTGCGAGCGAGCGCAAGCGAGCGTGGCAATCTCTTCACAAAGTTTGCTCATTTTGGATTACAATCAACCCGCTATGGACGTGAAATCGCTGACGATGCTGGAATTTCCCAAAGTGCTGGAACGGCTGGCTGCCTACGCCGATTTTTCCGCTTCGGCTGAACTGGCCCGCCACCTGCGCCCCACAGCCGATCTGCAAGAAGCGCTGGCGCGTCAGGCTACCACCAGCGAAGCCCGCCGCCTGCTCAGTGTCAAATCGGAAGTCGGTGTAGGCGGAGCGCGGGATGTCCGTCCACTGGTGGAACGCGCCGCCCGCAGCGGCGTTCTGCTGCCCGCCGAACTGCTCGAAATCAAATCCACCCTCATCGCCGCACGTGACCTGCACCGCACCCTCGAAAACAAACAAACCGAGTATCCGCATCTGGCAGCCATTGCCCAGCCGCTTGCCCCACCGCCCGGACTGATTGAGGCGATTTCGCGCACCATCTCCGATCGCGGCGAGGTGCTGGACAGCGCCTCTCCCAAACTGGCATCCCTGCGGGCGGAGATCAAGGTCGCTCATGAACGGCTGCTTTCCCGCCTGCAAAAAATGATTCAGGACCCCAAGAACACACCGCACCTCCAGGAAGCCATCATCACCATGAGGAACGGGCGTTATGTCATCCCCTTGCGGGCCGAATCGCGCGGGCGCATCCGCGCTATTGTCCACGATCAATCATCCTCCGGGGCTACCCTGTTCGTCGAGCCGCTTTCCATTGTGGAACTCAATAACGCCTGGCACGAATTGCAGCTCGCCGAGCGAGACGAAGAACGGCGCATTCTCAGCGAACTTTCCGCACAAATCGGCGCACACAGTGCCGCCATCCTTGCCATGGTGGAGGCCCTGGCCCGTCTCGATCTGGCTTTCATGTGCGCCAAATACGCCGAAGACCTCCACGCCGCCGAGCCAGTGCTGACCCCCTTCCGCAAAACCGGGCATGAAAAGCACCCCGGCAGTGTGATTGTCCTCTATCAAGCCCGCCATCCCCTGCTCGACCCTCAAACCGTGGTACCGATTGATGTGGTGCTGGACGAACACACCTACGCGCTGGTCATTACCGGCCCAAACACGGGCGGTAAAACGGTTACCCTGAAAACGGTGGGGCTGCTGGCGCTCATGGCACAATCCGGCCTGCACATACCGGTTCAGAGCGGTTCCACCCTCAGCATTTTCCGCAACATCTACGCCGATATTGGCGATGAGCAATCCATTGAACAATCGCTCTCCACTTTTTCGGGGCATATCACCAATATCGTCCGCATTCTACGGCGGATGGATGCCTTTTCGCTGGTGCTGCTGGATGAATTGGGGGCCGGCACCGATCCGCAGGAAGGCTCCGCTCTGGCACGGGCGATTTTGGGCTATCTGGTCGAAAAGCGGGTGACCAGCCTGATCGCCACCCACTACCCGGAATTGAAAGCCTATGCCCACGCCACGCCCGGTGTGGTCAACGCCAGCATGGAATTTGACCTGCGTTCGCTCAAACCGACCTACCGTCTGACCATCGGCCTGCCGGGACGCTCCAATGCACTGGCGATTGCCGAAAGGCTCGGGTTGCCGTCCGAAATCCTTTCAGCCGCGCGGAGCATGATCAACCCCACCGACCTGCACGCCGAAGACCTGCTGGATGAAATACACCGCCTGCGCGAACTGGCACGCAAAGCCCGTAGCGAAGCCGACCGCTTGCGTTCTCAGGCGGAAAACATGCGCCGTGAACTGGCCCAGCGGTTAGAGAAAATCGAAGAAGAACGGCGTGCCATTCTCGAAAAAACGCGCCGTGAGCAGGAGGAAGAAATTGCCGCCCTGCGTGCTGAATTGGATGTCCTGCGCCGTGAACTGCAACGCGCCCGTCAACCGCTGGATGCGCTCAAGCCCCTGCAAGAACGGCTGGAAGAATTGCAAAGCGAAACCGAAACGCCATTGGAGCGCATTTCCATCGAACCCGCCCGCCCCTTGCGGCTGGGAGATAAGGTGCGTCTGCGCTCGATCCAGATGGAAGGGGTGATCACCGCCCTGGGCCAGTCTGAAATTGAAGTGCAGATGGGCAATTTGAGGCTGCGCGCCCGCCCCGAAGACATCGAAAGGCCGGGCAGCCCCTTACCCGAAGAAAGACCCACCCCGCCGCCTTCCACCGCGCCCCGCCCGGCTGCACCGGCTCGCTCGGCGTCCCCCCGCCCAGCCGTGTTTACGCCATCCCCCGGTATGGAACTCGACCTGCGCGGGCAAAGAGCCGATGAAGCCATGGAAGCATTACAACGTTACCTCGAGTCGGCTTACCTGAGCGGAATGCCGTTTGTGCGCATCATTCACGGCAAAGGCACCGGCAAACTGCGTCAGGCCGTGCGGGACTTTCTCAAACAGAATGAATTTGTGGCAAGTTGGGAAACCGGATTGGACAGCGAAGGCGGAGAGGGTGTGACAGTCGTCCACTTGCGGGAGAGTTGAGGCTCGCCCGCTGGATTTTTCTCATCATACAAAGAGCGATCGTGTTGATCCCCATCCACGATCGCCCTTTCATGCGGATGACCCCTTTTAAATCCGCCCGAACTGGCTTGTCTGTTGTTCCTTTTATACCAGCCGGGCGTTGACGCAATGTGGACAAAGTGTGAGCAAAAAATTACAAAATGATCCGAGATTCCAGTCTTTCGCGTAGTCGAATATAGCGTTCTGTCAGCCCTATCATCCGCGTCTGTTCTTCCAGATACTCCATTAACCCGCGTAATTCGCGTAATCTCATCGAACGTTCTTCGACGGAGATGGGTAATCCCAAAATCAATTCCAGGCCGGCAATTTCTGCCCAGATAATCCCCACCTCGCGCCCCCGACCGATCAACTGCTCCCCATACTCAATGGATTGAGTGGGATCGTTTTCGCGTACCAGTTGAGCAGCGATCCAGTAATAAATCAATCCCAGCGCGGTTAAACCGCGGCGATCCACCTCATTTTTCAAGCCATTCACAACTTGCAGGTTCATTTCGCTGTTTGCATCCAGCGAGCGGCTTAACACCTCTCCCATTTGCGCCGGCAGCCGGATGATCTCCAAACCGGATTCGTTACTCAACTCAATGGATTTGTGCAGGAATGGAAAACCGTTTTCGGGTTGACCGTTGAGAACCAGAGCCGTCCCCAGCCGAAACAGACATTCCATGGCACTGATTGGGTTACGGCTGATCTCCAAGCCGCGCCGGTAGTAGTCCACTGCCGCTTCGTAATCCCGCAAAAAGGTCATCAAATCGCCCTGAATACACAGCGCCCGGGCAAGGACATCGTCGCTTTTTCCACCCTCAACCAGTTCAATGACCTGCTGGCTATCCTGCCAGGCGTTATGCAGAAGCCCACGGTACAAATGGATATTCCCGCGAATCGTCAGGAGATAAGCCCGGCGAAAATCATCGCCAATGGCCTGCGCCATCTCGATGGCTTCTTCGCAATGCTGCAAGGCAGGTGCAAATTCAGCCAGCAAATACTCACTCATCGCCAGTCCGATCAAAGCGTCAATCCGAAAAGCCAGCCCTGCTACCGAGAGACTGCTTTCCAGTGCCCGCCGTGCCGCGGCACGGGCCTGTTCCGGCTTTGCCAGCAAAATGTAATTGTAGGCCAGCTTTGTCTGAGCCTCGGCTACTGCTCGACGGGTTTTCTGGTCAAGGTTGGAACCGGCCATTTCCAGCACGTTCTCCAGCGAGTAGATGGCATCCTGGTGCCGCAGTAATTGGGCAAGGAAATCCGCGCGGCGATTTCCGGCTTCGATCATTTCGTACTGGCTGCCGGATTGCCGTAAAAAGGGAATGGCATGTTCCAGTTGAGCCAGTGCAAGGCGGGCTTGCTGGCGTAAGCCGGCCACCCGCGCCAGCCCGCTGTAAGCACTGCCGATCAACAAAGGGGAATAGCGCAGCTCGCCAAAACGTAAAAGAGCCGCATAATTCTGTTCGGCCTGCTCCAAACGATTCTGCTGGCAGCAATAATCTCCCCATTGTACATACAGCCGGTATAAATCTTCTTCGGTCAATTCCGTTTCGATGCGCGGCAGGATTTTTTCTGCCGCCTTAAAGGCTGATTCGGCAGTCTGTACTTGTTGATGAGCCATGGCATATTCGGCAGCCAAAAGCCAGTACTGAAACGCTCGCAGGTTTTCACCGGCCAGTTCCAGGTGTGTGGCAATCTTCTCGGCAAAGGCGGCGCTCTCTTCCAGAGAAAGAAAAGCCTCGGCTACCCGTAAATTGAGCAGCTGCTGCCGCGCCGGGCTGAGTTCGAACAGCAGCACTTCGCGAATCTTGTCGTGGATGAAGGCATACTGGCGGGTATGATCATGGGTGTAGACCGGGCGAATTAAATGCGTCCGTTCGAGTTCCTCAATCACCTGTACACATTCTTCAATATCCAGTTGAGCCGCGGCCTGAAGCACTCGCAGCGGAAATGTATTGCCGATTACCGCGGCGGTTACCAGCGCCTGGCGAGTTTGCGGCTCCAGCAAACGCAGCCGCTCGCGCGCCAGGGCATGGATGCTGCTTGCCAGCGGCAGGTGAGCCACCACCTTGAGCTGATTGACATCCAGATTGAAATCCAGCACCGCCCGTAAGGTTTCCAGCACAAACAGGGGGTTTCCGCCTGTTTCCAGCCTCAAGCGTTCAATAAATTCCGGCGGAGCGGGTTTACCCAACGCCAGACGGATCAGCTCGCCGAGTTCATCGCGGTTGAGCAGTTCCAGCGTGGTTTGGTGAACCATCCACGGAATTTGTGACTGACTGAGAAAACGCTCCAACGCCGGGTTGGGTTCTTCGGGGCGGGCTGCCACTACCAGCAAACCCCGCTGGGCGAACAGACGGTGGTCCAGCAGATAAGCCAGCACGTGGAAAGTATGCTCATCACACCACTGAGCATCATCCACAAACAACAACAATCGCTGGCGGCGGGAAAGGATGTGGAAAAGTTGTAAAAACGCTTCAGCGATCTGCTGGTGCTGGTGACTGAGCGAAATTTCAATCGGTGGATTGGCGTCAGGCCGCAGGGAAGGCAATTCCGGTAAAAGCATGGTCAAATAGCTGACCCAAATAGCGTCCAATTGATGCCATTCTTCCACCGTAACCGCATGGCGCAATAAATCAATCAACGGCTGATAAGGCAATTCGGACAGGTGGGAAAAACCCGCCGCCAGCAGCAGACGCGGAGCCGGCTGTAAAGATTGATAGAACTCGAATACCAGTCGCGATTTTCCGGCGCCGCCTTCACCCCAGATGACCTCCACACCGCCGCGCTGCAAGGCCAGTTTCAAATCCGCCAGCAGTTTTTTCCGCCCGACAAAGGGAAGCTGCAGGGTCAGCATGTTATGCCATGGGGTGACCCTTTGAAACGGCGGGACTTCTGCCTCATCACGAACGCGCTGACAGAGGCTGTTCAGAACAGTGGGCATCCTTTCACCCATCGCTTCGTAGACTTGCCGGATGCGCTCACATTCGCTGAGCGCTTCGCTGCGCCGGCCAATCTCGTGCAGCCACTGAATCAACTGATAATACAAATCGGGGTTTTCTTCATCCAGCTGAACGGCTTTGCGCATCCAGTGGACGGCATTTTCCAGATCGCCGCTGACCGCACAATGCTCGCTCAATGTTTCCAGCAAATTCTGATGGCTGAACGAGAGGGACTGGCTGGTCAAACTCAGCCAGTGGTCCAGTCCATCGGTAGAGGGTAAATTCGCCCCGGCGAGGAATTCCGTTCCGCGCCACAAATTGACCGCCTTGACCATCTGCTGGTAAATCGCTTCCGGCAAGGGGGTGTGCATTCCGCGCTGCACATAAGGGCGCACCTGCTCCACCAAGGCCTGATATTCGAGCAAATCCACGTAAACCCGCTCCGTATCCAGCCGGACATGATCCTGTGTTGCCACGATCAGGGAAGGGTCGGGAAGTTCGGAACGCAATTTGCTGAGCGCTTCTCGAATGTGGCGTCGGGCATCCTCCTCACTTTCCTCCGGCCAGAACAGGTCCATCAGTACACTGCGTCCTACCGGGTTCGGCTGGCTCGCCAGATAGAAAAACAAAGCGCGCAGCAAGCGGCGCTTGATGTGGATTTCCTGCTCATCGTAAAAAACACGGGGAGAGCCCAGCAGAAGAATACGCAGTTGGCGAGCGTCTTCTTCCATCGCCCCTTCTACCTCCACCCCGTCAGACAACCTGCTTCATCATCCTTCATACCAGCCTGCCCGCCAGTTGTAACGCCCGTGCCTGAGCCATTTGGAGGGTTTCACGAGCCGCGTTGAGATTGACCTGTGTAACAGCGCCCAGCATTTGGGCCAGTTCGATCAAACGCGCTTCTCCTTCCAGCAATTCAACGCGGGTGGAAGTACGTCCACCTTCCACCTCCTTGCGCACCGAAAAGTGCTGATCACCAAAGGCAGCCAGCTGCGGCAAATGGGTGACACACAACACCTGATGCTGACGCGCCAGCAGCCACAGTTTTTCACCCACCACCGTCCCGACTCGCCCGCCAATTCCCTGGTCTATCTCATCGAAAATCAGGGTGGGGATTGAATCGGCCTGGGTCAGCACCCGTTTGAGGGCCAGCATCAAGCGCGAGGTTTCGCCGCCGGAAGCAATTTTCACCAGCGGTTTCAGGCCTTCGCCGGGGTTGGGGGCAATCAAAAACTCCACCTGATCCACCCCGTTTTCATCGTAAGCCAGCCGTTCATCCCCGTTATTCAGGCACAGCCCGTGCGGGTCAGTCTGGGTGCGCAGGTCAACGCTAAAGCGGGCACCGGCCATGCTCAAATCGGCCAGTTCTGCCTCAACCGCTTTTGCCAGTTGAGCAGCAGCACTCTGTCGAATTTGCGAGAGCCGGGCAGCCACTTCTCCCAGCTGCCGCAGCAGGGTTTGTTCTTTCTCTTCCAGCTCAGCAATCCGTTCGGTGGCATGGGCAATGGTTTCCAGTTCCTGCCGTGCCGAGCGGGCAAACGCCAGCACCGCCTCGATACTGCCGCCATACTTGCGCTTAAGGCGTTGAATCAGGTCGAGCCGTTCTTCCACCTGTTCCAGCCGGCGCGGATTGAACTCGATGGTATCCAGATAACGGCGGAGTTCCCGGCTGATTTCAGCCAGCGTATCGTTGACTGCCAGGGCTTGTTCCGCAAGCCGGTTTTGCTCCGGGTCAATCCGCGCCAGTCCTTCCAGCGCCGTAATCGCCTGGCCCAATAAATCGCTTAATGCCGGGGTATCGGGCAGGCCTTCATCCATCAAACTCAGCGCTTCCTGCGCCAGTGAGGAGAGATTTTCAGCATTGGCCAGCCGGTTGCGTTCCTGCCGCAGGGTCTCCTCTTCCCCGTTTTGCAGGCGGGCTTCCTCGATTTCACGCGCCTGATATTCGAGCAAATCGGTGCGGCGGGCAGCGTCTTGTTCACTCTGGCGCAGGTTTTCCAGTTCCTTCTGCGTGCGGCGCAGTTCACGATAAATCTGCTGAAAAGCCGTCAAAATCTCCTGCGAACCGGCAAAGCGATCCAGTAAATTCAAATGCTGGCGGACATTGAGCAGGGAAAGATGCTCCGACTGCCCGTGTATATCCACCAGATAACTGCCCAATTCGCGCAGCAGGCTGACCGAAACAGTGTGACCGTTGATTCGCGCCGTACTGCGCCCGTTCTGGCGGATTTCACGGCTGATCAGGATGGTCTCGTCATCTTCCAGCAAGTCCTCGCGCCTGAGCAAATCAAGAATGGACTGACGGTTGGATGAGGGAATGAGAAAGAGCGCTTCAACACTGGCGCGTTCGGCCCCGGAGCGAATGAAAGCCGGTTCGGCACGTCCGCCCAGCACGGCTGTGATCGCATCCAGAATAATGGACTTGCCCGCCCCCGTTTCGCCGGTAAAGGTGGTCAAACCGGGCTGCAGGGTCAATTCCAGCGACTGGATGATCGCAAAGTTCTGGATGCGGATTTCGCTCAGCATAAGGTCTCGTTCATCGAATTTGAATTCCGGTCAGCCGGTAAAAAACCGTGCTGGTCACCAGCACCACATACAACACCTGCCAGATCAAGCCAAAAAGATTCAGTTCACCCAGTCCCATTACAATACCCAACAGATTGATGAGCGGCAGAATCGCTCCGCCAGCCCCGGCAGCCAGCGTGGCCGTGTTAAACAGCAGGCGGGAGCGCCGTTTGCGGGTTACACTGCGCACCGCCTCCGCGATGATGACGCCGGCTATCGGCGCTAGAAAAATTGTAAAAAATCCGAGAAAAGAAGTCAATAAACTACCCAAAAATCCCAGTAAACCGGCAACCGCCAGCGCAAGGGGGTAATCCACCCACTGGGCGGTTTCAAATTTCTTTTGCTGGCCGCGCAAACAATCGCGGCAGCGATAACCGGTTTCGGTCAGCACGGCGCATTCGGTACAAATCGGGCGCTCACAACGGTTGCAGCGCAGTAAGGTCTCACGGTTGGGGTGATTGACGCAGTAAAGTTTCGGTTGGGCATCTTCAATCATGACGAATCCTCAGCGACGGGGTTTTGTTCCATGTAAGCGGTCAGGTTGCGGTAAAAATAACCATAATCTTGAAAACGGACAAAGCGCGCCATTTCGGGCAGAGCATCCACCCGCACCGAGTCACCGTCCAGCATGGTGATGGGTGGTTGGCCGTCCACGCTCAAAACCGCCTCGTGATTGGTGTTGACGGTCACCGTGACCACCGACCCTTCCGAGAGGATGATCGCCCGGTCGAGCGAGAGGTGCGGCGCAACGGCCACAATCAAGATGTTTCGCAAATCCGGCGGTAAAATCGGGCCGCCGACTGCCAGAGCATAGGCGGTTGAACCGGTGGGGGTGGCTACGATCAGCCCATCAGCGATGTAAGTAGCCAGCGTGTAGCCGTCCACGCTGGCTTTCAGACGCACCGGGCGGACATACTGGCCGCGGCAGACGACCACCTCGTTCAGGACACTCCAACAACCGAGCGATTGATCGCCGCGTCGGTGCTCTGCCCGCAGCATCATGCGGTTTTCCAGACGGTAGCGCCCGTCCAGCAGGCGCGGCAGCATCTCGCGCCACTCATCGCGCTGTACTTCTATTAGAAAGCCAAAGCGTCCCAAATTGATTCCCAGCACGGGAATGCCCAGCGGCGCACACAAATGACCGGCACGCAGCATGGTGCCATCCCCGCCCAGGGCAATCAACAGGTCCACTTCACCGGATTTCACCCGCTGACGAAAGGCCCTGTCCGGCATGGGCGCCGCGATCACCTGCTTGATGCCGCGTCCCTGCAAAAAGCGAGCAATTTGCTCGGCTTCTGACGGAGCATCTGCCAGAGACGGGTGATAACCGATGGCAATCCGCTGGGGAATGGGTTGTCCGTTTTCCATGAGATTATTATACCCTTTTGGAAAAAGAAAACCCATCCTGTCGTCAAACGCCGCCCTGCCATCGTTCAGAAAATCCACTGGCGGAATGGTTACCGCCGGTGGATTTTTTCCATCTGCTCGGGTTATGTCTGTCGTTATTTTCAGGCTGCGGTAAAGCCACCGTCAATCACATAAACGCTGCCATTGGTGTAGCTGCTTTCGTCCGAAGCGAGGAACAGCATCAGCCTGGCAACTTCCTCCGGTAAACCGTAGCGCTTTAGCGCAACCTGAGCCTCAAACCCGGCTTTGACCTGATCGCCAGCGCCCGGTGCCGCCATGTCTTCAATTGAACGCATCATGCGAGTTTCGATCGGCCCGGGGTTGATGGTGTTGACGCGGATACCCATGCTGCCATACTCCAGCGCTGCGCTGCGCATCATCCCAATCACCGCATGTTTGCTGGTTACATAAGCCGAAAAGCCGGGAGAACCGACCACGCCGGCAACCGAGGAGGTGATGATAATACTGCCACCACCGGCTTGCAGCATTGCCGGAATGACGCTCTGCAAGCCAAGAAACACACCCCGTACATTGATAGCCAGTACCCGGTCAAAAGTTTCCAGCGGATATTCATGCAGCGGCTTGATCACGCCTTCTATACCGGCATTGGCAAGGAAGACATTGACCTTGCCAAACCGTTCAACCGCTTTGTTCACCATGGCCTGATTGTGTTCGGGAGAAGACACATCCGCTACAATATAGTCGGCATTTTCGCCGCCCAGTTCACCAGCCAATTGCTGGAGTGCGCTTTCATTAATGTCCGCCAGAAGCACTTTACTGCCTTCGGCAACAAACAGCCGGGCTGCTGCTGCCCCAATACCACCCGAACCGCCGGTTATGATCGCCACCTTTCCATCCAGTCTGCCCATAGTACCCTCCTTGAACAAAAATTGGATAAAATTTGTCTAGATATGTTAATTTTAGAAAAACTTTCCTCAAAAATCAAAACTTAATTCCATTTGTACAAACTTTTCATTTGATTGGAAGGGGTTATAAAACTGGTAAAATCAAACGCATGCGTTATCAAAAAATACCCTATCAAAAACGATCCCGCCTGACCTTTTGGCTTTTGGGCGGGCTTGTCCTTCTGCTGATCGGCTGGCTGGTCAGCCCGCTTTCGCCGCTTCACTCCCGCATTGCCTGGCGGATGGAAATTGTCCGCACCTACCTGCGGGGAGTCTTCCAGCCGATTCAAGCCATGCCCACAGCCCTGCCGGTGCAGGCTGGTGCGCTGGAACTATCCACACTGACCCCCACACCCCCCGTTGCGGCGATTGCACCGCCAACCGCCACCCCTACACCGCCGGTTTCTCCCCCCCCCCCCCCCCCCCCCCCCCCCCCCCCCGCGCCCCCCCCCCCCCCCCCCCCCCCCCCCCCCCCCCCCCCCCCCCCCCCCCCCCCCCCCCCCCCCCCCCCCCCCCCC
>FWPU01011893.1_pt1 | contig 10928 bp, 14 predicted proteins | sample 2228361 | NCBI WGS metagenome assembly FWPU01 (sample SAMEA103939777, study PRJEB20133) | metagenome | reverse complement strand
ACAGATAGCCCATGAGTGTAATGTAGGTCATCTCATACTCACACACTTTAGTCCAAGATACGAACTCGCAGAGGGATATCCTCTATTGGCAGAGGCAAGTACGATATTTCCCAGGACTGTACTGGCCCGTGATCTTATGAGTGTGAGAATATGTGGTCGGCAGCTGACAACCATTTCCCATCATCATCATCATTCTAAAGACGACTGATTCGCAGGGACTCTAATGGATGTCTGACAGCCATTCTCCGAAAAAGCCTAGAGATTGCCCTTGAATAGGACTCGACACCCGTGAGGAGATCAACAATGGTGTCACGTACCACATCATCCTCCCTAGCGACTCTGCAGACCGCCTCAACGGACTCTCTGGTTCGGAAGACGGTCTCAGAGAACATCTGACATGCACGGAGTCCACCCAGTATAGCTAGAGCAAGTCGCTCGTTGTATGTCTTTATATGGGAGGGATCTTGTGCTCGGACTGTCTCGACAGCAACCTCTGCAGCGAGCTGGCCTGATACAATGGCATAATAGACACCCTCACCAGTCATAGCAGATACAAGCCCTGCGGCATCTCCTACGAGCATAGTACGTCGTGCGGTGAATCGCTCTAAAGGACCAGCAGGCATTCTTAATGTTTGCACGTCAGCAATACTCAGAGGAACACCCCATTGCTCTTGTAATCGTTCTATAAACGAGGACCATCTCACACCTAGATCGTCAAGATAGTCGGTTCTGCAACGAAGCCCTACATTTACTGCATTTGCCCCTGGTAAGATCCAACCATTCCCAAAGTGTACATGACCAAGGTGTATCTCAATTGCAGGACTCGTATCATCCATCACTGTCATGAGACGCATAATCTCAGAACCCTCCATCGGCACATCAGTGGTCATGCATAGATACACACCCTCGGGCGGCCATTTGTCATGTATTCTCATATTCTGTGCCACTATGCTATCTAGGCCATCTGCTCCGACAAGTAGATGTCCGCGGTAAGAGTCACCAACACATAACACACGAATACCAGCCCGTACATTCTCAACTTGTACCACCTTTGAGTCTTCCACCACCTCAACGCCAGCATCTCTTGCCTTTTTCAAAAGAAGTTCCTCAAACCGGTCTCTAGACACGACCATTCCAATCACACAATTCCTGCGACAAAGTATCGGATCACCGGATGGTGAACGAATAACAACAGAACGAAACTCACGTTCGATTACTGGGCTCAGGTCAAAGTTGAGAACAGATCTTACACGTAGACTCAGCCCACCACCAATCAATCCATGTCGTGGATGGGGTCTGCGGTCTAACAGTAATACACGCAGACCCTGCAGAGCTGCTGTTCTTGCACATGTTGAGCCGGCAGGTCCAGCACCTACCACAATGAGGTCATACATAAGGTGTAACCTCTCTTTAGACGGGGCATTCAACACAATATCAATAAACAACAGTTATTGACTATATCGGCCGGTGATTCGCATAGTTAAATCTGCTAATGTGAGTCTGATCACAACTGGTGGTACTATCGCCAGTGTATATGATCCGGCCGTCCATGCACTCAGACCGGGACTCTCAGTAGATACACTCTTAGAACGACTTCCCAAGGGCATGGGTAATGTAAGTGTCGAAAAGATGGAACTTGTGCAGCTTGACTCAGCCAATGCGCAGCCATACCATTGGAAAAAGATCGCATCAGCCATTGAGGTGGTACACAAGCGACGACCGGATATAGAGGGGATTGTTATCACTCATGGGACGGATACCTTGGTATACAGTGCATCCGCGATCAGTTTTATGGTTCAAAACTTTGGAAAGCCAATTGTCTTCACAGGCGCTCAACTACCTGCTGATGTTCCATGGAGCGACGGACCACGAAACCTACTTGATGCAATACGTGTTGCGGCATTCGGAGATCTTGCAGAGACTTGCATCGTATTCAATGGAGAGATTCATCGGGCCACACGGACAAAAAAGGTCCGTACTAATGCTTATGATGCGTTTGACTCTGTGGATCCTACACCTATAGGTATTCTTTCACGAGAGATAGTCCTGTATGAGGGTCGTAAGAAGAGACATAATCTTATGCCCATATTTGACACACGTCTAGATGAACGTGTGTTTCTTCTCAAGATATTCCCAGGTATACCACCGGCCATAATCTCGCGAATTGTAGATATGGGATACCATGGGATTGTCATTGAAGGGTTTGGTTCAGGCAATATACCCATTGAGGATAATTCATTAGTCAATGCCATCAGACAGGCAACGGAGCAGGGCTGTTTTGTAGTCATAAGCTCGCAGTGTGCCTTTGGACAGGCAGATCTGAACGAGTATGCAGTCGGCAAGGCAGCATTAGATGCAGGTGCAATCAGTGCATATGACATGACCGCGGAGGCGGCATTTGTCAAACTTTCGTGGATACTTGGTCATACACGAGAGGGGGAACAGGTTCGTAAAATGATGGATACACCATATGTGGGCGAGTTCACCACACATTCGTTCAGTTCGTCCTATAGAGAGGATACACTCTAGAGAAAAGAAGAAAAGGCAACGTTGTAACGACATCTTTAAGCCCGGGTAGCCAAGCTCGGTACGGCGGTAGCCTGGAGTCGTCAGATCTTATATCTGATGAATCGAGAGCTACTCTTCCTCTGGGAGGCATGGAGACTGGCCATATCCGGCGGTCTTGCCAACGTTCAAGTCGCATCCCGGGCGCCATCATCATTTCTAAATATTCTTTGCCTTCGGACAGGAGATTAGATGGGTCTGCACGGTGCATGAACTGCGGCTCTTGAAACTACACATGAATATCGCTTAAGTAATTACAGAAACAATACTATGCTAGAGAATCATTGTATCTCATCTCATACCAACACACATGAGAATTCGACTATGATACATGCAACTGCTCTCTTAGACCTCCAAGAGAATAAGGTACTATTACACACCACACACGGCATAGATGGATTATTACCTAATGAAGATATCAAGAGGTATATCGAATATGCCAAGGACTCTATTAGAAGACATCAGATATTTGGAGGCAGAAAGTACATAGGACGCCTCTGTAAAGACAATCTTGCATTCTTGGTGATATGCGATCCCAAAGACTCGGACATAATCATAAGGCGGGTATTAAAGGCAGTCTGTAATAGACTTGTAACAGTTCTGAATCAGGGGGGAATGCAAAGAGTCAAGGAGTCTTATGAGTCGATAGTCCAGCCATGTCTGTACTCAGTCATAACAATTGCAATCATAGGAGAGGCAGGAGTAGGGAAGACATCTTTTCTGCGACTTCTAAGAGGGCAGATACCATCATTGGAGTATGTTCCCACAGTCTCTGTTGACACTGTGTCCATAGAGAACATCTCTTTTGCAGGCTACTTGTTGATCATCCTAGACTTTGGTGGTCAGGAGATGTTTCGTAAGCTATGGGATCTCTATATGGACCGTATAGATGCAATAATTGTAGTGACAGACTCCACACTCAAAAATGCTGTTGTTTCAAAGGGCATATGCGAGTCTGTTCGCAAAAAGGCAGCAGGTGTGCCGCTTTTTGCCATAGCCAACAAACAGGATCTGCACAATGCACTTGATCCATCGGTACTGTCCCGTCTTCTCTCTGCAGACGTGTTTCCGCTTGTAGCAATCGATCTGTCCTTTAGAGAGCAGGCACTAAAAATCATTCTCGATATAATTTCAAGACATGCCAAGATCCGTACGCCACGTCTAAGTAATTACGAGTTGACGCAATTGATAACTAGCGACCAGTCAGCTCAATGAGTATACAACAGTATCTGATCTCAATGAGAGTGCTATCTGCTGTAAGACCGTATGAAACTATTATATATATGATCACAGTATAAGTCACATAATTACACAAGCCAATACGGTTCAACTAATACTGGATGATAACAATTATAAGGTGAGCCCAGAACACACGCAAAGCCCATTACCATTCAGGTTATGACTTCTCATTGTGATGAGAAACACAAGTCACAGAACCAGATTCCATATTGCAAGGATTGAAAAACAAGAGGTATAAGACTATGTCACAACTTGAATACCGGCACATTGTTCGTGTGGCCAACAAAGACATAGATGGACAAGAGAACCTTCTACAGGGTCTCACAAGAATAAGAGGAATTGGACTTAGAGTTGCAAGACTAATTCTCATGCAACTGAAGTTAGACCCTATGAGTAGGATTGGGTATCTCACAGATGAAGATGTTCAAAGAATTGAACATGTAATGAGCAATCTAGGCACAGGGATCATTCCAAAGTGGGCACTCAATAGGCCGGTAGATAGAGTGTCTGGTAAAAATATGCACCTGATTGGTAGTGACATTGAATTTGCATTAAGAACAGATATTGAACGTCTAAAGAGAATCAGATGTTGGAGAGGAATAAGACACGCCACAGGTCAGAGAGTCCGAGGACAGCACACACGAAGCACAGGTCGTAGTGGCGTGGCAGTTGGTGTGTCGAAAAAGAGAGAGTAGGAGCAGGTGTTGAGATATGGGAGATCCACGACGTCAAAAACAGAAGTATGCCAAGCCCAAGCGTCCTTTTGAGGCAGACCGATTCGAACAGGAACTCAAACTTGTTGGTGCGTATGGGCTTCGAAACAAGCGTGAGTTGTGGAAACACAGGACTGAACTGTCACACTATCGAAGAACAGCAAGGGCACTTCTTGCGCTTCCACCGGATGAACGTGTAAAAGAGGAGAAAGAACTTGTTAACAAGTTGATGAGGTTAGGAATACTAAAGACCGAACCAACTCTCGAACACGTGCTAGACCTCACACTTCCAGACATCCTTGAACGACGTCTGCAGACATTAGTCCTTAGAAGAGGGCTTGCCTCGTCTATGTATCATGCTCGTCAACTCATAGTTCACGGTCACATAGGTCTAAATCAGGCGCGTGTGAGAACGCCCAGTAGAGTGATCACTCTTGGTGAGGAAGACCAGATCGGTTATGTGCCCAGATCACCGCTCAATGACGAATCGCACCCAGCGAGAGTCGCAGCCACAATTGCTGCAGAGAGAAGTCCACCGATAGATACAACCACTGTGATTACAGAAGTGCCCATCCGACCTGTCAAGGCGTTTGAGGAGTTTGCAACTGATGAGCTAGAGGCGGTAGATGTTGATGAGGAAGGATCACCTGATTAAGAATCGGAGGATGAGCGACCATGAGCGAAGATAAGACTCGATGGGGAATTGCCCATATCTATGCTAGCTATAACGATACAATCATTCACATCACAGACCTCACAGGCGCGGAGACCATCTCAAGAGTATCAGGTGGAATGATGGTGAAAGCGGACCGGAACGAGTCCTCGCCTCATGCAGCCATGCAGGCTGCGTTTCAGGCTGCGCGAGAGGCAAAGGACAAGGGACTGTATGGGATCCATATTCGTGTGAGAGCACCAGGTGGACATGGTCCTAAGACACCTGGGCCAGGTGCACAGGCTGCGATTCGTGCCCTTAGCAGGGCAGGTCTCCGGATTCTTCATATCGAGGAGGTCACACCGATTCCTCATGATTCCACCAGAAAACCTGGTGGAAGACGTGGAAGACGTGTCTAGATGGATGTATTGCGCACCATATCTGGCGTGGTGCCAGCATCATAACACCGCGCACTATATTACGGGATTAAGAGAGGATTACAGGGAGATATTTCACTATGACCACCTATGGTGGTCACAAAACCGGAACTCATATTTGGGGAATTGAAAGTTGTTCGACCTGCCTAGACGGCAGATTGGACGTGTCAAGTGACGTTGGGCTCTTGGTGGTGGTAAATAGAGATTCTCGTGAATATTTCGTGTTATAATGGATACCTCTCTCTCTGCTTTACTTACTCTGAGACCACAGTGTTTACACTTGAACCCCTTGTTGTTGCCAGCACTTGTCAGTCTTCTACCACAATCAGGACAGTGCGGATTCATAATCAGTCTCTGTTGTTCAAGCCGAATCACGTGCAGTCCCTCAATATTGAGAGTCATTCCATGTGTTCTTGAGGCAGGTCGGACTCCAGCATGTACCTCGACAATGTCACCCACAATCAGTCTCTGAACTATCTCACGAAATTCACCGCTTGGTTCATATGCAGTACAGTCAATCTGACCATTATTATCACATAGTGTAAAGACAACATGTCCTCCTTCAATAATACGAGGTCGGACAATCACAGTTCCTTGAACACGTGCGGCCATGTAGGGGCGGAGTTGGGTGATTGGCACTTGGTGAGTGAGATGCGCTCCAGTTCCCTGGTTGGTGCGAAATATCATCCAATTCGATACCTCATTTTCAAGTCGAATCAACTGAGCAGCAGCCTTGACCCACTGGGGGGACTCACCCCTTATACCGAATAGGACGGGATCGGGACCGTGCGGCGCAATCAGAATGGAACCTGTTGCAGGATCTACATTAGAGAACGTCTGCCCACTTGTTAGACGGTCCATCTCAAAGACCGAGGCAATATCGATATGACGGTCTGTAGAGTGTTCTTCAAGTCGTCTATATGCGAGATACTCGTAGGTGTGATCGTTTAGAAGCCTAGAACCAACTGCTGCAATGGCTCCAATGAGCCCCCGACCATTACCCAGAGAGTATACCTCAGCTGAGATGTGTGAGAGCAGTCTATTTACTAGTGCCTTTGGTACGGCTCGCCATATTGCCATATCTGCAATTCTGAATACAGAAGCTGGCAGGGGATCTGCCATAAGCACAACACCAGGATTTGTATTGGCATATTCGGTTGCAGTATATCTCTGCAACAACTCTTGGACAATGGGCATGACTTCACTAACTAGTTCACTTTCAATAACAAAGCGCAGACAGACTGCACCATTACCACGTGTTCTAAACGGAATATTTGGATTCAGACGAATAAGGTTGGGATAGTCCAACCAATTCACACCCAGTTTTTCAAGCCTCTTGACCAATAGACTTGCAAAATGGGTTGTACATCCGCCACTGGGACTATCAATGTCATCAAGACCCAAGTGGATCTGCATGAGTATCTGTTGGCCTCCCAGTTCTACTTATTCGTTCAATAGAATTCACTCTAGTCGCAAACATGAGAGGTGCGGTCCTCATTCTTGTTGATCAGTTCTTGACACCTTGTACACAGTGTTGCCTCGCCAATACGTATGCCATCATCTTCACAGACAAGTGTACCACAGTTATTGCATGCACGTGATGCATGATATGTCTTACAGACCGGACATATGGACTCTGCACACATTATGCAGATGTTGTCATTAAGGAGATAACAATCTGTACATACTGTTGCACCACACATCTTACAATGGTGAAGTTCTGTGGTCTGTTTCTCACAGAGTTCACACTGTATGGTGGATGAGATTTCCAGGGGTATCACATCTCCAATCATTGGCATTGTAGTAACCTTGAAATTAATTATGCAAGTATCATATCCTAATGAATGAGAATGGTCATTCACGGCCGAGACTGATTATATATCATTCGTCACAATGTGACCCAAAGAAGTGTACGGGAATTCGACTTGGTAGGTTGAGACTTGCATCACTTGTGCATAGACTTGATCACATCCCAAGCAGGTCAGTAGTCCTGAATCCAATTGCAAAGACCGCACTCTCCTGTGCTGATCGTGATACCATCCTTCAATATGGTCTTGTGGCCCTAGACTGCTCCTGGGAACAGGCGGAGGAGGTATTTATGGCAAGCAAATTAGGTATACAACGTGCACTTCCATATCTTTTAGCTGCCAACCCAGTCAACACCTATAGACCAATTCGTCTGTCAACAGTAGAGGCATTGACTGCAGCCCTGTACATAACGGGTTTCACACAGATAGCCACTGAGATCATATCAGTATTCAAATGGGGTACTGCATTTCTGAGCGTCAACAGAGAATGGCTTGACATATATGTAAAATGCAAGACAAGTTCTGAGGTCGTAGAACGACAACGGGAGATAATGATCGAACATACCGGTATAGATCCCGGTCATGAATCAACATAGGATTGAATATTCACATCATGATACTAAGTGTAATGGTCTTCGGTCCGGAGAGTAGCCCCAATTCTGTTGTGTCCTCTGCCGTCACCAGCAAAGGACTGCGCGACATCAGACTATGCCTTCTACCCTACGCCTTGGGCCGACTCGTCATTGGCGTATTCTTGAAGTTGCTACCCAGTGGTGAACCGTTTCAACCATTCCGAATATAATCCTCAACAGCTTGACTGCTGCATCATGGTCATATTCAATCCGGGGGTCTCGTTTCTGTTTTCAGAGCAAGGCTCTCACCCCGCTGCTCACGCAGCACTGGTGTCGGCATGTAGTTGGGAGCTTCCTCAGCATCAGTCCCAATATCGGGAACTGACACCGTCAGTCGCTCTTCCGCTCCGAAGACCAATATACTTGAGTATTCATGAGTAATTAATCTTGTTTGAGTATTCATCATTTGAACTCCTAGTCTGGTTACAAACGAGGGAATTTTTACTACAGTCTCCTATACAAGTGCTATAGGGGTTGCTTTGATACACTAGCTGACTCATCATCACTTGTATGACGTTTCCACATCGAGGGATACCGATCTCTCTCCATCAATACTCTATCAGTAGTTGCAACAATACCACTTCGCGCCTTCAAGATCTCATCACTGGTTGCAGCGGCCACCGCGAGTGCAATAGCCTCGCCCTTGAGCGTCTTGAGGAGTATTATATCGCCCTTCTTGATGCCTACACTCACAGTGAGTACACCACTGGCTGCAAGACTTGCACCACAACATATTGCATTGACAGCACTGTCGCGCACCTCAATTGCGGGAAGATGCTGAAGAGCGTGTTCTACAGGTAACAGATAACTGCGTAGGTCGGTCTCATCCTTATCCTGTCGCCAGAACTCGTAGGCATCACGGAGGTCATGCAGTGTGCACATATGTTCATTCTCTGTGAGTGGGCCGACACGCGTCCGCCTCAGTTCTCTCATATGTGCACCCACACCCAGTGCCTCTCCAATGTCGTGACAGAGTTTGCGAATGTACGTTCCTGCCTCACAACCAACTCTAAAGAGGACCAGATTTTCATGCAATTCAAGAATCTTAGAGTAGTAGATCTCTCTCACGCGGAGAACCTTTTTCACAGAGGATTTGAGTGGGGGTCGCTGATATATCTTACCTGTGAACTCCTTAATTACTCGCCGCAGATCATCCTCATCCACAATGTCATGGGTCTCCATGACACACACATACTCCTTCCCGGCTGTCAAGAGTGCCTCCAAGGCCCTTGTCGCTCGACCGAGTCCAATGGGTAACACACCAGTGACACCCGGATCAAGAGTTCCAGAGTGACCAGCCCGTTCAATATTGAAGATCCGTCGGACCCACGATGCAACCTCATGACTTGTGGGTCCGGCAGGTTTGTCAAGTACTACTATCGCATTATTCAATAGATACTCGATGGGACGTTGCTGATCTTTGGAAAAGCCGTATTCAGGATTGGTCTTGTCACGTGCTTTCACAAGTATGTCTCGCGGACTGTCTGCAGGAAGAACACCTGACACGGCTCGTGCCTCATATATATGATATTACTCACTCTAACGATAGAGTGACTCTCTTTCTGAATCTTTCCGTCAGACCAGCCGAATCAAGAGCCGTCTGGAGGGCCTTATCATCAGCACCTCGCTCTATCTTAACAACAATCTCTAGCGGTTCGAGGTGATGGATATTGCAGGCCCGTCGCCTCACACCACTTGTGCTCTTAGGCCCAGAGACTATGACATAGTTGTCATCCTTAATGTCCACAACTACACAGTATCTACCAGCCTCTCTGCCGGTAGTCTTGACACATACACGACCAATATCTAGTAGTACCATATTATCACACCTCACCACACGAGGGTCGGACGAGACATGGAGTCACCTCGCTGTCTCATTCCCTTCGCAGGGAGAATTGCGTCTATATCACGTGGTGTGAATAAGAGTGTTACGCTGTATCAACATTTCAACCCTACTTCTAGTCTGATTGCAATCAGAGAGGTCGATCTCATCCATCATAGGTACGACTCTGTGAAATAGATCTGCACTGCAGTCTTGAGAACAGTCAATACGCCTTCAAGAGTGTATTTTCCAGTGTTTAGAATTATGTCATAGACTGATAGATCTCTGATATCTATGCCATAGTACTCGAGGTACCGAAGGCGTTCGCTCTCCTCACGTGCAAGAGTCTCACGCCTTGCATGTTCGAGGTCAGTACCATCTCTTTTAGCAATCCTTGCAATACGGACATCAAGTGGTGCAGTCAGAAGAATGTTTAGATCTGAGTTACTTCCTGCCATCCATGCTGCCAACTGTCCATCGATAACAACTTTGCCTTGCTCGGCCTCTCTCTTTAGACCATCATCAAGTAGTCTATCAATTGTGGCATCCTTCTGTGCGACTCTACTGAACTCTTCGATAGTCATACCACGTGCTGCAGCAAGTTCTCTGAATACGGTACCTGCAGAGGCTCTTCTGAGTCCAAACAATTTTGCCAGAGTATCTGCAACAGAACTCTTGCCTGTGCCATGTAGTCCGCCGATAGTTATTACGCGTTTCATATTACAGTCTTCTAACTTCATTGATCACTGCACGTCGAAGTGCACGTGGTGAAATCATTCCACCATATGGCCGATTTGGACGTTTTGACGAGTGACTGCTGAATATCAATCGGTCCTGTCTAGCACCCCTTGGTAGATTGAGTCGCTCACCTGTGAGAGCACATCTTCCGACAGCTGAATACTTCTTGCGGCGATGTACAACAAGTCTACCTCCCGGAGTCTTTACTACCCGGTTGGCTCTTGATCTTGTGAGTTGGCGGGGTCTTGGCATAATTCATTCACCAAATAGATGTCTAGTTATATTGTCGTGAGAGACCGACGCCGTAGTCTTTTAAGCGATG
>FWPU01006888.1_pt1 | contig 10929 bp, 9 predicted proteins | sample 2228361 | NCBI WGS metagenome assembly FWPU01 (sample SAMEA103939777, study PRJEB20133) | metagenome | reverse complement strand
GAGCCCCGGCGCCTGTGGCGCCGGTACCTGCGGAACAACCCGAGGTTCGTGGCGCTCTTCGCGGCCCAGCTGCTCCGCGAGCGCACGGGGGCGCACCGATGAGCCGCGTGGCGTTCATCACGGGGATCACCGGGCAGGACGGGTCCTACCTCGCGGAGCTGCTGCTCGCCCAGGGCTACCGGGTCCACGGCCTCATCCGCCGGGCGTCCTCGTTCAACACGGGGCGGATCGACCACGTGTACCAGGACCCCCACGACCCGGACCGCCGGCTGATCCTCCACTACGGCGACCTGACGGACGGGTCCATGCTCGCGCGGCTCCTCGCGGACATCCGCCCCGACGAGATCTACAACCTGGGCGCGCAGTCGCACGTCGGGGTCTCTTTCGACATGCCGGAGTACACGGCCAACGTCACCGCGCTCGGGACCCTGCGCCTGCTCGAGAGCGTCCGGGAGGCCCGCGTCCGGCCCCGGATCTACCAGGCCTCCTCCTCCGAGATGTTCGGCAATGCACCGCCCCCGCAGCGGGAGGACACGCCCTTCGACCCGGCTTCCCCCTACGCGGCGGCGAAGGTCTTCGCGCACCAGATCGCCGGCCTGTACCGCGACGCGTACGGCCTGTTCGTGGCACGGGGCATCCTCTTCAACCACGAGTCTCCCCGGCGGGGCGCCACCTTCGTGACGCGCAAGGTGACGCGGGCGGTCGCGCAGGTCGTGGCGGGGAAGGAGGAGAAGGTCTACCTCGGCAACCTCGACGCCGAGCGCGACTGGGGGTACGCGCCGGAGTACGTCGAGGCGATGTGGATGATGGTGCAGCGGGACGAGCCCTGCGACCTCGTCCTCGCGACCGGCGAGGCGCACAGCGTCCGCGAGCTCTGCGAGACCGCCTTCGGGTTGGTCGGGCTGGACTGGCGCGACCACGTGGAGGTCGACCCCCGGTACCTCCGCCCGAAGGACGTCGCGCGCCTCGTCGGCGGCGCCGAGCGGGCGCGGGAGCTCCTGGGATGGGAGCCGCGGGTGCGCTTCCGTCAGCTGATCCAGATCATGCTCGAGGCGGACCTCGAGCGGGCCGGCCTGGATCCGGCCGAGCACCTCCAGGTCGCGCCGCTCGGGCATCGGCCGGAGTGGGCGAGGGCGGCGTGATGGACCTCCGAGGTGCCCAGGTCATGGTCACGGGCGGCGGCGGCTTCCTCGGCCGGCGCATCGTGGCCGCCCTGCACGACCGCGGCGCGGAGCCGCTCGTCGTGCGCTCCGCCGAGTACGACCTCACCGATCCCGCCCGCGTCTGGGCGGCCATCGCCGACCTCCGCCCCGACGCCGTGGTGCACGCCGCGGCCGTGGTGGGCGGGATCGGTGCGAACCGCCGCCACCCCGGCCGGTTCTTCTACGACAACGCCGTGATGGGGATCCACTTGCTCGAGGAGGCGCGGCGCGCCGGCGTGGCCAAGGTCCTCGTGGTGGGGACGGTCTGTTCCTACCCGAAGTTCACCCCGGTGCCGTTCCGCGAGGAGGACCTGTGGAACGGCTACCCGGAGGAGACGAACGCACCCTACGGGCTCGCCAAGAAGATGCTGCTCGTGCAGGCCCAGGCCTACCGCGCCGAGTACGGGTTCGACGCGGTGTACGTGATCCCCACGAACCTCTACGGCCCGGGGGACAACTTCGACCTGGACACCGGCCACGTGATCCCGGCGATCATCCGCAAGTGCGTCGAGGCCAGGGAGACCGGGGCCGAGACCGTGACGCTCTGGGGCACCGGCTCGCCGAGCCGGGAGTTCCTCTACGTGGACGACGCCGCGGAGGGGATCGTCCTCGCGCTCGAGCGGCACGACGGGCCCGAGCCCATCAACCTGGGGGCCGGGCGGGAGATCACGATCCGCGAGCTAGCCGACCTCATCAAGGCCGCGACCGGGTACGAGGGGCGCTTCGTGTGGGATACGACGCAGCCCGACGGACAGCCGCGCCGGGCCGTGGACGGCTCCCGGGCCGCGGAACTGCTCGGCTGGCGGCCCCGGGTGACCCTGGAGGAGGGGCTGCAGCGGACCGTGGAGTGGTACGTGGCGTCGCGGGCGGGGGTGGCCTGATGCGGGTCGGGGTCGTCGGGTGCGGGCACGTCGGCCTGGTCACGGCCGCCGCCCTCGCGCACCTCGGGCACGAGGTGCTCGCGACCGACGCCGACCACGAGAAGCTCGCGCTCCTCGCCCGGGGCGGGGTGCCCTTCTTCGAGCCGGGGCTCGCGGAGCTCGTCGCCGAGCAGGTCGCCGCGGGCCGGCTCGGCTTCGCGCCCGAGACCGCCGACGTCGTGCGCGGGCGCGAGCTCGTCCTCATCTGCGTGGGGACGCCACCCCGGGACGACGGCGAGGCGAACCTGGCCGCCGTGGAGCGGGTGGCGCGCGCCATCGCCCGGGCCGCCACCGGGCCCCTCGTGGTGGTGGAGAAGTCCACCGTCCCCGTGGGCACCGCCGAGCGCGTCCGCCGGACCCTGGAGCGCGAGCGCCCCGACGTCCGCTTCGAGGTGGCCTCGAACCCCGAGTTCCTCCGGGAGGGCCGGGCCGTGCGCGACGCGCTCAGCCCCGACCGGATCGTGGTCGGCGCCGAGACCGAGGAGGCCCGCGCCGCCCTCCGCCGCCTCTACGAGCCCCTCACCCGGGCCGGCCACCGCCTCATCGAGACCGACATCGCCACGGCGGAGCTCGCCAAGCACGCCTGCAACGCCTTCCTCGCCACGAAGGTCTCCTTCGTGAACGCCCTGGCCCGGATCTGCGAGCGCGCCGGGGCCGACGTCCGGGCCGTGGCCGCGGTCATGGGCTCGGACCCCAGGATCGGCCCCCAGTTCCTCGAGGCCGGTCTCGGCTGGGGCGGGTACTGCTTCCCGAAGGACCTGGCGGCGTTCGGGCGCCTGGCCGGGGACCTCGGCTACCCGTTCCCGCTCCTCGAGGAGGTGGCCCGGATCAACGACGAGGCGGTCGCGGCCACCCTCGAGAAGGTGCGTGACGCCCTCTGGACGCTCGAGGACAAGCGGGTCGCCCTGCTCGGCCTGGCCTTCAAGCCCGACACGGACGACGTGCGCTTCTCGCCGGCCCTGGCCCTGGCCGAGCTGCTGCTCCGGGAGGGGGCGAGCGTGGTGGGGTACGACCCGCACGCGGCGGCCGCCGCCAAGGCGGAGCTCCCGGAGATGTGCGTGACCGAGGACCCCTACGAGGCCGCCGCGGACGCCCACTGCGCCGTGGTCTGCACGGCCTGGGACGAGGTCCGGTCCCTCGACCTCGAGCGGCTCCGCGCCGTCATGCGCTACCCGATCCTCGTGGACGGTCGGAACGCTCTCGACGGCGAGCGGGCCGCCGCCCTCGGCTTCAGCTACCACCCGATCGGGCGCCCGTCCCTGGACGGAGGTGGGGTTCGGTGATCCGTGAAATCGCGGGACCTATACACCGGCGGCTTCGTACACGGAAGCAGGAGATCTTCTTCGCGTTGCTCGCTCCCGAAACCGAATCGCGCCTCTTGGATGTTGGAGGCGGGGATGGCGTTGCGGGTGAGTGGACCCAGATCCACCGGGGCTTTCGGCGTGCGGTTGTGCTGAATCTCGAGCGTGTGCGGCTACATGAAGGTACTGCGCTCGTGGTGGGGGATGGCGCCAGGATGCCCTTCCGGGCCAAGAGCTTCGACTTCGTGCTGTGCAACGCGCTCCTAGAGCACGTTCCCTGGGAAGTGCAAGAGCAGGTGGCCCGTGAGATCCGGCGAGTGGCCCGGCGGGGCTATCTGGTCGCGACACCCTACAAGTGGTTCCCAGTGGATCCGCACACGTTCCTCCCCTTCTATCAGGTATTGCCGACCTCTTGGCAGCGGAAAGCGATTCGCGCCTCGTTCGGGTACATGCGCAGGTACACGCCACTCTTCCCCCTAGATCGGCGGCGGATGGCGAAGCTTTTCCCAGAGGCAAAGGTCATGAAGGTCCGTCTTGCGGGTCTGCCAGCGCAGCTCGTAGCGGTTCACCGTGGAGAACTGTCCGATGCTTCCACCGGGGAGGGCGTCTCGAGGTGACCCGGGCGCTCGTGACCGGGGGAGCGGGGTTCATCGGCTCCCACCTGTGCGACCGGCTGATCGCCGAGGGCTGGGAGGTCCTCTGCGTGGACAACCTGCTCACGGGGCGTAAGGAGAACATCGAGCACCTGCTCGACCGCGAGCGGTTCTCCTTCCTCGAGCAGGACGTCTGCGAGCCCTTCGAGGTCGAGGGTGGGCTCGACTGGGTCCTGCACCTCGCCTCACCGGCCTCGCCCGTGGACTACCTGCGCTACCCGCTCGAGACGCTCCGGGTGAACGCCGAGGGCACCCGCCGGATGCTCGACCTGGCCCTGGAGAAGGGCGCGGGGTTCCTGCTCGCCTCCACCTCGGAGGTCTACGGCGACCCCCAGGTCCACCCCCAGCCCGAGACCTACTGGGGGAACGTGAACCCGATCGGGCCCCGGAGCTGCTACGACGAGGGCAAGCGCTACGCCGAAGCCCTGACCATGGCCTACCACCGGGTGCACGGGCTGGACATCCGGATCGCCCGCATCTTCAACACGTACGGTCCCCGGATGCGCCTGAACGACGGCCGGGTGGTCCCCACCTTCATCCGTCAGGCCCTGGCCGGCGAGCCCCTCACGATCCACGGCGACGGCTCCCAGACCCGGAGCCTCTGCTACGTGGACGACCTGATCGAGGGACTGTGGCGGCTCATCGGGAGCGGGTACCAGGAGCCGGTGAACCTCGGCAGCGACGAGGAGCTCAGCGTCCGGGAGATCGGCGAGGCCATCTGCAAGATCCTCGGCCGCGAGCCGCGGTTCGAGCACCTGCCCCCGGCCCCCGACGACCCCTCTCGCCGCCGCCCGGACCTCACCTGGGTACGGCGCTCCTTCGGATGGAGCCCCCACGTCAGCTTCCTGGACGGGGCGGGTCGGACCGTGGCTTGGTATCGCCCGTGGACGCGACGATGAGGTTCGAACGGTGTCCGGTCTGCGGCGCCCGTGAGCCAGCGCCCACTGAGCACGTCCGCGGATACCAGCTCGCACGTTGCGGCTCATGCGCGTTGGAGTTCACGATCAACCCCGAGTACCAACTCGAGGGTTACGAGGCGGGCTATTCAGGTATGCGGGGGATCCTGGAGGACCCCCTCCCTTACGCGGCCCCCGGGATCCGCCTGGCATTGGAGGCGCGTGCTTGGCGGTTGCCGCCTCCATATCTAACGGCGGCCGAGCGGTGGGTGCTGCGTCGTCTCCGGGGACGCCTGCCAGCTGGGGCGACTGTCGTGGACGTGGGCTGTGGGACCGGTCGCTTCTTGCGTGCCTGCCGGCGGGTCGGTCTTCAGGCGGTGGGCATCGACCCGGCTCCGTCCGTCGTAGAGCATCTGGCCGCCATGGGTTTCACCGCCCACGTCGGGGCAGCACCAGGCCTCGAGGGCTTGGTAGAGGGGGCGGCAGCTGTGACGGCGTTCGAAGTTCTCGAGCACTTGCCGGACCCGATACCGGTGATAGGGGAGATCAGAAGGTGCTTTCCAGGTGCGCCGTCCTACGAGTTCCTGCGGGGGCTCGCGCGTCGAGCCGGCAGGTACCTCTACCCGCTCGCCAGGATCGCCGGGCGGAGAGCCAGTCTCATCCTCGTGCAGAACCCCGAGACGCGCGACTGGCTGCCCCGCCGACACAGCGCGAAGACGGTGGTGTTCCCGAACGCGATCACGCTCCATCTCGATGGAATCGCACCGCGCGAGCCGCGGGATCCCTCCGGGACCCTCGTGGCGCTCTTCGCGGGGCGCCTGCTCCCATGGAAGGGGCTCGCCCTGGCGCTGCGGGCCCTCCGGCTGTTGCCCGATTGGCGTCTCGTCGTGCTCGGCTCCGGCCCCGACCTCCCGCGTCTCCAGCGCCTCGCCCGCCGCTACGGCGTTGAGGATCGGGAGGAGTTCCGGGGGTGGCAACCGCGGGAGGAGGTCTTGCACGCCTTGCGCGAGGAGGCAGACGTCTTCCTCTTCCCCAGCCTCCACGACGAGTCTCCGCTGGCGGTGGCTGAAGCCCTCGCCATCGGCCTGCCCGTCGTCTTCCTCGACCACGGCGGCCTTCCCGCCGTGGCCCGCGCCCTTGGCGCTGTAGAGCTGCTAGACGGCCACTCGCGACCGATCGCGCAGGCGCTCCAGCAGGCCAGCCGCCTTCTGGCGGTGGGATTCCGGCCCGTTGCCGGTGGGCCTAGCGTTGGCCCACACGCTCGGCTCTCGTCCCTTGTGCTCGAGGTGGTCGGGCGTTGAAGGGCCTGCGGACGGGTGCGGTCGCCGGCGGAATCGCGGCGGCGGGCGCTGGCGCAGCCGTTGCGTCTGGTACCGCGGGTGCGGCAGCCGCTGCCGGAGTGGTCGGGCTCGTATGGCTCGCGGCGGCGCGCCGCGCCGTGGGTCCACTGGCAGCGGGCGTGGCGCTGGCGGGAAACCTGGTCTTGCTCTACGGCTTCGCGAACGTGGGGATCCCCGGTCCCGGCGCCGTCATCCCGGTGACGGAAGTGCTTCTGCTGGCGGCGTTCACCTGGGCGGTGGGCGTGCAACCTGGCGCTGCGGGCAGGCGGGCGCTCCTCTGGTGGGTCGCACTTGCTCTCCTGGCGGGGATCCATCTCGTCGCGAGCGTCCCCGCGTATGGCATCACCGCGGTGCGGGACGCCCTGACGGTGGTCGAGGGTGGGTTCCTCCTCGTGGGGTATGGACTGGGCCGTGAATACGCGGGGGCGACCGTCCGGTTCCTGCGGTGGGTCTTCCTGGTCTGCGCTGCATACTTCGCCTTGTACCCGGCGGCCGATCTCCTGGCGCGCCTCGGGCCCGTCGTCGGGATCCAGCGGCCCGTGCCGCTTCTGGGACAGTACGCGGGCGCGGGCCCCGCTGCCGTCGCCGGGTTCTTTTTCATGACGCTCGTTCGGCCCTTCGGGCGGTGGTCATACGCAGTGGCGTCGGTGTTCCTGGCAGATCTCCTCCTACTCCAGGGGCGCGGTCACTACCTCGCGTTCCTGGCTGCCGCGGCGTTGGTCATAGGCTACGCAGGGGCTGGAGGACGCGCTGCGCGGCTCCGGAAAGGGGTGGCCGTGGGTGTTCTCGCAGGGGCCGCTTCGGCGGCGTTGCTCTTCCCCCTTTCCCCGTCGGGACGGCTGGGTCCCGTCTCCCCGGAGTTCTACGCCGAGCATGTTCAGACACTGTTCGGCCAGGAGGGGCCAGGATCCGGCACCATTCGTGATCGGTTGCGCTGGATCCAGCTGACCGTGAGCCGGGTGAGGGAGGAGCCGTTGGGCCCTGTCACCGGTGTTGGCTTCGGCCCCGACCTGATCGGTGGATTCACCACCGCGGGCGGGATCGCGGTCCGCAAGCCCCATAACGATTATCTGGAGACGTTCGCCCGGCTGGGTGTTCCCGGGCTGTTTCTATTCCTTGGGTTGCTTGCCTCCATGTCCGCGCCTATCGTGCGTACAGCCCGAGCGTGCAGGCCATCTATCTCACGGGTGCTTTGGTCAGTGGTCGCCCTTCAGGTCGCCTACACAATCGTCGCGGCCGTTCAGCCGCTCCTGGCGTTCCCGTATGGCGCGGTGCCATTGTTCACCGTCAGTGGGTTCGGGCTTGCACTCGTGGACGCGAGCGCCGATCGAGCGCGTACCACATTCGGTCTGGGCGGACCGCTTACCTACCCGGCGGACAGGTGCGAGGGCGCTGGCTCAGGAGAGGACCGCGAGCCCCGAGGTATGAGCCCTCCCCGAGCATGAGCGTTCGACCCAGGCGGGGGGGCACCGGGGAGGCGTTCTGGGCGCTCGTCGACCAGGCGCTCTCCAGCCTGTCGAACTTCGCGCTCACGCTCCTCGCCGCGAGGACCCTGCCCCCGGCCGAGTTCGGGGGGTTCGCGCTGGTCTTCGCGGGATACCTCCTCGCGCTCGGTGCCGCCCGAGGCATCGCAGCAGAACCCCTGAGTGTGCGTGCCAGCGGAGTGGAAGAAACTGGTTGGCGGGTTGCCACCAGCCAAGCGGCGGGTGCCGCAGCGTGGGTGGGGCTGGTCTTCGGCCTCGGCTTCATCGCCGTGGGCGGACTTGGGGATCATGACCTGCGGGCTGCCGCGGTGGTGATGGGGGCGTCCCTGCCAGCGCTGCTGCTGCAGGATCTCTGGCGCTTCGCTCTCTTCGCTCGGCAACGCGGACGCGCCGCCGCCGCGAGCGATCTGGTGTGGGTTCTCCTCCTCGGTGGCCTCCTTCCATGGGCCGTGGATCACCCGAGCCCTTCCTTCTTCGTCACGGCGTGGTCCGCCTCTGGCGCCGGAGCTGCGCTGGTCGGTCTCTGGCAGGTGCGGACCGTGCCGAGGCCCTTGCGGGTCGGGGTGTGGTGGTCCGGGAACCGTGACCTGTCGTGGCGCTTCGCGGGCGAGTTCGTCGCGCTCGCCGGCAGCGGGTACATCGCCCTGTACGCGATCGGCGCGAGCGCTGGGCTAGCAGACGTGGGTGCCCTCCGTGCGGCCCAGGTCCTCTACGGGCCCTTGAATGTCCTGATCATGGGCGTCCGCTTGTACTCGGTGCCGGAGGCGGCGCGTCGGGTCCAGCGGGGGGACGCATCGGGGTTCCTCACGCTCTGCCGCCGCGTGGCTGCGACGCTCGCCCTCGCGTCTGCGGGGGTGATCGTTCTTGCCGTCTCACTGCCCGACCATGTCGGCCGCGCCATCCTGGGGCAGGCCTGGACGACCGGACATCCCCTCGCCGTACCGGTCGGACTCAACATCGCGGCGAGCGGGGCGATCGTCGGTGCGGTGACGGGGTTCCGGGCCCTCCAGGCGGCCCGTGTGAGCTACCGACTGCGGCTGGCCCAGAGCTCGGCTGCCATCGCGGGTGCTGCGCTAGGCGCTTGGGTCGCGGGTGCCGCAGGGGCTGCCTGGACGCTCGCCCTCGTAGCGGCCACGGGGGCTGTCGGCTGGTGGACGGTGCTCATGCGTCAGGTGGCGCAGAGCGGCGCGCATACCCGTAGCGAAGGAGAAGGGGCCAGGTCGCCAGGGCGATGAGGACACGCTCGTGAGGCGGCTGCCTGACTCGCCACTCCTCGTCCGGCTCGATCGGGCGGGGCTCCCGCGCCGCCCTCACCGGGTTCCCCACCAGGACGTGGAACGCGGTGCCTGGCGGGACCCGCGACACCCGCTCCTCGAGATCCGCCGGGGCGGTGAGGCCGAGCTTGCGCAGGACCCTCCGAAGCTGGGCGCCGGGCTCGAGCACGAGATCCTCGTAGCGGAGCAACGCGCCGCGCCGGCACCGTCTGATCACCTCGGAGGCCATGTTCCAGGCCACCCAGTGGAGCGTGGAGGTCGTGGGCGAGTGGAGCGGCAAACGGCCCCCTTCCGGTCGCTCCTTCGGCCGCTTGCTCCACGAGTAGGCGACGGCGCGGGGATCCCTGACGAGGTGCAGGAACCGCACGTCGAAGCCCGGGCGACGGAGCAGGAGCAGTCCCTCGGGCGGCCTGCGCGTGCTGTCCACGACGATCTGGGCCCCCGCCGTCTCCGCCACCGCCCCGTAGACGCGCGCCAACATGTCTCCATAGGCCTCGGTCTCCCCGGTGCGGTGTCCCAACAAGAGCGGCGACGTATGTCGCAGCTTGGCCCAGCGGCCATGGGCTGCGAGCACGCGTTCGAGATCGGGCCACCCTCCCAGGGCGCGCTGGAACACGCGGCTCCAGAACGGGCACATGGGCCCTGCCGCCCCACAGGAGCACTGCGCCCGCTCGGACCAGGCCCAGGCGTTACCGATCTCACCCGCGTACACGAACCCCGGCAGCCCGCCGAGGAGCTGTCCGAGGAGCGTTCCGCCGCTGCGCCCCCATCCCAGCATGTAGAGGATGGTGACGTCGGCCATTGACCTCATGCTCCTGCGTGCGTGACGGATGCTTAATTCGGTCGTGAAGATAGCAGTCCTTCACTCCCGCTACCGGTCCGGGGCGGCCTCCGGGGAGAACGCGGTGGTCGCCGACGAGGCGCGGCTCCTGCGGGAGGCCGGGCACCGGGTGGAGGTCGTGGACCCGGCGGTCGAGGGCTGGTCGGGGGCGCTCCGAGCCGCGGGCGGCGTGGTCTGGGATCCGGGTCGGGCCGCTGAGGTTCGTCGGATGATCCGGCGGCTGCAGCCGGACGTGGTCCACGTCCACAACGTCTTCCCGGCGCTCTCGCCCGCGGTGATCCGGGCCGCGACCGAGGAGGGCGTGCCCGTCGTGATGACCCTCCACAACTTCCGGCTCCTGTGCCTTCCGGCCACCTTCCTGCGGGACGGGCGCGTGTGCGAGGACTGCCTGGGACGGCTGCCCTGGCCGGGGCTCGTGCACGGGTGCTACCGGGGCTCGCGCCTGGCGAGCGCGCCGTACCTCGCGTCACTCGCGCTCCATCGGTCCATCGGGACGTTCGAGCGGGTCCGACGGTTCCTCGCGGTGAGCGGGTTCGTGCGAGCCAAGCACGCCGAGGCCGGGATCCCGCCGGAGCGGATCGCGGTGAAGCCCAACTTCGCCTGGCCGGTCCCGAGGCGCGAGGGACCGGGCTCCTACTTCCTCTACCTCGGACGCCTCTCCCCGGAGAAGGGCGTGGACACGCTCCTCGCCGCCTGGCGCCCGGGGCTCGGACGCCTGCTCGTCGCCGGGGACGGCCCGGAGGCGGGCAGGCTGCGGGCGCTCGCGGGGGAGGGGGTCGAGCTCCTCGGCGCGGTCCGGCCGGAGGCGGCGCGGCAGCTCGTGACCGGGGCCAGGGCCGTGCTCGTCCCCTCACGGTGTTACGAGGCCTTCCCCCGTGTCGTGGTGGAGGCCTACGCCGCGGGGGTGCCCGTGGTGGCGAGCCGGATCGGGGCCCTGCCCGAGGTGGTCGAGGAGGGGGTGACGGGCCTCCTCGCGAGCCCCGACGACCCGGGCTCCTGGGCCGAGGCGCTCGAGCGG
>FWPU01012802.1_pt1 | contig 10930 bp, 10 predicted proteins | sample 2228361 | NCBI WGS metagenome assembly FWPU01 (sample SAMEA103939777, study PRJEB20133) | metagenome | reverse complement strand
GCTATGTTTGCTGTCTAGTTTATCCGGCCTTCAGATTTGCTGTTTGTAAGGTGCGAAATACAGGTATTAAACATATCCTTTTCTCCTTTTTGTACATAGCCGGTACAGGGGACAGTTTCCCCAGCCCGGTGCATTCCGGCTCGATTTGTGGGGCACCTCCTTTCCATTTGGGGCTGCCGGACACCTGGACCGGACAGTGCAGCCAATACGGGCACAATCGCCTGCAGTAAGGAGCTTTTAGTGCGGTGCTTCTTGCCAGGGCAAGTTCAGTGAAGTGTTCAGCAGTGAATCTGCTTTTGCATATCCGGGTTAGGGCTAATGCGGCCGGCTGTCAAGTGCCTTATCAGGTTCGGCGCCAAGTGGGAGATCGCGACTCGCTCAGTAAGGTACGCTGCTGCGCTTGCAAGCCCCTTAACATATCATCCCTCCCCCCATATCCGTTTGTGCAACAGCTTCGCTTCGGCTGAAAGCGCGGCCCCTAACTTGGCAGCCGGCCGGGGGGCGCGGAGCGCCCAGGCGAGATCAGGCGTGTGGGTGCAGATGACCGGCTCCGCGCTGAGGGCGACGCGGATGCGCAGTCCTCGGTTTTCGCGGCCGCAGCCAAAAAGTTCTGCTCAGGCGGCGGATTGAGCGCCAGCTCAACTTGACCGTTCCCCATTGCTGAGGTATAATGTTAAAAGATCCCAAGGAAAGGCGAGAGGAATCGGTCTCCTGGCTGGCTCACCTCGTCTTTCACTTCCAAACTGGTCTGTTGGTAAGGAACGGCCAAAAAGCGTCCAGTTAAATGGATGCACCTCAAACTCAAGAGATAAGGAGGTGAGTAAAATGTCCCACAAGGTACTCATTGTCGCAGGGTTGGCGCTCGTGCTGCTGGTGACCTTTGCTGCTCCGGCACTGGCTGCGCTGCCTGGCACCGGCCACGCTGCCCCGGCGCAGATGGCAACCCGGTTGGCACTTGGCGACAGCTCGTCCATCTTCCCATTGGGCGGCCAGTTGGATGGCGATTGTGAGATTCCTGGCGCCTGCGGCTGTCCCCCTCCCAAGTAGCTGTCCTAGAAGCCAGGCAAGGGCGTGCTCTGTGCAAGAGCACGTCCCTTGTATCTTGTATACTGGATCCGAACCTGCCCACCGCAGAGTCGCAGAGCACGCAGGGGTACTTTGACAAAACACGAAAACTCTGCGCTCTCCATGTCTTGGCCGTGAATCTCCTTATAGGGCTAATGCCGCCGGCTGTCAAGCGCCTTACCAGGTTCGGATCAAGCCGCCCACAAAAAGCTTCTGCTCGGGCTGGCAGCTTTGTTTCAGCCGGAATTTTGTGCTACAATCCTCCCTGTGAAACGACAGAGCTTGGGGTTAAAGCTGGCGAATCTGGCGGCGATCATCTTGTTGCTGGGCTTGAAGCCCTACCTCCACGCTTATACGGAAGCCTTGCGTCAGGCTGAAACCCATCGCGCTGCCGGTGAGTATGGCGCAGCCTTGGCGGCCTATGAGCAGGCCGCTCATCTCGACCCCACCTCGCCACAACCCTGGCTGCGGGCGGGCGAGGTCTTGCTCCGGCAGCACCGCTTCGAGCGAGCCGAGGTGGCCTTTCAAGAGGCAGGCCGACGGCACAGCACCCTGGCCGCCTTGCTGGGCATAGGCGAAAGCCTTGCCGGGCGCGGTGACTGGGCCGCGGCGCTCAAAACATGGAGCCAGGCCCAAGCCCTGGCCCCCGACGATGCCCGCGCCTACCTTGCCCTGGGGCGAGGAAGTGTGGCTCAGGGCCACTTGGACCAGGCGGTGAGCTATCTGACCCGCACCCTTCAGCTCCGGCCAACCGCAGCCGACGCCGCCGAATCCCACCGACTGCTTGGCCGGTTGCTGGCCGACGAAAGCCCCGATCAGGCAGCCAGCCACCTTCAACAGGCAGGCGACGGGGAGATGCTGGCCGTGCTGGAGGCTGTAAAAGCTGAACCCGACCCGGCCCGGCGCGCCATCCTGTTGGGAGTGGTTTTTTTGCAGCGAGATGAACTCTCCCTGGCCCGCCACTGCCTGGAACACGCCATTGCCCTCGCCCCGACCGACGCCCAGGCACACGCCTACCTGGCCCACACCCTCGACCGGTTGGGCGAGACCGTCGCCGCCGGGGAGTTGCTGGACCAAGCCCTAGCCCTGGACCCAGATTCTGCGTTGACCTATTACTTTCTGGGTGTTCACAAGCGCCTGGCAGGAAATGCCAGAGAGGCGCTGGATGCCCTGTGGGAAGCCCTGCTCCGCGATCCGGAAAATGCTGCCCTCCGCGTAGAGATGGCCGAGGCGTTTGTGGACCTGGGTGACTATTCTCACGCCGAGGAGTGGTACCAGGGGGCAGTCGAGGTTGCGCCCGATCATATCGAATTCCATATACTTTTGGTCTGCTTCTACCTGGATCATCTGTACCGGGTAAAGGAAGGTGGGGTACCCGCTGCCGAAGCAGCGGTGGCCCTGGCCCCCGACAACGCCCGCGTCCACGATCTGCTGGGCTGGGCCTACCACCTGGCAGACCGACACGCCGAGGGTGAGCAGGCCCTTCTCCGGGCGCTGGCCCTGGACCCCAACCTGGTAAGCGCCCATTACCACCTGGGCAGCCTGTATGCCAATACCGGTCGGCGCGCCCTTGCCCGGCAATATTTGCAACGCGCTGCCGACCTGGACACCGGGGGATATTTCCGCGAACGTGCAGAAATCATGTTGAAAAGCCTGAAATAGATTTGATAACACGCTCTCCCCACCCATCATCCGAACGAGCCGGGGCCCAATCCACAAGGGGTGAAAAAGTAGAGAGAAACTACAAAATGTGGTACACTTGCACGGGGCTCTATACAGCTTGCCGGCAGCGCCCCACGGAGGCACCTTTGGCCATCATTGAGGTACAACAACTGAGCAAGACCTTTGTCACCCGCGAAAAACAGCCGGGGCTGCGCGGCAGCCTCCAGGCCCTGTTCCGCCCTGCCCGGCGCGAAACCCAGGCGGTAAAAGCCATCTCCTTTGCCGTAGATGAAGGGGAGCGAGTGGCGTTCATCGGCCCCAACGGCGCGGGCAAGTCCACGACCATCAAGATGCTGGTCGGCATCCTCTACCCCACTTCCGGCGAGGCGCAGGTGCTGGGCCTGATACCCTGGCGGGAGCGCCAGCGGCTGGCCTACCAGATCGGCGCCGTATTCGGCCAGAAATCGCAGCTCTGGTACCACCTGCCGCCCCAGGACTCTTTCGACCTGCTGGCCCGCATCTACGAGCTCGACCCGGCGGCCTACCGGCAGAGGTTATCGCACCTGGTGGAGCTGTTCGAGCTCGGCGACTATCTGCAGACGCCGGTGCGCAAGCTCTCTCTGGGCGAGCGGATGCGCTGTGAGATCGCCGCCTCGCTGCTGCACCGGCCACGCATCCTCTTCCTCGACGAGCCGACCATCGGCCTGGATGTGGTCGTCAAGCAACGCATCCGCGATCTGATCCTGGAGCTGAACCAGCAGGAGGGAGTGACCGTCTTTCTCACCTCCCACGACGCCGGCGACATCGAAGTGTTGTGCAAGCGGGCGATGGTCATCAACCACGGCGAAGTTATTTTTGACGGGCGGGTTTCGACTCTGAAGCGGGACTATATTCACAGCAAGACGGTTTCCCTCAAGCTGGCCGAGCCGTGGCAGGGGTTCAACGGTCCCGGCGTGCAGGTGCTCAAGCACAAAGGCTATGGCGTCAAGCTGCAGGTGGATACCAACACGGTGCCCATTGAGGAGGTGATCGGCCAACTCCTGGCCCATTACGCCATCGCCGACATCAATGTAGACAACCCGCCGATGGAAGAGATCATTGCTCGCATCTATGGGCGTGAAACGTAACATGACGCGCTATGTTTTTGTGCTATGGACCTCGGCCCGCCAGCAGTGGGTGTACCGCAGCGAAATCGTCGCCCGCGCCGTGCAGATGGTCCTGTTTATGGGGGTGTTTATGGCGCTGTGGACCACGGCCTACGGCGTCAGCGGGCAAGCGGAACTGGCCGGCTATAGCCTGGCGCAGATGGTCTGGTACCTGGCCATGACCGAGACGGTCACACTTTCCACCTCACGCATCTTTGTGGAGATCAGCGAGGCGGTCAAGGCCGGCGACCTGGCCTACACTTTGGCCCGCCCCCTCAGCTACCCCTTTTTCCAGGTCGCCAACTCTCTGGGCGGTTCAGCACCCAAACTGATGCTGAACCTGCTGACAGCCTCGGCAGTGGTGGCGCTGGGCATAAGGCAACCGGCCGGCAGCCCGGCGGGATTGCTGGCCTTCCTGGGCCTGGCCGGGCTGGCGCTGTTGCTGGACGCCCTCATCGCCGTGCTCATCGGCCTGACAGCCTTTTGGATCGAAGAGGTGAACCCCGTCTATTGGATCTATAACAAGCTGCTGTTCACCGTCGGCGGGCTGTTCCTGCCTCTGGAGCTGTTCCCGGAGTTGTTGCAGCGCGTCGTCCGATGGTTACCTTTCCAGTTCATCGCCTACACCCCGGCCCGTGCCTTTGTTGCCTTTGAGCCGGGGGGCGTCCTGCAAGGGCTTGCCGGTCAGCTTGCTTATATCGTCGCCTTTACGGCGCTGGTGCTGCTGGTGTGGCATCGGGCACAGCGGCGGATGGTAGTTCACGGTGGATAGCATGAAAACAGTTCGCCTGGTGCTGAGTTACCTGCGGCACAACCTGATGTCGGCCATGGCCTACCGGGGGGCATTTCTGCTCCAAGTGTTCGGCATGATGCTCAACAACACCATGCTGCTATTTTTCTGGTGGATTCTGTTCACCCGGCTGCCGACGCTGCACGGCTGGAACCTGACCCAGGTGCTGATCTTGTACGCTATCGTCGCCTTTGGCTTTGGGCTGGCCAACGTAGTATGTGGCAACGCCTTCCTGGTGGCCCGCATCATTGTCCGTGGCGACCTGGACTACTACCTGGCCCTACCTGCCGATCCGCTGCTGCACCTGCTGGTATCGCACATGTCGGTTTCGGCCTGGGGCGACATGGCTTTTGGCCTGATCGTCTTTCTGGGCGCTGCCCCCAACCGCTGGATCGGCCTGCCTTTGTTCCTGCTGCTGGGCCTGCTGTCGGGGCTGATTCTGATAGCCTTTTCCGTGCTGGTAGGCTCACTGGCCTTCTGGGTGGGCAACGCCGACAATCTGGCCGCCCAGGCGGTCAACGCTATCATCACCTTTGGCCTGTACCCGGTCGAGATCTTTCCCGGCACCGTGCAGCTCCTGCTCTACACCCTCATCCCGGCAGCGTTCATCGGCTCGATGCCGGCCGGGTTGCTGAGCGAGTTCAGTTGGGACCGATTGGGCCTGCTGCTGGCCGTCACCGCCGGGATGATTCTTTTGGCGCGGGCCGTCTTTACCTGGGGCCTGCGCCGCTACGAGTCGGGCAACCTGGTAACGGTGCGCGGCTGATCCGCCCTTAAAACGACTGGTGCTCCGTCCGGGCAATGATTTCATCTTGCAATGCCCGGCTCAGGTCACAAAAGTAATCGCTGTAGCCGGCCACCCGCACGATCAGGTTGCGGTACTGCTCCGGGTTCTGCTGGGCAGCGCGCAGCGTGGCAGCATCCACCACGTTGAACTGGATGTGGTGACCATCGAGCCGGAAATAGCCGCGCACCAGGTGGACCAGGTTGTCCAGCCCCTTGTCGTCGCGCAGCAGGTGGGGGGTGAATTTCTGGTTGAGCAACGTCCCCCCGGTGCGGACATGGTCCATCTTGGCCGCCGATTTCAGGACAGCCGTCGGGCCGTGCCGGTCGGCACCCTGCACCGGCGAGATGCCCTCCGATAGGGGGGTCCATGCCCGCCGGCCGTCTGGCGTCGCCCCCACCACCGAGCCAAAGTAGACGTGCACCGTAGTCGGCAGCAGGTTGATGTGGTAGCAGCCGCCTTTGGTATTGGGCCGACCCTCTACGGCCTGGAAGTAGGCCTCGAACACGGCACACATCACCTCGTCGGCATAGTCATCGTCGTTGCCGTAGCGCGGCGTCTTGTGCAACAGCAGTTGGCGCACCTCCTCCCGACCGGCGAAATCGGCCCGCAGCGCAGCCAGCAGGTCGGCCATGCTCAGGGTCTTGTGGTCAAAGACATGGTAGCGGATGGCCGTCAATGCGTCGGCCATCGTCCCCAGCCCCACTCCCTGGATGTAGGTGGTGTTGTAGCGCGCCCCGCCGTCATGATAATCCTTGCCCTTGGCAATGCAGTCATCAATCAGCAACGACAGGAACGGCGCAGGCATATAGGCCGCGTACAGCCGCTCGATGACGTTGTTGCCCCGCACCTTGACGTCCACGAAATAGTTCAACTGTTGCCGATATGCCTCGAACAGCTCCTCAAAGCTCTGGAATTGCGTCGGATCGCCGGTTGCCGGGCCGATCCGCTGCCCGGTGCGGGGGTCCAGGCCGTTGTTCAGGGTCAGCTCCAGCACTTTGGGCATGTTCAGGTAGCCGGTCAGGATGTAGCTCTCTTTGCCAAAGGCGCCCACCTCCACGCAGCCGCTGGAGCCGCCGCAGCGCGCATCGGCCACCGACTTGCCCATGCGCACCAGCTCCTGGACGATCAGGTCCGAGTTGAACACCGACGGCTGGCCAAAGCCGGTGCGGATGATGCGCGCCGCCCGCTTGATGAAACCATCGGGGTTCTTTTTGCTGACCTGGATAGAGGAGCTGGGCTGCAACAGCCGCATCTCCTCAATGACGTCCAGCAGCAGATAGGTGACCTCGTTGACGCCGTCAGAGCCGTCGGGCCTGACACCCCCCAGGTTGATCTGGGCAAAGTCGGTGTAGGTGCTGCTCTCGGCGGCGGTGACCCCCACCTTGGGCGGCGCAGGCTGGTTGTTGAATTTGATCCAGAGGCATTGCAGCAGCTCCTCGGCCTGCTCGCGGGTCAGCGTCCCCTCTTCCAGCCCCTTCTTGTAGAACGGGTAGAGGTGCTGGTCCAGCTTGCCGGGGCAAAAGGCGTCCCACGGGTTCAGCTCGATGGTCACCCCCAGGTGCACGAACCAGTAGGCTTGCAGCGCCTCCCAAAAGTCGCGGGGGGCGTGGGCCGGGACGTGGGAGCATACCTCGGCGATGCGCGCCAGCTCGGCCCGCCGCTGCGGGTCGGCCTCCTGTTGTGCCAGCTCCAGGGCCTTTTCGGCGTGGCGCTGCGCAAACCGGATCAGGGCATCGGCGCAGATGAGCATCGCCTTTAGCTCCTCCTGCTTGGCATAGGCCTCAGGGTCACGGTGGTAGTCCAGCTCTGCCAGGCGGCGCTGTATCTCCTGCTTGAACTCCAGGAGCCCCCGACGATAGATCTTGTCATCGAGCACCGTGTGCCCCGGCGAGCGCTGCTCCATAAACTCGGTAAAGACGCCGGCCTGGTAGGCCGCCAGCCACTCGTCGGTCATTTCGCGGAAGAGAAGCTCGCGCATCGTCTTGCCCCGCCAGAAGGGGATGATCGTCTCGGCGTAGACCCGCCGCGCCTCGGGGCTGACCTTGAACGGAATCTTTTCCCTGGAATCGAGGATTTCCAGGTCCTCCAGGCTGTGGCAGCACAGCTCCGGGTAGGTGGGCGTCGCCTTGGGCGCCGGACCTTTTTCGCCGACGATCAGCTCCCCCTCGCCGATATAGATCGCCTTGTGCTCCAGCAGGTATTGGAAAGCCAGAGCGCGGCGCAACGGGGCAGACATGAGCTCGGTGTGCTGCCGGTAGAATTCGGTCAGCAGCTCGGCTCGTTCTGTCGAAAGGGTAGGCACCGCCTCCAAGCTCTGCTGCCGCAGGCGGGCCACTCGCTCACTCATTGCCATACGCTACCTCCTCGTGCTTTTCGTGATCCAACCCCTACCCCTCACCGGGCACATGTCTGGCTGCGACCGCCGTCAATCGGGTAGGAAACGCCGGTGATCCAGCCGGCCCGTGGCGAGGCCAGAAAATAGATCAGCTCGGCCACCTCCTCTGGCCGGCCCACCCGGCCCAGAGGGTGGGTGGTCTTGCTGCGCTCCAGGAAGGCGGTGTACTCCTCCTCGGCCATGCCGCTGGCGCGGTGCAACCCGGTGACGATCACGCCCGGATTGACGGCGTTGACCCGCACCCCCTTGCTCGCCAGCTCCAGCGCCGCGCAGTGGGTGAGCTGGTCCACGGCAGCCTTGCTGACGCAGTAGGCCAGAATGCCGGGAAAGGCGCGGATGCCGGTAACGCTGGACACGTTCACCACATTTCCTTTTCTTTCTATCAGATAGGGCAGGGCGCACTGCATCAGGTAGAATGGGGCGCGCACGTTGACGCGCATCATCCAATCCCAGTCGTCGAGCCGGGTGGATTCGACCGTGCCGTTGGCGATGATCCCCGCCGCGTTGACCAGCACGTCAATTCCGCCCCAGGCCGCGACCGTTTCACGGACAACACGCTCGATGTCGGCCTCGCGAGCCACGTCGGCGACGATGGCCAGGGCCTCGCCGCCTCCGGCCTGGATAGCCGCCACCACCTCGGCCAGGGCATCGGCGCGGCGGGCAACCAGGGCCACCCTGGCCCCTTCCATCGCAAACCTGTACGCCGTCGCCCGCCCGATGCCGCTGCTGGCCCCGGTAACGATCACCACCTTGTCGGTCATCTCGGCCATCATCCACCTCCTCACTAACCCGAGACATTCTGCTCCGCGGCGAGCAGGTATGCCGCCGCTATTATGCCCCGATCCCGTCCAGGTGTCAAACTGGGATTCGGGAGAGCGTAACCCCCTGGGGACATCCAGGGTGCAGAAACCGGCCCTCGGGAAGTAGGACAACTCCTGCGGAGTTGTCCTACTGACTTGTGACGCTCCCGGTTCGGCGAATTGGCAGAAACGGGCTTTGGTGATATAATCCACTGCACGGGAGAGGTGAGGGGGTTGGGGGAGGATGTCAAGCCGGCCAACATCTTTGTCGGGCCGGACGACCGGGTAACCCTGACCGACTTGGGCATTGCCAAAGCAGCGTGGGAGACCCGTTTGACCCGTACCGGGATGCTGGACGGTCAACCGTCTGCGCCTGTACCGCCGCCTGTACCGCCGACCTGCGGTCGGCAAAACCAGGCCATACGAAGCAGGCGTTCGGTTCACGCAATCAGTTGCCCCCAATTCGCCCAAGTGTCCCTTTTTGCTATAATGTGTCTACAAGGAGATCGCCATGAATGAGATTCATGTGGGCGCCCGCGAATTGAAGAACCGCCTGAGCCAATATCTGCGCCGGGTCAAGGCAGGTGAGACGGTTGTGGTCACCGAGCGCGGCAAACCCATCGGTCAAATCGTTCCCATCCGAGAGGAGACCCAGGAGCGCCTGCGCCTCCTGGTTGCAGCGGGACTGGTGGAATGGAATGGTCGCAAAGTGCCTCCGTACCAGCCCGGAGCCGTCAATCGTTGGCGGCCAGCACTTCGGCGGCCTTGTGGGCGAAGCGGTCGGCCATAAAGCGGGTGTCGTAGCCCACCACGACCCTTCGGACCTGGTGGCTGAGGAGCGCGAATGATCCTGTATGCCGATACCAGTGCCCTGGTCAAAACCTACGTGCAAGAATCCGGCTCGGACGAGTGGCGCGCGTTTCTGCTGGGCTTTGAGGTCATCGCCACCTCCACCCTGACGCAGGTGGAGATGGCGGCGGCGCTGGCCAAAGCGGCCCGCCTGGGATGGGTGGACGAAGAAAGCCTGCAGCAGGCCTGGCGTGATTTTCTGAGCCATTGGCCGGCCTATCTTCGCCTGCCGCTTTCCACACATGTGATCGAGCGCGCCGCATCCCTGGCCTGGAAACACGGCCTGCGGGCCTATGATTCCGTACACCTGGCCTGCGCCCAAATCTGCCAGGAGATGACCGATGCCGAGACAGTCTTTGCCTGCTTCGATCAGCGACTGCGTCAGGCGGCGAATGCCGAGGGCCTGCGCGTCTGGCCAGAGCAGGCGCCTTGACCGCTCGTCCTCAAATTACACCCGGCCTGCGCCATCGCCAAAGAGTCTTGAACAGGCCTCCCCCCCACGATGGACGTGACCGTAGAGCTACTTTCCTTTGAGACTGTCATTTCTGATCTTCTCGACCATTCCGCCGCATCCGGCGTGGAGTAACCCGATGTCCTTCCACCCCAACCCCAACGATACCCTCTCCATCCACGGTGTGACCTACCGCACCGCCGAACACCCGGCCGCGCCCGGCCTGCCGCCGCTGCCCATCCTCAGCCTGGACGCCAGTGACCGGCTGGAGCGAGCCTTTGCAGCGGCCGCCGTGCCGCTCCAGGTAGTGCGCAGCCGCACCGGCGTGCCCGCAGCCGGGCGCCACAACCTGCTCAAGCTGGCCGGCGACCTGCCATCGCGCTACGGCGTCCTCCTCAGCCGGGCTCAAGTGCGCGACCTGCAAAACGACCCGGACAAGCGCCACCTGCTGGACGAGGCCCGCCGCACTGTGGCGGGTGGGGCGGTGCTCCTCCTGGGCTGCGACCCGGCCGGCGACGACTTTTGCGCCTGGTGGAGCGTGCTCGCCCCCCTCTTTCGCGGCACGGCGTGGTTCACCGTGGGCGACCCCCTGGCCCCCTGGCCAGAGGGCGTCATCTGCCTGGAAACAGACCTGGCAGCGATCGGCGCCGCGCTGCGGGCCGCGCTGCCGCCGACGACTGTAGAGAAAGGAGTAGCACCTATGCCGCGCTTTGACCCCGACAATCCACCCTACACGGGCATCCGTAAGCTGTTGCACTAGGTTTTTACAACAGAGACCCTGCCCCGCTTTTGCCAGGAACGCCCCCTATTCCAGGGATTGCTGACTTCTTTCGGTTCCAAGGCCGGCCTGGACGACATGATTGACAACGTATTCGACCTCTGCCGCACCCAACTGCTGTGGGAAGAGTTCCTGGATGCGGTGGCCGAATACTCCCCGCGTCACTACAACCGCGTCGCCGCCGAGCAGGGCTGGTCCCCCTCACCCC
>FWPU01012801.1_pt1 | contig 10931 bp, 8 predicted proteins | sample 2228361 | NCBI WGS metagenome assembly FWPU01 (sample SAMEA103939777, study PRJEB20133) | metagenome | reverse complement strand
ATCCAGCAAAACACCCACAGCGTTTGATAAAATTCCAAACTAATCAAGCGGGATAGAACGCAAAGTTCTCTTTAGAGCGAAATTGCAGAATACAAAAAAAGATGAATAGCCATCAAAAGAAAAACTTGGGTTTCTGGGGTGGTGAAAATTTCCGCCATATTCTTTGAGAAAGCTTAAAATGGTTTTGCGGAAAAATCTAAAATCAATTAATATAAACTAAGATTATTTTAATTTTTTAACTTGAGATAGCTTTCTATCCTTATCAGGAAGCTATCAAGAAAAACTTATGCGAGAACAAAAAGAAGGTTATCGTCCTTCAGTAGCCGAAACTAATAAAATGGAGGAACAAGAAGGAGGAGTCGCAGTTGAGATCAGTGAGATAAAAGAGGCGGAAATGCCGAGCATTGAGGAGCTCGATGCTCTTTTGCGTGAGTCGGAAAGTGTTGCCATTGCAGCTTCAATGTCAGAAAAAGAAATTGACGAGATGATTGAGCGACGACAAGAATTACTTAACCGTCTACAAAATGTTGAACTCATCGTAGAGTCGCGTGCGCAGAGGGTGGAAAATTTCAATCCCCTTAAAAATCTGAAGTCGAGCGATTACGAGCGTTTGGTGCAAGAAGACATAATTGATCTGCCCTACGCCAAACGGTTAAAAAGGATTGATGATGTGATTGCGAAACTTGAAGCACTTGATTATCCCTCGGCAGATGCGAAAGCGGAGTTGGAGAAACTTTCGGAAGTGCGCAACGCATTTCGAGAAAAACTTGAGAGCCAAATTGAGGAACGGCAACAAGAGATAGCGATGCGCTGTGATGAATTGAAAAACAAAGTATTTGAGCATTACAGGGCGCGAGCAGAAGAACTTGAACGAACGATTGCGGAAATTGAATCCAATCGGCGGGTCGTTGAACGGCTACAAGTAATGGCGAAAAAAGAAATGCAAGATGTTTTTACTAAAAGAGAAGCTGAGAAAAAAGCATTTGAAGCAAAAATTGAACAAGAGAGAAAGGCTTTCATAAAAGAAGCGACTCGATATGTTCAATCTCTTGGCGCCAGGCATCGCAACGCTTTCAAGCGTCTTGGTGAACTTTTAGATAATGAGAAAATAACTGATGAATTGATGGCATTGTTGGATGAAGAAGATGTACGGAAACAGCAATCTGCCTTTGACCGTGCACGAAGCCGCCTTATAAATGCCATTATTGACGGCGAAGGAGAAAGGCAACTTAAAGACCCCAAGGAAATCGTACCATGGAAAGTGGCACCCACTTGTGTTCGGTACAGAGAGGCGATTGATTTTCTGCGTTTTTGTGAGACAAAAGAAGCGTTGGGCCGCGTCGCTGGAGCCGGCGACAAGCAAGCACAGAAACTACTTGAGCAACGCGATCAAATAATCAGAGAAAATGAAGTAATTCGTCGGCTCGTGGGCCCACAGTGGGTTACTGACCGTAAAACTGGAAAAAAACGCATGACCGCGTTTTGGGCCGCTTTTGAAACGAGGAAGAAAAACGATAAAGAAGGTATCACTGCCGCTCGCAAAAAAGAACGGGAAGAAGCGGCAAAACGCGAAGCCGCCTTTAAAAAAGAGAGTAAAGAAATCATTAAACGGGGTGGTTTTGTGATAGAAGCTCCTATTATCAAGGAAATACGAGGCGAGAGAGTGGTGGTTGTAAAAGAAAAAGGCGCAGTACGGCTTGAAAAAAGAAAATCAAAAAAAGGTAATGAATACTGGGAAGTCGTTGAAATTTGCGGCGCCACCCCCCAACTTAAAGTGGGTAGTGTTTCGCCGCTTGATATGCGTTCTTTTCCCCAGTGGCTCCGTGAATCAGCCAAGCTGTACTTTATAAAGCAAGGGGAAAATTTTGTTGAAAGATTAGCCTACAAAACAGCACAATAGTTTGTCATAAGGTAAATTATTTTCCGCAAAACCATTTTAAGCTTTCTCAAAGAGTATGGCAGAATATGGCGGAAATTTTCACCCCTCTAGAAATTCAGGGTTTTCCTTTGATACCTATCCATCTTTCTTTTGTATCTTGCAAGTTCGCTCTAAAGAGAACTTTGCGTTCTATCCCGCTTGATTAGTTTGGAATTTTATCAAACGCTGTGGGTGTTTTGTTGGATATTGTTTTTTGCATTTTTATAATAATTAGCCACCAAAGCAAAAGTGGGTGAGGGGACATCAAAGGCGCCAAAAATCAAAACCTCCAGCATGGCGAAGGTTTTACATAAAAATTGAGTTACTGCCCCGGCCCCCTAGGAGGGGCGGGGGTTAAATTTTTCTTATTTATGGCGCTTGACTCAAAGCGCGGTTGTCAACTGAATTGGGAATAATTCTTTGAAAAGTAAATAAAAAGCCATTTTTTAAGTGAAAAAGATAAAAGTTTAAGTTCCCTGGCGATAGAAATTAGTAATAAATAAAGCTTTAAGTTATAAAATACTTATTGAAATTGTTCGTAGAAAGTTAGAATTATCAAAAATGCACTCGCTTGATGAGCACAAAGCGCTTGCATATATTTCTTTAGTTTTCTATAATAATAAAGGCCACGACCATAAAGCAAAACGAGAAAAATGTTAAAATCTAAAAAGAAATTTAAACAAAATAACAAAAACAAAAAAGCTTTTTCAGAGAGAGATTTTTTCTTTAGAAAGAAAGACGGTCGTCATAACATAGAAAAAATAAAAACTTTAAAGACTTTGCCGCATGATTTTTCTGACGGCATAAAAAAAACCAAAGTTAGGGTGATTGGCATTGGGGGTGGCGGATGTTCCATTATTTCTGAAATCGCTTCTCAGATTAAAAAAACTTCCTTTGTCGCGGCCAATACCGATTATCAGGCCTTAAAATCAATTAGCCGCAATGCTATTCATTTTCAATTCGGACAAAACATAACCCGGGGGCTGGGCACGGGTATGAACGTGGAAATGGGGGAAGCGGCCGCTCAAAATGAAAAAGAAAGAATAAAAAAACTTTTAGAAGGTCAAGATTTTTGTATCTTGGTGGCTTCCTTGGGCGGTGGAACAGGTTCGGGTGCTGCTCCAATTTTCGCTAAAATTGCCAGAAATTTAGGTCTGATTACTTTGGGAATTTTTACCATGCCCTTTAAATTTGAAGGTGAGAAGAAAATGGAAATTGCCAAAGAGTCGCTTCAAAAAATCAGACCCAATTTAAATGGTTTAGCCGTTTTACCCAATGAGAGAATTTTTCAGATTATTGATAAAACCACCCCCCTAAAAGACGCCTTATCTTTTATAAATAAAAACCTGGCCGAAACATTAGATGGATTAATTGAAACTATTTATTTGCCTGGTCTAATTAACATTGACTTTGCCGATTTAAAAGCAATCTTGCAGGGACGAGGAAGGTTTGTTTACCTGAATACGGCTTCGGTTTCTGAAGCCAAGGGTGGCGTAGAAGCAATTAAAAAAGTTATCAATTCACCCCTTTATCCTTATACCATTGGGGGGGCGAAAGGAGTTTTATTTAATATTGCCGGGAACAAAATTCTTTCTCTTTCTGATATTTCTCAGGTTTCACAAACAATTTCTGAAAAAATAAGCCCCGAAGCGAAAGTTATTTTTGGTATTTGTCAAAATAAAAAATATCGCAACACAATTAAGATTACTTTATTGGCTAGCGGTTGTGTTGCTAAAATTTTTTCTGAAAAAATTAAAAAGACGGAAAAAAGTTTTAAAAATGAAACTGTTAAAAAGCTTCTTAGGAAGACAAAAAATCATCTTCCAGATAAAAGTCATAAAATAGCAATTAAAAAGAAAACAAACGCCAGACAAGAAAAAAAAATAAAACCGAAACTAAAAAAGGCTAAGGTTCAATTAAAAGTTAAAACAGAAACTTTACCAACTGAGATTACGGAAGCAAAAATACCTCCTCCCCAGATGAATGAGAGAAAAAACGAGACAGAAGTTGGAACCCCTCTTAAAATAAGGAAAAATGCCCTTCAAATAAAAAAAGAAGCTGAAGAAACCGAAAAAGAGCTTTTAGCAAAAGAACAATTTTGGGAAACCCCTCCTTTTTTGCGGAGACAACAAAAATAAGAGTTTATGATAAAAAAAGCGATTATACCAATTGCTGGTTTGGGTACAAGATTTCTACCTTTGAGTAAGGTTGTGCCCAAAGAACTTTGGCCGCTGGTTGACAGACCGGTTGTTCAATATATTATTCAGGAAGCAAAATTGTCTGGAATTTCAGAAATTATTTTTGTTGTTAGTCCGGAAAAGAAAATTGTTCTGGATTATTTTAAAAAATCACCAAAGCTTGAAAAGATATTAAAACAGAGAAAAAGAGAACACCTTTTGGTTGAATTGAGAGAATTGGAAGAGGTTTCTCAGGGCGTTTCTTTTTCTTTTGTTTTTCAAAAAAAACCGTTGGGCGACGGCCACGCAATTTTGCAAGCCAAGAGCTTATTAAAAGAAGAAAGCGTAGCCGTTCTATTTGCCGATGATATCGTTGACTCAAAAACTCCCTGCCTTTTACAATTATTAAGAGTTTTTAAAACTTGTCAGAAGCCGGTTATTTCTTTATATAAATTACCCGAGGAAAAACTTTCTTCCTATGGAATAGTTGGAGTTGAAAAAATTGCCCATCGCCTCTATAAAATTAAACAGATTGTTGAAAAACCGCCGCCAGAACAATCTCCGTCAAACTTGGCAATCGTTGGAAAATACATTTTAACACCGGAAGTTTTTGATTATCTTCAAAGGGCCAAACCAGGCAAAAAAAGCGAAATTATTTTAGCCGAAGTGTTGGATAATATGCTTAAAGATGGCAAGATAATTTACGGATACGAGTTTGAGGGTATATGGTTAGAATGCGGAAATAAGTTGGCTTGGTTGGAAAACTTTTTTTATCTCTCCTTAAAGCATCAACAGTATGGTCCAAAATTAAAAAAATTTTTAAAGGAGACAAAACTATGATTAAAATAAAAAAAACTATTTTGAAAAAGATTTATAAAAAACGACCTCTCGACGCAAAAAAATATGATTTCGGGTTATTATTAGTAATTGGCGGTTCGGATTTTTATTCGGGTTCTCCAGCCCTTTCAGCTTTGGCTGCTTTTAGGGCGGGCGTAGATATGGTAAGAATTATCGCACCCAAGAGAGCGGCTGATATTATTGCTGGTTTCTCTCCCAATTTAGCGGCATATCCTTTACAAGGAAAATGGTTGCAAAAACAACACTTAGCCACCTTGATTTCAATGACCGAATCAGCTAAAGCGGTCTCTTACGGCAAAACAGCAGTAGTCATTGGCGGCGGAACGGGCCGAAGCGAGGAAACACAAGAAACAGTTTTGGAATATTTATCACAAGTTTCAGTTCCGGTTGTGATTGATGCCGATGCTATTCACGCTTTGGCTAAAAATCCGACAGTTATTTCAGGAAAACCATTTTTAATTACGCCCCACACCTATGAATTTTTTGTTCTTACCAAGAAAGAAGTTTATAAATTACCAAAAGAAGAGAAAATAAAAGCCGTGCGCGAGGAGGCATCAAGGTTGCAAACCACAATTTTATTGAAGGGTTCAACCGATATAATTTCTGATGGAAAAGAAGTAGTTTTAAATATAATGGGTTCTCCCTATCTTAGCGTTGGAGGGTCGGGCGATACTTTAGCTGGAATTTGCGGCGCTTTGATGGCGCGAGGAGTTTTACCTTTTAAGGCAGCTCAAGCGGCCGCTTTTATTAATGGTTTAGCAGGCAAATTAGCCGCAAAAAAATTTGGCGAATCAATGATGGCAACCGACTTAATTGAAACTATTCCGGTAGTTATTAAATAAAAGAATTAATAAGGTAAATTAGCGGTTTTAAACGATAAATTTAAGGCGTCTCAATAAAAAGAGAAACCTAACTGAAGTTCAAGAACAGTTAATTTTATCAAAAACATAAGAGAAAATTATCCCAAGTTAGGTAAAGATAAAATTAAGCCCTTATTAGATAAATTCTGTCTTCAAAATTACCTCAAGACCCCTCATCTTTCAACCATACTAGTAGGCAGAATTATCAAAAAGAAAAACATCTTTTTGCCCAAAGAAAACCATTCATTTTGGTAAAATCGTTACCCCTATAAATAAAAATAATGTCAAAAACAAAAGTGCTAGAAATTAATACAAATAAAGCCCGTTATAAAATACTTATGAAGTTTATTATGAAAATATTACTTGGCACGCATTTGTTTTTTATTTATTAATAATATAAAGAATATAAAGTAAAGAAAACATATGGAAAAGTTTGAGACAAAAAAATATTTTTCAGAGAGAGAAAAAAAATTAAAGGAGGAAGTGAAGGTTGAGATTTCCAAAGAAGATTGGCAAACTTTAGAAATTATTGCTCAAAGAGTGGGCGGCGATTTTGGAATGAAGGTGAAATTGGGGGAACCGGGAGAAGGTAGTTTTTTTGATCTAGAAGAAGAGCACTCTATTATTTTTGACCCCTTAGATATAAAAGGAAATCCAGAACAAGCCAAATTTGTAGCTGGGCACGAGGGGGCCCATCGAGCGATAACTCTAAAACCGCGAGAAATTGGATTGTCGTCAAAAAAAATTGAAGAACTTTATTCGCAAATTGGCTTTAGCTATCTTCAAAATAGTATAGAAGATCCGGCGGTTAATGATTGGTTAAGAAAACGTTTTCCGGGATTAGATCCATATGTGGAACAAGTTTACAATAAACAATTAAAAAAAGAAAATGCGGTTTTGAGTACATTAGAAGTTAAAAGAATTGCCGCTCAATTAGGTTATTGGCCGAGGTTTGTCCAATATGGGTCAGAAGTAATTCGCGACTGGCACCAAAAAAGATTTAGCCAAACACTTGACCCGGCAGTAGAGAAAGCACTCAAAAGAACCATTAAGTATGCTCGAGAAAGCATTGCCACCATCCCTGATCCCCAAAAATTAACCAGAGACAGAGAAGAAATTATTGCTATTGGTCAAAAAAGATTTGAAAACAATACTAATTGGATTTGGCCGGAAGTAAAGAAATTAGTAGAAATGGATTTACACACTGAAGAAAAGCGGCAAATGCTTAAAGAATTCAAACAGAAACAAAAAGAGCTCCGACAAAAACAAAAAGAAATGCAGGAGGCGCAAGAGCGGGGCGATAACCAAAGAACAAAAGAGCTACAAGAACAAATCGACCGCCTAACAGATGAGTTAGATCCGTTTAATCAACTGTCTAAAGATGTTAGAAAAGAACTTCAAGAGAAAATTGACAAAACCATAAGAGAAGCGGTTAAACAATTAAATAAAGAGATAGAAGACAAACAAAAGCAAATAGAAGAAGCTAAAAAAAAACAAGAAGAATTAAATAAGGAAATTCAAGATTTAAAAGAAAAAGCAAAGTCAGCCAGCGGAAAAGAAAAAGAAGAGATAGAAAAACAACTTCAACAAAAAAGAGCTGAAAAATTACAAGAGGAAATGAAGCAGAAAAAGGCCGAAAAAGATTTAAAAGATATTCAACAAGTTCTAGATAAAATGCTGTCAGGAGAGGAAATGCCTTATCCGGAAGATAAGTTGTCCCAAGAAACAAAAAAAGAGATAGAAAAGCTTTTTAACAATTTGCCACAGCGAAAAAAGACTGAACTTAACCAAAAAGCAGAACAACAACTTGAGGACTTTGAAGATGCGATAAATGAAAGTATGGAAGGCAAATTGAACGAAGACAGACCAGAAAGTCATCAAGAAAGAAGAGAAAGAAAAAGAGCTGAAAGAGAAGCCGCTAAAAAAAGCAAAAAAGCAAAAATAGAAAGAGAAAGGATTGAAAGAGAGGTAGAAAAAATAAGAAAGGAAAAAATGACGCCTTATGAAAAAGCGAGGTCAGAAGTGATAGGACTTATTGATGATTTGTATTATCGTTTGCGCCGAATTTTGAAACCGCAAGAATATGGCGGACAAGAGACTGGATATCCTTCAGGCCAAATTCTTGATATCAGTCGGGCAATGCAGGCAGAGGCCGATGAAATGCAAAAATATAAACTTTGGACAAGAGAAACCGCGCCAGAAAAAAAAGATTATCGCTTTTGGCATTTGATTGACCTTTCTGGTTCAATGATGGGAGAAAAAATACAAGAAACATTTAAAGGGTTTATTGTTGTCGGTGAAGCTATTGACAGGGTTGAAAATTTAAACTCGGAAACTCTCACTGTTCATCAAGGAATTACTGGTTTTCATGAGAGAATTTTTCCTTTTAAGGAAATTAGTGAACGTTTTACCAAAGAAGTTGAAGATAAACTTTCAACTATGCCAGACAGAGTAAGGGATATAGATGCCGGAACAAATACCTATGCTGGAACTCTTTTTAGTTTGAAGATGCTAGAAAAAAATCTTGGGGAAACTGCTAACTTTTTATTAACCTTTTCTGATGGAGAACCAAATTACGACATCAGAAGTAAATTAAAAAATTTATTGAAAGAAAGTAAAGAAGAACGAGATAAATTAAAGATAAGGGTGGGTCTTATTTGGCTTGGCGAATCAGAAGATGAGGAAAAGCTTCAAGAATTAGTAAAAAAATATGGTTATGATTTTGGTTTGGTAATGCGAGCAATAAAACCAGAGGAAGGTAAAAATTTTAGCGAGGCTTTAGCTGAACTTTTGGAAGATATTGTAGAAAATCCAGAAAAGTATTAATTTATAAAATTATATTAATATTAACAAACTTGACTAAAAAATATTTTATGCCAAAATAAAAGTATGACAACTATAAATAACGAAAAAGAAATAAAACATTTTTTTGAGATTTTAGAAAAAGTGGCTGCTCCTTCTGACCCGCGTTCCAAAAAATTCATCTATGACTTAGGGTTAGTAATTTTTGAAAAGGTCTCTAAAAATAGCGCCAAGCAAGTTTTTGATTTATTACCAAAAGGCAAGGGCCGATTTTTTATACTTGATAATCCTTATACTTACGATGATTTTTTAAAAGAATTAGTTATTGCCAACCGTGAAGGCCAATGGTTTATTGTTGATTGCCAAGTTGATCCTTCACCACTCATAATAGGTGTTTTAAAGCAATTAAGCGAAGACAATGTTTTTACTGTTTCTCATTTTGAAGATAAAGAATTATTTACAATGGAACTTAATCTAAAAACCAGAATTATTTTCTGTATTAATTCAGAATTCTTAGAAACAAAAATTATTTATCCATTTTTTATGAATTTATTTGGTCCGGTAATAAGGATTTAAAAATAATGATTTAATTTTCAAAATAATGCCAGAGAAAATAAAATTTCCATCACCAGAAGAAAAAAAAGAACAAAAAATTCGCGAAACCTTAGAAAGGGAAGGCGGTATTTTTTATAGTGAAGAGACCGATCCGGAAACAAAAGAAAAAAAGAGTTTTGTAAATATTTTAGGCGTAGAAGTTGAAACCTTTGTTTCAAAAGAGGACATTGAAGCGATTAAAAAAGAGATAGTACTTTCAGAGGTTGACCAGAGGATGTTAAGAACTATCGCAGAATGCTATAAACTACGGCAACCTTTAATGTTTGAAGGCGACCCGGGCGTTGGCAAAACCTTTTTAATGAAAAAATTTGTTCAATTAATTCACGGCAGACAAGCGCCAATTTTAGAGTTAGTTGGCACTCCAAGAACATCAGAATTAGAAATTTTAGGCCATTGGGCACCAAAAGGAATAAAAGAGAAAGAAGCTGAAGAATACAGAGAACTTCTTAGAAATTTTATGGAAAGAGGAGAAGGAAAGGGTTTGACCGAAAAATTTAATCAAGGATTAGCAGAATTAAACCAAAAATTTTTATCTAATAAAATCTCTCAAGAACAATTTCAAGAAGAATTCGGCCAACTAACCACCCAATATATTAATCGTTCGCGCACAGCAATTGCTGAACTAGCGCAACTTACTAAATTAGTCAAACCTGAATCACAATGGGAATTTAAAGAAGGTGCTCTATTGCAAACTTATGCTGGTAGAGAAGGAAAAGGATATATTTTGATTGTTGACGAATTTAACTTAATTCCTTCCAATTATCAGCAGATATTTTTACAGATTGGCGGTGAAAAGGGCGCTCTTTCTGATTCAATTAGCTTCTGGGGAAATACTGGCAAAACTAACTATCACCGCGGCAAAGATACCTGGATTTGTTTTGCTTGTAACTTTCCAGAGAAAACTCCAGGAAGAGGCGAAGTAGTCGCTCCCATGACCGACCGTTTGGTTTGGAGAACGATTACTAATGAAGAAACTGAAAAGAAAAAAGAAGTTATACTAAAAGTAGCTGGTGGGCGACTAACAAGAAGACAGAAAGAATTAACCGCTCTAATACCAGAAATTGTTGTTATTCCTGCTGAAAAAAAATTAGCCTGGCACAAGGTTTTAGATGAACAGCTTGGGGAACAAATTGCTGATGTTATTTGGCTTCTTGATCAAGAATTTGTCAAAAATTACCAAGAGGTTGGCGATAGTATTACTATTAAGGGCAATAAACGAAGAAGAATTCAGCACTTTGAGTTTAGCGGTAGAAATCCTTTGCGCCTTTATTCTTACCTTGACTACTTCCAAGTTAGAGATCTTGAAACTGGACGAATTGATTTCGCTAAAACTCTATCCAATGCTTTTGAAAGATATTATCTTAGTCGACTTGTTGATTCAAGTGAAAGGACAAAAATGCAAGTTCTTTTTAATGAAATTATGAGCGGCACTACAGGTAAAATTGAATTTGAAGGACAAACAAGAACCAGAAAAGAAATTTTTGATATTTTGATTGAACGAGCTTCGCCCCCTGAGACTCCAGCCTCCCAAGAAGAAAAACAAAAAAAAGAAGATGAGGAGAAAAAAAAGGAAAGTATCCAAACTTTAATAAATATCAAAGATTTGCTTTCTTAGAATTTAATTATGCCCAAATCATTTGAACAGCATTTTGCCAAAGAAAGAGAGCAGGGAAAAGAAAAAGAAACTCAAGAGGAAAAAGA
>FWPU01012800.1_pt1 | contig 10931 bp, 12 predicted proteins | sample 2228361 | NCBI WGS metagenome assembly FWPU01 (sample SAMEA103939777, study PRJEB20133) | metagenome | reverse complement strand
GACCAGGTTCGAGGCGCTGGAATCAAACGCGACGTACCGCCCGTCGGCGCTAATGGCTGGGCCGCGACTGTTGCCGTTGGCCAGCGTGCCGAAGCCCGGGGACACCGAAAGCCTGTGCGGCTTTCAGGCTGTCAGCGAAAGGACTCCAACGGAAGAGCGATAACCCTCCGCCTTAGACACGCGGGTTCGTGGGTCCCCAGATGGATCATGAAGATTGGATTTCCATTGGTCGGAAGGTTGATCTCCGTAACATGGTATGCATATTGCAGCCGGTCGCGGTATTGCGTGCACGCACGAGTATCCACAATCTCTTCGGTTCGGAGAGTGCTCTTGGAAACCAGAGGCCTTTCTAGGCCCAGCGATAGGTCCACGAGCACAACAGCAATCTCCTCGTCGTGACGGTCAGCAAAGGCTATCCGGGTACTGTCTACTGACCAGAAAAGACCCTCGGAAGCGAGAGTGTGCCGTGCTTCTTCAGCGAGACCGATATTGTCTCCTGGCAGGTTCCCACTGCTCGGGGGGAAGATCGGAATTCCAACATCTGTTTTGTTCTCCAGGGATACAGAGGGATAAGAGGGTCGGTTTTCTTGCGGACTTCTGGAGAAGTCGTAGACCAGATACTGAGCTGACTCTCCCTGAACAAAATGCGCGGGGTATACTTTTACGTACGCTACCAGCCTCTTATCCGGGGAAACATTCGGATTAAAACAATAAAAGCTATCCAGAATTTTGCCATTACGGTGGTTCACCATTGTGACCATGCTCGTATTCGGGAGCACACGTCCAATCAGGGCGCTTTTGTCTCTGTCGAGAATGTGAATCTCGTCAATCTGAGCGATTTCGCTGCGGAGCGCGAACCGTTTCGTTTCCTTGCTGATTTTGGCAACGAATTCGATGTACAGCCGCCGCCCGCTTGGACATTCTGCGCATGGCTCGTTTCCGAGAACAGCTACGCGGATTTCTTCTGAATCGGCTTGGACGCTTGGCTGGTTCGATGGATCGAATGGAGTCGCAGCCCCGCGCTGAAGGAAAAGCCTGTTAGCAAGATCGCGCCCGCCGTATTCTACAAAAGAGGCTTTCGATAGGTATTCGAAGGGTGCTGTGTGCATGCTGAGAAGCGCAGGAGAGAGAAACATTGCTCCAAGTAAGAAAATAAGGCGAAGTGTGAGTCTCATCGGAAGTCGCTTGATTCAATCAAGAGTTTTGGGATCATCGCCGAGATCTGTTTATCGCAATCGAATCGTTGTGAAGTTTCCGAGATCAGAGATTGTCCCGGGGCGACAAGCTGGTTGTGTGGTGTAATTGTCCAGCTGGAGCCTGCCGGTGCACGCGGGACACCGGTCAGTCACAGTTTTTGTCGTCCCTTGTACACCACCTCCCAGCCCAACTATCAAAACCTGGTCGCCACAGCTAAGCGGGGCGTCGTCACCACGGGCAACGGTAAGATTGTTCACAGAGAAGGTAGCTCCACAACTAGGTACTATAGATTGTGGTCGAAAACTTCTTCCGCTGGCGTCATCAGGATGGGGTGCGTTACTTATGCAAAAAGCTTCGTTCTGTTCGGGTCCAAAGTCAATTGTTATGCCGCTACCATTCAGCCAAGACTGGCTGATAAAGTCTCCCCTCAGATTCACGGCATTGAATACGCAATTCGGATTCGTGATGTAAGCCTGCTCGGGCACTCCTGTGCATGCTGATTCATTCGGGGTGTTATATTGGGAATGCCGATACTGTCCTAGCACGAAGAATGCAACGGACTTACTCGCAGCATGCGTGACACCGCTCACCGTCCAAGAGGCTTGAACAGTCGTGTACTGTCCTATATTGAGGGATTCCCGAGCGAAGCTAAAAGTGTGTTGGCCCCCGTCCTTTGCACCGTTAAACAGTGTAGAGCTCACGCCCGGACCTTCTGCTCTGACTAGGAGTGAGCCACTCGCACTCACAGGCGAAAGCGAAACTGTTATGCGATCATTTACGATGTCCGCTTCAATTACATCCACCTGAATCACCGTAGTATCCGTAGCGGCTTCAAAGACGGCTTGAATACACGGGTCAACGAAGAATTCCATCTGGAAGTATTCGAGTTCCGCGTCCACGGCTGTGCTGCCGGGCGAAATCATGGAGACAGCTCCGGTGTTGCTCCCCACCGTCGCCACGCTGGTGTTGTTGCTGGAAAAGAAAGCACTCTCGTTTACAATCCTCCGGTTGCCGCTGCAGAAATCAAAAGCTTCCACGTTGAGCTGGCCGCCTCCACCCGGGATCCCGGTCAGGGCGCCGGGGGACAGGCTGACATCCTCGAACGCGCAGCAGGTGTTGTAAAAGGTCAAGTAGTTTTTGGTCCGACGATTGAACACCAGTGTTTCGGTGATCAGTGTTCTGTTAATGCGACGTCCGACCTTGTCCACCCGATAGCCGCCGACCGTAACCTGCGGAGGAATCTGGTCGCCGTCACGATCGGCGACGTTTGCGGCGAGGATCTCGCCGACGTTGATGAGTTCCGAAGCGCGTGCGGGCACCACACGTTCCGGCAACTCGTAGCTGCGACGCTCACCGTCCACGTAATAATCCAGCGAAACCGCCACCCGGGCTTCCTCGGTATCAGTATTTAGGATGCCGATCAGCGTGTTGTGGTCGCCGTCGGCCTGCCAGTACCAACCTTCGCTGGCGCTGCCATGGACCCAATTCAGCACGCTGCGGATGCTGTGCTCGCCTTCCTGCGTGACGCTGACCAGAGCCGCGCCCAGTCCGGTGTGCCGGTCGGTATAAGATATCTCCAGGCTGGCCCAATGGGCCTCCGGCGGAATGGAATCACCTAACACATCCAGGACAGAAAGCAGCCGGGTCTCCCCGGCAGCCAGGGATACGGGCACGCGAGTCTCGCGCGCGCCGCTACCCTCCCGATACCCGAAAGCCAGGTTCACGGCAAGCTCGTGCCGATTGAAATTGTGCAGTACCAGAGTCGGCTCGAACATCTGTCGGCCCGGCAGGCCAAGAGTCGGGTCAGCCACGCCAATGGCAAACCGTGGCGTCTTCAAGTCAACAGTCTGTTCCTCTTCCCACGCCGCATATCGCAGGAAGTCGAATTCTGCGGAGAACCCCTTGCGGTCGAACGTGACGCCGTGCGCTTTCACGGCATCGGGCGGGCCGTCGTAAACGAACTCCAGGCCGCCGGCAGTTGCATCTTCCAAACCCAAAGTGCGCAACGAATTGCGCAGTTCGAGTTTGAGAGTCTGCCCAGGCGTGAGCTGCGAGGGCGGCAAGTGGTGTTTCGTACCGTTGATGTCGAAGCGCGGCGTGATGGTGATGAATTCCTCGGAAGCGTTCTGCGCCGCGACGAATCCATCCGTCGCCTCATCACGAAGCCAGAATACGCCCCGCACCGGCGCAACACTCAATGTCGGGTTGACAGGATAGAGACGAAAATTCCACGCGATTCCTTGCTCGGGATTCGAAACAGCGATGCTTCCCATAATGCCGGCATTGTTCCGGGCACCGAAGCGAACCTCGGCGCCACCTTCCCGACTCGTGACCAGATGCGGAGGCAGCGATTCGACAATTCGGTTCAGGTTCAGTGCCGTCGTCTGTCGTGGGCCAAGCTCGATGGGTGCCAGCTCGTACTCCGAGCCGTCCATGAAATAAAGCGCAACTGTTAGCCTTAGCGTCTCCTGCCCACGGTTGTTCTTCATTAGCAGCGTTGAGGTAAAACCGTCCTCAGTCGTCCAATAGGGTGACCACAAGGCCCACCCGGCCGGTTGCAACGGACTTTGGGCGCGTGGGCTTCGGTCCCCCACCACGAACAGGACCGCCATCGCGGTCAGAGCAAACGATGGAAAGAGGCGACGGACTTTAATCATGGTTTTCCCCAAGCCTGAGCGCAATGCTCGCTTTCTAGCAGAGGGGGGGGTAATGTCAAGTGGAACTCCCTCTTACCTTAATATTCGTCTATAAATAGCTTCCTGGGACAAACTGCGGTAGGGTGTGGCGCGCGGGAGGAGCGCGTGACCGAAGCAGCAGGCGACGTTGAAATCAGGCCGGCGAAGAAGCTGAGCACCACCACGGTCGTCACCGGAGCCACCGACGGACTCGGCCGCGCCACCGCGCTGCTGCTGGCCGAGCGCGGCTTCCACGTGTTCGCCTGCGGGCGCAACCCCGAGAAGCGCGCCTCCCTCGAAGCCGCAGCCCGCGAGCGCAAGCTGCCGCTCACGGTGCTGGAGATGGATGTGACGTGCGAAGATTCGATCGAGAGCGCGCTCGATGAAATCCGCACGCAGGCCGGGCCGATCTACGCGGTGGTCAACAACGCGGGCATCAGCATTGTGGCCGTGGCCGAAGAGCTCCGGCTCGAGCATTTCCGGCAGGTGTTCGAGACGAACTTTTTCGGCGCGGTGCGGGTCACGCAGCGCGTGTTGCCGGAGATGCGCCGGGCCGGGCGCGGCCGCATCATCAACGTCAGCTCGATTGCGGGCCGGGTGGCGCTGCCGCTGTTCGGCGCCTACAGCGGCAGCAAGTTCGCGCTCGAAGGCTTCAGCGACGCGCTGCGGCTCGAAGTCCACCCGTTCGGCATCCACGTGAGCGTGATCGAGCCGGGCTTCATCCCCTCGGGCATGCAGGACACGGCGATTCAACTGTCGGGCGAATACGTGGCTGCTGCCGGACAAAGCCCTTACGCGCGCGTCTACAAAGGCTTTGTTGAAGGCTGGAAACGGCGGACACAGGGTGTGCGCTATACGCCGGCAGACTGCGCGCGGGTGGTGCTGCGCGCGATGACCCAGACTCCGCCGCGGCCGCGCTACACTGTCACCCGCGGCGCCGCGCTGATGAGTTTCGTGCGAAGATTTCTGAGCGACCGCGCACTCGACCGCCGCCTGCTGCGCGCCTTCCGCCTGGACCGCTGAACTGCCGGCGCTAAGCGCCTGCTGGTACAGGGCCCTCCCCGAGTGGTTGTGGATGACGTAGCCGGCTGCCTCGTCAACGGCGTCTCCCACAAGGGTCGCAATCAGAAATGACGCCTTGTCCCTGCCGTGCCTCGGGCCTGTTGCGGCGCAACGCCGCGAAGTGTGGCTTGCGTCTTGCTCAGGCTGGAGAAACGGACGGAACTCGCTTCCGGCGGGCAGAGTAGCACTCAAAGGGATGCGCGGCGAGCGAACTTTTCAGCCGCACGGGGGTGGGCGGCGGGGCTGCGCCGGTGCACGGCACAGCCCCGCGCGCAGAACATTCAGTTTGTGGCCTGCAGCGAGCGGGATTCCTCGCGGATGGTCTGGTAGTGCTGATTCCATTGGTCGTGCGCCGGATGGGAGGCATAGACCTCGGCGGCTTTGGCGTCGGCGAATTCAATCACGAACAGGTAGTTGTACTCGCGCGGCTGGATGCGCACGGGCTTCAGCCAGACGTTCTTGATTCCCGGAATCTGCCGCGCCATCGCTTCTACGCCGGCAATGGCTTTATCTTTTTCCGCCTGCGGCGTGCCTTCCTTCCATTTGCCGGAAACAACATGGACGACCGTCCCAGGCTTGCCGTACTGGTTTTGCCCGGCAACGAACCCGGCGCCGAACAGTCCTGCGGCAATCAAGGCTGTCATCGAAATGCGAAGCATGCGGCTCATCAGAGTCTCCTTCTGCGGTCCTGTGACCGGAGTTTGATTGTTCTCGTGTTTCGCGCTCGATCGGAATAGTACGCAACGGCGCCGCGCCGGGCAAGCGCCGCGGGTGGTGGGTGCCCCGCGGCAGCAGCCGCGCGCCACTGCGCGCCTCATTGGCCCAAAAAATTGAAGCAATGGGGCTCGGATCCTCGTACACTCGGGTACCCAGGAGGTGCTTATGTTCTGCCAGCACTGTGGTGCGAGACTTGCTCCGGGAGCGGCCTTCTGTGCCACCTGCGGACGGCCGGTTGCGGGCGCACCGGCGCCGGCCACCGCCTCCGGTGCGCCGGTGGCCGTGGCGGCGGCAGCTTATGCGGCACCGCAGCCCGCCTATGCCGGATTCTGGTTGCGCTTCCTGGCGCACATCATTGATAACTTCGTGCTCAGCTTCGTGGCCGGGATGATTTTCGCCGTGTTCCTCTTTTTGGGCGCGGCGGCCGGCTCGACCCGCCGTGGCGATTTCGGGCCTGGGCTGGAGTTCTTCGCCTTTGTCTTCCCGCTGATTTTGGGCTTGCTGGCGCTGCAGTGGCTCTACTACGCGTTCCTGGAAAGCTCGGAGTGGCAGGCCACGCTGGGCAAGAAGCTGCTGGGCATCACCGTTACCGACCTGGCGGGCAACCGCATCAGCTTCGCGCGCGCCACCGGCCGCTACTTCGGCAAAATTCTGAGCGGTATCATCCTGATGATCGGCTACATCATGGCCGGCTTCACCGAACGCAAACAGGCCCTGCACGACATCCTCGCTGGCACACTGGTCCTCCGCCGCTAAGAGACGTGTGAAAACTTTCTTCCCGTCTGGTCAGCAGGAGCAACGCTGCCGGAAGCGAATTTGTCAGCGCTTGCGGCGCAAGCTTCGATTCGCCCCGACCCTGGCCCGCAAGGTGGGTGTGTTCAATTTACTAAATGGGCAGGCGGGCACCGTGCTGCCCCGCGTCGGTCAGGATGTGCCGGTCGCGTCAGCGCAGGGCGTAATAGTCGCCGCGAACTTCCGCGCGCGGCCGGTCCACCTCGCCCAGGGTGACGGCGAAAATCCGGTTCAGCCAGTTGTAGGCCGGATGCGCCGTCTGAAATCTCGCCGCCGCGCGATATGGAATCTTCTCCGCTGCTTCGCCGCGCTGATATTTGGCGTAGGCGTCCTCGCCGAGATCACTCAGCCCGGCGAAGCTCACGGCAATGAGAGCGCCATCGTCGGTTTCCAGGGTAGCGCGCACGTCGAGCACGAGCACGCCATCGGTACGCAGCGTCAGCCAGTCGCCGCCCACGGCGCGGATTTTGCCGCGCAGCTTCGGGCCGCTCGCTTCCCCGCCCGCAAGGTAATGATTCAGCCGCAGACCTTCGGCCACCGGACCGATAATTTCCGGCGGGCTGTGCAGCCGGACCAGAACTGAAAAGATGTGCTCGAGCTGATGCTCCAACGCCATACGCGTGAATCCTCCGAATGCACTGCAGTTTGCCGCTTGGTGCGACGGGGACCGGGCCGGGCCAGGCCGGTTCACCCGCCAATTTCTGAATCACGCGGCGGCTTCCACCCGCGGGTACATGGCCTCCTGCGGCTTGCCGGTCTCAGGGCAGCGCGGATTCCGGCAGACGGCGTCGTGGACGACCATTTTTTGCAATGCGGTGTCGGCCTGGTCGGTTTCCACCTCGCGGACAGCGAGACGGTTCCCGCAGTACAGACAATCAAACACGACTCGCACTTTGCGTAGCACCATATTACACCCCCCGGCGGGCCCGGCCAGCAACCGCGGGCCGGGCGGTTCACAGCCTGAGAGCTGATTTCTAACTGCGGCTATACACCCCGCTGCAAACCCCGGTCAAGTGCCGGCTCAGGCGCCCGGCGCGGCCTTTTCGCGATAAATCCATGCGCCCAGAAGCGTCGCCAGAATCAGTTCCACCAGGCCGTAGATACCCCAGATCACCAGCAGCCGCCCGGGTAGAATTCCCAGTTGGCCGTAGCCGAGAATGGAAAGGAAATGCCCGGCAAACCACGCGCCGATGCCCGCCTTCACCGCGGTGGCCGGCCCGGGGCCGAACCGCGGGCGGATAGCAGCGTACAGCCATATGGCAAACAGCCCGAAGCACAAGCTCAGCGCCACGCTCAAAAAGACGGACATCGCCCCGAACTCCATGCTCAGCCCGATGCGCTCCAGAGCCGCCCGCCATTCCTCCATCCAGATCATCCCGCCCAGCCCTTCCATCACAAACAGCAAAACACCGGCTGCCAGACCGCCGGCAATCACGCGGGCCCAGTTGACTTCTCCCATCACGCACCTCTCTGCGGGAGTTGTCGAGCGTTTGCTCAGGAAAGGTGAACCCGCCGGCACACCCTCCGGGAAATGCGCAGAGACTAGCATCGCCCGCGCGGCTCAGCAAGATTTCTCGCGGCCAATCGGTGTCGGCGATCTTCCCGCGTCAGCGGCGCGGGCGTTGGCGAATCGAGCACCGCGGGAGCGAGGGCTTGACGGCCATCTCTACATATCTAGAATTATGCCATGGCCCTGCCGATTCGCTTCTCTGAACAAACGGCCACACTGCTCGACCACCTGCTCGCTGACCCCAACGCTTGGCGCTACGGCTACGACCTCTGCCGCGCTACCGGACTGAAGTCCGGCACGCTCTATCCGATGCTGATGCGCCTGGCCCATGCCGGCTGGCTGCAAAAACGCTGGGAGCTGCCCAAGCACACCGGCTCGCGCCCGCGGCAGCTCTACCGGTTGACGGCGGAAGGCACGCGGCTCGCCCGCCACTACGTCCGTGAATTGCATTCGCGGCAGCGCATCTACCGCGAAGTGCTCGGCACAGGCAGGAGGTGATGGCAAGCGAACGCGCGCGTTTGCTCGCCCGCAGGCTGCTCGGCAGGGGCCAACGCTCCGCGCCGCCGGAATTACGCGAATCGGCCGTGGCCCTGTCCGCCGAGCTCGAGCAAATCGAGCGGCCACGCGCGGCGCTGGCCGGGGCCGCCGGCGCCGTCGCGTCGGTGTGGCTGCTTGTGCACCTTTTCCGCCGTCCCGCCCCGCGAACCACCTGACCGCAGATGACCCGAAGCGTGCAGCTCGGGTCTTCAGACCCGGGGCAGTTCGGCCCCAATCTGGCAATGCCCCGCCTCTGAAGAGGCAAAGCTACAAACTCCCCTGAAACCTCCGCTCGGGGCACGGAACAGGGATTCATCAGGAATTTTTACGGGGTGAACTGGTGGACGTGGGGGGATTCGAACCCCCGACCCCCTGCTTGCAAAGCAGATGCTCTCCCGGCTGAGCTACACGCCCACTTGTTCGGCATGCGGTGCTGCGCGACGCTCGAGGCGGTGGCCGCAGACCCGCACAGAATACTCATTCTGCGGGAGCATTGCCTGGCGGTCAAGCGTGCCGCTGCCCCGCGCGGGCAAAGCGGAAACCGCAAAACGGGAGCACAAAGGGGAAAGCAGAAAACTGCACGGGGCAATGGTATCCTATGGCTTCCCGGGGGACACGATGCGGCAGGAAGGATTGTCTATCGCCATGGTTCTTGTCGCGCTGGCGTCATTCGCAAGCGCCTGGCCGGCGGTGGCCCAGCATGAGCAGCACAGAGGCGCGCAGCACGCGGCGGCGCAGGGGGCCAGTCTCGAAGTCCGCCAGGGCCCCGGCGGCCGCGTGGTCACGCTCCGCGTCGGCCCGTTGCCTCTGCCCGCGCGCACCGGTCATCACGAAGCCCTGCAGGCCCCCGATTTTTTCTGGGAAGTGCCGTTTGACGGCTGGCTTGTCGCCTATCAGCCGCGGCTGGTGGACGCCGCAGGCAGTAACCTCCCCGGGCGTCTGCTGCACCACGTCGGCTTCTGGCACACCACGCGCGCCGATTTTCTCTGCCCCAACAAACCCGAACACATCTTCGGGGCCGGCGGCGAGCTCAATGAATGGCCGGCGGTGCCCGGCTTCGGCTACCGCGTCACGCCCGGCGAGCGCATCCGCGTGGACACCATGTTCCACAATCCCACAGCAACGGATTATCCCGAAGTTTATCTGGAAGTGAAAATCGAATACGTGCTGGTCGAAGACGGCATCCCGCTGCGCAACTATTATCCCGCCTGGTTCGATGTGCAGGAGTGCCGCAACTCGGGCTACGACCTCCGCCCGGGATCGAACGTGAAAGCCGGCCAGCATAGGGTCCGCTTCGGCGGCATCCTGCTCGGCGTCGGCGGCCACTTGCACGACTACGGCCTGCTGCTGCGGCTCGAGAACACCTCGACGAAACAAAAAGTTACCGAGCTGATCGCCCAGCTGGACGATGCGGGCTTGATCCAGTCCATGCCCACCGAGACCTTCACTAACCGCGGCGGCTACCGAATCCGCCCCGGCGACACGCTGCGCGTCACTGCGGTGTACGACAACAAGACCGGCCGCGCCCTGCCTGATGGCGCCATGGGCATCGTCGTCGGTTACTTCGTCCCCGACGACGAATCCGCCCTCGCGCAACTCAAGTGGTCCCCCCGCTCCCCCCGCCGGTAAAACGGACGTGGTGGCGATTCGATGTGGGCGCTGACAAGACTTTATGTTTATCTAGCTGGAGATGGGCGGACACCGGGGAACTCCGGTGGCAGCCGATCTGAGCCTAAGCGGCCTCGGGCGTCACCTCCTTTGGCAAAGAGTTCGGGCTGGTAGAGGAACCGGATTCGGTTCCCACCGACGATACACGCGGTTCGCGCAGGGCCGCGATGCCATCCACGAACGCCTGGTAGGGCGTGCGGCCCCGGGTGCGGTAACCCTGGTGGGCGCGCTGGCGATTGTAGAACGCCAGGTGGCGGTCCAGGTCCGCCTGCAACTCGTCCAGCGACTCGTAGAACGTTTTGCGAAACGCCACGCGGTAGAACTCCTCTTTCACCGTGCGGTGGAAGCGTTCGCAGAAGCCGTTCGACTCCGGCGAACCGATGTCGGTGCGCCGGTGCTGGATCTGCTGGATGGCCAGGTAGAGCTCGAAGGGGTGACGTGTCACCACCACTCCCGGCGCGTCAGCGCCGCTCCCCGGGCGCTCTCGGTTAACCTACAGGAACCAAGCTCCAGGCTGGACTCAGTTGGGCTTGACCTTTATCCCGCCACTCTTCGGAGCCGTGCTCAAGAGCCGGACCTCCGGTGGGCTGTAGGATGCTACGTCGATGAGATGGTTCTGACAGACCAACTTGTAATGCAAGATTGGTTCAGTGTGGCCACCGGTGTCGCGCGAAAGGTGGTCGAAGGTGTCCGAGGTTCCGTTGGAGGTGGGCGGCGGCGTGACGCATTTTAGGCCACCTGCTCCATCGTAGTCAGCTGCTTTTCTTCTGCGC
>FWPU01012797.1_pt1 | contig 10934 bp, 5 predicted proteins | sample 2228361 | NCBI WGS metagenome assembly FWPU01 (sample SAMEA103939777, study PRJEB20133) | metagenome | reverse complement strand
AAGAAGAATTCCCTACGAGCTGGCAATTGAGGCTGGCTCAGGCGAAGAGGTGATTGCTGCTCAAGCCGCCGCTGGCAGGTACTTCACCGTGGTTGGACCCTTCGGTCGCCCGGCGTGGCAACGTGTGATCAAAGGGCGGTCGATCCGCCGCATCCTGGAGCGCGTGGCTACGCCGGTGTTCTATGTGCGCGCCAGTCGGAAGAAGATGGAGCGCATCCTGGTGTGCACCGGTGGGCTGGATTTGGCAACCAGCATTGAACGCCTGTGCTATTATCTGGCGGCGCGCAGCGGCGCCAGCGTTACCCTGCTGCATGTCATTGAACCGGTCACGCTTCAATACCCTCTGGCCAGGCAGGTATATGAACATCGCAAGGATCTATTTGAAAGCGACACGCCCCAAGGCCGGAACCTGCGCCAGGCTGTAGAGCAGGGAAGGGCTTCCGGACTTCAAGTCGAATACAAAATTCGGCAGGGGAGTATCATCCATGAGATCGTCGAGGAGGCGCGCGCTGGAGATTACGACCTGGTGGGGATGGGTTCGCCCTACAGCGCTCACAGCCTGCGCCACCTGTATTTGCCAAATGTGACCGCGGAAGTAGCCGAAACCCTGGTGTGCCCAATCCTGACGGTGCGCCAGGGGGGTGAGCTGATTCAATCGTGGACAGATGCCGTGTAAATGGTGACACATGGCAGGGTGGATGATGATAAGCGTCTCTTGATTTGCTTTATGAAATCTGTCACAATATAGGCTGTTCAACTAGCTTTCAGTATCGAAACCAGAAAGGGAGAACGTATGAGCGCAATCAAAGATTTTCCTGGACTCCGCAAGTTCACACCGATTAAGCTGAACCTGCGCACCCCGGTTCCATCGGACATCGAAATTGCCCAGGAAGTTGAGCTGAAACCGATCGCTCAGGTGGCAGAGGAGGTGGGGTTGCTGCCAGACGAGATCGAGTTTTACGGCCCATACAAGGCGAAGGTCAAGCTGGAGGTGCTGGAAAGGTTGAAGGATGTGCCCGATGGCATTTACGTTGATGTAACCGCCATCACACCCACGCCTCTTGGGGAAGGAAAGACCACCACCACGATGGGCCTGAGCCAGGCGTTAGGCGCGCACCTGGGGAAGCGTGTCTTCACCTGCATCCGCCAGCCGAGCCAGGGGCCGACCTTCGGCATCAAAGGCGGCGCAGCGGGGGGCGGCTACAGTCAGGTGGTGCCGATGGAGGATTTCAACCTGCATCTGACTGGCGATATCCATGCCATTACCGCAGCCAACAACTTGCTGGCAGCTGCCATAGATGCCCGCATGTTCCATGAAGCCTCCCAAACCGATGAACAGCTCTTCAATGCCCTGTGCCCGCCGGCCAAAGATGGGTCGCGTCGTTTTTCGCCGACGATGTTGCGCCGGTTGAAGAAGCTGGGAATCGATAAGACAGATCCCAATGAGTTGACCCCTGAAGAGCGCAGCAGATTTGCCCGATTGGACATAGATCCCAACAGCATTACCTTCCGACGGGTTGTGGACACCAATGATCGCTTCTTGCGCGCCATCAAGATCGGCCTGGGACCCGAAGAAAAGGGCATGGTGCGGGATACCGGCTTCGACATCACCGTCGCCAGCGAGATTATGGCGATTTTGGCGCTGACAACCGACCTGGCGGACATGCGTGAGCGCCTGGGGCGGATTGTGATCGGCACGAACAAAGCCGGCGAGGCGATCACCGCCGAAGACCTGGGTGTGGCGGGCGCGATGACGGTTTTGATGAAAGATGCAATCAAGCCTACCCTGATGCAATCGCTGGAGGGCACGCCGGTCTTCGTCCATGCCGGGCCGTTCGCCAACATCGCCCATGGCAACAGCTCCATCATCGCTGACCGGATCGCCCTGAAACTGGCTGACTATGTGGTGACCGAATCCGGCTTTGGCGCGGATATCGGGATGGAGAAATTCTTCAACATCAAGTGCCGTTACTCGGGCTTGATCCCCAATGTGGTGGTGTTGGTAGCGACCGTGCGCGCTCTGAAAATGCACGGCGGCGGGCCGAAGGTGGTGGCGGGCAAACCCTTGAACCCGGCTTACACCGAAGAGAATCTCGAACTGCTCCGCGCTGGCCTGCCTAATTTGCAGCACCACATCAAGAACGCTCTGCGCTTTGGCATCCCGGTGGTTGTGGCGGTGAATTCCTTTGCTACCGATACTCAAGCCGAGGTCGAGCTGGTGCGCGAGGCGGCTTTGGAGGCGGGCGCTGAGGATTCGGTTGTTACCACAAACTGGATGCACGGAGGCCTGGGAGCTGTCAAACTGGCCGAGGCGGTGATCAAAGCTGCCGAAAAGCCCAGCAATTTCCATTTCCTGTATCCGCTCGATCTCTCGATCAAAGAGAAGATCGAGATCATTTGCAAGGAAATTTACGGCGCCGATGGGGTGGATTACCTGCCGGAAGCCGAAGCCAAGATCGAGCTCTACACGCGCCTGGGATTTGACAAGCTGCCCCTCAATATGGCCAAGACGCACCTGAGCCTGAGCCATGAGCCAAGCTGGAAGGGTGTCCCCAAGAATTATCGCATTCCCATTCGCGATATTCGCGCTTCGGTTGGTGCGGGCTTCCTCTATCCGCTGCTGGGAGAGATGCGCACTATGCCCGGCCTGCCCACCCGCCCGGTTTTCTACGACGTTGACCTCGACCTGGAGACCGGCAGGGTGGTTGGCCTGTTCTAGTCCGCATTCTGCCCATTCGACAGCGCTTCTACTGCGGCTGATCCATGAAGTAGCGAGGGAGTTCACCTCCCTCGCTATTTTATTTCCATACCCGATAAAACCGTAAGGTTGGGAATCGAGGAATTACTCTATAATGTCGGTTACGGGGTTACCAGGATTTTGTTTCGGGTATTCGTCAGGAAGCTATGAGGCAAAGGGTGAGAACATCCTCGCATGATCTGCACGAAGCCCGCAGCATCCGTTTGCTCCTGGCATTGAATGCTGCTTCGGCCTCCTTGCAGAGTTCGATACGTTCTGAAGAAGATGTTTTTCGCGCCGTCAGTGAGCAAATTGAACGGCTCGGGTTGCGCGGCGGCGTGAGCATGCTCGATGCAAGCGGCACTCGACTCAAGCTGCGCGCCTTTGCCTTGCCAGCCAATGTAAAGAAAGCGGTCGAAAAGCTCGGCGGCAGACATGTGGCAGGCTATGAGTTTGAGGTCGCCCAGGTGAAGCTGTATCAGCAGGTGATAGAGACCGGCGTCTCTAAATTTACCGAGAACAGCGCCGAGGTCGTCTATCAATTGTTGCCGGAGGCAATTCGCCCCCTGGCAGCCAGGGTGATGCGTGTGTTAGGCGCGTCGCCGGCGATCTACACTCCCATCCGCTGCGGGGGAAGGATCGTGGGGGTGCTCAACGTGGTTGGGGATTGGCTGACGCCAGGGGAAATCCCGGTGGTGGAGGCTTTTGCCAACCAGGCTGGCATTGCGTTGGAAAATGCGCACCTGCTCGAACGGGCAGCGACCGAAAGACGCCACCTGGAGCTGTTATTCGATATCAGCCGCGAACTGGCTGCCAGTCTGGATACCGATGAAATCCTCAGCCGGGCAATTGCCAGAACCTGCATCGCGCTGCAGGGGGTTGTGGGTCAGGCTTTTCTCTATGATCCCGAAAAAGCCAGGTTGATCTTGTGCTCGATGTATGGCCGTCCAGAAATTCCTCGCAGTGAGCTGGAGAACCGGGTGAGCTTGCGCCTGGGCGAGGGTTTGGCTGGCTGGGTGGCGCAACAGACGCAGGCGGTATCGGTTGCCGATGTAACCCTGGACAAGCGCTGGTTGCACATTGATCAGATAGATGATGGCGCCCGATCTGTGATCAGCGCGCCAATACTGGCGGGCGAGCAGTTGCTGGGCGTAATTTCGGTGCTACACCCGCAGGTGGGCGCGTTTACTCCAGATCACCTGGAATTGCTTCAGGTGATATGCCGAGAAATTGGTCTGGCGCTCGGCAATGCGCGCCAGTACCAGCAGGTGCAGCGCCAGTTGAACGAGATCACGCTGATCCAGGATCTGGCGCAAATTTTCAATCAACGGCTCGACCTGCAAAACCTGCTCGATGAGGTTGTGTTGCAGCTTGCCAGCAGATTTCACTATCCACGTGTGGATATCTATCTCGTCGAGGAGAACCGCCTGGTGCAGCGGGCTCACTTTGGTAAAGAGCCGAAGCTGAAATCGCTCTCGTTGAACACCGGCATTTTAGGGCGTGTGGCGCGCACGGGAGAAGCCGCTCTGGTGCTGGATGTCTCACAGGATCCGGATTACTACGCCTGCGTTGATGAGACTGTAGCCGAGCTGGCGGTGCCAATTTGCAGAGGCAAGGTGGTGGTTGGCGTCATCAATATCGAAACAGACCAATTGGGCCAACTGACCACACAGGATAAGGAGCTGCTGCAGGTGTTGGCGGGTCAGATTTCTATTGCCCTGGAGAACGCGGTGTTGTACGACCGCGTCCGACGCCATGCGCAAGAACTGGAACAGACGGTCCGACTGCGGACGGCTGAGCTGGCTGAGCTTTACCAGGTGAGCCAGGAGATCAGCTATAACCTCTCCTACGAAGAGCTCCTGCATCTGCTGCTCAGTCATCTGCGCAATGCCATCCGCAGCGACCTTGTGGCAGGTGGATTTTACCTGAACAGCTACCGCTTTCAACTCGTTGAAACCGCCAAACCGATTGCTCCAACCGCCATGCAAGCCTTGCGCCGTTTCTGGCGTGAGGTGATCTCAGGCGATAACCAGATTGTGAAAGGTTGGGATGATATTCTAATGGAGGTGGTTTCGGCGCAAGAGTTCAACGCTCGCGCCTATCCTATCAGCCAGGTCAAAGAATGGTTGCACGCCCCCATCCTGGTTGAGGGCGAACTGGTGGGGGTGCTAATCGCTGGATATGAGGAGCAAGCCGGCGCAGGGCAGGGTCGAGAACGGCTGTTGAGAACCTTTGCCCACCAGGCTGCGGCGGCGCTGCAGCGCATGCAAGCGCTGTTGGCAGAGGAGCAAAAACGCCTGGAAAACCTGGTGGAGCACTTGCCGATTGGCGTTCTCCTGCTCGATAACGACTTTCGCCTTTTGTTGGCAAACCCTTTGGGCAAGGCTTTCTTGTCTGTACTCAAGGCAGGCGGAGGCAACGGCCGGCTGGTGCGTTTGGGTTCTCAGCGTATGGCAGATTTAATCGCCCATCACAACGACCTGATGCCGGTTGAGATTAATTCGGAAAGTCGGCCGCGCCGCATCTTCGAGGCGCAGGTGCGCCCGGTGGGGTCCGAGAAGCGCAACTGGGTGCTGACCTTGCGCGAAGTAACCCAGGAACGCGAGTACCAACACCGCATCCTGGTGCAAGATCGGTTGGCGACGGTCGGGCAACTGGCGGCCGGGATTGCCCACGACTTCAACAATATCATGGCGGCGATTCTGGTCTATGCTGATCTCTTGAGCAATGACACGGAATTGTCTGACGCTGCCCGCGAGCGACTGGAAATCATTCAACAGCAGGTGGAGCGCGCCTCCAGCCTGATTCGCCAGATCCTGGATTTCAGCCGCCGTTCGGTGATGGAGCAGAGCTCGCTCGATCTGCTGCCTTTCATCAAGGAACTGGACAAGATGTTGCGGCGGGTGATGCCAGAAACGATTTCCCTGCGTCTCTCCTACCTGCCAGGAGAATATGTGGTAAAAGCCGATCCAACCCGCCTGCAACAGGCTCTCATGAACCTGGCTGTCAACGCGCGAGACGCCATGCCAGAGGGGGGAACGCTGCAGTTCGAGTTGAGCAAATTCAACCTCCTGCCCGGCGAAACGCCGCCCATATCTGAGATGCAGCCCGGCGACTGGATCCGCATTTCTGAGTGCGATGACGGGGTGGGCATCCCCGAAGAGAATATGGATCATCTCTTTGAGCCGTTTTTCACCACCAAGCCAGTTGGTCAGGGCACTGGGTTAGGCCTGGCGCAAGTCTATGGTATTGTCAGACAACATGATGGTTTCATTGAGGTGCAAAGCCAGCCAGGAGTTGGTACACAAGTTCATATTTACTTACCGGCACAAGAATCGCTGCAAGTATCCGCTCTTGAGGCAGACCTTTCTGTTGAATTGGATGGCGGGGGTCGAAAAGTTGTGGTGGTCGAGGATGATCCGGTCACGCTCAAAGCTTTGCAAACTCTGTTGGAAGCCCATCACTATCAGGTTTTAACCGCAGCGGACGGAGCAGAGGCTTTAAGCATTCTCGAAGCGGAGATGGGCTCTGTCGATCTGGTGATCAGCGATCTGGTCATGCCCAAAATGGGCGGGCTGGCGCTTTACCGAACGATTTTGGAGCGGTGGCCCGAGGTGCAAATGCTTTTTATGACCGGCCACCCGTTGGAGGGGGAGAACCAGGCTTTGCTGGAAAATGGAGACGTCGCCTGGCTGCAGAAACCGTTCTCGATCCAGCAGTTCAATCAAGCTGTACAGGCGCTAGTGGCAGACAGATCCCGGCAGGCGTTGTGATCCGGCTTAGCGGACGATCAGAGTAATTACCCAGGTAAAGATGATGATGCCGGCGATCACAGTGAAGATGATCTGCTGAGTGCGCAGACGCCGCTGTTCTTGCCGGTTGAGGGTCTTTTTCTTACTGGCCATTCTGGTCTCCAACTGACGAGTTCAAGGACGACATTATACTCCAAAAAGGGACGGCAGCGCTGGATGTGCTCACGTCAGGTGCGTCTTCAGCACTTCGGCCAGTTTGGGCGTCACTCCGGGGATGGCAGTCAGCTCTTCGATAGAAGCCTGCTGGATGGCTTCGATGGATCCAAAACGGTCCAGCAACTGTTTGCGTCGGGTTGGCCCAATCCCGGGCACGGCATCCAGGCGGGAAGCCAGGCCGCGCCGGGTGCGCAGTTTGCGGTGGGAGGTGATGGCGAAACGGTGAGCTTCGTCGCGCACGCGTTGGATCAGGTAGAAGCCTTGCGAGTGCCGCGGCAAAATAAGCGGAGCCGACCTGCCGGGCAGAAATAGTTCTTCGTTCTGCTTGGCTAAACCGGCTACAGGGAATCTGCCCAAAAGTCCAAAACGTTCCAGCACCGCCATTGCCCGTCCGAGTTGACCCTTACCGCCGTCCACCAGCAGCAGGTCAGGCAGGCGGACGAAAGCCGGGTCAGGCTTCTTGCCGGGCGCCTCAGCCATCTCTTGCGCCGCCTGCCAGCGGTTGAAGCGCCGGGTTAGCACTTCTTCCATGCTGGCGAAATCGTCTGGGCCAGCGACGCTGCGAATGTTGAAATGACGGTAGTATCCCTTCTTGGGCACCCCCTGTTCAAACACCACCATACTGCCAACAGCAGCCGTCCCCTGAGTGTTGGAGATGTCATAGCATTCGATGCGATTGGGCGGTTCCGGCAGTGAGAAAACCGCCTGCAACTCAGCCAGGGCTTGCTCCTGGCGGTGGGTGTCGGCTTGCCACTGAGCTTTGAGGGCAGCCATGGTCTCGACGGCGTTTTCGGCAGCCATCTGGATCAGGTCCGCCTGTGGGCCCTGGCGTGGCACCAGGATTTCCACTTTCTCTCCGGAACGTTTTTGGTTCAACCATTGGCGGATGATTTGGGCTTCTTCCACTTCTTGCGGCAAAAGCACCTGCGGCGGTACGGCAGGGGTTTGGTCGTAGAATTGCTTCAGGAACTCGGTGAGCACGCTGGCATCTGGTGCATCCTCGGTGCCTTCCATCAGGAAGTACTCACGGCCGATGAGTTTGCCGCCGCGAATGAAGAACACCTGGATGCAGGCTTCGCCATCGGCGCGCGCCATGGCAATGACATCGGAATCAACGTATTCGCTGGAAATTACCTTCTGCCGCTCCACCACGTTCTCGATCGCCCGCAATTGATCGCGAAGAACAGCTGCCCTTTCGAAGCGCAATTCTTCGGCAGCCTGTTCCATCTCTTTTTGCAAACGGGCGACGATTGGCTCGCTGCGTCCGAGCAGGAACTGGCTCAGATCATCAATCATCTGGCGGTAACCCGCCTGATCAATGGCGCCGATGCAGGGGGCGGCACATAGCTTGATGTCGTAATACAGGCAGGCGCGCTTGTCTTGTCCGGTGATGACCCGGTCGCAGGTGAGGTAGGGGAAGATGCGGCGCAGCACATCGAGCGTCTGGTGCACCGCCCAAACGCTGGTGTAGGGGCCAAAGTAACGCGAGCCGTCCTGAAGGAGTTGGCGGGTTACAGTGACCTTTGGGTAAGCCTCAGCCCAGGAGACTTTGATATACGGATAGCGCTTATCGTCCTTGAGACGGACGTTGTAATGGGGACGATGCTTCTTGATCAGGTTCATTTCCAGGATCAGGGCTTCGAGCTCCGAATCCACCACGATCCAGTCGATGGCGCTGATCTTGCGCACGAGCTGCTGCGTCTTGCGGTCGTGCTGGGCACTGCTGTGAAAATAGGAGCGGACGCGGTTGCGCAGGTTGACCGCCTTCCCGACATAAATCACCTTGCCGGTCTCGTCTTTCATCAGATAGCAGCCGGGTCGGGCAGGCAGAGTATCCAGGGTGGCTTCGAGTTGGGCCGGGATGTCCATCGTGGGGTTAATTTTAACATGTTCGCCGGGCATCTACTATAATACGGGCATGGAACCAGAGACGCTGGAGTACGTTGTCGGTCAGGCGCTGCGTCAGCGCAAGATGCGCCTGGCGGTGGCGGAGTCGTGTACGGGCGGATTGATCGGGCATCAACTGACCAACGTGCCAGGGTCGTCGGCATACTTTTTGGGGGGCGTCATTGCCTATGCCAATGAGGTCAAAGAAGGCTTGTTGGGTGTGGAGAGCGCGACCCTGGCGGCGCATGGCGCGGTGAGCCGAGAAGCTGTATTGGAGATGGCGCGGGGCGTGCGTCAGCGCCTGGGAGCCGATCTTGGGCTGGCGGTGAGCGGGATTGCCGGGCCAGGGGGCGGCACGCCTGAAAAGCCGGTTGGGTTAGTGTGGATTGGCCTGAGCGCAGCCGATCAGGAGATCGCCCGGCGTTATCAGTGGTCGGGAGACCGTCAGTCAGTGAAGACACACGCCGCCCGGGCAGCTTTGCAACTGCTGGCAGAATATCTGGGATTGCCGCCAGCCGCGGCGACGGAGAATCTGCTCGAGCTGGAAGTCCGCGCGCGCTACAACGCTCAAGGGGAAGCGCTGCCGATCAGCCTGAGCCTGGATGGGGTTGACTATCGGGTGGAATCGCTTGGGCGGCGCTGGAGTGATGCCCGGGGCGAGCACGTGCTGGTGATGCTCGCCGGCGGCAAGGCGCTGGAGCTGATTTACACCCCGACAACCGGGCGCTGGTATGCCAGAGAGGTGGTCAAACGCCTGCCCTTTGCCTGATCAGCCCAGGCGAGCGCGCTCCTCGGCGACGATCTTCTCGTCGAGCTTGCGAAACAGCGGAGCCGGTTCCCGAAGAGCCTGCCCGGGGGGTAGCTGGCTGGGTTGCCAACGCCCTCCGGCTGCTGGTGGGCGATAGCGGAGCACATCGTGCGCCCCCAGCCCATCCTGGCGGGTCTCGACATAAGATTCGCCGAACAGGGGCTGCGAATATCCCAGGTAGGTGTGTAATCGCTCGCTGCTGAACGGCAGGAAAGGCGCCAGCAGGATTTTCAGCGAGTCGATCAGGCGCAGAGCGGTGTAAATGGTGGTTGCGGCGGCAGAGCGGTCGCGCTTGATCTCAAACCAGGGGGCGGCGGCGTCCAGGTATTTGTTGACCTCGCCCGCCAGGCGGATGGCTTCGTACAGGGCTGCCCGCAGGTGGACGGCTTCCAATTGCTCTCCCACGCTGGCAAAGCCGGCATCAATTGTCGCCAGGATTTCTCGATCGAGAGGGCGCAGCTCGCCTGGCTCGGGGACGCGGCCCTCCCAGTTGCGATACGCGAAGGACAGGACGCGATGCGCCAGGTTTCCCCAGGTCGCCACCAGCTCATTATTGTTGCGATTAAGGAAATCCTGCCAGTCCCAATCGGCGTCGCGGGTTTCGGGCATGTTGGCGGTCAGGTAATAACGCAAGGGGTCAGGGTCGTAACGGCTGAGAAAGTCCAGTCCCCAGATCGCCCAATTGCGGCTGCCGGAAATCTTCTGCCCTTCGAGATTCAGGAATTCATTGGCGGGCACATCGTATGGTAAGACGAGCTGTTTGCCCGGCCGGCCTTCGAAAATCCTGCCAAACCAATCGCCAGCGCCGATGAGCTGCCCCGGCCAGATGACTGCATGGAAGGGGATATTATCTTTGCCGATGAAATAATAGGAGCGGGCTTCGGGGTTGTACCACCAATCGTGCCAGGCTTCAGGGTTGTTTTCGATCTGCGCCCATTCGATCGCCGCGGAAAGGTAGCCAATAACAGCTTCGAACCAGACATAAAGGCACTTGCCTTCCCAACCCTCGACGGGCACAGGAATGCCCCAATCGAGATCGCGGGTGATGGCGCGCCCGCGCAAGTCTTGAGCCAGAATCTGACCAAGGGACTGGCGCAGTACGTTCGGGCGCCAGTAGCTTTCGCGCTGGCGCAGGAAGGCGACAATGGCAGATTGCAGTTTGCCCAGGTCCAGGTAGAAGTGTTCAGTCTGACGCAGTTCGGGGGTGGAGCCGTCAATCTTCGAGCGGGGGTTGATGATCTGTATGGCATCCAGCAGGTTGCCGCATTGATCGCATTGATCGCCGCGGGCATTGGGGTAACCACAGATATAGCAGGTGCCCTCGATGTAGCGGTCGGGGAGAAAACGTCCCTGCGTCGGCGCGTACCACTGTTGCTGGGCTTCGGTGTACATGTAGCCATTATGACGCAAGGCGAGGAAGATCGCCTGCGAGACCTTGAAGTGATTCTCGGTGTGCGTGCTGGTGAAGAGGTCGTAGGTCAAGCCGAGTTTGCCGAATAGTTCGAGGAAGCTGGCATGATATTTTTGATAAACC